>FWPV01005894.1_pt1 | contig 24049 bp, 20 predicted proteins | sample 2228371 | NCBI WGS metagenome assembly FWPV01 (sample SAMEA103939776, study PRJEB20133) | metagenome | reverse complement strand
ATAAAACAAATATTGAATTAATAAAAATAACGCTAAAAAGCGGGGGGTTGCCATTTTAATTGTTCTAAATAATCTGGATGGGGAAGAAAATGCTTTTTTTCTTTTACAGGATCAGCATTACCTATAATTTGCCAATTTTTAGGATCGCATTCTTCTTGTCTTTCCTGGCAGGAGAAATACAGATAACCGATTTTTTGGGGATTAAAATCCATTAAGGAAGCGACAAAACAATCCAGAGCCAGCCAGTTTTTACTGGCGAGAGCAATGTGCCATTCAACCAGATTGCCTCCTGATGGTCCGGCTCCTTCCATACCGTAAAATCCATCAATGATAGAAAGGTGGGGGGGGATAATTTTTGCCAATTTTGCTAAGCTTCTATTAATAGCTGGATAGCCTTGATGAATGGTTTTTTCTATGCCATATTGGCATTTATCTAAGAGACTGCCCACGACCAGGTTTTTTAAACTTAAAGTAACAATTACTGAATCATGAGTTTTCGGCAAGGCTAGAGAAATGCGGTAATCAGCGTTAATAACTGTTTTGGCTATTCTTTGAGTAAATGGTTTTAAATTTTGATCAAAAACTTCAACAGTTTCAAATTTATCTTTATTGAGATCCACGAATTTAATTCGGGGGAAATCTTTTTTTAAATCTAGATAACCCAAATTAGAAAAGGCCCTGAAAGTTTCTCCCACTCCAGACCCTTCGCCAATAATAATTTCTCCTGCGGTTTTGGCAGCAACAAATTTTAAAACTGCCCTCAGAGCTTCTATATTAGTAGAACCTTGAGGGCGATGAGCGTTAACACAGTTAGGTTTGATGAGGATGCTTTTTTTGTTTTTTAAATCAAAAGAGAGCTCTTTTTCCAGCAGACGCAAGCAAGCCAAAATATTTGCCTCGCGATCCTCACCTTTAACAAAAGCAATTTTGTTCATTATCTTTGTCTCCTCTTCTTCCCCTGATGCTTCAGCAGGGAAAAGGCGCGAAGTTTATTATAACAAAAGATCTTTTCCGCATCAAAAATCCTTCTCGCTGTAGACAAGTGGAAGATTTATCGAGGAGTAGAGAAGTAATAAACCTCCCATACCCGGTCTGGATAAACCCCCTCATAAATTTGTCTACAGTGAGAAGGAATATTTGTGAACCCTTCATCTTATGAAATCCTCCAATTTTTGTCAAGAGTGAAGACAGCTCTTTTAGATTTTTCGGCTAATTTTAGCAAAGAATTCTCAAAATCTTCTTCTTGCTCAATTCTCTAAATTTGTGCTATATTAAATTTGTCAGTTTAAAAAAATGACTATTAAAAAAATTGACAATTCTGTTGTTGAACCTGCGGAAAAAGAAGAAGACTCTCTTTTGGATTTAACTTTGCGTCCCAAAATCCTCAATGAGTATATTGGACAGGACAAAATAAAAAGATCTCTGAGGATTTTTATTGAGGCTGCAAAGAAAAGAAAAGAGCCTATTGAGCATATTTTGCTTTATGGCCCTGCAGGATTGGGGAAAACTACTTTGGCGAGAATTATCGCAAAAGAGGCGGGGGTGAATATCCGTATTACCTCTGGTCCTGCTATCGAAAAAGTGGCAGATTTGGGTTCCATTTTAACCAACTTGTCTTCCCGCGATATTTTATTCATCGATGAAATTCACCGCATGAATCGTTTAGTGGAGGAAATTTTATATCCAGCAATGGAGGAATATGTTTTAGACATTATTATCGGCAAAGGCCCTTCTGCTAAAACACTGAGACTAGATCTTCCCAAGTTCACTATTATTGGAGCGACAACGAGGGCGGGGCTTCTTTCTTCTCCTTTGCGCGACCGTTTTGGCATCTCTCATAGACTGGATTTTTATTCTCAGGAAGAAATAGAAAAAATTATTCTCCGCTCCAGTAAAATACTGGAAGTTGATATAGACAAAGAGGGCGTGAAAACTATTGCTGCCTCTTCTCGTCAAACCCCCCGCGTCGCCAATCGTCTTTTAAAGAGGGTGCGCGATTTTGCCCAAGTGGAGAGGGAGGGGAAAATAGACAGAGAAATTGCCCAGGAGGCTTTGAAAATTTTAGATGTTGATCAACTGGGATTGGATCAGGTGGATCGCAAAATCTTGCGGTCCATAATAGAGAAGTTTGACGGAGGACCAGTGGGATTAGAAACCATCGCTGCTGTTTTGTCCGAGGAAGAAGAAACCATCGCTGAGGTGCACGAGCCCTATCTCTTGCAGCTTGGTTTTATCCAACGCACTCCTCGTGGTAGAATAGTAACAGAACTAGCCTATAAACATCTAAAAAAGAAATATAAAGGGAGAAAGCAAACACCACTTTTATGATTTTTGTTCTCATAGTTTATTTTCTTTTCCTTCTCGTTTATGCGGTGATGAGTTCTTTTATTTTGTATCATCTTTTTCAGTATTCCGCGCGCAAAGAGATGGCAAGGACAATGGCTTTTCTTTATATTGCCGTTTCCGTCATTATTTTGCTTATCACTTTGGTTTTTGTCTTTAGAGTTGATTGGAGCATTGGTTTTTTTAAGGGAGGGATATAGATAATGAGAATAATTTCTTTCCCTGGTCAACATACAAAAGAAAAGATTGTTTTATTTTTGCACCGCCATTGGTATATAATAGCTTCCCAAATCATTATTTTAGTTATTGCGGCATTACTGCCCATTGTTTTACTGCTTTTTCTACCTCAAGGTATAAAAGTTTTAATTTTTCAAGAACCTTTTTTGGGCTTAACAGGTCTTTTCTTAAGCGCTTATTATTTAAGTTTATGGTTGTATTTTTTTCTCGTCTGGGTGGATTATTATTTAGATGTTTGGATTGTTACTGACGAACGCATTATTAATATAGAACAAGAAGGTTTGTTCAACCGCGTAATTTCTGAACAACAAATTGTGCGGGTGCAGGATGTTACTTCTGAAGTGAGAGGCCTTCTTCCCACCTTTTTGGACTTTGGCAATGTTTATGTGCAGACAGCAGGGGAAAAAGAGCGTTTTGTTTTTGAGCAGGTGCCTCACCCCCATAATGTGAAGAAAATAATCCTTGATCTTTATCAAAAGGCAATTCAAAAAATAACACCAGAAAAATTTGCCGCTCCGCATGGCTATCCTCCTTCTTATCCGCCAAAAGAAATATAAAAAATGTTTATTCCCTTACCGAGAGAAAAACAAAAATTAAACATCCCTAACATTATTACTTTGTCCCGTCCGCTCTTCGGGGCAGTGTTTTTTTATGTTTTGGCTTTGGGAGAAGTGGGGGTGGCGACATGGGTGTTTATTTTAGGAGCGCTCACCGATTTTTTTGACGGTCAGATCGCCCGCCGTTTCAAAATGGTTACAGAGTTGGGAAAAATCCTTGATCCGGTTTTTGATCGCACTTTTATGCTTACCATTATCCTCGGTATTTTTCTTTTTCGTACTCAGCTTTGGTTGCCAGTGTTGATGATTCTTGCGAGGGAAATTATTGGTTTTTGGGGATTGTTAATTTTTGTTATTAAACGAAAAAGTCCCACAGACAGGATAGGATGGTTTGGTAAAATCACTACCGCTATGCAATGTATTGCCATTCCGGCTATTTTATTACAAGTTCCTCTCTATATGGTTTGGGTGTATTCGGCAATGATTATCGGTGCGATTTCCGGATTTATTTATTTAAAAATTGCCATTGGCGAAAAATGAAAAATTTTTAAGATTTGATTTTTTATATGGAGGAGGGGCATTGCAAGAAAATAATTTTATTCCTGCTTATTCTTATGGCAGGATTTTTTGTTGTTAAAAAAATTTCTGCCGCCAATCAAGGAGATATTCTTATCAATGAAATTTATTACGATCCTCCGGGCACGGATACGGGATACGAATGGATTGAATTTTTCAACAAAACCGCCTTCAGCATTGATGTTTCTCATTGGGAAATTCAAATAGCAGGCACTTCTTTCGCCGCTAAATTCATTTTTCCTTCAGGAACTGTTATTCCCGGACAGAGCTTTTTTGTGGTGGGAGAAAGCGAGGTGAGAGGCGCGGATTTAACAAGTTCTACGGCAATAGCAATGCAAAACGGAGGAGCGGAAACTGATGGTGTGCGTTTAGTGGATGATGCAGGTCAAATTATTGATGTGGTTTTGTATGACAGCCCTAATACCAATAATCTTCCCGATGAAACAGGCAATGCGGGAGTGAGTTTTGCTCCCGATGTTGATGCTGGTCATAGCTTGGGCCGCGATGCTTATCATACAGATACTAATCAAAGCGGCGATGATTTCTATGATTATGCCATACCTACGATGGGAATTAATAATGAGGAACCGCCGGACACCATCCCTCCCTCAGCTCCTCAAAATTTGCAGGCGCAGGCAGGAAATGGTTTGATTAATTTTTCTTGGTCAGCAAATAAAGAGCCGGATTTAGACGGTTACAGGTTATACTTAGGAACAAGTTCGGGAAATTATTCTCAAAATATAGATGTAGGCAAGGTTACAACTTATATGCAAAGCTCTCTAATTAATGGTCAAACATACTATGCGGCGCTTTCTGCGTATGACGAGAATGACAATGAAAGTAGTTTAAGCAGCGAGGTCTTCGCCACCCCCTTTGCTCCTTCTGTTTATAATTTTCATGATGTGGTGATCAATGAGATTATGTGGGATGAAGGAGAATACATTGAATTGTACAATTCTACGGCCAACCCCATTAATTTGTCTGCTTGGACTTTAATAGACAATAATGGGATATTCGTTACTTTTGGCGATGAGCATGTTATTTCCGCTCATAGTTATTTTTTAATAGAAGATTCTCCGTCCACTACTACCGTGGCGGAAGATTTAGTTGCGTCAATGACTTTGAATAACACAGGAGAACAAATCACTTTGAAAGATAACACGGGGAAAATCATTGATCAGGCAAATCAGGCATCGGGCGGATGGTTCGCGGGAAAAAATACTTCTCAAGGAGAAGCAATGGAAAGAAAATCCGCGGCATCTGACGGTACAATCAAGGAAAGCTGGCACACTTCCATAGGAAATATCGGCGGCAGAGTAGGAACGCCAAAAGTAGCTAATTCAGCTGGGAAAATCAATCATGCGCCAGAAGTTTTTGCCGGTGAAGACAAAACCGCCAATGTAGGGGAAAAGATTGATTTTGATGGTTCCTTGTCTTTGGATAGTGACGGGGATTCATTGGAATTCTTCTGGGATTTTGGCGATGGCAAAAGCGCTGAAGGAAGTAAAGTTGAACATAGTTATGATGCTGCCGGCACTTATACCGTCATTCTTACTGTCAGCGATGGCGAATTGCAAAGCGAGGATACTTTGCGAGTTACTATTATCCAGCCAATTTATTCCCGCGACATTGTCATCAATGAATTTCTTCCTAATCCAGAAGGCTCTGACAGCGCGGAATTTATTGAAATCAAAAATTTATCCGCCTCAAAAGTAAATTTAGGAGGATGGAAGCTGGATGATGAGGAGGGCGGCAGCAAGCCCTATGTTTTCCCTGTCTCTTTAATCATTGAAGGAAGAGGATTTTTAGTGGTTTACCGCAAAGATTCGAATATCGCTTTGAATAATAACGGCGATAGAGTGAGGCTTTTTCATCCTGATAATAATTTGATTTACGATATTGCCTATAATGAAACAGCCCCAGAGGGCGCATCATATAACTGGACGCCCTCAGGCTGGCAGTGGAGCACAACTTTAACTCCGGGTGCGGAAAATATCATTACCAAAGCAGAAGAGGAAGATGAGAAGGAAAAAACAGGAGCGAAAAATGCCGCCAAATCAAAAACTGCCAAAAAAACATCTGTTCAGAAAAAAGAAACCGCGAAGAAAACAGCCATAAAAGGAGCTTCAAGCACTGTTCCTAAAACAAAAACTCATCTTAGGCGTTCTAAGGGCTCATCTTCTGCGTCAAAAAAAGCGCCTTCCTGGTGGCCTACTTATAGCGCAATAATGGGGCTTTCTGGACTGGGAATTTGGCAGTACTTGTTAAACAGATTAAAATTCAAAAATTTTGATTTTTGATTTTTGCATTTTGAATTTAGTTTTATATTTCCGTTGCCCTTCTTACTTCTTCGAGAGTGGTGATGCCCGCAACCACCTTTAATACGCCATCTTGAGCCATAGTAGTCATGCCGTTTTTTACGGCTGTGGCGTGAATTTCCGAAGTAGGAGCAGATGTGAGAACCATTTTTTCCATTTCTGGGGTAATGGTAAACATTTCAAAAATACCAATTCTACCTTTATATCCTGTAAAGTTGCAATATCCGCATTTTTTCCCGCGGCTGATTTTAAATTTTGGATCGTTTAAAATTTTAGAATCAAAGATTTCCTTGGGGAGCCCGGTAAGAGTTTTTCTGATTTCTTCTTTTTGTTCTGGAGAGGGGCGATATTCTTCGCGGCATTTTTTGCATACTCTTCTTACCAATCTTTGAGCGATAACCACAGATAAAGCGGGGGCAATAATAAAAGGACGGACACCTAAATCAATCAAGCGTGGAATAGTGCCTGATGCGTTGTTAGTATGCAATGTGGACAAAACAATGTGTCCTGTAAGCGCCGCGTGCATAGCAGTTTCCGCCGTATCAAAATCCCTTATTTCGCCCACCAAAATAGCGTCAGGATCTTGGCGCAAAATTGAACGCAGACCTCTAGCGAAAGTGTAACCTTCTTCCTCATTTACCTCTGTCTGTTCAATGCCTTTAATGCGGTATTCCACGGGATCTTCAATGGTGATAATTTTTATTTCTGGCTTATTAAGTACCGTAAGGCAGGCAGCAAGAGTGGTGGTTTTCCCGCTCCCTGTAGGACCAGTGGTTAAAATCATGCCGTTGGGTTTAGCCAAGGCCTTTTTAATGATGTCAAAATCGCGGTCTCTCATGCCCAGATCCTTAATGTCCAAAGCCACTGCCGCGCGATTGAGTAGGCGCAAGACGATATTTTCTCCCAGGTCGCCGGGCAAAATAGAGGTTCTTACGTCAATCTTATTATCTCCCACCACTATAAGGAAAGAGCCGTCTTGGGGAAGATCATGAACATTTATTTTTAAGCCGGAGATAATTTTAACGCGGTTGAGGATTTTCTTATGCGCTTGAATATCAAAATAAATAACATCTTGGAGAACGCCGTCTAAGCGGTATCTTAACTTTACTTTGTCTCCCTCCTGGGGTTCTAAGTGAATATCCGAGGCCTCTAATTTAACTGCTCCGGCAATAATAATATTTAGAATTTCCGTGGTAGGAAGTTCCCTGATGCGCTTTTTCAAATCTTCCAAATTTTGAATCTGTTTTTCGAACTCCGAGAGAGCTTCATGGGCAAGGCGCACTTCTTCAATGGGGGCTTTTTCTACCACCTTAATTCCTTCATAATGTTTTAATCCCTCTTTAAGACTAGTGGGAGAGATAAGATAAACCTCCACGATCAGACCCTCCTCCTCCCTTAATCTCTCTAGAGTTTTTTGAGTAAGAGGGTTGTCCGGATTCACTACCCCTAAACGCAAATTGCGGCCGCTTTTAAAAAATGGCATTACCTTGCTTTCTTCCGCTTCTTTCCTTTTTACTTCCAGCAAAGCTTCGGGATCCACAGGGAAGGAAAAGAGGTTAATGTAGGGAAGATGAGCAAGCTGGGCTTTCTCTTCTGTCGCTTTTTCTATTTCTTCTCTCCTGATTTTTTCCAAAACGGGGGTAATTTTTTTTGCCTTTTCTTCCAACTCTTCCTCTCCTGTGACGCGCTCCGCTTTTTTGGGCGATGTTGAAGGAGTGAAGATTTTTTTGTTTTGATTTTTTCCAGCCATAATTTTGTAAACATCTTCATTATAAAATAAATCCCTTATTTTTGGAAATAAGGGCCGATGATATGGAAAAGAAGGATGCAAGCAAAATTAAGCGGAGAAAAACTTTTGAAGTTTTTGAAGAATTTCTTTTTCTATTTTCAGAAGAGATTCATTCGGAAAATCTATAAGGAGATAATTTTTCTTCCATTGCCCCTTCAAATACTGCTGGAACTCATCAGTCTTTATTTTGTTTGAAGGAAGCATTACCACGCTTATATTTTTAGGATGGGTTTCTGCAATGACAAAAGCCAAATTTTTTTTGGGCATATTACTATAAAATTCTGCTAATGCCTCAAAAAGGTCTTCTTTACTTGCTTTACTTTTGGCAAAATCCTCTAATGTTAAAAGCGACCAGATAAAATTATTTTGCTTATCTTCCTTTGCTCTTGCCAGCAGACGCCCCCAAAGCTTTAAAGTTTCCAGTTTTTTTCTTTTGTAAAGATTTTTGATAATTTTTTGTTGATCCGCCCCCAAAGAAATGAGGGTTGCCGCGGCGGTGAGGGTTTTGGGAGTGGTGGAAACTTGGAAACTTTGAGTCGCTTCAATGATGCCGCATAAGAGACATGTGGCAATGTTTTCATCGATGAGATCATCGCCCAGCGATTCCAAAAGATTCAAAACTACTTCGGAAGTTGAAGAGAAAGTAATATTCACCAGATTTACTTGACCGAAATATTCATTAGCGGCATGGTGATCAATATTAATGATAGGAATTTCATAAAATAAAGCCGCGTTTCTTTCAAACAGTTTTCCCATGCTTTCGAGGTCGGGGGCATCGAGAATGATAATTAAATCAAAACGGAATTTTCCTAAACTGGTTTGCACATCTTTTTTTTCAAAACTGTTCTCTTCGGGAGTAATAAAAATATCCAAGCTTTTCTCTGTTTGCTTATAACTTAGTTTGCTTGCCTTGGTGCGGGTAGTATTAATACTGATGATAAAATCCCTCGCCTCATGGATATCTTTTTTTATTTGAGAAGTGGCAGGAAGAAAAATGTGTTTTTCATCAACAAAAGAGGGATTGACCATAATGACTTTTTTCTGCATTTTTTCCAAGGCGAGGAAAAGGGCGGTCATGCTTCCCAAGGCATCGCCGGAAGCACCCTCCCGTGTTACAAGAAGAATTTCTTTACTTTTTTTAATTAATTCGAAAACTTGCTGTTTAGCGGAGAGTTCCATAGATTTAAATAGTTAATATATTAATGTACTACGGAGGATTAGAGAAGTCAAGGGGGAATGGCGAATAGCATAGAGCGAATGGCGAATAGCATAGAGCGAATGGCATAAAGCTAATAGCAAATAGAAAAAATTGTGATTTTTATTTTTTCATTTTTAATTTGATTTAGTTTGTGTTAAATTTAAACTGATGAAAGAATTTATCCAAACTGTCATTTTAGCCGTTGTTCAGGGTTTGACAGAGTTTTTCCCAGTTTCTTCTTCGGGCCATCTGGCGATTGCTCAATCATTACTGGGAAGAAAAGAAATAGATTTAGCCCTGGACGCTGTTTTGCACCTTGGTTCTTTACTGGCGATTATTATATATTTTTGGCGCACCTGGAAAAAAATTTTTTTGAGCTTAGTCTTTCCTCAAAAATTTCCCTCAGAAAGAAAATTATTTCTTTATTTGGTTTTAGCTACTGTTCCTGCTGCGACGGGGGGATTTTTCTTGGAAAATTTTATCGCTTCATTTTTTCAAAAGGAATTTTTTATTGCCATTTTTTTTCTCATCACTGCCTTCATCCTTTTTTTTGTAGAGATCGTGCCCCCTCAAACAAAAGCGGGGATTTCATGGTGGGAAGCCCTAATCATTGGCGCCAGCCAACTTTTTGCGCTTTTTCCCGGTATTTCCCGTTCTGGTGTTACTTTAAGCATGGGGATTTTTCTCAATCTTAAACGAAAAAAAGCTGCGGAATTTTCTTTCTTATTAGCCAGTCCTATTATTTTAGGCGCCGGCACTTTTGGACTTTATGAATTTGCGAAAACAAATGGGGGGATAACTTTAGATTTATTTTTTGGTTTTTTAATTGCTTTCGTTGTAAGTTTTTTTACCATCAAATATTTTTTAATTATTGTGAATAAATACCCTCTTTATTATTTTTCTATTTATTTAATTTTGCTGGCGATGATTATTCTTTTTTTCTTATGATTTTCAAAACCAAAAATCCCAGACAGACAAAATTTTTAGCGAAAAAGTTAGCTGGACGTCTTCATCCTCCTGTAGTTTTAGCTCTCATCGGGGATTTAGGAGGAGGTAAAACTACTTTTATTCAAGGATTAATTTCTTTTTGGGGAAAAAGAATTAAAATCACCAGCCCCACTTTTCTTCTTTGGCAAAAATACTCTTTCAAAAAGAAAAAAATCAATTTTTATCATTTAGATCTTTATCGCTTGCAAAACATTCAAGATTTGCAAGAATTGGGAATAAAGGAGATTTTTGCAGACAAGAAAGGCATTGTGGCAATTGAATGGGCGGAAAAAATAAGGAAACTCCTTCCTCAAAAAAGCATTAAGATTAACTTCCAATTTATTAATCATTCCACAAGGAGAATAAAAATTCAGCCATGGCCAAAAAAGAAAAAATAATTTTGGTTGATTCCAGCGCCCTCATCCATCGGGCCTTCCATGCTTTGCCCCCTCTTACTACTGCCAGGGGAGAGCAGGTAAATGCGGTTTATGGTTTTGCCCTTATTCTTTTGAGTGTCTTGGAAAAATTAAAACCCCGTTTTGTCGCTTGCGCCTTTGATTTAAGAAAACCCACTTTTCGCCATAAAATTTTCCCTGCTTACAAGGCCAAAAGAATAAAAGCGCCAGAAGAATTGTATGAGCAAATCCCTCGGGTCAAAGAAATGGTGAGAGCTTTTAATATTCCCATTTTAGAGAAAGAGGGTTTTGAAGCGGATGATATTATTGCCACTCTGCAAAAGAAAATCAGAAAAGAAATGCCGAATACAGAGATCTATATTCTCACGGGCGATTTGGACACTTTGCAGTTAGTAGATGCCAAAACGCGGGTTTATACTCAAAGAAAGGGCTTAAAAGATTTAATTATTTATGACCCGGCAAAAATTAAGGAAAGATATGGACTTTCTCCCCAGCAGATGATTGATTATAAAGCTTTACGCGGCGATCCTTCGGATAATATTCCAGGAGTAAAGGGCATTGGCGAAAAAACCGCCATTTCTCTTTTAAAGAATTTTGGCTCTCTGGAAAAAATATATCGTCAACTTTCTGATATCAAAGGGGCGGTAAAAGAAAAACTAAAAAAGTCAAAAAAACAAGCTTTTTTCAGCAAAAAATTGGCGATTTTAGTTTCTGACATTCCTCTCAAGTTTTCCCTGAAGGAAGCACAGCTTTCAGATTATGACCGTCAGAAGGTGGTAAGACTTTTCCAGGAATTGGAATTTAAAAGTTTGCTCTCCCGCTTGCCAGAATCAGAAACGCAAGTGGTGAGAAAGGAAAAGCAAAAAGCATTGTACGATACCCTTCCGCCCCATTATCATTTGATAGATACAGAAAGAGAATGGCAGAATTTTTTAAGGCAGATTAAAAAGCAGAAGGCCTTTGTTTTTGACACGGAAACAAGTTATCTGGGAGCAGGAAGAGCTCCTCTTATCGGGCTTTCTTTTTCTTGGAAAAAGGGAGAGGCTTTTTTTCTTCCTGTGAATGGCAAAATTGCGCCGGCGAAAATATTTTCTTCATTAAAACCACTTTTTGAGAGTAAGAGGGTTAAAAAATATGGTCATAATTTAAAATATGATTATTTGGTTTTAAAAAAGAGGGGAATTATCACTAAACCTTTGATGTTTGATACTATGATTGCTTCTTATCTTTTAAACCCCGGCACTCGTCAGCACAGTTTAGATGCCTTAGCATTTAGCGAGTTCGGTTATGAAAAAATTCCCATTTCTTCATTGATTGGCGAGAAGAAGGGAAAGGAAAAAAAATTAGAAGAAGTGCCTCTTATGTTGGTAGCGCATTATTCCTGCGAAGACGCTGATATCACTTGGCGCTTGTTCGAAAAATTTTCTTTTGCGTTGGAAAAATCAGGCCTCAAAGCATTGTTCTTGGAGCTGGAGATGCCCTTGGTGCGGGTTTTGGCAGAGATGGAAGAAAACGGCATTAAATTAGATTTGCCATTTTTAAAAAAGATGGCTGAAGAGGTGGGGAAAAGAATTAATAAATTGGCAGAAAAAATTTATGAAGAAGCAGGATGCAGATTTAACATTAATTCCAACAAACAGCTTCCAGAAATTCTTTTCAAAAAATTAAAGATTTCACCAGAAGGTATCAAGCGCACCCAAACGAGTTATTCTACAGCTCAGGAAGAACTTCTAAAGTTAAAAGGAAGACACCCGATAATTTCTCATTTGATTTCCTACCGGGAAGTTTTTAAATTAAAAACTACATATTTGGATGCTTTACCAGAATTAGCAGATCCAGAAACGCAAAGAGTGCATACTTCTTTTAACCAAACAGTAACAGCTACAGGCAGGCTTTCTTCCTCTGATCCTAATTTGCAGAACATTCCCGCGCGGACAGAATTGGGAGAAAAAATTCGTCAGGCGTTTATCGCAGAAAAAAGGAATAAATTAATTTCGCTTGATTATTCCCAAATTGAATTACGCATTGCCGCCCATATCGCTAAAGATCAAAAAATGATCAAAGCTTTTAAGAAAGGCGAGGATATTCATACTGCTACTGCTTCAGAAATTTTCAATGTTCCTATAAATAAAGTGACAGAACGCATGCGCCGTCATGCCAAAACTTTGAATTTTGGCGTTCTATACGGTATGAGCGCTTACGGTTTTTCCCAAGCCGCTGGCGTCACTCAAGCCGAAGCAGAAAAATTTATCCAGGAATATCAAAAAGAATATCAGGGGATTAGCAAATATGTGAGAGATATTGTGGATGTGGCCAAAAATTTAGGATATGTGGAAACTCTTTTGGGCCGCAAACGCTATTTGCCGGAAATTAACGCCACAAGCTGGCAGGTGCGTGCTGCCGCAGAAAGAATGGCTATTAATATGCCCATTCAGGGAACAGCGGCAGACATGATTAAATTGGCAATGATTGGTATTTATGATCTTATTAAAGATGTGCCTTCGTTTTCTGATGTGAAAATAGTTTTGCAGGTGCATGACGAGTTGGTCTTTGAAGTGCCTGAAAAAAAAATAGCAAATTTTGCGCGGGAAGCGAAAAAAATCATGGAGAATGTCCTACCCCTTACAGTGCCTGTGATAGTAGAAGCAAAAGCAGGAGACAATTGGAGTCAAATGAAGCCAATATAAAGGAAAAACTAAAAATGAAAAAATAAAAACCACAATCCAAAATCAAAAATTTTTAATTTTTCGTTGTCGTTTTTCGTTTTTCGTTTTTCATTTTTAATTTTCTATCGTGCCGGAATTACCAGAAGTTCAAACTATAGTTTCCGACCTAAACAAAAAAATCATCGGCAAAAAAATTGTTGATGTATGGTGCGATTGGCCAAAAATCCTCCAAAAACCCAAAAGAATAAGGGAATTCAAAAAGAAAATCAAGGGTGCAGAAATTAAAAAAGCTTGGCGGAGAGCGAAATTTATTATTATTGATACATCTTTTAATTTAAGCATAATTTTTCATATGCGTATGACTGGGCATCTTTTATTGTTTAATCCTCAATTAAAAATCAAGAATCACGACCCCATAATAGAAGATCCGGTCAATCGTTTTATCCACTTTAAATTAATCTTTGCCGACAAAACAGAACTTTGGTTTTCAGATATGCGCAAATTTGGCACAATTGCTCTTGTTCCTCAAAATGAAGTATTAAAAGAAAAATCTTTGGCAAAATTAGGACCGGAGCCTCTGGATGAGAAATTTACCTTTACAGTTTTCTCGAAACAGCTTGGGGGTCAGAGAGGAAAAATTAAACAAGTATTGCAGAATCAAGAAGTGATTGCCGGTATTGGCAACATCTACGCCGATGAAATTTTATGGGAAGCAAAAGTGCATCCAAAAAAATTAGTCTCTTCTCTTACCCCCACCAATCTAAGGAATATTTTTACTGCTATTAAAAAAATTTTAGCAAAAGCTATTGTTAAGCGGGGGACGAGTGTCGCAGATTTCCGGGATACCGCAGGGAAAAAAGGATTTTATAATGGTATGCGAAAGGCATATCAGCGTACAGGTGAGCCATGCATGCGATGCGGTAAGAAAATTAAGCGGATTGTCATAGGGGGAAGAGGAACGCATTATTGTCCCAAGTGCCAAAAAATCTAAACGGGTTTTTTCGAATTATTGAAGATAACAGTTTCAGTTTATAATATTAAAATTCTTAATTTCTAATTGACCTAATTTCTAATCAATGTCTAATGTCGAAATGTCTAATGTTTAAATCTTTTGTTTTTTGGTCATTGGGCATTGGGATTTGATTAGAAATTAAGAATTAGAAATTATATTTATATTATGTTCTTGTCTTGTGAAAGAATTTCTGGTAATTTTATTAAATAACCTAATCGTTAATAAACTAAATAAACATGCCTCTTGACATCAGAAAAAAATTTAACAATCTAGACGAAAAACCTCAGGGAGCGACCGTGCGTCCTCCTGAAAGAGGGGGATCATCATCAAAATTTTTCCAAGGATTAGGGGCTACATGGAAAGAAGCAAGCAGGAGCCGCAGGATCTGGCTTGTTTCTCTTGGCGTTCTTCTGGTTTTAAGCGTCGGGCTTCTCACTGCTCAATTTTTTGGTTGGCAAGGAATAACGAAGCTGTTCTCTGCGCTTTTCTTTGCCAAAGGAGAAGAGGCCAGCGGTTTTCCCCTGAATCCTGAAGCAGAAAAAAAACCAAAAGCAGAAGGCGAGGTCAGCCCTATTTCTGGTCTTTCTTGCGAGAATGCAAAAATCCGTCCTGTTGCCGTAATGGTTGCTTCTGATCCTATTAATCGCCCCCTTTCCGGCTTGTCGGAAGCGGATTTGATTGTAGAGATGCCTGTCTTAGTTAATAATGTTACGCGTTTAATGGCGGTCTTTACCTGCGGCAATCCCAAAGAAATTGGTTCTGTGCGTTCAGCGCGCCATGATTATCTATTCTTAGCTATGGGGCTGGATGCTGTTCTCTCTCATTGGGGCGGATCTTACCATGCCTTAAATCGCTTGCGCATCGAACATTTGATGGACAATATTGATGCCTTAACCAATCCCGCAAATGCTTATTACCGCAAATCTAATTTACCCGCTCCTTATAATGGTTTTACCTCCATGGAAAGACTGCGCAACGCCATTAGAGTATTGAAATACAGGGAGGAAACAAAATTCAGCGGCTACCCTCACGAAGATGACATTCCTAAAGATCAGCGGCCCCAAGGAGGAGTACTCACAATAGGATATCCCGGCAGTATGGCAGTGCGTTATGATTATGACCCCCAAACAAATTCATATCTGCGTACTTGGGGAGGAGTGGAAGACAGGGATTTCAACAATGGGCAGAGAATCGCCGCAAAAAATGTCATTGTTATGCGCGCAGAACAGCGCCTCGCTAAGCCCGGAGAGCCCTATAACGATGTGGATGTGGAAGGCGAAGGGGTAGCAGAAGTCTATAAGAATGGCACAAAGATTATGGGGAAATGGAGTAAGAGCACTATTCATAAACAAGACAAATTGTATTTTTACGATGAAAACGGCGAAGAAATTCCTCTTGTGAGGGGCCAAATTTGGCTGGAAATCATCGAACCATCTAAATCTGTTACTTGGCAGCCGGGAGAAGCCGTTGCGGGAACTGAGCCCTCGCTGCCTACTCTTGGTCAGGAAGAAGCCAGCCAAGCTGATTAAGTGAATTATGATTATTATATTATTTGGCGAAGATACTTTTAGAATTCGCCAAAAACTGCAATTAATAAAACAAAAATTTTCAAAAAAAGATATCCAGGGCCTTAACTGGATATCTTTTGATGCTGAAGAAAAAACCTCGTTCGACGCCATCAAGGGAGCGATAGAAACAGTTCCTTTTCTAACAAAGAAAAAAACAGTGGCCTTGAAAAACTTTTTTACCAGAGGAAGGGAAAGTGTTCAAAAATCCCTCGTCGATTATTTCAAGAAACCTTTTCCTGAGCATGTCAATTTGATTGTTGTGGAAGAGTTTGACGAAGAAGATCGCAAAAAATTGAAAAAAGGAAACAAAAAGAAAATCTGGCAGAAGTTATTGTCTTTTGCAGACCAGCAGGAGGATTTTACTCCGCTTTCCCCTCTCGCTTTAAAAAATTGGATAAAAAGCGAGGTTAAGAAAAAAGGGGGAAGCGTAGAGGAAGACGCGTTATCAGCTTTGGTTGCTTATTGCGGCAATGATTTATGGCAAATTTATCAAGAGATAAATAAACTCGCCAACTATTTAAAAAAAGATAAAAGAATCTTTACAGTGACAAAAAGAACTGTGGATTTACTGGTGCAGGCAAAATTAAATGATCGTATTTTTCAAACCATTGATGCAGTGGCAAACAAAAATATCTCTTTGGCCTTATCTTGCTTGCAGGAAAATTTAGCCGTGGGTCTTGACCCCCATTATGTTTTATCGATGCTTATTTACCAATTTCGTAATTTGTTGAAGGCAAAAACCTTAATGCTGGAAGGAAAGAATTATTACGAAATTGAGAAAAATCTGCGTTTACCTTTTTTCGTTATTCGCAAAACCATGAATCAGGCCAGAATGTTTTCCTTGCGTCAGCTTAAAATAATTTACGGAAAACTTTTGTCTTTGGATTTGTCTTTTAAAACAAGTAAAATAAATCCATCCCTCGCTTTGGATTTATTTGTCGCCAGCATCATTATTTGAAAATCGCAAACTCCAAAGGAAAATAAACTTCCTACTTAATTTTGTTTAGGGCGAGAGCTAAGCGGGATTTTTTCCGAGAGCCACTGTTTTTTTTCAAGACTCCTTTTTGCACTGCTTTGTCGATAATTTTTACCGCTTCAAGATAAGCCTTTTTTGCTTCATCTTTTTTCTTTTCCGCAATTAGCTTGCGTGTTTTTTTAACTGCCTCCTTAACTTTCCTTTTCCACAAAAGGTTATACGCCCTTCTTTTTTTAGTTTGGCGTAAATATTTTTTTGCCGCTTGTTTAATAGGCACTAGAATAAATTAAAAATTTAAAACTAAAAATGAAAAATAGATAAAAATTAAAACCAAAAATTACAAAATTAAACTTAGCATAAATTATTTATTATGGCAATGTTAAAAGAAAATTTTGCCAGTTTTGAGGATTAATTTTATCCAAGGAGACGGCATTATGGAGGGAAAAATTACCAATATTTTCGCGCACAAGTTTTTCCACATAAGCTCCGGTCTCTAATTTTTTTCCTAAATCGCGAGCGATGCTTCTGATATAAGTGCCGGAGGAGCATTTAACTTTCAAACTCAATTTGGGATATTGATAATTTAAAATTTTTATATTATGGATAAAAACTTCTTTTTTCGGCAAGATAATCTTTTTTCTTTTTCTGGCGAGTTCGTATAATTTTTTTCCTTTGATTTTTTTGGCAGAATACAAGGGAATGGTCTGGATGATTTTTCCTTGAAAACTTTTGAGCGTTTTTTCAATTTTTTCTTTTGTTGGTTTCTTATCTCCTGCTTTTTCAATTTTTCCAGTTAAATCGTCTGTGTCGCTTATTTTTCCCAAAACAAAAGTCGTTTTGTAATTTTTATCCAAGAACAAAAATTTTCTTGATAGTTTTGTCGCTTCCCTGCCTACAAGCAAAATCAAAAGCCCTTGGGCAAAGGGATCTAAGGTTCCCGCGTGTCCGATTTTTTTGATGCCGGAAATTTTTCTTAAGGCATTAACAATATTGTGTGAGGTGAGACCGGGAGGTTTGTTGATTAATAAAATTCCTTTCATATTCTCATGACAACTTATTTAAAAAGCCCCTTTATTTAAGGTGTTAAACAAGGGGCGAAAGCGCAAAAAATTATTCTTTTTGGAGTTGACGAGGTTGATGGGAAAGGAGCCAATTAATGTATTTTTGGTTGGTGATTTTGTTCTGCCATTTTTGCAAAAACCTGCGAGCTACATGACGAAGTGCGAGCAGATGGAGGTTGGCCTTGGAGATATAACCGGGCAAAAGCAGTTTCCAAATTTGCCAGACAGAGTAAAAATAGCGCATAGCTTTAATTGTCTCAATTTGCAAGATATAGGCAGAGATTTTTTTGGGCTGAAAAACCACATGGTGGGCATCGTAATTTGCCCAATTCTCAGTGAGAAGGCGGTTTTGTTTTTTTAGGTCGGTGTATAGGGGGGTTCCGGGAAGAGGAGTAAGCATTAAAAATTGCACTGTGTCTATTTTTGCTTTTTTGGCGAAGCGTACTGTTGCGCGAATGGTTGCTACATCATCATCTCCTCCTAAAACAAACATACCGTGCACTTTGATTTTATAATGATGGAAAATCTCGATGGCGCGGCGGATTTGTTCGAGGGTTTGATGTTTTCGGTATGCAAGAAGGGTTTTGGGATTAATAGATTCCAATCCTAAATAGACATAGAAACAATTGGTCTTTTGCATCAAGGCCAGTGCTTCTTCATCATCTGCTAAGTCCACCCTTACTTGGGCGCTCCAGGGAGGAATGTAATCTAAGTTTTCCAGCATAGTGTTGAGCAAGCGTTTCATCCTATTTTTATCCATGCCGAAATTGTCATCATAGAAAAAGATATGCCTGGGCTGATAGGCGGTTATCCCTCTTTCCAGTTCTTCTAAAACTAAAGTTTCTTTTCGGAAGCGCATTTTGCGGCCGAACATAGGAACCACAGAACAAAAGACGCAGTTAAAAGGACAGCCGCGGCTGGTCTGGATGGGCAGGATGCGCAAATTTTTTGCATTAAGCAAGGAAAGATCAGGAAAAGGCAAATCATCCAGATCAATGAGAGGGCGCAAATTATTATGCTTGATTTTACCTTTTTTATTTTTGAAGGAGAGATTGGCAATTTTAGCGAAAGCTTGCTCCGGATCATTGTTTTGCAAAGCCCCTACTAATTCTAAAAAAGCAATTTCTCCTTCCCCCCTGATGCAAAAATCTGCATAACATAAAGCTTCTTCTGGGCAGAAGGTAGCGTGCACGCCGCCTATCACAATAGGGAGGTGCGGTTTTATTCTTTTTATTTTTTTTATCAATTCATAAGCGCGGGGGGCGGTAGAGGTAATAGTGGAAATCCCCACTAAATCAGCTTTTGCTACTTCTTGCCAATTTATGCGTCCTAGGTCCTCTACAAAGATTTTTACAGCAAATCCTTTTTGACGTAAAAGCGTGCCAATGATGGGCAAACCCAAACGAGGAAGGGGAAATTTACTGAAAACATGATAATTAGGAGCTTGCGGTTCAATAAGGACAATTTTTTTTATTTCCATGAGTTTTCCTTTCTTGAGTTGAAAAGAACTTTCATTATAAATTAAAGATAACTAAAGAAAAGTTTTTATGCAAATATAAAAGATTGACCCCGCACCTTTTCTCAAGATCAAACAAAGGGATTTGTTCTGAACAAAGCCGCAGAGCGGACACAGAGGGAAAACGTGAGTTAGTAATAATACAAGGTTTGGAAAAGGTGCGGGGTTGACCTGAGAAATCATTTTTGGTAAGTTATTTTTATCTTTATCTAATTTTTTTAAGAATTATTTTTATGACAAAAAAAGCTTTGATTACTGGTATCACCGGTCAAGACGGATCTTATTTAGCTGAATTTTTATTGCAAAAAGGCTACGAAGTTTTTGGTTTAATCAGACGCTCTTCCACTGAACATTTTGAGCGCATTCGTCACATTCAAGACAAAATTACTTTAATCCCGGGAGATCTTTTAGATCAACACTCTTTGATCGATGCGGTAAAGCAGGCAAATCCTAACGAGGTTTATAATTTAGCTGCGCAATCATTTGTGCAAACATCATGGGAACAGCCGGTATTAACTGGGGAAATAACAGCCTTGGGAGTAACAAGAATTTTAGATGCTGTACGCCTGGTTAACCCAAAAATAAAATTTTACCAGGCTTCTTCTTCGGAAATGTTTGGCAACGCTGAAGAAGTGCCGCAAAGCGAAAAAACTCCTTTTCACCCCCGTTCTCCTTATGGCGTAGCCAAAGTTTATGGTCATTGGATTACTGTCAATTATCGTGAAAGTTATGGCATGTTTACGGTATCAGGTATTTTGTTTAACCATGAATCTCCAAGACGTGGTTTGGAATTTGTGACGCGCAAAATTAGTGATGGTGTAGCGCGCATTAAATTAGGTAAAGCAAAGGAATTGCGTTTGGGAAATTTGGATGCCAAGAGGGATTGGGGTTATGCTGGTGATTATGTAGAAGCAATGTGGATGATGTTGCAGCAGGATAAACCTCAAGATTTTGTCATTGCTACTGGCGAAACTCATTCTGTGAAAGAATTTTGTGAAAAAGCTTTCTCACATGTGGGATTATCCTGGCAGGATTATGTGGTACAAGATCCTAAATTCATGCGACCTGCAGAAGTGCATCAATTAGTAGGTGATCCTTCCAAAGCCAAAAAGATTTTGGGTTGGCAGCCAAAAGTTTCTTTTGAGGATTTAGTGAGAATGATGGTGGACGCTGATTTGAGAAGATTACAAACAAATAATTTCTAAATCCTAAATACGAAATCATAAACAAATCCTAATGTTCCAAATTCCAAAATTCCAAAAATACCATAATTGTTTGAAAAATTAGAATTTAGAGTTTGTTTAGGATTTAGGATTTCGGATTTAGAATTTTATAATCAAATGAGAGTAGTAATTACTGGTGCTAATGGTTTTGTCGGTCCGCATCTGGCTAAATTATTAAAGGAAAAAGGTGCGGATGTTACGGGTTTTGTTTTTGGTTCGCTTCATAAGAAAAGCGAATTTTTTGTATCTTGTGAAGTAGACATCACTAATTATTATGAGACCGAAAAAGCAATTCTCACCATTCAACCAGACCAAATTTATCATTTAGCTGCTCAAAGTTCAGTGCATAAATCCTGGGAAGCTCCTCTTTTAACTTATCAAGTTAATGTTCTCGGCACCTTGAATTTATTAGAAGCAGCAAAAAAACTAAACAAAGAAGTAAAAGTTTTAATCGTGGGATCAGCAGAAGAATATGGTATGTTGGCAAAAGAAAAAGTATTAACAGAAGAAGATCCGTTATGTCCGCAAAATCCTTATGCTTTAACTAAAGCTTTAGTGGAATATTTAGTGGAGGATAAATATTTTACTGAAAGTAACTTAAAAATTATCCGTACGCGTTCTTTTTTGCATATTGGTCCAGGGCAGGCAACTGGCTTTGTTACTTCTGATTTTGCTTCCCAAATTGCTAATGTTGAAAAAGGAAAACAAGAACCAATATTAAAAGTAGGAAACCTAGAGGCAAAAAGAGATTTTTTGGATGTGCGTGATGTAGTGCGGGCCTATAGCTTGCTTTTGGAAAAGGGGAAAGCTGGAGAAGTATATCAAGTAACTAGAGGAAAGAATTTTTCTGTGCAGGAAATTTTAGAAAAGCTTTTATCTTTGGCTGCAAAAGAGATTAAAATAGAACAAGATCCCGCCAAAATACGCAGAGTCGATTTACCACGTCTTTTAGGGTCAAATGAAAAAATAAAAAAAGAAACTGGCTGGCAGCCGGAAATCCCTATTGAGCAAACCTTGAATGATGTTTTGGAGTATTGGCGGAATAATGAAAAATGAAAAAATAAAAATGCCTGCCCGCCATTGCCTGTCAAACTAAGCTTGGTCTGAACAGCGATTATGCAATGAGTCTTGCTATACTCTATGATGCTAGCCATGACAGGCTATGGCAGGCGGGAAAAACCACAATCCAAAATTAAAAAAGGACAAAACTCAAAGTCTTTTTAGATTTTTCTTTGTAGTTTTTATTTTTTCATTTTTAGTTTTAAATTTCTTATCTGGTCACGAAGCTTGGCGGCTTTTTCGAATGCTAAGTTTTGAGCGGCAAGCTCCATTTGTTTATTTAGTTCTTTGATTAAATAAGAAACTTCTTCCTTGGGAATTTTTTCTAAAGGAATTTCTGGCACTTCTTTTTCTTCTAATTTAGCGCCAGCTAATCTTTCTGCTTTGACTGCCTTTATAATAGAACGCGGGGTAATGCCATATTTTTTGTTATAAGTTTCCTGAACTTTTCTTCTACGATTTACTTCTTTAATTGCTTCTTTCATAGAAGAAGTGACGCGGTCAGCGTACATAATAACCGTGCCTTCAACATGGCGAGCGGCACGGCCCATAGTTTGAATTAGAGCCACTTTGCTCCGCAAATATCCTTCTTTATCTGCATCTAAAATGGCCACTAAAGATACTTCAGGTAGATCCAGACCTTCCCGCAAAAGATTAATGCCTACCACCACATCATAAACCCCTAAACGCAGGTCTCTCAGGATCTCCAAGCGTTTTAAAGTTTCCACTTCTGCATGGAGATAATGTACTTTAATATTTAGATCAGTAAGATAAGCTGCAAGTTCTTCTGCCATGCGTTTGGTTAAAGTGGTAACCAAAACACGCTGTTTTTTCTTGATGCGTGTTTGGATCTCATGAAGTAAATCGTCGATTTGGTTCTCTGTTGGCTTGACATGAATTTTGGGATCAAGCAATCCTGTGGGCCGAAGCAGCTGTTCCACCACTACTTGCGATTTTTTCGTTTCATATTCTTCTGGGGTAGCAGAAACAAAAATAGTTTGGTTTAATTTCTTTAAAAACTCTGGAAATTTCAAAGGTCGATTGTCAAAACAAGAAGGAAGACGAAAGCCAAAGTCTACGAGCATTTTTTTACGGCTAAAATCTCCCAAATACATCCCGCGAATTTGGGGGATAGTCATATGAGATTCATCAATGAAAAGCAGGAAGTCTTTAGGAAAATAATCCATGAGAGTAGATGGGGGAGTGCCAGGTTTACGACCATCCAAATAGCGAGAATAATTTTCAATGCCAGAAACATAACCAACTTGTTCCATCATCTCCAAATCATAATTAGTGCGCTGATTCAATCTTTGTGCTTCAAGGTCTTTTCCTTGTTTTTTTAATTCAAGAGTTCTTTCTTTTAATTCATCACGAATCAAAGACAAAGCTTTTTGCATTCTTTCTTTAGGGGTGACAAAAAAACCCGCGGGAAAAATATAAATTTCTTTTAAATTTTCTTTTGTTTTGCCAGTAAGCCAGTCGATTTGGGAGATTTTTTCAATTTTGTCGCCAAAAAATTCTATTTTTGTCACATTATCTTCGCTTGCTTGATGAATTTCTAAGATTTCTCCTCTTACTCTAAAGGTGCCGCGTTTTAATTCCAGATCATTGCGTTGGTATTGAATGCCGATGAGCATGCGCAAAACCTCATTTCTCTTGATGAATTCACCAAGTTTCAGACCAAACCCTTCTTGCATATAATCTTGAGGCGATCCAATGCCATAAATGCAGGAAACAGATGCTACCACAATCACATCTTTGCGGGTTAAAAGCGCTTGCATAGCGGCATGGCGCAATTTATCAATTTCATCATTAATAGAAGCATCTTTAGCAATATAAGTATCTGTTTGAGGAATATAAGCTTCTGGCTGATAATAATCGTAATAACTAACAAAATAATGTACGGCATTTTTGGGAAAAAAATCTTTAAATTCAGAAGCAAGCTGGGCAGCTAAAGTTTTGTTATGGGAAATCACTAGCGTTGGTTTTTGTACTTGCGCGATCACATTAGCCATAGTAAAAGTTTTCCCAGAACCAGTGACTCCCAAAAGCGTCTGGAAAGGATAATTTTTCTTCAGACCAGCAAGTAATTTTTTGATCGTTTCTGGCTGATCTCCCGTGGGTTTGAATTTGGATTTAAGAATAAACTTTTTATTCATAAAGTTAAACCATTATAGCAAATAAAAAATTAGAGATAAAGAGTGGTAATTTTCTGTATTTAAGATATAATTGTTTTAGACGAATATTTAAAATTTTCAATTACCAATTTCCAATTTTCAATAAATCCCCACACCTTATTCGCATATGGCATTTACTTAGATACGGAATACTCGAAGGTGTGGGGATAAATGATCAATTTTCAATTTCCAAACAAATTGTTTGAAAATTGTATCATTGGAAATTGATTGTAAATTGATAATTGAAAATTGAAAATTTCTTATGATCGCATCATTAAGAGGAAAAATTATTGAAAAAAAACTACAAAGTGTAGTGATAGAAGTAGCAGGAGTGGGCTATGAGGTTTTTTTATTGCCGGAAGCAAAAGCA
>FWPV01005893.1_pt1 | contig 24055 bp, 22 predicted proteins | sample 2228371 | NCBI WGS metagenome assembly FWPV01 (sample SAMEA103939776, study PRJEB20133) | metagenome | reverse complement strand
GTATCGAAGGCCGGCGGGGGAGCAGAAGGAGCAGCGATCCGTGACAGCTGACACGACCACCCGCAGCAGCCCCGCCCGGTACGTTTCGAAACGGATGCAGGCCGTCCCGCCGAGCGGCATTCGCCGGTTTTTCGACCTGTTGAGCACGATTGAGGATGTGATCTCGCTTGGGGTCGGCGAGCCGGATTATGTAACTCCGGAGCCGTTCCGGCGGGCGGCGGTGGCGAGCATCGAGCGGGGGGACACGCACTACACCTCGAACTACGGGCTGCTCGAACTGCGCGAACGGCTGGCGGCGCACCTGGCGCGGCTGTATGGGGTGCAATACGACCCGCGGACCGAGATCGTGATCACGTCGGGGTCGAGCGAGGGCCTGGACATCGCGATGCGGGCGCTTATTGACCCGGGCGATGAGGTGCTGTGCGCTGACCCGAGTTACGTCGCATATATGCCGGTCACGGTGATGGCTGGCGGCACGTTTGTGCCCGTCCCGACGCGCGCGGAGGATGACTTTCGCCTGTTGCCAGGGCCGCTTGGGGAGGCCGTTACAGCGCGCTCGCGGGTGCTGCTGCTCGGCTACCCGGCCAATCCGACGGGGGCGACCATGCACCGCGCCGACCTTGAGGCTGTGGCGCGGGTGGTGGAGACGCACGACCTGGCGGTCATCAGCGACGAGCTGTACGACCGCATGACGTACGAAGGGGAGCACACCTGCTTCGCGACGATCCCGGGGATGCGAGAGCGGACGGTGCTGCTGGGGGGGTTTAGCAAGGCGTATGCGATGACGGGCTGGCGACTGGGGTGGGTGGCAGCGCCGGCGCCGATCGCGGAGGCCCTGATGAAGGTACACCAGTACGTGATGATGTCGGCGCCGACGGCCTCGCAGTACGCCGCAATTGCGGCGCTGGAGGAGGGCGAAGCGTTCGTGGCGGAGATGGTGGCGGAGTATGACCGGCGGCGACGGCTAATCGTCGATGGGTTCCGGGCAGTGGGACTGCCAACGTTCGAGCCGCGGGGAGCGTTTTACGCGTTCCCGGACATCCGGGTCACGGGGATGACGAGCCTGGAGTTCAGCGAGCGGCTGCTGGAGGAGGAGCGCGTAGCGGTGGTGCCGGGGAGTGCGTTTGGCGCCTGTGGCGAGGGACACGTGCGGGCGTGTTACGCGAGCAGCTACGAGCAGATCGAGCGGGCGCTGGAGCGGATTGGCCGTTTCGTGCAGCGGCACCGGGTAGGGTAGGCGAGGCCGCCGCCCGACCGCGGGCGACCGGGTAGCGCGCCTGCTGCCAAAGGTAATCAGCCGCTCGTGAACGAGTTGCCGATCCATGGACGCGGCTGATGGTAGGATTCGCCGCCATCAATAGGTCCTAGAGGAGGCACATATGGTAGAGGGTTCGCGGTGGGTACTGCGGGGGCTCGGCGCGCTGGCGGTGGCCACGGCGCTGACGGCTGCGGCGTGTGGCGGCGGGGGCAACGGGGGAAATAGCGTGACGCTGGAGAATGTGAACCCAAACGTGGGGACGCCGGAGGCACCGAAGGAGCGGCCGGTTCAGGAGATCAAGGTGACGGACCAGGGGTGCGAGCCGGCGAACGTGACGGTGAAGGCGGGAACGCGGGTAACGTGGAAGTGGGAGAACACGTCGTCGCCGGTGGCGATTCTGCTCGCCGGGCAGAAGTCGCCGGAGCAGACGACGGGCGAGTACTCGCGGGACCTGCTGGAAGCCGGGCTGAGCTACACGTACCAGTGCGGGCCAACTACGGGGAGGATTGTCGTCGAGTAGGGATGCGAGAGGAGAGGATGGTCGGGGTGCCGCGATTCGAACGCGGGACCTCTTGAACCCCATTCAAGTGCGCTACCAGGCTGCGCTACACCCCGACCGCGGGTGAGGCCGGCGGCCCGCGCCCCGGGCACCGACTCCACGCTTCACCATACGAAGCGGCGGGCGCGGCGTCAAAGGCTGCGGTGCTGCTGGCCCGGCTGCAACGGTGGGGCGTCGGTAGGGTGGGGAGGCTCGGCCGCGGCGGGGGACTGAGGAGCGGTATGGTGGCCGCGCGTGGCGCCGCTAGAGCTGATGGCAGCCAGCCGGGGGCCGAAGAGGAGGAGGACGAGGGCACTCATGGCGATGATGGCGGCTCCCAGGGCAAAGAGGCCGGGACGGACTCCGAGAGCCTGGACGAGGAAGCCGGCGAGGATGGCGCCGAGCGGGATGAGGCCGCGGTCGAGGCTGAGGAGCGACATGACGCGGCCATGCATTTCGGGGTCGCTGTTGGATAGGAGGATGCCGTTGGTGAAGGCCATGTATGTGACGGTCATGCTGCCGGCGACGGCGAGGAGGAGGGCCGTCAGTACGACCGTCTCCTGGAGGGAGATGGCGACGAGTGCGGCGCCGAAGATGAGCATGTTGATCATGAGCTGGAGGCCCGGACGGGCGATATTCGATTTCCAGGCGACGAAGAGGGAGCCAGCAAACGCGCCCACACCAGTGGCGCCAGCGAGAAATCCGACGCCGGAATCGCCGAGGTCGAGCACCCGCGTGGCGAGCAGAGGGACGAAGACCTGCTGATAGGGGAAGCCGAAGACGAAGAGGATGAGCGAGAGGCCCGTGACGACGAAGAGCACCGGCTGGCCGGCGATGTAGCGGAAGCCTTCGGCGAGGTCGGCCGCGATGCCGCCCTGGGAACGGCGGCGGACAGTGCCATCATTGTCGAAGCGCATGAGCAGGGTAGTGATGATGACGAGGACGTAGATGGCGGCTGTGACGAGGTAGACACCGCCGACATCGAGGACGATGAGCAGTGCCCCGGCGAGGGCGCCGCCGCCGATTCGCATAAAGCTGAGTGCGGTCGAGTTGAGGGCGACGGCATTGAGGAGGTCTTCCGGCGGAACGGTCCGGGGGATGAGGGACTGGCGGACGGGCTGGTTGAAGGCCATGGCGGTGCCAGCGACGGCAGCCGTCAGGAAGACGTGCCAGACCTCGACCAGGCCGGCGACGGTGACGATGCCGATGAAGAGGTGGCAGCCGGTGGAGACGAACTGGGTGGAGGTGAGGATCCGCTTCTTGTCGTAGCGGTCCGCGACGGCGCCGGCGATGAGGCCAAAGATGAGGATGGGTGCCAGCCGGGTGGCGATGACGAGCGAGAGCATGACCGCGGAATCGGTGAGCTGGAGGATGAGGACGGCGCGGGCGACCTGGTCCATCCAGAGGGTGGCGGAGTGGCCGGTCTGGCCGAGCCAGAGGAGGCGGTAGTTGCGGTGGCGCAGCGCCCGGAAGGTGGTATCGGCGCCGGGCATGCGGATGCGGGGCATGGGCGCAACTGTACCTTTACGACAAGGTAAGAGGAAGGCAGGTCAGGATTCGAGGTCGATGCGGATGCCAACGGGGCAGTGATCGGAGCCCATGACCTCGGGCTGGATGAAGGCCTCGCGGACACGGGGAAAGAGGTCCTCGCTGACGAAGACGTAGTCGATTCGCCACCCGATGTTGCGGGCGCGCCGCTCGCGCCAGGGATCCCAGTAGGTATAGGCGTCGGCCTGATTGGGGTGGAGCGCACGGAAAGTGTCGACGTAGCCGTTTTCGATGATGCGGCTGATCCATGCGCGTTCTTCGGGGAGGAAGCCTGTGCCCTTTGCGGCTTCCTTGGGGCGTGCCACGTCGAGCTCGGTGTGGGCGATGTTGAAGTCGCCCATGAAGATAAGGGAGCGGCCTTCGGCGCGGAGCCGGTTGATGTGGGCGAGGAAGGCTTCGTAGAACTCGAGCTTGTAGGCGAGGCGCTCCTCGCCCTTGCCGGCATTGGGGTAGTAGGATGTGAGGAGGGTGAATCCCGGGTAGTCGGCCTGGATAACCCGCCCTTCGGCATCGAACCGTTCGATGCCGAGCCCGAGATGGACGTTGAGCGGTTCGGGTTTCGAGATGAGGAGCGCGCCGCTGTAGCCAGGACGGGCTGCCGGGTGCCACCAGGAGCGGTACCCGAGGGCTGACCACGGCTCATCGGGGACCTGGTCGGGGGTGGCCTTCACTTCCTGGAAGCCGGCGATGTCGGGTGCGGTGGCCTGGAGCCAGGCCTGGAGATAGCCGCCTTTGAGGGTGGCGCGCAGGCCGTTGACATTCCAGGAGCAGATGGTGAGGAGTGCCACGGCGCCAGTTGAGCGGATTGCTCAGATCCGGGCAAGGCAGCATGCGGCGCGACGCGGCCGAAAGACCGGGATTGCCCTGATCGGTTCGTTCACAGGGGACGGACGATACTTTGAAGGAAAGGAGGACATCACGATGACTGCGTGTCCAGTGTGTGGTGCGCGATTCGTGGCGAGCGGCGGTGCCGAGCGTGAGTGGCTCGAGCGCCACGTGGTGCGGGCGCACGGCATCCAGCGGATGCAGCTGATAGCCGGGTGGCCGATTGCTGCGAGCCGTGAGATCCGGCCGTCGGCTGCCTAGGGCGGCCCTCCGGAGGTCAGGCGAAGAGGCGGGCGACGATGACCGCTCCCGAGGCGACGATGGTGACGACGGCGTACTCGGCGGCGGTGGACCATTCAAGGTCGTGGTCGAGCAGGTGGTGGACGATGCCGGTGGCGAGGTAGAAGGCGATGATGAGGAGCGCGCCGGCGAGGAGGCCATCGAGGGGGAAGTAGTAGAGCGCGAGACGGAGCTCGGCGAGGGAGGCTCCGATGGCGATGGAGACGAGGAGCGAGCTGGGGCCGGTGAGGCGGCTCTCGCGAAGGAGTTCGAGGGCAAGGAGCATGCTGACGGCACCGACGGCGAGGGAGGCAAGCGGGAGCGGGTCGTTGCGGGTGAAGAGGACGGTGTAGAACGAGAACGCAACGACGTACGTCGCGACGGCCATCACGAGGCGAAACGGGCCGTAGCGCGACGAGCGGACGTCGACTGTCTGGTACTCACCGAGGGCGACCGCGCCGACGGTGAGGGCAGCGATGAAGGCGAGGATTGGGCGGGCGTACCCTTCGATGGCGTGGTCGATGAAGAGCGCGGCGCCCAGGACGCCGAGTGCGGGGAGGATGGTGTAGACGAGGCTTGCCAGCGGGCCGCCGCCCCAGGCGGGATGGCTGCGGACGAGGCCATCGGTGGCGAAGGCCACGAGCGCGGCGGTAAGCCAGGGGAGCCAGGGGAGCTCGGGCCGGAGGGTGACGGAGGCGGCGAGACCCGCGCCGGCTACGGCGGTGAGGAGGACGACGCGGGCCGCAAGGCCGGCCGGGGCGTTAGCGGTTGCGTTGCTCCCTGCCAGGGCGCTACTCCGCGGCGAACACGGGCTCTTCGAGGCCGTAGATCTCGGCGGCGTTGCGCCACCAGAGGCGTTCCTGCTCGTCCTCGGTGAGGCCCAGCTGCTCGTACATGGTCTCGAAGCGGCGGATGTGCTCGGCGATTTCGTCCATGCCGCAGTCGCTCCCCCAGACGAGCTTTTCGACGCCAAATTCGCCCTGGGAGTTGGCTGCGAGAAGGCGCCGCTCGACGAGGTGGCGCTCGATGGTTTCGCCGCCGCTCATGTCGAACCAGACATTGTGGCGCCAGCGCGCGACGGACGCGGCGTAGTCGTAGTTTCCCTGGTTGCCAATGTGGGCGCCGATGATTTTGAGGCGGGGGAAGCGGTTGGCGATGGTATCGAGGTGGAGGGGGGACATGCGGGTGGCTGAGACGTTGCGGGGCGGCATGCGCTGCTGCATGGCCATCATGCGCTGGTAGGCCTGGGCAGCAGCGGCGCTTCGGCGTGGGTGAGTGATGGAGTAATCGAGGCCGCCGCCAATGACTCCCATGTGGAAGAGAATGGGCATGCCGAGGCGCTCGGCTTCGGCGTAGGTGGGGAGGTAATCGGGCTCGTCGTAGGGGCGAGCGACGCCGATGAGCTTGAGGCCGCGGTACCCCATGTCGTAGAGGTGCCGGACCTCGGCCGGGCCGATTTCCTCGGGGTCGATGACGGCGACGGGGATGAAGAGGTCGCGGTACTTTTCGAGGATTTCCATGCCGCGCTCGTAGGTGGGGCCGAAGCGCCCGCCGGTGAGCATGCACCCCTTCGTGATGCCGACGCGGACGGCGATTTCGGCGAGGCGATCGACCATGGGTGCCTGGTCTTCCTCGGGGTTTTCCCAGTTCCGCGGGAAGTGGATGTGGACGTCGAAGATCTTGCGCATGAGTGCTCCGGCGGGCAGCGGGGCTCTGGCGAGTGTACCACCGGGAGGGCTGCAGGCTCATCGAGCGGCAGAGGGAGGGATGCGGTAGGCTCGGGGGGATGCGTTCGCGTCCCTTCGTCGCGCTGTACGTTGCGGTGTTCGTGGCGACGATGGGGATTTCGATGGTGAGCCCGCTGCTGCCGGTGTACGCGGAGCAGCTCGGGGCGACCGGGGTGTGGCTGGGGCTGACGTTTTCGGTGTTCGCGATTGTGCAGACGTTCGTGGGGCCGTTTGCGGGCCGCCTTTCGGACCGGTATGGCCGGAAGCCGTTCATCGTGGCCGGGCTGATCGTGTACCTGGTTGCGGCGCTGGGGTACCTGACCGCCGACAGTTTCTACCAGGTGATTGCCTTCCGGGCGTTTTCGGGCCTCGGGACGAGCCTGATCTTTTCGGTCGCGCGGGCGTATGTGGGCGATCTGACGCCCCGGGGGCAGGAGGGCCGGTGGCTCGGGGTGTTCGCCACGGCGGACATCGTCGGGTTTGGCACGGGGCCCCTAGTGGCCGGGGTGCTGCGGGAGACCCTGGGGTTCCGCTCGGTGTTCGTGGCGATGGCTGCGATGATGGCACTCTCGGCGGTGGTGCTGACCGTGTGGCTGCCGCGTCACAGCCCGGCGGAGGTTGAGCGACGGACTGCGCGGCGGGCCGGGGGAGCGGTGCCGCGGCAGGACCGCTCGTTCCGGGAGGCGCTGCGCGACCGGGTGGTGCTGGCGGTTTCCCTGCACTCGGGGATGGTCGCTGTGGCGGCGGGGGCGAGTCTGAGCTTCCTCGCGCTGCGGCTGGAGTCGGGCATCGGGGCGACGCCCATCATGATCGGGATTGCGTTTGCGACCCAGGACATCACCGGGGGACTGGCGCAGCCCCTCCTGGGGCGGGTTGCCGATCGCCGGGACCGCCGCCTGTTGACTGCCGGTGGGCTGGCAGCCTACGCGGCGCTGCTGGCGAGCCTGGGCGTTGTGCCGAGTTACGAGGCGGCGGTGGCGGTGCTGCTCGCGATGGGCGCGACGAGCTCGCTCTCAATGGTGGCGGCGGGGGCGATCCAGGTAGTCGCCGGGCGGCGCGTGGGGATGGGGACGGTGCTTGGGCTGAGCTCGGCGACCAACGGCATCGGGATCGTGGCGGGGTCACTCCTTTCGGGCGCGGTGGTTTCGGCGTTTGCGCTCGAGGGAGCGTTCTTCTTCGGTGGGGCCGTGATGGCGAGCGGCATCCCGCTCTTCCTGTGGCTGACGCGGGGTGCGGTGGTGGCCGAAGTTGAGCCGGTTCGGCCGGTTCGGCACCAGAGTGAACCGGCCTGAGGATGATCGGCGCCGGGGTAGGATAGCGGGCATGACCGGCAAGGAAGGCGTGCAGGGGTTCGACCCGGCGTTCGTGCCCGGGCCGGGAACGCGGTTTGCATCGGTGGCGGTGAACGCCGGGCAGCCGGCCAGGCGATCGTTCACGTACGCAATCCCCGAGGGCATGGAGGTGGCGCGGATCGTGCAGGGAGTCGTGCTCGAGGTCACGGATACCGCGGACGTCGAGGCAGTGCGACCGATTAGCGCGGTGATGGACGGCGAGCCATTGCTCGACGCGGCGCGGATCGAGCTCGCGCGGTGGATGGCTGACGAGTACCTGGCACCGCTCTGGGAGTGCGTGGCGTGCATGCTGCCTGCCGGGTTCGGGCAGAAGCCGGTGACGATGGTCTCACCGGTGGAGGTCCCGGCGCTGCTGCCGGCGGCGCCGAAGGAGCGGGCGGTGCTGCAGTTCCTGGCAGAGCACGGCCGCGTGACGATCGATGCCCTCCGCGAGGCTGTCGGAAACGTCCCGCTGAAGCTGCTCGAGCGGATGCAGGAGGAGGGGCTGCTGACGGTGACCCAGGGGCTGGCGCGACCTGCCGGGCGGCCGAAGTTCGAGCGGCGGGTGGCGCTCGCCGGGGCGCCGGAGGCTGCGCGGCGGCGGGCGGGGCAGGAGCTAGCGCGCAATCCGCGGTCGGTGGAGGCGCGCATACTGCTGCACCTGGCAGAGCACGGCGACGTGCCGCTGGCGGCGGTGCGCGAACTCGGAGCAACGCCGGCACACCTTGAACGGCTCGAGGCGGAGGGCATGGTACGAGAGTACCGACGGCAGGTGGAGCGGGACCCGCTGGCGGGGAAGCCCGCCGGGGGGCGACCGCTGCCGTCGCTGAACCCGGAGCAGGCGGCGGCAGCGGAGCTGGCGTGGCGGGAACCGGTGACACTCATCCACGGGGTGACGGGCTCGGGGAAGACGGAGGTATATCTTGAGCTGGTGGGGCGGGCGCTCCGGGCGGGGAAGGGGGCGATCGTGCTGGTGCCAGAGATTTCGCTCACGCCCCAGGCGATCCGGCGGTTCGGTGAGCGGTTCGGCGATGCGCTGGCAGTCATTCATTCGCAGCTTTCGACCGGCGAGCTGTACGACCAGTGGTTCCGGGTGGAGCGTGGCGATGCACGCCTGGTGCTGGGGTCGCGCAGCGCGGTGTTCGCGCCGGTTCGGGAGCCCGGCGTGATCGTGATCGATGAGGAGCACGAATGGAGCTACAAGCAATCTGACCCAGTGCCGCGGTATCACGCGAGGGATGTGGCGCTGAAGCTCGGGGAGCTGACGGGGGCACGTGTGGTGCTCGGGAGCGCGACACCCGACGTGGTGACCTACCACCGCACGGAAACGGGCCGCGCTGCACGGGCCGAGCTGACGATGCGTGTGGCCCCGGCGGCCGAAGGCGGCGCTGCGGAGGGGGTGCTCCCCGACGTCGTGGTGGTCGACATGCGGCGGGAGCTGGCGGAGGGGAACCGGAGCATGTTCAGCAGGGAGCTCCGCCGGGCGGTGCGCGAGGCCCTGGCGGCCGGGGAGCAGGCGATCCTGTTCGTGAACCGCCGGGGTGCGGCGCGGTTCGTACTCTGCCGCGACTGCGGCTACCTGCCGCTCTGCTCGTCGTGCGAGGTGGCGATGAGCCTGGACCAGGAGGCATCGATCCATGTGAGCCTGCGCTGTCACCACTGTGGGCGGACCAAGCGGCTGGAGGATCATTGCCCGCGGTGCGAGAGCAGCCGGTACCGACCGTTTGGCGTTGGGACGCAGCGCGTGGAGGCGGAGGCGCGGGCCGTGTTTGCGGGGGCGCGCGTGGCGCGGTGGGATAGCGACACGGCACGGACCCGGGAGGCGCACGAGCGGATGGTGGCGGACCTGGAGGCGGGGCGGGTCGACATCGTGGTTGGGACGCAACTGCTGGCGAAGGGACTGGACCTGCCGCGGCTAACGGTGGTTGGGGTGGTCGACGCCGACGTCGGACTGAGCCTGCCGGACTACCGGGCCGGCGAGCGGACGTTTCAACTGCTGAGCCAGGTGGCCGGCCGGGCGGGGCGCCGGGATCGGCCGGGCTACGTCGTCATCCAGACGTATGAGCCAGAGGCGCCGCCGATCGTGGCAGCTGCAGCGCACGACTACCGGGGTTTCTACGAGCAGGAGATTGTCCACCGGCGGCGCGCGGGCTATCCGCCGTTCAACCGGCTTGCGCGCCTGATGTACCGGCATCCGAACGAGGAAGCGGGGCTGGAGGAGGCGACGCGGGTGGCTGCGGAGCTTCGCGTGCTGCGGGACGCCGCGGGGCGGGCCGAGCCGGAGATCTTCGGGCCCACGCGGCCATTCATCCCGCGGGTGCGCGGTGAGTATCGCTGGCAGATCCTGCTGCGCGGCCGGGCGCCGGGGACCCTAGTGGCAGGGGTGCGGCTGGGGGAGCGGTGGCAGGTGGACATCGACCCGGCGAGCCTGCTGTGACTGTTTGCCCGTGGCGAATCTTCGCCCCGAGGGCGGGTGGCTGGTATCCTGCTTGGCCATCCGGGTGTCGAGCCCGGTTCGAGAGAGGGATGGTTCGGCATGGACCAGGAATTGAAGCCGTGGTCGCGCCTGGCACTGATTTTCCCGGGGCAAGGGTCGCAGCACGTGGGCATGGGCGAGAAGCTCGCGCAGGTTTCGAAGGCTGCCCGTGAGGTTTTCCGGCGCGCGGATGAGATCCTGGAGCGGAATCTCTCGAAGCTGTGCTGGGAGGGCCCGGCGGATGAGCTGGAGTCGACGCGGAACCAGCAGCCGGCGACGTTCGTGACGTCGATTGCGTGGCTGGAGGCGCTGAAGGAGCGGTGGGCAGCGATCGGGCGACCATTCCAGCCGTTCCTGTTCGCGGGGCACTCGATGGGTGAGTTCACCGCTGCGGTGGCAGCCGGCTCGCTCTCGTTCGAGGATGGGCTGGAGCTGGTGCAGGCGCGGGGCGAGTTGATGGAGCAGGCCGGGCACGAGAACCCCGGGGGGATGGCATCGATCCTGGGGCTGCCGGAGGAGACGGTGCGGGAGATTTGCGCCCAGGCGTCGCAGGAGGGGTACGTGGGGATCGCCAATGCAAACTGCGAGGGCCAGACTGTGATTTCCGGGTATCTGAGGCCGCTGAAGGTGGCGATGGAGCTTGCGGAGCGGGCGAAGGCGCGACGGGTTGTTCGCCTGCCGATCAGTATTGGGTCGCATTCACCGCTGATGGCGAAGGCGAGCGAGGGGATGGCGGTCCTGCTCGACCGGGTGCGCGTGCTCGACCCAATCCGGCCGCTCGTGGGGAATGTGCAGGCCAACCTGCTGCGCACGGGCTCGGAGGTGTGCCAGGAGTTGAAGGATCAACTGACGCACGGGGTGCTGTGGCAGCGAGTGGTGGAACGGATGCGGGATGAGGGCGCCGATATGGTTATGGAGGTGGGGCCCGGTTCGGTGCTGACCAAGCTGGTCCGGCGGATTGACTACAGCATCAACAGCCTCTCGCTGAGCGATGACTACGAGGGGCTGCTTTCGGAGCGCTGGGCGCTCGTGGAGGCGACGGCACAATGACGCGGCGCGTGGTCGTGACGGGGGTGGGAGCCGTGACGGCGGTGGGGCACACTGCGGAAGAGACGTGGCAGGCGATGCTGGACGGCCGGAGCGGGATCGGGCCGATTACGCTGTTCGACCCGGAGCCGTACCCCGTGCGCATCCAGGCGGAGGTGAAGGGATACACGCTGGGCGACCGTGTCGACCCGAAGCAGCAGCGGTACATGAACCGATCGGTACAGTTCGGCGTCGGGGCCGCGCTCGATGCGCTGGCGGACAGTGGGCTGGTGATCGACGAGGGGAACGCGGACATGGTCGGCGTGATCTTCGGGTCGGGCGCTGGCGGGACGGACATGATCCTGGAGCACCAGCGGATCCTGGAGGAGAAAGGGCCGCGGCGGATTACGCCGTTCCTTGTGGCGAACTTCATCCCGGATGCGGCGAGCGGGCATATCGCGATTGCGACGGGTGCGCGCGGTCCGAACCTGGCACCGGTGGCGGCGTGCGCGACGGGTGCGGCGGCAATTGGCGAGGCGTTCGAAACGATTCGCCGGGGCGATGCGGACGCGATCATCACTGGGAGTTCGGAGGCGGTGCTGCTACCGATCTACCACGCGACGTGGTGTTCGATGCGGGCGCTGGCGAGCGATAACGAACACCCGGAGCGTGCGCTGAAGCCGTTCGATCTCAACCGGGACGGGTTCGTGGCTGGTGAGGGCGCGTGCGGCATGGTGCTCGAGGAGTACGAGCACGCGAAGGCGCGCGGTGCGCGGATCTATTGCGAGGTCATTGGGTACGGTGCATCGAACGACGCGTACGACATGATTGCGCTGCACGAGACCGGGCGCGGGTTGAAGCGGGCAGTGGTGGCGGCGATCCGAAAGGCGGGGATCGAGCCGGGCGAGATCGACTACATCAACCCGCACGGGAGCGGGACGCCGCTAAACGACCGGGTGGAGACGCTGGTTTTCAAGGAGGTGATGGGCGAGGCGGCGTACCGGGCGGCGATCTCTTCGGTGAAGCCGATCACGGGGCACTGCATGGGGGCGAGCGGCTCGGTGGAGGCGCTGGCGTGCGTGATGGCCATCCGGGACCAGAAGGTGGCGCCGACGATTAACTACACGACGCCGGATCCGGAATGTGACCTTGACTACGTGCCGAACGTGGCGCGGGAGATGCGGGTGGACGTGGCAATGACGACGTCGGTGGGGCTTGGTGGCCACAACGCCTGCCTGATATTCCGGAAGGTCGACTGACCGGGGGTGAACAGCCTGTGAGGCGAGCATTGGTGACCGGCGTGGGCGCCATCACGCCGATTGGACTGACGGCGCGTGAGTTCTGGGAGAACCTGGTTGCGGGTGTATCGGGCGCGGGGCCGATCACACGATTCGATGCCTCGGAGCTGCCGGTGCGAATCGCGACGGAGGTGAAGGGGTTCGAGCCAGGGCGGTACATGGATACGAAGGACGCGCGGCGGATGTCGCGCTTCGCGCAGTTCGCGGTGGCCGCTGCGCGGCTGGCGGCCGAGGACGCGGGCCTTTCGCTGACGGAGGAGGAGCGGCGGCGCGCGGGCTCGGCGATTGCGACGGGTTCGGGGGGTGCCATCGACACGATGGAGGAGACGCTCGTGCTGAAGGAGCGGGGGCCGGGGCGGGTGAGCCCGTTCTACATCCCGACGATGGCGCCGAACATGGGAGCGTGCCAGGTTTCGATGCACCTGGGGCTTCGCGGGCCGGCCATGGCGAGCGTGGCGGCGTGCGCGAGCGGGCTGTATAGCTACCTGGAGGCGAAGCAGCTTATCGCGTCGGGCCGATGCGATGTGGTCCTGGCGGGAGGGACGGAGGCTGCGCTCCACCCGCTGCCCATTGCGGCGCTGGCGAACATGAAGGCGCTGAGCCGGCGCAATGATGAACCAGAGCGGGCGAGCCGGCCGTTTGACCGTGACCGTGATGGGTTTGTGTTTGGCGAGGGCGCCGTGGTGATGGTGATCGAGGCGGAGGAGCGAGCACGCGCGCGCGGTGCGCGGGTGTATGCGGAGCTCGCCGGCGGGGGATTGAGCTGCGACGCGTACCACATTACGGCGCCGCTGGAGGACGGATCGGGGGCGTGCGACGCGATGGTGGAGGCGCTGCGCGACGCGGGGATGGCGCCGACGGACGTCGACTACATCGCGGCCCACGGGACGGGTACGCCGCTGAATGACGTCTCGGAGACGCGGGCCATTAAGCAGGCGTTTGGGGAGCATGCGTACCGGATGGCGATCAGTTCGCCGAAGTCGATGGTGGGGCACCTGCTGGGCGCGGCGGGCGCCGTCGGGGCGCTGGCGGCGGCGCTGGCGGTGTACCACGACGTGGTGCCCCCGACCATTAACCTGGAGCACCCGGACCCGGAGTGTGACCTGGATTATGTGCCGTTGAAGGCGCGGGAGATGCGCGTGCGAGCGGCGGCGGCGAACGGGTTTGGCTTCGGCGGGCAGAACGGGTGCGTCATCTTTCGCAAGTTCGACGGCTGACGTAGCCTAGCGAGGCCCGGCAGCGACCAGCACGAAGAGGGGAGCAATCGTCCATGGCAACTGTGTTCGAACGCGTTCGCGATGTGGTGGTTCGGCAGCTGAAGGTGAGCCCGGAGGAGGTAACACCGGAAGCGAGCCTCGTGGATGACCTGCGGGCGGACTCGCTCGACATCGTGGACCTGACGATCGCGATCGAGGAGGAGTTCGCGGACCAGGCGGAGTTTGAGATCCGCGATGAGGACGCGGAGAACATCCGCACGGTGCAGGACATCATCGATTTCCTTGCGCACCAGGGTATTCACTAGGCGCCGGCGAGCGAGCGGAGCCGGCTGACGATAGCGGGGAGTACCTCGAGGACGCGGTCGATCTCGGCGTCGGTGTTGTGGATGCCGAGGGTGAGGCGGAGCGACGCGTGGGCGAGATCGCGATCGATACCCATGGCGGTGAGGACGTGCGACGGTTCGAGGGCGCCGGTGGTGCAGGCCGAGCCGGAGCTGGCGGCAATATCGGCCATATCGAGCGCGAGGAGGACGCTTTCACCTTCGACGTTGCTGAAGCAGCAGGAGAAGCTGTTCGGGAGGCGGCGCTCGGGATCGACCGGGCCGGTGATGACGGTGCCGGGGATGCGCTCGGGCAGGCCGAAGAGCAGGCGGTCGCGGAGGCGACGGACGTGGGTGTTGAAGGTGTCTCGGCGCTCCCAGGCGAGCTGCATGGCGACGGCGAGGCCGATGATGCCCGGGACGTTTTCGGTGCCGGCGCGGCGCTCCTTCTCCTGGCTGCCGCCAAGGAGGAGCGGCTGCCATGGTGTGCGGTTCTTGATGTAGAGGAGCCCGACGCCCTTGGGCCCGTAGATTTTGTGACCGGCGAGGCTGAGGAGATCGACGCCGAGGCGGGACGGGGTGATATCGAGTGAGCCCGCGGCCTGGACGGCGTCGGTGTGGACGACGACACGGGGGTTGCGCTCGCGGGCGATGGCTGCGGCTTCGGCGACGGGTTGGATGGTACCGACCTCGTTGTTGGCGGTCATGATGGAGACGAGGACGGTCTCGGGACCGACGGCTTCGGCGAGGGCATCGAGCCGGACGACGCCTTCACGGTCGACGGGCAGGTAGGTGGCGCGGAAGCCCTCGCGTTCGAGCTGCTCGACGGTGTGGAGGACGGCGTGATGCTCGATGGCCGTCGTAACGATGTGGTTGCCGCGCCCGCGTGCTCGCTGGGCGAAGGCTGCGCCGCGGATGGCGGCGTTATCGGATTCGGTGCCGCCGGAGGTGAAGACGATTTCCTTCGGCGAGGCGGCGAGGAGGTCGGCGATGGACTTGCGGGCGGCGTCGAGGGCACGCCGGGCTTCCTGGCCCTCGAGGTAGATGCTGGATGGGTTGCCCCAGTGGGTGGTGAAGAAGGGCAGCATGGCTTCGATGACGCGCGGGTCCGGGGGCGTGGTGGCAGCGTGGTCGAGGTAGATGCGTGCCATGGGATGAGAGTAGCGGATTGGAGGATGGAGTGGCTCCGCCTATCGCGGGACGTGGTATGATGGCATCGGCGAAACCTTCTGGGAGTGGGCCGCGCGCCCACTCTTTTGTTGAGAGCATGAAAAACGAACTGCTGTTGGCGTTGAACCAGCTTGCTGCGGAGAAGAACCTTCCGCCGGAGACGGTGTTCGAGGCGGTTGAGGCTGCGCTCACCTCGGCGTTCCGGCGCGAGGAGGACGACGCTCCGAACATGTACGTGAAGATCGACGCGCAGAGCGGGTCGATCCGCGCGTACCGCCAGATGTTCGTGGTGGACGAGGTCGAGGACCCGCGGGTGGAGATGTCGGTGGCTGAGGCGCGGCGGTGGAAGCCGGACGCGCGGCCGGGGGATGTGCTGGACTTCGAAGAGAAGCTGCCGGAGCACGCGGGGCGGATTGCAGCGCAGACGGCGAAGCAGGTGGTGCTGCAGCGGCTCCGCGAGGCGGAGCGCGATGCGATTTACGAGGAGTACATCAAGAAGGTCGGCGAGCTGGTGGTGGCAACGGTGCAGAAGGTGGAGTCGCGGCAGATGATTGTGGACCTGGGGCGCGGGACGGAGGCGGTGCTGCCGGCGAGTGAACAGGTGCGGAACGAGCACTTGCGCGCGGGCCAGCGGGTGAAGGTGCTGATCATCGACGTGAATCGCGCGGCGAAGGGGCCACAGATCGTGGTGAGCCGTGCGCACCGCAACCTGCTGCGGCGGCTGTTCGAGATGGAGGTACCGGAGATCAAGAACGGTACCGTGGAGATCAAGAGCATCGCGCGGGAGGGTGGCCACCGGAGCAAGATCGCGGTGTGGGCGCGGAACCCGGCGATTGACCCGATTGGGGCGTGCGTGGGAATCCGGGGGACGCGAATCCAGAACATCGTAAACGAGCTGAACGGCGAGCGGATCGACGTCATCAAGTGGGACCCTGACCCGGCGAAGTTCGTTTCGAATGCGCTGAGCCCGGCACAGGTCTCGGAGGTGGAGATTGACCCCGCCGAGCGGCTGGCCTCGGTGGTGGTGCCGGACCGGATGATGTCGCTGGCCATCGGCAAGGATGGGCAGAACGCGCGGCTGGCGGCGAAGCTGACCGGCTGGCGCATCAGCATCCTGAGCCAGAGCGCGAAGGATCGCGCAGAGGCGGGTGAGGCCGAGGAGGCGATGGCGTTCGAGCCGTACGCGCCGGGTGAGGCCCCGGAGATTGACGTGCTACAGCAGGCCGAGGAGGTCGCGGCTGAGGCGGAGCGGGCGGTTGAGCCGCAGCCCGCCCCGGCGGCTGCCGCTTTCGAGGCTGCCCAGGTGGAGCCTGCACCGGCGACCGTTGAGGAGGAAGAGGAAGAGGAGATTTCGTTCGCGTCGATTGTGGAGTCGATCCCGGTGCCGCGAGGCGAGGAGCGGGAATCGGAGGATTACGGCGAGGACGAGGACGAGGAGTACGAGATCCCGGCCGCCATCATTGAAGAGGCCCGGCCTTCGTCGATCCGGTTTGCGGAGGATGTGCTGCCGCGGCGGGACGATGAGGAGGAGCCGGCACCGAAGAAGGGCGGCAAGAAGAGCAAGCGAGCGCCCCGGTACTACGACGAGGGCGACGACATGGACGACATCGACTACGCGGGCCGGATCCACTAGTGTGGCCGGCCCTGCACCACGAGGCCCTGGCAGGAGTTCGCGATCACGAACGAGATTCGACCCCGGAGGCAACCGCAGCGGACGTGCATTGCGTGCCGCGTTGAGGAAGGGAAGCGCGCGCTGATCCGCATCGTGCGGGCGCCTGATGGGCGTGTGCGGGTCGATCCGACGGGGAAAGCGAACGGCCGGGGGGCGTACCTACATCCCTATCGTGAGTGCTGGGAGAAAGCGCTCCGAGGGGGTACGATACGGAATGCACTCAAAATAGCCCCGGCGGTGGACGATATCGAGGCCCTGCGGGCCTTTGGGTTGGCGTTGCCGGCGAGAGAAGGCAGGAGCGTATGACGGCGAAAACAACGAGCAGTTCCCGCGTTACGATTCCCTCAGCGCTCACGGTGAAGGAACTCGCCGACCTGCTGCGGGTGACGCCCGTCGAGGTGATCAAGCGGCTGATGACGAACGGCGTGATGGCCGCCCAGAACCAGACGATCGACTACGACACGGCGGCGATCGTTGCGGTGGAGCTGGGGTTTGACCCCGCGCCGGGGGAGGCCATTGAGGAAGAAGCCCCGGCGGCACTGGTGGAGCCGGAGGAGGAGGCCGACGACCCGGCGACGCTGAAGCCGCGCCCGCCGGTCGTCACGATCCTCGGTCATGTCGACCACGGGAAGACGAGCCTGCTGGACAGGATCCGGAAGACGCGGGTCGCGGCGGGTGAAGCCGGCGGCATCACGCAGCACATCGGCGCGTACCAGGTGGAGCGGAACGGGCAGCTCATCACCTTTATCGATACCCCGGGCCACGCGGCATTCACGGCGATGCGGGCACGCGGGGCGCAGGTCACGGACATTGCCGTGCTGGTGGTGGCGGCCGATGACGGCGTGATGCCGCAGACAGTCGAGGCCATCAACCACGCGAAGGCGGCCAACGTGCCGATCATCGTGGCGATCAACAAGATCGACCTGCCGGCGGCAAATCCGGACCGCGTGAAGCAGCAGCTGACCGAGTACGGGCTGGTGGTGGAGGAGTACGGCGGCGATACGGTGTGTGTGCCGGTCTCAGCGGCGACCGGGCAGGGCATTGATGACCTGCTGGAAGCGATCCTCCTCGTGGCGGAGATTAGCGAGCTGAAGGCGAACCCGGATCGGCCGGCCTCCGCGGTGGTGATCGAGGCGGAGCTCGATTCGAGCCGGGGGCCGGTGGCGACGGTGCTCGTGCAGCGCGGGACGCTCCACCAGGGGGACGCGGTGGTGGTGGGTGAGACGAGCGGGAAGGTGCGCGCGATGATGGATGACCACGGGCGGCGGATTAAATCGGCGGGACCGTCGACGCCGGTCGTGATCCTGGGCCTGGAAGCGGTGCCGGAGGCCGGTGACCGGCTGCGCGCCGTGGCGGATGAGAAGCTGGCCCGCCAGATTGTGGAGGAGCGGAAGCGGCGGCGCGAGGCAGAAGAGCAGACACAGCACGCCCGGGTGAATCTGGATACGCTGTTCAACGAGATCAGCGCCGGGAATTTGAAGGAGCTCATCATCATCCTGAAGACGGACGTGCGCGGCACGGCGGAAGCGATTAAGGGTGCGCTGGAGCGGCTGAGCACGCCCGAGGTGAAGGTGAAGATTATCCACTCGGCGACGGGACCGGTGACCGACAGCGATGTGATGCTGGCGGAGGCCTCGAACGGGATCATCATTGCGTTCAACACGCGGATTGAGCCGAGTGCGAAGAAGCGTGCGGAGGCTTCGGGCATCGAAATCCGGAGCTACTCGATCATCTACCAGCTGCTGGAGGACGTTGAGAAGGCGCTCCAGGGCATGCTGGAGCCGGTGTTCGAAACGGTTGTCGATGGGCACGCCGAGGTTCGCGCAGTGTTCAAGTCGAGCCGTGTGGGGCAGATTGCCGGTTCGTACGTGACGGATGGCGTGGTGCGGCGCGGGTCGATGGCGCGCATCCTGCGGAACAAGCAGGAAGTGGGCCGCGGCCGGTGTGACGGGCTGAAGCGCTTCCAGGAGGATGTGCGCGAGGTGCAGACCGGGTACGAATGCGGCATCGTGATCGCCGGGTTCGACAAATTCCAGGTCGGCGACATCATCGAGTTCTACCACGAAGAGCGGGTGAGCTGACCGCCGGGAGGCGCCCATGAGCATGCGCACGACGCGCGTGGGCGAGTTGCTGCGCGCCGAGATTTCGGAGCTGATCCTGCGCGAGGTGAAGGACCCGCGCGTGGCGCGTGGAATGGTCACGGTGACGGAAGTCCAGGTGTCGCCGGACCTGCGCCGGGCGGTGGTCTACGTCTCGCACCTGGGGAGCGAGGATGAGCGGCGCGAGGCGCTGGAGGGGCTCCAGCACTCAGCGCCGTTCCTGCACCGGGAGCTGGTGCACCGGCTGTCGCTGCGGAATGTGCCCGAGCTGGTGTTTCGCTTCGACCCTTCGATTGAGCGGGGCGCCCGGCTTGCGGAGCTGATTCACCAGGTGAGTGCGGAACGGCGTGACACGGAAGAAGCGGACTGAGGGCATCGACGGCATCCTGCTGATTGACAAGCCGGCAGGCTGGACGAGCCACGATGTTGTCGCGAAGGTGCGCCGGGTGACCGGGCAGCCGCGGGCGGGACATGCGGGGACGCTGGACCCGTTCGCGACGGGCCTGCTGGTGGTGTGCCTGGGGCGGGCGACGCGGCTCACTGCCTATGCGATGGCGCACGAGAAGGTCTACGAGGCGGAGGCGCTCCTGGGCGTCGAGACCGCCACGGGCGACCCCGAGGGACCAGTCGTCGCGACGGGTACCCCGCCGGAGCTGGACGCTGCGCGCGTGGCGGCGCTCGAGCGGGCCTTCACGGGGCGGATCCTGCAGGTGCCGCCGGCATACAGCGCCGTGAAGGTGGGCGGGCAGCGGGCATACGCGCTGGCGCGGCAGGGGGAAGCCCCTGAGCTCGAGCCGCGGGAGGTGGAGATTCGCGAGCTCAGGATCGTGGTGGCAGCGCCGGATGTGCTGCGGCTGACCGTGCGCTGCGGGCCGGGCACCTACATCCGGAGCCTGGCGCGGGACATCGGGCGGGAGCTGGGGTGCGGGGCGCACCTGCGGGCGCTGCGGCGCGTGGCCTCGGGACGATCGAGGGTGGATGACGCCGTGACGCTGGACGGGCTGGAGCGGGCGGTGGCGACCGGGACGCTCGACCGCATCCTGCTGCCGCCGGATGCGTGCCTGGAGGATCGCGATGCCGCAATCCTGGGAGCTGCCGGCGCGAGCCGGTTTCTGGCGGGGAGCAGCTACCGGACCGGGCAGATCGTGCGTGCCAGCGACGAGGCACGCGTGTACAGCGCGGATGGTCAGTTCCTGGGAATCGGACGGGTGCTTGCCGACGGCGAGGTGCGGCCGGCAAAGGTGATCGGCGGTTGAGCGGGGGAATTTGCGGATTATGTCGGGTTCAGGTTCAATTTCCCGTTGACAGGTGACGTGGGCGGGTGGAACATGCTGGAGGCCGACGTTTGCGCAATTGCGTAGGCACTCTCACAATTCGGCCAGCCCGCGACGATGGCGGGAAGAAGGAGGGTTTACTTTGGAAGCGTACTGCCTGAAATGCCGGGACCGGCGGGAGATGAAGGACGCGAAGGCGATCACGATGAAGAACGGGAAGCCGGCCACCGAGGGCACGTGCCCGGTGTGCGGCACCAAGATGTTCAAGATCGGGAAGGCGTAAGGCCAGGCCTTCGGCGGCACGAAACGAACGCGCGTTGAAGCCCGCTGCACGGGTGCGGCGGGCTTCGGCATTTCGCCAGGGGCGATTAGAGGTCGGCCGCGAGGAGGCGGATGACCTCAGCGTGGAGGCGGCCGTTGGTGGCGACAGCGGAGGCACCGAGTGACGTGGAGCCGTCCCACTGGCTGAAGGCGCCGCCCGCCTCGCGGATAACGGGCTGGAGGGCTGCTGCATCCCAGATGCTCATGTCGGGGTCGAGCATGATCTCGGCGCGGCCGGTGGCGACGAGGAGGTAGCCGTAACAGTCGCCCCAGGCGCGGGCGAGACCGCAGCGCTCGACGAGGGCGGCGTAGCCGCGCGGGCGCCGAGCTGCGGTGCGGGCGAAGGACGTCATGGTGAGGGTAGCCTCATCGAGCTGCTCGACGTCGGAGACGCGGCAGGGTTCGCCATTGAGGCGGGCGCCGAGGCCGAGGGCAGCCGCGACCGTTTCACCAACGGCGTGGCAGGCGATGACACCGAGCACGGGTTCGCCATCGCGTTCGAGGGCAACGAGTGTGCCGAAGAGGGGGACGCGGTGGATGAAGGACTTGGTGCCGTCGATGGGGTCGATGATCCAGCGGTGGCGGCCGTCGCCGGGGGTTTCGCCGAACTCCTCGCCGAGCACGCCGAAGCCGGGGGTCTCGCGGGAGAAGAATTCGCGCATGGCGAGCTCGGCCTGGCGGTCGGCTTCGGTGACGGGGGTGCGGTCGGCCTTGCGTTCGACGTCGAAGCGGGAGCGGTAGATGGGCATGATGGTTTGGCCGGCGATGGCGGCGGCGCGTTCGGCGATGGCGAGGAGGTCGGCGAGCTCGGTCATCAGCGTGGGGCGTCGCCGCGGCGGTATTCGGCGGTGAGCTCATCGAGGCGGGCCTTGAGGTCTGCCGGGAGCGGGGTCTCGGCGGCGGCGATGGTGTCGTCGAGCTGTGCGGGGCGGCTGGCGCCGATGATGGGTGCGGTGACGACGGGGTTGGCCATGACCCAGGCGACGGCCATCTGGGCCATCGACATCCCGGCTTCGGCGGCGATGGGACGGAGCGCCTCGACCGTCTGGAACATGCGCTCATGCCAGTAGCGCTCCTGGTAGACGGTGGACACGGTGCCGAGGGTGAAGCGTGAGCCCTCCTCGGGGCCTGCAGCGGGGTCGTGTTTGCCGGTGAGGAGGCCGCCGGCGAGCGGGTTGTAGGGGATGACGCCGATGCCATCTTCGGCGCAGAGAGGGAGGAGCTCCCGCTCGATTTCGCGGAAGAGGAGGTTGTAGCGGGGTTGGACGGAATCGAAGCGGGCGAGGCCGAGCACTTCGCTGCGGCCGATGGCCCGGGCGACCTGGTAGGCGAGGAAGTTGGAGCAGCCGATGTAGCGGACCTTGCCCGAGCGGACGAGGTCGTCGAGGGCACGGAGCGTTTCGTCGATGGGCGTCGCCGGGTCGGGGCCGTGCAGCTGGTAGAGGTCGATGTAGTCCGTGCCAAGGCGGCGGAGGGAGCCTTCGACCGCATCGAGGATGTGCTTGCGGGAGTTGCCCTGGTCCCAGCGGCTGGGGCCGACGCGGCCGAAGCACTTGGTAGCGAGGATGATGCGGGAGCGGTTGCCGGTGCGGGCGAGCCAGCGGCCGATGATCTCTTCGGTGCGCCCCTGCGCCCCGGGTGGTGCGCCCACGGGGTAGACGTCGGCGGTATCGAAGAAGGTGACCCCGGCTTCGAATGCGCGATCCATGATGGCGAAGGAGGTTGGCTCGTCGCACTGGAACCCGAAGGTCATGGTGCCGAGGCAGAGGCGGGAGACGGGGAGGCCGGTGCGGCCGAGGCGGGTGTACTGCATGCCCGCATTGTGGCAACGGGCGGCGGGCGGTGTCGAACGTGGCTACTTGCGGAAGCGGTCGATGATCTCTTCCGCGGCGCGGATGGCTGCTTCCGTGTCGTCGAGGGCGGCGTCCTCGGGCTGGGGTGCGGGCGGTGGGACGGGCTCGAGGTAGGCGCAGTGACGGCAGGCGCCGGAGGAACCGACGAGGGCAAGGGCGAAGTGGGAGAAGGTGCGGCCGCAGTTGACCACGCGGGCGGGGCGGGTGCGTGCCTTGCGCGGGGCTCGCGCCTTCTTGGGGCGAGGAACGCCCCCGGCGATGCCGCCTCCCATGCCGCGACGGGCTTCGCGCTGGGCGAGGTAGGCGTTGAGGAGGTAGATGAAGAAGGGGAGGCCAAGCACCAGGAAGAAGAGCACCGACTGGAGCATGGGAGTAGTGTAGCCGATTTCGAAAGCGCTATGGGTCTCAGCGCGGGGGATCGAGGTGACCCTCGTCGCGGAGTTCGATGAGGGCGTCACGCCAGGCTTCGATGGTGCAGTCGATGTCGGCCCGGGTATGGGCAGAGCTGAGCATGCCGGAGGTGCCGAAGAGGTGGACGCCACGGTTGAGGAGGGCCAGCTGGAGGAGGCGAGCGCGCTCGGCGGGCATGGGCGCTTCGAGGAGGGAGCGGTCGAGCGTGCGCCCGTCGGTGTCGGCCGGGGCTGGCGGGGCCTCGCCGGCGAGGTGGATACGGAAGACAGAGGACTGGCCGTAGACGACGCCGGGGATGGCGAGGTCGGCGAGGACGGTGTTCATCCCGAGGCGCAGCGTGGCAGCCAGTTCGGCGGCGCGGCGCTGGTGGGAGCCATCGGCGATGGTGCGGAGGCAGGCGACGCCGGCGGCGGCGGAAAGGGGGTTGGCGTTGAAGGTGCCGGGGTGGCCGACCTTCTCGACGCGTGGCCCGCCACCCGGGAACTGGAGGTATTCGAGCAGGTCGCGTCGGCCCGCGACGGCGCCACCGGGGAACCCGCCGGCGAGGATCTTGGCGAGGGTGACGAGGTCGGGGGTGACAGCTTCGAGCTGGTGGACACCACCCGGGGCCCAGCGAAAGCCGGTAACCACCTCGTCCATGATGAAGATGACGCCGGCTGCCCGGCAGGATTGTTCGAGCTCGCGGAGGAACCCGGCAGGAAGCGGGAGCTGGCCGCTGGAGGCACCGGCTGCCTCGACGATGAGGGCGCCGACGTCGCTGCGTTCGGAGAGGGTGGCACGGACGGCTTCGATCGAGGGCGGGAGGACGATGACGGATTCGAGGGTGGCCTGGGGGATGCCGGGTGGGGTGCGGCCAGCGTAGCTGGACGCGGGGACGACGTAATCGTGCCAGCCGTGGAAGTGGCGTTCGAACTTGATGACGGCCGGGCGGCCGGTGGCTGCCCGGGCGAGGCGCAGCGCCATGAGGGTGGCTTCGGTGCCGGAGCTGGTAAAACGGACAACCTCGGCAGCGGGAACGAGGCGAACCACCTCTTCGGCCCAGGCGATTTCGAGGTCGTGGCTGGCGCCGTAGTGGGTGCCGCGGGCGAGCTGCGCGGCTGCCGCCTCGGTCACGGTGGGGTGATTGTGGCCGAGAAGGAGCGCGCCGTGCCCAACGACGTAGTCGATGTACCGATGGCCATCGACATCCCACTTGGCAGCACCTTCGGCGCGTTCGATGTAGATGGGGAAGGGTCGAAGGAAGCGGCTATCGTGCGTGACGCCGCTGGGGAGGACCCGGGAAGCACGTTCATGGCGTTGCCGGGAGCCGGGGTGGCGGTCGATGTAGCGCTGCTCGATAGTCACGGTGGGCATGATAGCGACTTTCCCCGAGGGTAGCGGGGGCGTAGATTGGCCGTGAGGGATGGCGGACC
>FWPV01005890.1_pt1 | contig 24057 bp, 11 predicted proteins | sample 2228371 | NCBI WGS metagenome assembly FWPV01 (sample SAMEA103939776, study PRJEB20133) | metagenome | reverse complement strand
GCAGCCGTCATCACCGCGTTCTCGCCGATGACCTGAATCTTCGCGAGATTGTGGCGCTTGCCGGCTTCAAAATCGTTCGGATCGTGCGCCGGAGTCACCTTCACCACGCCGGTTCCGAACTTCGGATCGGCGAGCGTATCGAGGATGATCGGAATCTCACGGTTCATGAGCGGCAGTGTGACCGTGCGCCCGTGCAAAGTCTTGTAGCGCTCATCTTCCGGATGGATCGCGACCGCCGTGTCGCCGAGCATCGTTTCCGGGCGCGTGGTCGCCACCACGAGGTGCTGGTCCGTGCCGTTCACCGGATAGCGAATGTGCCACAGGTGACCCTGGGTGTCTTCGTGCACCACTTCGAGATCGGATAGCGCCGTGTGGCACCGCGGGCACCAATTGATCATGTATTCGCCGCGGTAGATGAGACCTTTTTCGTAAAGCCGTACAAATGTAGTGCGCACCGCCCGGGACAAACCGGGGTCAAGCGTGAACCGCTCGCGGCTCCAGTCGCAGCTTGCGCCCACTTGGATCATCTGCCGCTTGATCGTGCCGCCGTATTCTTCCTTCCATTTCCAAACGAGCTTTTCGAACTCCTCGCGCCCCAGATCATGTCTGGTCTTGCCCTGTTTGGCGAGCTCGCGCTCGACCACCATTTGCGTGGCGATGCCCGCATGGTCTGTTCCCGGCAGCCACAGGGTATTGTCGCCGCACATGCGCCGCCACCGCACGGTCATGTCGATTTCCGTGTGTTCGAGCATGTGCCCGGCGTGAAGCGACCCGGTGACGTTTGGAGGAGGGATGACCAGGCAAAACACCGGTCCGGGCGCATTCACGTCGGCATGGAAGATGCCGCTGTCTTTCCACCATTGGGCCCAACGCGGCTCGAACCGCTGGGGCTCATAAACTTTCTCAATTTGCATGGGAAATTTCAGTGTAGCGAAAAAGACGAATCCCGCTCCCGGGCAGCGGTCAGAGATCGGCTTTCCGCTCTATGAAGCCGCGAGACAGCACGCGACGGCTGAAGCCCGCAAGCTGACCGCTCGCGGTTTCCTAGTATACGATCCTCAGGTTTGCTTGAATGATGCGCGACAAGCCACGCTGCGAGGTCACCGCGCCGAAATTCCGGTCGCGCGGATTGACGTTCGGCGAGCTGAAGTTGGTGTGGTTGATCGCATTCAGCATGTCCACGCTCAACTGCACGCGCATGCGGTTTTCCGGCAGCACCCGAAAGTTGCGGAGAATGCGCACATCCAGATTCTTGATTCCGTCCGCCCTCAGAGACCCTACCCGGTTCGGAAACACGCGGACGTGATACGTACCCGGGCGCTTGGCGCTGTCCTTTTCGAACGGCACGTTGGGATCGAACCACTTGTGGATGTCCCGCTGCCGTATCGAGCCGTCAAAGGCTTTCTCGAGCACGGACATTTCGCCATAGAAAAACTCGTTGCCCCAATCGATCGCCGGTCCGGACTGGCGCTGGTATACCGAACTCAGTTGCCAGCCGCCAATGATATGCGAGGCAAAGCCCGACTTCAGCCATTGCTTGCCCGGTCCAACTGGCAGCTCGTAAATTCCCGTGAGCACGAAACGGTGGGGCATGGTGTTGTTGTTGGGGCGCCAACTGGGCAGCGGATCGAACTCGTTGGCGTAAAAATCGCGCGTCTCGCTGTTGGTGAACGTGTACAGCACATTGAAGTTGAACCCGCGCGAGAAGCGTTTTTCGAGCTGGAATTCGGCGGCGTGGTACTTCACCCGCCCGTCCGGATTCGTCGTGTTCTGGAGGCGGGTGAAGTGAGACCACGGGCGCAAAAGCTCGTTTTTGCGTATGGTGGTGCTCGAGAACCGGCTCTGGTTCCGCAGGTAGTTGTACAACACGGCGTCCGACGCTTGTAGCGCAGCCAGGTTGTTGAAGTGATAGGGATTCGGAACCGACTGCGTCATCTGCGTCTCGATGGCGTTGTTGCGCACATTGCCCGTCGCCCAGAACTGCGCCGGGAGAGCGTCCAAGCGGCGGTTGATGTTGGTCCGGCTCCAGGAGCCGGTATAGGCGGCTTCCACCACCACGTTTGCGCTGATCTGGCGCTGTATGCCGGCGCGCCAGCGCTGCTGGAACTGCGGCTTCCAGTCGGTGCTGAAGAAGTCCCACGTCTGCCCCGCGCGAGCCATGTTGCCGAGAGCGTTCTTCAGCGGTTCGTCGAAACGCGTGCCGTTCGCCCTTACCGGGAACGGGTCCGATATGTTGGTGACAAACGAGAGCCCGTTGTTCACGCTCATCTGCGTCACCGTGCTCTGGCTGTAACCCCACTGGTTGATCTCGTAATTCGCCGTGCTGTTGTTATCGAAGAACCAGCCGTAGCCGCCGCGGACGACCGTTCGAGGCGTAATCTGATAGACCGCGCCCAGCCGGGGCAAAGGGTTGTTGGTTCCTTTGCTGATCGTGGCGGGCGCATTTTGGCCCAAATAGCGTGTGCCTCCGAACACCCGGAACGCTGAGGCAGCCATCTCCGGGATCGGGCTGCGCGCGTAAGCCGCCATGACCGGATCGCTGATCGGCAGCTTGTCCTCGGGATAGAAGCCGCCGCCGAGCCCCCGGTTAAAGCGCTCCCGGATGCCGCCTTCGTATTCGAAGCGGAATCCGAGGTTCAGGCGCAACCGCGTCGTCACCCGCAGATCGTCCTGCACATAAAACGATGTGTAAGGGTTGACCAGATAGTAAGAGTCGTTGGTGTCGAGGCTGATGGAGGTGGGGATGCCCATCAAAAACGCCGCCCACTCCAAGCCATGGTTGGATGCGGTGGTTGTGTCGCTCGCCGCCCGCGTATACGTGTTGCGGAACGAAAAATAGCCCGACGTGTAGCCCGCTCCCGATTTGGCGCGGTAATACTTACGGGTGTCAAAACCCATCTTGAAGCTATGCCGTCCCTGCACTCGCAAAAACTGAACCTTGAACGCGCCGGTGGAGGTGGTGGTCACCGCCGGAACGCCGTAGCTGACGCTCTGCATGCGGTCGAAATTGATCAGCGGCAGGATGGCGTTCTTGCCCGCTCTCTGGTCGAGATAGGCGGGCAGCCCCACGTCGGACGGCTTGTAACGCCGTGGTCCCTCTTCCCCCGCCCACTCCTTGAAGCGGTTATAGGAACCGGACACGTTCAATACGTTGGCGGCATTGATGGTCCAGACCCAATCCGCGGCGCCTGCTTTGTTGATGCGGCTCGTTCCGCTGGAGTGGAGCCCACGGTCCGTGGCGTAGGTCCAGTCGCTCGTGTCGGCATGCCGGTTGTTCCAATACCAGCGTCCGAAAATCTTATGGCGCTGCGAGGCTTCCCAGTCAATTCGGTTCAAAGCGGAGTTATGCCGGTCGATCTTCGGCATGTTCGCCGCGAAGTAGTTGTTGAAGCCCTCCGGCGTAACCAAGCCCTGCACGTTGTTCGGCAAGGGGTAGATCTTTTCATAGAACGGGAACATCGGATTCAGGATGGGGATACCGCGGTTGCCGGGGAAAGGAGTTCGCACCACGCGGTTACCCGACTGCCGCGCCGAAAACGGGTCATAAATCTGGTAAAGAGTAGCGTCAATCGCCAGGAGGTCTGAGAAATCGCCTTTGCGCCACGCCTCCTTGGGCACCGTGCGCGGCAGACGGCTCGGCTGGTCCGTCGTGTTCTGGTACACGCCGCTGTAGTTGAAGAAAAAGAAAAGCTTGTTGCGCCCGTCGAACAGCTTCGGCAGGAACACCGGTCCTCCCACGGTGGCGCCGGGGCTGTTCGACCGTCCGCTTTGCTGCTTTGGCGTGTCCTTGCTTTGACGTCCCTTCGCCACTGCATCTTCCCACGCCAAGCGGGCGAAATGCTGCGTAGCGTTCCAGCGCTGCTGCCAGTGCTGGTTATAGAAGGTCCCGTGCAGTTTATTGGTGCCCGACTTTGTGCTGAGGTTGATGGTGGCGCCGGAGGTGTGCCCGAACGAAGCATCGAAGTTGGATGTCTCGAGGCGGAACTCGCCTACTGCATCCGTAGGAGCAATGAACGCCACCCGGCGGTTTGAGCCCGTATTGGGCGCGCCGTCTATGGTGTACTCGTTCTGTCCCACGCCTCCGGCGGTGTTGAACGCCGAGGTGCCGCCTCCGGACCAGAGTGTCCGGTTGGCGTCCGGAGCGCCGGTCCACTGCATCCCGGCTGCCAATCCGGCAAGCACGTAAGGGTTCAGGTCCGAATAGGGCAGTTCCATGATTTGCCGGTGGTCCACTACCCTGCCCGCTGACGCCGAACTCGTTTCTAACAACGGCGCCTGCTCAGCCACCTCCACCACCTCGGAAATACTTCCCAACTGAAGCTGAATGTCGATGCCCGCCCGGCTGTTGACGTTTAAGACGATTCCCGTCCGCACGAACTTCCGAAAGCCGGTTTTCTCCGCAGAGACGGAGTAATTTCCAGGGTCGAGCAGCGGCATTTCGTAGTAGCCGCTTTCGTTGGACACCGTGCGCTTTACCGCGTTAGTGTCAACGTTAGTAATGAGCACCTCAACTCCCGGCACGGCGGCGCCTTGCGGGTCAGTGACCCTGCCCAGAATCGTCGCTCTCGACTCTTGCGCCCAGAGTGACGGACACACCGCCAGGAAGCAGGCGACAGCCAGGATAGAACGTTTCATCGAATGCTCCTCGTTTTGACGCTTTGTCTTTTTGTCTTTTGTTCGCCTCGCAGACCCAGGCGAGGATCCCAGGTTAGTCTAACGCGGCGGCAGGACGGTGAGAAGAAACTTCTCAGTAATTAACTAGTTAACAATTGGGCGTGACTCGTTAACAGACTTGTGACCAAACCGCAACTCGCACAAAAACAGCCACATCTCGCGGGTACGGGCATGTAGCGCACCCCGCCGCCGGACGAACCGGTTCGCGAGGCGAGACGCCGTCAGGATCGTTCACGACTGCCCCCGGCGGAGCTTTCACCGGCCCGCGGCACGGGCGCCCGCCAGAAATCCACGCCTGCTTGGAACCGCCGGGGGTGTCGAGGTCATCGGAAGACTCCTTCAAAATCCTGTCGAACCTGCCATGGTATCGCTAAAAGCCGTGCGGTACGGGCCTGCCGTCCCGGCGCACTCCTTCGACGATGAGATCTTTGACGTCATCCGCCACCAAGGTAGGGCGGGCGTCGGGACGGAGGCAGGAAACGTCCAAATTGCGCACGGTCACGGCGCGGGCGTGCCGCAGGTATAGACCCGCGGCAGGCAGAGCGCCGAACATGGTCGGATTCGGATAAGCGCTCTCTCTTTCGGGCGCCGGGCGCCGCGCCAACTCTGCGCTTCCCCCGCCCTCCTGCACCATTCGGATATCGCTGAGCGTGACGTTTTCAATGTCCAAACCGGGGACTCCCGCCACCGAAGAAGCCAAATCCCCATCTGTCGCCACCACGTTCTGAATCACGACGTCGTGCAAACGCGGCGCGGGGGAGCCGTCCGCCGGGCGCGTGCGCGCGCCAAGCCGCAAGAAGACGGCAGCCTTCACACGGCGGGCGGTGATGTTGGAAACCGAAACGCAACCTAAGCGCGCGCCATCCACCATTTCCAAAGCCACCGCCGAATGCGGGCGGACGTCGCCTTCTCCGTAGACCACGCAGTTCGCGAACGCGATGTTCTGGATATCGGCGTGCGTTTCCGTGCCTACCTTCAGCGCGTTCGCCCGCGTGGACAAGACGCAGTTGGACACGGTCACGTTTTCCATGGCGCGGGGTTCGCCCAGGTAGTTTGTGGTCTTCAGAACGATGCAATCGTCGCCGGCGACGATTTCGCAGCCTGAGATTACGACGTTGCGGCAGCCGTCTACATCGATTCCGTCGGTATTGACGATGTTGTAGGCGGCGCTGATGCGAAGCCCGCCGGCGCGGACGTGGTCGCAGTGATAGAAGTGCAGGGTCCAGCGGTCGCTGTCGCTTAGGGTCACTCCGTCGACGAGCACTTCCTTGCACCCTTCAAACGCCACCAAACGCGGCCGGAAAGGCTGAAGGCGGCCGCCGGGCGGGCGGGGCTTGGCGAGGCCGGCGCCGCAAATCGTGCCGGAACCCAAAATCGCCACCCGCTCGGCGCCCTCCGCCAGAAGGAAAGCGCTGCCCCAACCATCGGGGGGAACCCGGGGCGTGGGACGGCGGACGGCATACGCGCCGGGGTCGGAAGAAGCCTGAAGCACGGCTCCGTGATCGAGGTAGATGGCCACGCCGGACTTCAGCCGCAGCGCCCCGCTGCGGAAGCGCCCGGCGGGAATCCGCACCACGCCGCCGCCCGCGGCGTGAAGTTCATCGATGGCGCGTTGGATCGCCTCCCGGTTGTCTCCACTCCCATCGCCCCGCGCGCCGAGGCTTGTGATGTCGCGCCCGGCTGCCGCCATGGCCAGGAATTCGCGCCGCTGCATCTTTCGGCCCTCCCAATGCAAACCGGATGGCGGAGGATCAAGGCCGCTGCCACGGCACGCGGCCGGCGCGCTGCACGTGCCGCATGAGAGCTGTGGAGAGTTCAGCGTAAACCTTTCGCTCTTTGTTTGCGAGGTTCGTTTGCTCCGCCGGGTCGTCCTTCAGGTTGTAAAGCTGAAATGGTTCGAATGGGGAATTCTGGAGCAGCTTCCAATCGCCGCGGCGCAAGGCGTAGTAGTCCTGACCCTGATAGCGCTGCCCGCCTTCCCGGCGCACCCAAATGAGATCCCGCGCGGGGAGCGTCTTTTGTTTCCCTTCGAACACCGGCAACAGGGAACGCCCGTCGATTCCCGCCGGCGGGCGCGCGCCTGCGGCTTCGCAAATGGTCGGATAGAGGTCCATGGTCAAGCCGTCGCATTCGGAACGCGTTCCCGCAGGAATGCGGCCGGGCCACACGGCGCACATCGGAGCGCGGATGCCGCCCTCGAACATGTCGCCTTTGCCGCTGCGCAACGGTCCGGAAGTGCCGCCCGCGTTCAGATCCCCGCCGTTGTCGCTGGTAAACAGCAGGAGCGTGTTCTGATACTGTCCATTGGCCTTCAACGCCGCCACGACGCGGCCGATACCGTCATCCATGTGCTCGATCAAAGCCACGAGTCTGGCGCGCTTTTCGCTTATGCCGGGCTGCCGCGCCTTCACTTTCGCCAGCCATTCATCCGGGGGCTGAATCGGGGTGTGCGGCGCGTTGTAGGCGAGGTACAGGAAGAATGGCCGGCGCGAGGCTTTGCGGGAATTCAGATACTCCACCGCCCAGCGGGTGAAAAGGTCGGTGGCGTGGCCCTCGGGCTGAATCACGTCGCGGTCCCGGCGCATGTAATTGTTCCCGTGCCGGAGGTGGGTATAGTAATCATCCATCATGTCGCCCAAGAACCCGTGAAAGTGATCGAACCCGCGCTCGAGGGGCGTGTTGGGCGATTCGAGCCCTAAGTGCCATTTGCCGATGATGGCAGTGTGGTAGCCGGCGGCTTTGAGGGGCTTGGGCAGCAGATCCGCTTTCCCGGAAAGGTAGCCCCAACTGTTGGCCTCATGGGTGCGGATCACGCCCGGCACGCCTACTGTGTCGGGATAACAGCCAGAGAGCAGAGCAGCGCGCGTAGGCGAACAGACGGGCGAATTCGCGTAAAAGCGGTCAAAACGCACGCCCGCCGACATCAACGCGTCGATGTTCGGGGTGCGCAAGTCCTGCGCGCCGTAACTGGAAAGGTCTCCGTAGCCGAGGTCGTCGGCAAGGATCAAAACCACGTTCGGCGGCGTGGCGGGCGCGCCTGCGGCTGCGAGCGCCGGGGCGGCCAGAAAATAACGCCGGGTCATGGAATCGTTGCTCCTCTAGGATTTCGGACGGATCTTGATATTGCGGAACCAGACCTCATCGCCGTGGTGTTGGAGGGCGATGGGACCGCGAGGCTTGGGTTCGAGCAGCATCTTCAGAACGCCGGGCGCGGGCGGCCAGCGCTTCTCGATGCCGGCGCGCACCGCCGGGTCGTCAAGCCGCCCCTCGAGCACCTTCGTGCCGTTGACCCAGTGCTCGAAGCGGTTGCCTTCGACAACAATGCGCCCGGTGTTCCACTCGCCGGCCGGGCGGGCGGCTTTAGCCGTGGGCGCCAGCATGGCGTAAAGGGCCCCGGTCACGTGGCGCGGGTCCTTTTTCGCGTCCGGGTGGCGCTCGTCGTCGAGCAGCTGCATTTCGAAAGCCACGGTGTACACGAAGCCGCGGGCGCCGGGCGCCAGCGTGGCGCGGTCCGAGCGGGGATTGGCCATTTCACGTCCGAGCAGACCCTCGAAGCCGTGCGGGCCCGGCTGCAATTTCGTCTCGTCCACGAACACCTCACCTTGGACACGGTACTTGACGCCGGTGTTGCCGCGGGGAGAGACCTTCCAATCGAAGACCAACTCGAAATCGCCAAACGAGTCTTCGGTCACCAGGTCTTCGGCGATGCGCGGCTTGAGCCGGGTCTTCAGGCATCCGTCTTCGACCGCCCATGCGTCGCCGGGCTGATTTTTCTTCGCCGGATCCTGCCAGCCGCGCATGGAATGGCCATCAAACAGGAGGCGCCAACCGGCCCTTCGCTCAGCAGGAGTCAACTGGTTTTCCGCCGCTGGTAGAATCACAGCAGCGAGGCAACATAGCGTCGCAACCCTCATGGCTCCTTACATTAACGCACATTCGTCCGGGCCCGGGGCCCGCGAGGGCTCCGAAGGACCAGGGGATTGACTCCCGTTGCAGGATGTGTAATCATTTCCACATACTATGCCGCCGACCATCAAAGAGGTCGCCCGCGAGGCAGGGGTGTCCGTCGCAACCGTGTCGCGCGTCCTGAACGGCTCGGGGTACTTCGACGAGGAGACGGCGCGTAAAGTCCGGAGCGCAGTTCAGAGGCTGGGATACCGCCGCAACGTGCATTGGAAGCGCCTGAAGAAGAATTCCTCGGAGGCGGTTTGCTTCCTGCTGGGCAACCGCGAAGCGATGAACTCGATGCATATGCGGCTGCTGGTGGCAAGCGAGAGGGTGTGCAATGAAAGAGGGCTGGATGTCGTGTTTTCCGGTTTCCGGTACCCGGCGGAGACGAAGGCTTCGCAGCTTGTGCTGCCAAGGGTGCTCGCTGAGCAGGGTGTGGTGGACGGCGTGATCCTTGCCGGGCAGCATTCGGCCAATCTCCTCGAAGCCTTGAATCACGCCGGCATTCCCTGGGTTCTGGCGGGCAATAATTTCGTCGGTCCCTCGCGGTATACTTCGCGGTTCACCATTTACTACGACGAAAAGGGCGGAATCACCGACGCGGCCCGATATCTCGTGCGGCTTGGCCACCGCCGGGTGGCATTCGTCGGCAACGCTGCCCTGCCCTGGTTCCGCCGGCGGCTGGAAGCCTTCCGGGCGGTTCTGGCGCCGCAGGCGCGCGAGCTGGTGGAGATTTGCGATGACTGGCGGGTGTCGAACATCGAGTACGGTTCGCTCGCCGCGGCGCGCCTGCTCCGAATGGATGAGCGCCCCACCGCCATCCTGGCGGCGAACGACGAAATCGCAGCCGGCGTATGGATGGAGCTGACGCAGCAAGGCGTCCGGATTCCGGCCGAGATGAGCTTGATCGGTTTCGGCGACCGAGAGGAATTCCAGATCCTGCGGCCGCCGCTGACTTCGGTGTCGGTGTTTCCGCAAAAACTCGGCGCAAGCCTGGCGGAGATGCTGATGCAACGCATTGAAGATCCCAAGGCCCGCATCGAATCGCGGGTCTTTCCGTGTCAACTGATGGAGCGGGCAAGTTGCGGCCCGCCTCCAAACTAGCCGCTTCGAGAGCGGGACTTTCGTGTGGAGAGCATGGAAATGTTTTCAGAACGGAACATCGCACGAACCATTTTGCCGGTCGCAGCATTCTGCGCGGCCTTCTCCTGTTTCGGCCAAGACTTCCGGGCTGCTGTGGCCGGCCGGGTGACGGACTCCTCCGGCGCCGTCGTACCTGGCGCGAAGATCACGGTCACCCACGTCGACACATCGACGCAGTCCGTCACGCGGTCGACAGATACGGGAGACTACCTGATTCCCTCGCTCGCTCCGGGCAACTATCGCCTCGAGGTTGAGAGCCCCGGTTTCAAGCGCTACGTGCGGGAGGGGATCACGCTCCAGATCCAAGACAAGCCCGTGCTCGATGTGGTGTTGGAGCCGGGCGAGATCAGCACCTCGGTCACCGTCACGGGCAACGTCCTGCAACTCGAAACCGCCACCGCTTCGCGCGGCGACGTGATCACGGGGCGCACTGTGGTCGACATGCCCTTGAACGGACGCAACGCATACGCCTTGGCTGCGTTGACACCGGGGATTCTGTTCACCGCGCGCGGGCAGGCGTCTACTTTCCTGCGTCCCACGGCGAACAACGGCATCTCGTCGATCGCCGTTTCCGGCGCAGCGGAGCGGAACACGGAATCGTTTCTTGACGGCGTTCCGAACACCGGCTCGGACGGGCTGATCCAATACGTGCCGTCCGTGGATGCGACCCAAGAGTTCAAAGTTCAGACCAACGCCTTCGACGCCGAGTACGGGCGTTTCCGGGGTGCGGTCATCAACGCCACCATCCGATCGGGCACGAACGAACTGCATGGCTCGGCGTTCGAGTTTGTCAGGAATTCGGCTTTCAACGCCCGCGATCCCTTCGCCACGTCGATTCCGCAGTTCGGTTACAACCAGTTCGGCTTCTCCGTAGGCGGACCCGTGTACTTGCCCAAGACGTATAACGGAAAGAACCGGACTTTCTTTTTCGCCAATTACGAAGGCTCGCGGGAAGGAGTGCCCCGCGCCCATGTGGCCACCGTGCCCACAGACTTGCAACGCCGCGGTGATTTCTCGCAAACCAATGTTCGCGTCGGCACGGCTAGCCAACGGATCACAATCTATGACCCCGCCACCACCCGGCTTCAAGGAACTGCCTACGTTCGCGACCCATTTCCCGGCAACGCCGTTCCGTCCCAGCGCTTCGACCCTGTGGCGCGCAACCTGATTGGTCTGTTCCCGGCGCCCAACGCCGCGGGCGATTCCGTCACGGCGGCCAACAATTACCTCCGGTCCTACAAAGACCCGGTTCTCGACAACGGCTACGTAATCCGGATCGACCACCGCTTCTCTGACCGGCACGCCATCTTCGGGCGCTATTCGTGGCGGCATTTCTATGTGGGGCGGCAGGGCGCGTTCAAGAATGAAGTTACAGGGGACCACGAAGACCGCAACACCCCCGGCGCCGCGCTCGACGACACGATCACGATCAATCCGACAACGGTTCTGAATGTCCGCTATGGCTTCAGCCGGTACCTGACGCAGCAGGCTTCCGACAACCTGGGCCGCGACATGCGGGCCCTCGGTTTTCCCGCCTCTCTCATTTCGCAGTTCGCCGTCCAAGCCATTCCGTCGATCTCCATTTCCGGCTACACGGGGTTGAGCACGGCGTCCAAACGCAACGTGGGCGCGGAAGACACGCACACGCTGCGCGGCGGGCTTACGAAAATCCGGGGGCGGCATTCCCTGCGTTTTGGCGCTGAGGGGCGTCTGATTCACTCCAATTCCGCTTCCATCGCCGCCGGAGCGGTGGGCGCATACAGCTTTAACTCGAACTTCACGCGCGGACCCAATCCGCAGGCGGCGAGCGTCGTCGCCGGCAGCGGGCTGGCATCGTTCTTGCTAGGCGCCACCGCTTCGGGCAGCGTGAACTACAACGCCGCGCCGGCTGACTCAGCCACCTACTACGGCGTCTATTTCCAAGACGACATCCGGCTTTCGAGCCGCCTCACCGTAAATTTAGGGCTGCGCTATGAGATCGAAGGACCATACGTGGAGCGCTACAACCGGCTCAACCGCGGCTACGACTTCAGCGCCGATTCGCCCATCAACGCCGCCGTGCGAGCCAACTACGCCGCCAACCCCATTCCGGAAGTCCCCGCTTCCGCTTTCTACCTCCGCGGGGGGCTTCTGTTTGCCGGCGTCGGCGGCGTGCCGCGCGCTCTAACGGAGCTGGACAAAGACAATATCTCCCCGCGGCTCGGCGCAGCCTACTCTCTCACCCCGAAGACGGTGCTGCGCGGAGGCATCGGGCGGTTCTTCGGCGCCACCACCCAATACTCCGAGGTGCGCCAGGGTTTCTCTAACACCACTACGATGATCACCTCGACCGACGGCGGCTTGACGCCGGCGAATTACCTCTCGAACCCCTTCCCCCGCGGCATCCAGCCGCCCCCGGGCGCGTCTCTCGGGCTGATGACCTTCATCGGACAGGGCATCAACTATGTCAATCCTTTCCGCAAAAACCCCACAAGCTGGCAATATCAGTTCAGCGTGCAGCGGCAAATCGGACAGAACTTCCTGTTCGACATCGCCTATGTGGGCTCCACCAGCGGGCAGGTGCCGATGAACCGTGATCTCAACTTCGTTCCCAAGCCCATCTACGACGCCGCCCGGCAAAACTATATCGCCACCGGACGGAATATGCTCAACGACGTCTTCCCGAGCCCGTTCCGCAACGTCGTCACCACAGGTCCGTTATCCTCGGCGACCATTACCCGCGGGCAGCTTGTCCGCCCGTTTCCGCACTTCACGGGGCTCTCCATTCTGAACGAAAGCAACGGCAAGAGCCGCTACGACGCCTTGCAGGTGAAGGTCAACAAGCGCTTCTCGGGCGGGCTGTCGTTCCAGACGTCCTACGCTTTCGCTAAGCAAATCGATCAAGTCGGCTATCTCAACCCTCAAGACACCAAGGTCTACAAGCGTCTTGCCGGCTTCGACGTCCCGAACCGCTTCGTCGCCAGCGGCGTCTATGAGCTGCCTGTCGGACGCGGGCGCAAGTACGCCGCCGCTGCGGGAGGCGTATGGGGCAAGCTGATCGAGGGTTATCAGATCAACGTGATTTACACGGCTCAGAGCGGCATTCCGCTCGACATCAGCGGCGCCGAGAGCCTAGGGCGCAGCGCCCGCCTGACCTCAGGGCGCTCTGTCAACCGCTGGTTCGACACCACAGCTTTCCGGCAGCGCGAGACGCTGGAGTATGTGGGACTCGCTCGCCTGCCGGACGTCCGTTCCGCCGGTAAGAACAATTGGGACGTCTCGATATACAAGAACACGGGCATCACCGAAAAGCTCAAGCTGCAATTCCGCGCCGAAGCGTTCAATGCATTGAACCGTCCCGAGTATTCGTCGCCCAACACCACATTCGGCAGCGCAAACTTCGGAGTCATCACTTCGACCAACACGTTCGCCCGGCAGCTTCAGTTCGGCTTGAAACTGCTGTGGTGAGGCGGCTCTCTACCACGAGAGCCGCGCAGCGAATTGGAGACGGCGCGGGTAGCGCGCCAGAACGGGCTGGAGGAAGAGCGGATCGATCTGATTGCCTTGCAGGTCGAAGCGGGCGGTGGGCATCACGGACGAAAACTGCGTGTGGTTGAGCACGTTGTAAGATTCGATGCGAATCTGCAAGAATTTCCCGTCCCGCACCTTAAACTGCCGGATGAGCGAAGCATCGAGATTGTTCATGCCGTAGCCCCGCAAGATGCCCGCGCCGGTGTTGCCGAACGAGCCGCGTTTCGGGCGGGTGAAGCGCTTGGCGGGTTCGGCGTCCGGATTGGCCAAATCCACGCGCGCGGCTTCGGAAGGGGTGCCCGTAATGTCTTGGCCGTCCACTGTCGAGAATGAGGGCGTAAATGGGGCGCCGGTCGCCGCGCGCATGATGCCGGAAAGCTCCCACCGGTCGGCCGCCATCTTGACGAGTTTCCAGTCCAGCCACCGGCTCGGCTTGGGCAAAGCCCACAGAAACCGCAAGGTGAAAGAGTGGTTCAGGTCCCAGAGCAGGGGCCCGTAATTGCGGCTGCGCGGGTCGAAGAACGGGCTGACGGAGTAATATTCCGATGAACAAGAGCCCAGCGTCTTGGCGAAGGTATAACCCGCCGTGATCTGTACGCCCCGCGACATCCGGCGGTTCAGGTTCACCTGTAAGGAATTGTAGTTGGATGTCGAAGCGAACTCGATGCGGTTGATGTCGCCGTATCCGGTGTAAGGACGCAGGAAATTCCGCGGCAGCGGGCGGGTGGGAGCCGTCGGATCCCGGTTCTCAGGATGCAAGTCAATGTGATTGGCGCCCGGCGGCACGGGGTTGATATTGCGCCGCCACAGCAGGTGCCGGGACAGATTTCCGAAATAGCCTACATCCAGCACCAGGATTTTCGAAAGCATACGCTGCACGCCGAGACTGTAACTGTATGTCGCCGGCATCTTGTTCCTTCCTCCCAGCGTGGTCAGCGTCGCCGGAGGAGCATAGACGCGGCGCCCGGAAGTTTCAGCCAGGCTTTCGAGCGTGCCGTAATAGACCATCGGAGTAAAGACGGTTTCCGATCTAGCCAGGGCGTCGAGCGCGGAGACGGTGGAGATGCGATCGTAGTAAACGCCGCCGCCTCCCCGAATCACTGTGCGTCCCTTCTTAAACGGATCCCAAGCGAAGCCAAACCGCGGCGCGGCGCTCAAAGGCGGCAGCGTGTACAGCCCTGCGGGAAATCCATCCTTTCCTCCGACTTTCATCCCGATAGCGGGATCCCCGACGCCCGGCACGAAGGCTCCGATGAGAGCTTCGGGATACCAAGTCCCAGTGAATGGATCGATGGCGCCTCTCTTCCGGTTCTGGTCATAGCCCGGGCGCAAAAGCACAGGCGCACGGGCGGGGTCATACGAGGACGGATCGAAGGCGGCAATCTGCCGGCGGCGGTCCGTGAGGGGCATGTTATGGTAAAAGCGCACGCCGAAGTCGAGAGACAGGTTGCCGCGCAAACGCCAGGCGTCCTGCAAATAGAACTCCAGGTTTGTGAAGCGGAACTGCCCCCGCGGCCTTGCCGTAGCTTCCGAGTAGCTCGTGAAAACTCCCAACAAAGCATTCGCCCACGGGTAGTTGGCGTCCAGAGGGTTGTTGCGGTCGCGATCGAAACTGAGGGTCCCGCGCGTAGCCACCATGGCTGTTTCATCCCTTCGCGAGCGCTCGACATACACGCCTGTCTTCACCACGTGCTTGCCCCGGATCTTGGTCAGATGATCCACGAAGCTGAACATGGTGTTTGAACTGCTGTAGGGAACGGCGTTGCTCATCGAAGGATTGGCGAAATTCGGCACCCCGCTGAAGCTCATGTTGGGAATCATCCCGCTGGGATTGAGAGCCGGGGCCCACTGCGGCACCTCGATGCCGGTCGCCTTCCGCAGAACCTTGCTGCTGTCTTCGGGCCAAAATCTACGCTGATCCTGACCGGCTCCCACGATGAAGGTGTTGATGAGAGTGCGGGAAGCCGTCCACGTGGTGTGCACCGTCGCCCCGCGTCCGGGCTGCTCAAAGTGAATGGGCGTGAGCGGAAAGTTGGTGTAGCCGTTCACCCACAGCCCGAACGGCGGATGCTGCTCGTCCGAAGTCCGGCTCAGCCGGCTGAAGACCTGAAGGTTCTTGCGGATGGTCCAATCGATGCGGATGATTTCCGTGCGCCGTGGATAGGGAGTCGTGGGCGAAGCGGCGTAATTCCATTGGTGGCGCCGCGACGGCAAGGGATCCACGAAATTCGGCGCGGGAAAAAGCTTCAGGATGTTCTGTCCCACTTTGCTGAAGCGGCTCGCAGGGATGATCTGGCCGGGAAATGGGCGCTGCGCATTCAGCGGGTCGGTCACGCTGAATAGCCGTCCGCTCACGTCGAGGCTTTGGGAGAAGTCGCCCTGTATTTCGAGCGGCGTCGGCACCCGCACCGTGCGCGATACATAGCTCACCAACTGGCTCTGGAATTCCTGCGAAAAGAAGAAAAAAGCCTGCGTGCGCTTCTTATTCCATTTCCCGGGTATGAAGATCGGTCCGCCGAGCGTCCAGTTGACGTAATGCGCACGCTGCCGCAGCCGCGGCAACCCGTTGCGGTTGTTGAAGAAGTCGTTGGCGTTCAGCCCTTCATGCCGCCACATCCAGTCCGCGGTGGCGCGGAACTGCCGCGTGCCGCTGCGCGTGACGAGCGAAATGGTTCCGGCGCTGTTGCGTCCATACTCGGCGAGATAGCTCGACGTCACGACGCGGAGTTCGCCCACGCTGCGCAGGGAGGGCGTGGTCTGAAGGGTGCGTCCCGGTCCAGGGTCCATCGCCCGCACACCGTCCACCGTGAGGTTCTTGGAAGCCTCGCGCCCTCCCAGGATGTAAATCTGCGCCACCGAATCCGGGGTCGAGCCGGCGCGCCCGGCATCCAAATCCACCACCCCGGTAACCAGGCTCACGGCGTCCATAACGTCCCGCCCTTCGAGCGGCATATCCAACAGCTCTTCGGCGGTAATCAAATTGGCTCGCGAGCCGGGCAGCGGCTTGACGCTATCGACCTTCGCGATTACGGAGACAATGTCCCGCCTCAGGCTCAGCTCCATCCGCACCGGCTTCAACGCCACTCTCTCCCCGGCGGCTACGGTAATGTCTTCGAGTATGGCAGTCTTGAATCCGCCGGCAACCACTTGGAGGCGATAGATGCCTGCCGGCACATCATCAAACAGGAATTCTCCCCGCTCGCCGGTGGTGGTGGCAAAGTCGCCCCCCGGACCGGAGAGCGTTACAGCGACCTTGGGGAAGACAGCTCCGGCGGGATCCAGCACGGTTCCGGAAACCACGCCGCCCCGTTGTTCGAATGGCCACGCGGCTGCCGATATCAACACCAAGAAGGAAGCGATGTGGACCGGCCGCATAGCTCTTCCAGACCCGATGATACCCCAGATTCGAGACCTCCGTATCCACATATACTGTTGACGATGAAAGCCCTGCTACTACTCGCAGCCATAACCGCCCTAGCCCGGTCTGCCGATTTGCCGGCTACCGTCGTGGACGACAAGATCCAAGGGGGACTCCTGGCGCAGATCATCGCCAACCTCAACGGGCTCGTCCACGAGAACAAGTATTTCGCCGAACCCGGAAACGTGCAGCATTATGCGCCGTCCCTGCCCGAGGGCGGGCGGACTGACGACGACACCGACATCGAGTGGGTCTACCTCATCGCCATGGAGCGCAGCCGCACCCTCCTGCTGCCGCCTTCGGAGATCGCGGCTCTTTGGAAGGCGCACATGAACCGGAGCATCTGGTGTTCGCACAAGTATCTGCGCCAGCTCCTGAATATCGGCATCCTGCCGCCGCTCACCGGGTCGGTGCATCTGAACCCGTGGGCGGAGTTTAACCTCTCCGGACAATTCGTCAGCGAGTCCTGGGGACTCATCGCGCCGGGGATGCCGCAAACGGCTGCGCGGATGGCGGTGCATTATCTGCGCACCAGCATCGATTTGGAACCTGCGCAAGCGGCGCAATTGTTCGCCTCGATGGTCGCTGCCGCATTTCTCACGGACGACCTGAACCGGATCCTCGACGCCGGGGGGCGCGCGGTGGATCCCAAAAGCCAGATGGCTGCCATTGTGCGCGACGTCCGGCGGTGGCACGCGCAATACCCGGCGGACTGGCGCGCCACGCGGGAACTGATCAGGAAGACCTACAGCCTGTCGCCCAATGTGAAAGACGTCCGCGACTACAACGGCGTCAAACTCAACGGCGCCGCCACGCTTGCCGCTCTGCTTTACGGCAAGGGCGATTTCGTCGAGACGGTCCGCCATGCCTTCAACTTCGGTTGGGACGCCGACAACACGGCTGCCACTTCCGGAACGATCGTCGGCGTGATCAAGGGACGGAAATGGCTCGCGAGTCAAGGCTGGAACATTGGCGACGCTTTCCGAAACACCACCCGCGACGGCTTGCCGGACGAGACCATCACCCGTTTTGGCGATCGGATGATCAAGCTCGCCCGCATGGTGATCGCCAAAGAAGGCGGCAAGATCACCGGCGCAGGCGGCTCCATGATGTACCGCATTCCCGCGCAATCGCCGGCCAATGTATACCCGCTGCCGGACGCCGCGGCGCAGCTCGCCGAGTTGCGCAAACAGGTCGGTCCGGAGATTGAAAGAGAGATCCGCGCGGCATCCAACGAACAGGCAGCCGCCCGCGCCGCCTATCTGGCGATTGCCCTCGATCTCTGGAAAGATTTGCGGAGCAAATGTCCCGAGGGCTGGCGGGAAGCCCTGCAATGCCTTTCGGGGTACACCGGACTGATGGAAGTCCTGTTTTACGATTCTCCCGGCGAAACGGGCCAGCGGCTGCGTGAGCGCGCCAAACAGGCAGGGCTCGCCGCCCCTCCCCGGCCGGTCCGCAAGTGACGCCGGTCTTAGTTCACCACTTCGAAATCAATCCATTGCGACGCGCGGCGGTATTTGTCGTTTTCCTTCGCCAAGCGGTCCGTGGCCGTCACTTGGAGAATGTATTCGCCGGGCAGCATTTTCGGACCCAACCGCAGCAGACCGCCCGAAATGATCCGCTTGGGGTCCGGCTGGTTGTTGGTCTGAAGCGGCGAAGGCTTGCCGGTGAAGATCAACTTCCCGTCCCGATACAGGCGAATCTGCGTGTCCACGGCGGGCTGCTTGGTTTTGGGGTCGAACCGCGCGTTGAACACTTGGAAGCCGTATGTCAGCGCATCGCCGCGGCGGAAGCGCCTCACGGCGGGGTTCCCGTCCGAGTACTCCTCGACCTTGCCTTCCTCCTCGCCCGGCTTCGCCACCGGCTGCTTCATGTTCTTCAGCAGCTCGGGCGGGGCGGCTTTGACCACGATGCTCGACAGCGCCAACTTGCCCTTCTTCACATCGGGAATTTCGATAAATTGGCTCGCCGAACCCGTTCTCTCGGTGGCGACGTCGCGGACGACGGCGCGCATCTGAAACGCGCCTGCTTTCTTGACCGGATGATTGACCGTGTAGACAAAGCCCTGCTTCAAAGCCTGCTTATAAGTCTCTCCCTTCATCCGGATGGTGTACGTCCGGTCGTTGCGGTCCACTTCCTGCCCGTTGTCGCCGAAGGTCATGGTCACGATGTCGACCACGGCTTTGTGCCAGCCGTCTTCTTCCTGAACGAACTTGAGGTTGCTGGCGTCGATGTACAGCAGCGACCGCACGAAGGAGCCGATCTTCATCGTGTTGGAAAACAGCGACGTCAGCTTTACCCGGACGCCTGTGGCGCCAAAGGGCGATGTCAGCGCCGCCGCAATCTGTTGGGCGCGGGAGCGCGGCTGCACCGGGCGCTCGGTGTCGGGCGTGCCGATGAAGCCCGACCGCGAGCGCACGGTCAAGCCCGGGCGCAACACCCGCACGGAAACACGGTGGAACTTCGGCTTCTTAGGATCCTTGTCCCACGTGCCCGCCTCCGGCGTGTAGCCGATCAAGTAATACCCTTCGAGGTCCTTCACCACGTCCTGCACCGCGCGGGCGATGTCGTTCGTGTTGTGGATGAACAGCCCGCCGGTCTGCTGAGCAAGGTAATTGAGACCATTCTGCGATTCGAAATACTTCGTGCTCCGGTTCATCGCTATTTCGCCCATGCGCGGGCCGCTGGGATCGCGGACCCGGTCGGCGGCAGTAAAGCTGAGCGTCGGCAGTCCCCGCGGGTCGATCGTGTACAAGGCGACGCCGGCGCGATTCGCCATGTCGGTGAGCCGCTCGAGCGAGCTCATAATGCGGTCGTTCATCCCCTGGCTCTGAAGAATTGGGATGTTCTCCGAAAAGATGACGACAGCCTTGCGCCCGGGCAACTCTCTAAGCCCCGAAACGACGTAGTTGATCGCGCCCAAAGTGCCGACCGAAAAGTACTCCTCCATGAACTCGTTCTCGGTGGTTTCGGCGGCTGCCTGCTCCTCGGTTTCCGCCTCGTTGATCGGAGCGAACGACGAGATGCCGACCCTGCCGCGGAAGTTCCACTTGATGCGGTCGATGGCGGCATAGAGCATGCGCTTATCGGACGTAAACTGTTGCAACGCGCCCATGCCCGCGCCGGTGCGGAGCACCGCCACCAAATCTCCGGGCTGCATCTGCTCGTCCACCCACTTCTTAATCGCCGATCGCACTTGCGCAATGCTTTCGAAAGACAGCCCGAGATCGTCCACCACCAAAGCTACCGTACGGCGAACCTGGCTGGCTTTGAGCGGAACCGGAGGAAGCTGCGGCGCGAGCTTGTCCTGGAGCGGCAGCTTGGCGCGCTCCAACTGCGGCTGCTCGGCAGGTCCGGTCCGGATGTAAGAAAAGTGCGTGATCTTCTGGACCTTGCCGTCTTGCCGGACTTCGAAATCCTCCGGCTTCAGGTCGGAGACATGCCTTCCCTTCGAGTCCGTAACCACTGCGTCCACTTGAACGAGAGTCACAGTGATCCGCAACAGAGGTTCCTCTCCCGTTGGGGCAGGGATCGGTTTGACGGAAGACGGCTGCTGCTGAGCGGGCAGAATCAGGACTGCCGCCAGCACCACCACAAGGATTCGGAACCGGAGTTTCATATCTTCTCTCTTCGTTCGGTCAGACGGTCTTCCGCCGATGGCGGTTTCGGGAGACCCTCTGGGTAAAAAGCCTTAAAAGTTGTTAATCCGCCGGGCAAGTTTCTTACCCGGAATCCATGTTGAGCCAGCAACCGGACGGCGTAATAAGAGCGTTGCCCCACGCCGCAATTCACCCAAATTTCGCGATCACGCGGCAATTCCGCCAGGCGGGAGCGCAACTGCGGCAGAGGGATGTTCACGGCTCGCGGGATCGCCCCGGCGGCGAATTCGTGCGGGTCCCGAACATCCAACAAGAAGGCGTCCGTAACCGGTATTTCCTCCCACTCTGCCAGCGGCGCATCGCCGCGCATGGCGTTAGCAGCCACCATTCCCGCCAAGTTGACCGGGTCCTTGGCTGCGCCGTACTGCGGAGCGTAACACAGCTCCGCTTCTTCTAAATCGAACACTGTGGCCTGTTTCTGTAGGGCCATGGACAAGACGTCGATCCGCCGCTCCACGCCTTCCTCACCCACCGCTTGCGCGCCGAGGATCCGGCCGTCCGGGACACGGAACGTCAGTTTCATGTGGATCGGCTTGGCGCCGGGATAGTAGCCGGCGTGATGCTGCGGGGGCAAGTGTGCGGTCGGGATGGCCGCAAGCGCGCACGCGCGCAAACGTTTGTCGGTGGTGCCGGTCATGGCGATCGTCAGCCCGAAACAGCCGCACACGGCCGTCGCTTGCACGCCGCGGAAGGCCGCGGGGCGGCCGGCGATCGAGTCGGCTGCGATCCTTCCCTGCCGGTTGGCCGGTCCGGCAAGCGGCGCCACGCAAGGCATGCCGGTGACAAAGTCCCGCACTTCCACCGCATCGCCCACAGCCCAAATGGCCGGGTCCGAGGTCCGCATGCACTCGTCGACCCGGATGCCGCCGCTCGGCCCGATTTCGAGCCCCGCGGCGCGCGCCAAACCGGTTTCCGGCTTCACCCCGATCGAGAGAATCACCATGTCCGCCCGGAACGCTTGCCGGGATTGAGTCTTGACCGCCAGTTCGCCGTCCGTAGCCTCGAAGCCTGTGACCGGGTCGCCGGTGCGGAGGTGAACACCCTGTTTTCGGAGCCGGTGTTCGATCGGGTTCGCCATCTCCCGGTCGAGCAGCGGCATGACCTGCGCCGCCGCTTCGAGCAGCGTCACCTCGAGGCCGCGGGCTGCCAGGTTCTCGGTCATCTCTAATCCGATAAACCCGGCGCCGACGACGATGGCGCGCCGGGCGCGCCGCTTTTCGATCCACTCCCGAATGGAGCGGCTGTCCGGGATGGTGCGGAGAGTGAAGATGCCATCCAAGCCGATGCCCGGCAGGGGCGGGCGAACGGCAGCCGCCCCCGGCGAGAGAACAAGCGCATCGTACCGCTCCCGGTAGACGCGCCCGGAGGCGTTCTCACGCACCTCGATTTCCTTCGCTTGCCGGTCGATCGCCGTCACTTCGTGGCCCGTCCGCACCTCGATCCGGAAGCGGTTGCGGAACAGCTCCGGGGTAGCCACCAGCAGCTTCTTCTCCTCTTGAATTACGTCGCCGACGTAATAAGGCAGCCCGCAGTTGGCGAATGACACATACGGTCCGCGTTCGAAGACAATAATGTCGCAGCGTTCGTCCAGCCTGCGCAAACGCGCGGCGCAAGAGGCGCCGCCCGCCACGCCGCCGACAATTAGAACCCGTCTTGTTTCCATATGATTCCAGCCCAATTCATAAGCCCGCCCGCTAGATCTCCGGTCCGGGCGGCAATCCGCCGGGAAAGAAGCGGCTGAGATCGGCTTTCTCGAACGGCGCGCGCACGAAGCGGTCTTTTAATCGGAAAGGCACTGTGCAATCAAAAATCGTCTTACAGCTAATGCCCGGCGCCGGAATGAGAGGGTTGAAATCCGGCGATTCGGACGGATCCAGCGGATGGCAGCGCACGCCGGGGATGAAAACCGTTGATACATCTCCCTGATAGCGGGTGGTCATCGCCCAGAGGACGTCATTGGTGTCATAGATGTTCACGTCCTCATCCACCAGTATGACGTGCTTTAGCTCCCCGAAAGCCGCGAATGCCGTCAAAGCAGCCTGCCTCTGCCGCCCTTCGTCGGCTGCCGACCGTTTCCGAAACTGAAGGATCGCCACGTATTTGCCGCCGCCCGCGGGATGGCAGTAAACGTTGAGCAAGCGTCCGGGCATGGAGTCCTCCACCAGACGCAGAATGCTGGCTTCGGTCGGAATGCCGGTGAGCGCGGTATGCTCCAGCGCCGGACCGGTAAGCGTTTGGAAAATCGGGTTCCGTCGATGGGTGACGCAGCGGACGCGGACGACCGGGACCGAAGCTTGAGCCCGCCCCAGGTAGCCCGGGAACTCAGGCATGGCGAAGCCGGCGCCGGTCAGTTCGTCCTCGCGCGCCCGGTCGCCCGGGAGGATTTCGCCCTCGATCACCACCTCAGCCGAGGCGATGGCTTTGGCGTCGACTGCCAGGCACGGCGCGAGCTCCACCGGCGCGCCTCGCAGCGCCCCGGCGATTCCCAGTTCATCGAATCCCAGCGGCGTCGTGGGCGGCTCAAAACACGAGGCGAGGTAGATGGCAGGATCCAAGCCGATGTTGATCGATATCGGAAACGGACGCCCCGCCGCTTCCGCCTTGAGCATGAACTGCTCAATGTGCCGTCCGGGGACGAAGTACACGCTCAGACGGTCCTGTCCCAACACGCACATGCGGTGGATGGTGACGTCGGACTGCCCCGTTTCGGGGTCCTCAGCCCGAATCAACGCAAGGCAGAGGTAAGGTCCCGCGTCTTGAGCGGTGGCGGTTGGAACGGGGATCAATTTGCGCAGATCGAAAGAGTCCCGGTGGACTACCTCCTGACACGGCGGCGAGGGATTTGCCGCCAGCGCCGCCGGGATTGGATGCTCAAGCGATTCGAGTAGCCGGAAAGGAAGCCGCTCGATGGTCGAATCCATCAGCAGCGCCGTGCGTTCGCGGCTTGCCAGCACGCCGGTGACGATGCGCCAGCCGGGGAAGCCCTTTATGGACTCGAAGAGCAGGGCGGGACCAATGCGCGTTGGGTGGGCGACGGGCGTGCCGGCGCCGGCCATCCGGTGCACGGCGGCAAGCTCCAAGTAGGGGTCGACAGGTTCGCTGGTTACGGCCAGATGCTGCGGGTGGCGGCTCAGGACTTCGAGAGCCGATCGGAGGTCGGTGATGGGAACTGCCATGGGGAAACTTTCATTATTCCGCATCCGGCGGCCGGGCGGCGGTAGAATGCGTGAGTTGAAGATCCTGCACATCGACACCGGCCGTGCCTGGAGAGGGGGGCAGGCGCAATTGCTGGCGCTGGCGCGGGCGCTGCGCGAACGGGGGCATCGCCAAAGCATCGCCGCGCCGCCGGGTAGTCCGCTGGAGGATCGCGCCCGAAGGGAGGGCTTTCCCACAATCCCCGCTGCGTTTTGGGACATCCGGCGGGCAGCCGGGAGCGGGCGGTTTGAAGTCGTCCATTCCCACAGCGCACGCGGACAGAATTTGGCGTGGTTGGCGACGCTGGGACTAAAGGTGGTGCGGGTGGCGAGCCGGCTGGTGGTTTTTCCGCCTCGCAGCCCTCGCTTGCACCGGTGGAAATACACGCGAACCTGCGACGGGGTGATCGCCGCCTCGGAAGCGGTGGCGGAAGTCTTGAGGAGGTGCGGCGTGCCGGACGGGCGAGTGGAAGTGATAGAGGCGGGAGTCGAGGTTGCCGCTGAGCTTCCC
>FWPV01005887.1_pt1 | contig 24064 bp, 22 predicted proteins | sample 2228371 | NCBI WGS metagenome assembly FWPV01 (sample SAMEA103939776, study PRJEB20133) | metagenome | reverse complement strand
CGGCCGCCACCGTCTTGCTGCTGCGCGACAGCGCCGACCCGGCCCGCCCCGGCATCGAGGTGCTCATGACGCGCCGCTCGGCCACGGCCAGTTTCGCGCCCGGCGCTTACGTGTTTCCTGGCGGCGGCATTGACGCGGCCGACGCGCAGTGCCACGCCCTCTCCACCCGCCGTCCCACACAGAGCGACCTGCGGCTGACCCAGGCCATCGCGGCCATTCGCGAGAGCTTTGAGGAGCTGGGCGTGCTGCTGGCCCACCGCCCAGACGGCTCGCCCGTGCGCGACGACGACATCGCCCGCCTGGACCGCAAAGCCCCGTTCGCCGCCCAATGCCAGGCCCACGGCCTCACGCTAGACGGCGCCGACGTGTTCGTGCTGGCCCACTGGATCACCGACCGCGACCTCTCGCGCCGCTTCGACGTGCCCTTTCTGGTGGCCCGCATGCCCGAAGGCCAAGAGCCCGTGGCCGACGAGGCCGAGCAGTTCGAGCCGGTGTGGGTGCGCCCGCAAGACGCCCTGGCCCGCCACGCCGCAGGCGACTTCTTCATCATCTTCCCCACCATCCGCACCCTGGAGCGGCTCACCGCCTACGCCACGGTGGACGCGGTGCTGGCCGCCTGCTCGGCGCACGACGAGCCCCTGTTTGCCAGTTGCCCGCGCGCCGGCTTGCTGAACGGGCGGGAGGTTCGACTGATGGAGCACGAACCCGCCTTTGGTGAAGTGGCGCTGGTCTGCCCCGACGGGCAGATCGTGCACCCGCTGGACTGGCAGCACGACCAGCCCGTGGCGCTGCTGAAGAACGTGCAGCGACTCACCGCCCCCAACCCTGGGCACATGACGGGCCCCGGCACCAACAGCTACCTCGTGGGCGACCCGGCCACCGGCTACGCCGTGATCGACCCGGGCCCGGACGAGCCCGAGCACATCGAGCGCCTGTGGCGCGCAACCGGCGGCAGCATCCGCGCCATCGTCTGCACCCATTCGCATGCCGACCACTCGCCCGGCGCGGCACCGCTGCAAGCCCTGTGCGTGAACGCCGGCCTGCCCAAGCCCCCCATCCTGGGCCTGCCCAGTGCCAGCACCGCGCGCCACAACAGCCACTTCGTGCCCGACAAGGCCCTGGCCGACGGCGAACTGATCGAGCTGATCGGCATGAACGGCAACGACACCGTGAGCCACACGCTGGAAGTCATCCACACCCCTGGCCACGCGGCCAACCACCTGTGCCTGGTGCTGGTGGAGGACAGCCTGCTCTTCACGGGGGACCACATCCTCAACGGGAGCACCACGGTCATCGACCACCCCGATGGCGACATGAGCGCCTATCTCGACTCGCTGGACAAGCTCGACGCCGCCTGCCAGCGCCACGGCATCGACTTCATCCTGCCCGCCCACGGCCACGTGCTGGGCGACCACCGCCAGGCCCCCGACAACCCGCTCTCGCCGCCCGAAGGCGGGGCGCGCCGGGCCATTGCTCAGCTCAAGGCCCACCGCCTGGCCCGCGAGGCCAAGGTGGCACGCGCCATGAAGGCCCTGCCCCAAGGCACGCCCGACGAGTGGGTCAAACTGGCCTACGACGACGTGCCCGAGCGCCTGTGGCCAGTGGCCAAACGCTCGCTGCTGGCCCATGTGGAGCGGCTGCAGAACCTGGGCGTTTTCAACCTGTGAGGTCCGCGATGAAAACCACTGCCCCCCTGAGCCTTGCCCTGCTGACCGCCCTGCTCGCTGGTCCGGCCGCGGCGAGTTGGAACCTGGCGCTCGACAAAGACTGCCTGGCCTGCCACGGCACGCCGCCGCGCGGCGACGCCCCCACCATCGAGCGCCTGGCCAAGCGCAGCGAAGGCCTGCGCGGCAACGAGGAAAAGATTCGACAGGAAGCCCAGAAGCTGCGCTCGCGCCACGACGCCGTGGCCCACTCGCAGCTCAGCCAGGCCGACGCCGAGCGCCTGGTGCGCTGGCTGGCCGACGGGGCCAAATGAATAAAGTGTGAAGCGCGCCGATAAGCCGGATTCTGTGCGGCCGGGTTGCCCCGACCGTGACCGCCATTCCTCTGGGCCGCCGGTCACCCAAGCGGCTCGATGCTACCTACCCGCCAGCTCCGCGGAACCACATCAACGCTGGCCTATTTGGTATTGCTGCGCGTAGAGATTGCCCGTTTCACCCGAACTGAATCGGCTCGTCTCTGTTGCTCTGATCCTCACCTTAGGGCCCGCCGGGCGAACCCGGCTGGCTGATCGGTGGAGAGGTGTTACCTCCTACGCTGTCCTGTGCAGTCCGGACGTTCCTCCAGTGCGCCCTTTCGGGCCTTGCACCAGCGGCGGTCTGGCGCGCTCCACGGGCGGCATTATCGCCGCACGCGCGATCAGACCAGGCGGCGAATGCGCCTGTGGCGCCACACGCCCTGGTAATAGCCCGTCTGCAGCACCAGCATGCACAGGTAGGCCACCGGAAACGCGATCCAGATGCCCGCCAGCCCCATGCGGGCATCCAGCACCCAGGCCACCGGCAACTGCACCCCCAAGATGCAGAAGAGGGAAGTCGCCATGGGCACCAGCACCACGCCGCTGGCGCGCATCACGCCGCCCACCACCGCCTGGAAGCCAAACACCAGCAGGCTCCACAGCATGATGTGCAGCAGTTGCTCGGCCTGCACACGCACCTCAGGCTGCGTGAGGAACAGGCCCAGCAGGTGGTGCGACAGCCCATAACCCGCCAGCACCAGGCTGCCGGTGATGGCCAGGTTCAGCCACAGCCCCGTTCGCAGGATGGGCCCCAGGCGGTCAACATGCCCGCCCCCGATCGACTGCGCCGCCAGGATGGACGCGGTGATGGCAATCGACAGCGCCGGGAACTGCACGTAGTTCACCACCTGCGTCACCGCGCCATAGGCCGCCGTGGCCTGCGATCCGTGGCCGTTCACCAGCGCCAGGATCACCAGCTCGGACACCGAAATCACCACCATCTGCACGCCCGTGGGCAGGCCAATGCGCAGCACCTTGGCCAAGATGCCCCAGTCCAGCCGCAGGGTGCGCACCAGGGCACGGTCCAGCGCCAGCACATGGCGCCGCCGCCCCAGCCACCACACCAGAAACACCCAGGCCACGGCATACGACACCAGGCCCGCGTAGGCAGCGCTCTGAATGCCCAGCCGAGGCAGGCCCAGCCAGCCCTGGATGAAGGCCGGCGTCAGCAGCAGGCCCAGCGCAGTGGACAGCGCCAGCGCCAACAGGGGCGACACGGTATCGCTCACGCCGCGCAGCAACTGGGTGAACAAGATGAACACCAACAGCAGCGGCATGATGAGCAGCATCACCCGCGCATAGGCCACGGCATCGTCCAGCACGTCGGCCGGCGTGCCCAGGGCCTGCATGGCCGGGCGCGCGAACAACACGCCCAGCACGGCGGCCACCACGCCGATCCAGGCGCCCAGCACCAGCGCAGAGCCGGCGATGGCGCGCACCTTCTCAGGCTCGTGCGCGCCCCAGGCCTGCCCAATCAGCACCGACGCCCCCGCGCCCAGGCCGATCACCAGCGAAATGAAGAAGAACACGATCGGGAACATGCCCGACACCGCCGCCAGCGCGTGCGTGCCCAGCATCTGCCCAATGAAGATGCCATTGAGCGTGCCCGACAGCCCCTGCAGCACGTTGGACAGCACCATGGGCACCAGGAAGACGAGATAAATCTGCCAAAGCGGGCGCGGCAAAGGAGACGACATGAAAGACTTTCAATGAAACCAGCCTACGGCTTAGGCGGTGGTTGAAGAGGGGGGCGAGGGAGGCTCGAAGGCATCGCGGGCCAACCATGACAGGTGGCCCCGCACGTCAATCGGCCAGGCGGCAACGCGCTGGGCGAAGGCCTCGGCGTCGTGCGCGAACAAGGCGCGCGACGCCTCTTCGAAGCCCGGCAGACCACCCGCGATGGCGCTCATGAAGCGGTAAGCGCGCTCGGTGGCCAGGCGCTGGGCGTCACGCCCGGCCTGGGTGCGGCGGGCCTCATCGACCAGGCGCCTCAGCGCGGCCGACGCACCGCCCGGCTGCTGGGCCAGCCATTCCCAGTGGCGCGGCAGCAGCGTCACCTCTCGTGCGACCACGCCCAGGCGCGGGCGCCCCACCGCCGGCGCCGCGGCCACCGGGGCCGGCACGGGCGATGCGGAGGCGGGATAGCCGGGCGGCCAGGGGTAATCGACTTGCGCGCCCGTGGCGTCGTCAAACACCAGCAGGCCGCCAGCCGAAAGGTCCACCTGGGCCAGCGCGCGCGCCACGTCGGCGTACGTGCCATGGGCCACGCGCTGGTGACCGAGAAAAGCCGTGCAACGGGAAACAGAATCGTCCATCCGGGCATTTTACCCGGGTTATTTATTTTTACCCGGGTTATTTTCAGCCAACGCGACGAGCGGCCATTGGCGACAATACCGGCCTTCCCCTGCTTGATCGACACAAGCCCATGATCCGCATCGCCGAACTCAAACTCTCCCTGGCCGACGTGCCCGCCGAGGCCCGCCGCGCCGCCGACGCCCCCACCGAAACCGACACCGACCGCCAACCGCCGCCCCACCCCATCGAGGCGCTGACGCGCCTGGCCGCCCAAGCCCTGGGCGTGGGGGTCGAGGCCATTGCTGAGCTGCACGTCTTCAAGCGCAGCTTCGATGCCCGCAAGGCCGATCTGCGCGCCGTCTACATCGTGGACGTCACCCTGGCCAACCCCGCGCTGGAGCCCGCGCTGCTGGCCCAGCACGAGAAAAACCCGCACATCCTGCCCACACCCGACATGCGCTGGAAACCGCCCGGCCATGCGCCCGCTGGCTGGCCCGCCAGCGAGGCCGAGCGGCCCGTGGTGGTGGGCCTGGGGCCCTGTGGCCTGTTCACGGCGTTGGCCCTGGCGCAAATGGGCTTTCGCCCCATCGTGCTGGAACGTGGCAAGCCGGTGCGCCAGCGCACCAAAGACACCTGGGGCCTGTGGCGCAAGAAGGTGCTCAACCCACAGAGCAACGTGCAATACGGCGAAGGTGGCGCGGGCCTCTTCTCCGACGGCAAGCTCTACAGCCAGATCAAAGACCCGCGCTTCTTCGGCCGCAAGGTGATGCAGGAGTTCGTGGACGCGGGCGCGCCGCCGGAAATCTTGTACATGGCCCACCCGCACATCGGCACCTTCAAGCTGGTGAAGGTGGTGGAAGCCATGCGCGAAAAAATCATCGCCCTGGGCGGCGACATCCGCTTCGAGCACCAGGTGGTGGGCGCCCGCTTCACACCTGAGGGCAAGGGCCAGCGGCTGCAAGCCTTGGTGGTGCATCGCCTGGACACCGACGAGACCACCGAATTGCCCACGCAGCACGCCGTGTTTGCCCTGGGCCACAGCTCGCGCGACACCTTCGCCTGGCTCTGGGACGCCGGCGTCTTCATGGAGCCCAAGCCCTTCTCGGTGGGCTTTCGCATCGAACACCCGCAAAGCGTCATCGACCGCGCGCGCTGGGGCCGCCACGCCGGCCACCCCTTGCTGGGCGCGGCCGACTACAAGCTGGTGCACCACGCCAAGAACGGTCGCGCCGTCTACAGCTTCTGCATGTGCCCGGGCGGCACCGTGGTGGCCGCCACGTCCGAGCCGGGGCGCGTGGTCACCAACGGCATGAGCCAGTACTCGCGTGCCGAGCGCAACGCCAACGCCGGCATGGTGGTGGGCATCGAACCCGCCGACTACCCCCAGACCTTCCCGCAAGACGCCCCCCTGTGGACCGCCGCTTTTGGCGAGACCGATGGCCCGCGCTACGCCGCGCAGGCGCAGGCATTGGCGGCCAAGGGCCAAGTGCACCCGCTGGCCGGCATCGTGATGCAGCGCCAACTGGAAAGCCGCGCCTTCGAGCTGGGCGGCAGCACCTACGAAGCCCCCGGCCAGCGCGTGGGCGATTTCCTGGTCGGCCAACCCAGCACCGCACTGGGCGAGGTGCAGCCCTCGTACAAGCCAGGCATCCACCTCACCGACCTTGCCCCTTCGCTGCCGGCCTACGCCATCGAGGCCATGCGCGAGGCGCTGCCGGTGTTCGGCCGCCAAATCAAGGGTTACGACATGCCCGACGCCGTGCTCACTGGCGTGGAGACCCGCACGTCATCGCCCCTTCGCATCACGCGCGGGGAAGACCTGCAAAGCCTGAACACGCGGGGCCTCTACCCGGCTGGCGAAGGCGCGGGCTACGCGGGCGGCATCCTGTCGGCCGGCGTGGACGGCCTGAAGGTAGCCGAGGCTCTGGCGCGTGAACTGCTGCACACCACCTGACCCCCAGTCACCAACTTTTACAAAGTGCGCACCTCGCCTTGACAGGCCGGGCGCACAGTGCAGCTTCCCCATCCTTCAGGAGATTCCTGTGAAAACCCCTTCCACCCCCGTCGCGCTCGCCCTGGCCACCGGCCTGCTGGGCCTCAGCGTCAGCGGGTTGGCCCAAGCCCAGGAAGAACAGGGCCGCGTGATCAGCAGCACCCCCGTCATCCAGCAAGTGGCCGTGCCCCGGCAGGTGTGTACCGACCAGGAGGTGCTGGTGCAAGAGCCCAAGAGTGGCGGCGGGGCCTTGCTCGGCGCCATCGCGGGCGGCGCAGCGGGCAATGCCATCGGCAACGGGGGTGGGCGCACCGCCGCCACCGTGATCGGCCTCATCGGCGGCGCCATGCTGGGCGATCGCATCGAAGGCCAGCCACAGGCGCGCACCGAACTGGTCCGCAACTGCGGCACACAAACCCAGTACGAAAACCGCACCGTGGCCTACGACGTGGTGTACGAATACGCCGGGCGCCAGTACCGCACCCAGATGCCGCAAGACCCCGGCCGCTTCGTGCGCCTGAGCGTGACGCCGGTGGACGCCATGCCGCCCCCGCCGCCGGCCGCCGTCTATCCGGCCCGCCCCCAGGTGATCTACCAGACCCCCTACGCGCCAGCGCCGCGCGTGATCATGGGCACCACGGTCGTGCCCACCTATCCCCTTAGTGCGGGCATCGTCTACATCAACGGCCAGGCCTACCACCGCCCGCCGCGTGAGGGCTGGGACCGTGACCGCCACTGGCGAGATGACGACCGGCGCTGGGACGGCGACCGCCACTGGCGAGATGACGACCGGCGCTGGGACGGCGACCGCCGCTGGCGCGACCGCGACGACGATCGCTGGCACCGCTGAGGCCCACACACAAGAATGCCCGCGAGGCGCGTGCCTGGCGGGCATTGGGATCGAGCGCTAGGCCCGACGCGAAAGGGGCAGCCGCCTGAGGCTGGCAGCCGCCCTCACGATCAGAAGGAGTGGCGAAGACCAGCGCCGTAGATCGTCTCTTTGGCCTGGGTCACGCCACCGAGCTTCGACTTGCCCTGGTTATAGGCCACGTAGGCCGTGGTGCGCTTCGACAGCGCGTAGGAGGCGGCCAAGCCAAAGCCGGTGCGCTTGTCGGCACCATCGGTCTCCGAACGGGCGAAGCCACCCGACAAGGTCAGCGCCGGGCTCAACGGCACATCGGCACCAATCTGATACTCGTCCACCTTGGCACCGAACACAGTGTTGCGGGTGGTGGCGTAGTTGCCGCGCAGCGTGGCCACGCCCAGGTCGTAAGCGCCGGCCAGCACCGTGAACTTGGTCTTGATGTTCGTGGCGGTGTTGTCACGCTGCTGGTAACCCAGAGCAGCGGTGAGCGGACCTGCCTCGTACAACACGTTGAAATCGGTCTGCTTGATGATGCCAGCGCCCTTGCCCTTGTAAGACACAGCACCCGAGAAGCCCCCGAAACTGGGTGAGGTGTAGCGCACCACATTGCCGGGGTTCGCGTTGTACGCGTAAAGCGACATCACGCCAGACGAACCCGGCGAAAAGACAGAGTCAAACGCCGAATTGCCGATGTAGAACACATCATCAAGGGCGGTCCAGGCATTGCCCACCTGGAACTTACCGAAGCCACCTTCGAGGCCCACCCAAGACTGGCGATCGAACGCAGAACCGGCCGTACCCGTGGTGCCGTTGTCGGCGTTGAAAGACTGTTCCAGATTGAAAATCGCCTTCAAACCACCACCCAAGTCCTCGGAGCCGGACAGGCCCCAACGACTGGTGGACAAGCCGCCCGAATCCAAGCTGGTGGTCGAGACAGAGGTGCCCGCGTTTTCACTTTTGGTGCGCCCCACATAGGCATCAACAATGCCGTACAGCGTCACGCTCGATTGGGCTTGTGCCACGCCGGCCAGAGAGGCAAGCACCGCGCACGCCATCCAAGTTTTTTTCATTCACAACCTCCTTGAGAAACTTTGTCAACAGCACGACCAGGGGAAACCCTGGGAATCTTGATGATAGAAGGATTCAACAAGGGGGAATGAAAAAAGCCACCCGGCTTCCCGGGTGGCTTTGCTGATTGTTGTTCCGAAGGAACGAAATCAGAACTTGTGGTTGATACCCACAGCGTACAGGGTGCCCTTGGCTTCGGTAGTGAAGGGGATGTCCTTGCCCTTGGTTTGCGACAGCACGCCGTACACGGTGGTGCGCTTGCTCAGGCTGTACAGCAGGGAGGCGGTGTAACCAGTGGTCTTGAAGGAATCGACGCCAGCGATCTTTTCCTTGGATTGGGCGTAGCCCAGACCCAGGTTCAGGTTGGCGGCCAGGGGCACTTCCACGCCCACGTTCCACTCGTTGGCCTTACCAGCGACCAGGGTGTCCTTGGCTTGGTTGTAGCCAGCGACCAGCTTGGCCATGCCAAAGTCGTACGAACCGTTGATCAGGGTGTTGGTGAACTTGGTGTCGGTGGCGCCGTCCTTCTCGGCTTGGTAAGCCAGACCCACGAACACGGGGCCGTTGGCGTACTGCAGACCCAGGGAGGTCAGGCTGCTGGACTTGCCGTTGGCGTTGGCCAGCTTGTCTTCGCCCAGACCGTAGGTCACGCTACCGCTGAAGCCGCCGACGGTGGGGCTGATGTACTTGATGCTGTTCACCGGACGGTCGGTATAGCCAACCCAGGTGTTGAACGAAGCGGCGACGTTGGCGTTGAAGTTGTCGTTGGCCGACGAGCGGATGTCGTCGTACGAAGACCAGGTCTTGCCGAACTGCACTTCACCGAAGCCACCCGACAGGCCAACCCAGGCTTGACGGTCGAAGGCTTGGCTGCCAGCGGTGCCGGTGGAGTTGCCAGCGGTGCCGTTGTCGATGTTGAAGCCTTGCTCCAGCTGGAAGTTGGCCTTCAGACCGCCGCCCAGGTCTTCAGAACCCTTCAGGCCGAAACGGCTGGTGGCCAGACCGCTGCCGTCAACCTTGGTGACGCTGCTGCCAACGCCGTTGATCTCGGCCTTGGTGGAACCAACCCAGATGTCGGCCAGGCCGTACAGGGTCACGGACGATTGGGCTTGGGCCATGCCGGCCACGGAGCCGAGGACGGCCAGGGCGATCAGAGACTTTTTCATGGAGACTTCCTTGAGTTATCTGTGCGGGGCACAGGTTGAAAAAACTGACCAACAAATGGTAGGGGGAAACCCGCTGTCGGAAGACGAAATACCCGATGGCAGCGCTCAAAACCCCGTCACTTCGTTGTCACACAGCAACACCCCAAGGGGTACCGGACTCCGACTTGCCCCGCAAGTCCCGTCCAAAAAGAAAAACGCCCACCGTATGGCGGGCGTTATGACTCAACTGACCAGTCCGCCCTTTCGGGCGGGCGACATCAGAAGGAGTGGGTCAGGCCAAAGGTGTAGCCGTTGGTCGACTTGTTGGCGCCAGACAGGTTCAGGGCGGCGTTGCCGTTGGCCAGCTGGAAGTAGGCCTGGGTGCGCTTGCTCAGGTTGTACTTGTAACCAGCGATGATGGAGCGCTTGTCGCTGCCAGCGGCTTCGGCCACGTTGTACGAAGCGTAGATGGCGCCAGGGCCCACGGGAGCGGTCACACCCAGGGCGTAGCCGGTGTCGGCGGTGGAGGCCTTGTTGCTGTCATCGCGGTAGGTGAAGAACACCTTGGCCACGGAGAAGTCATAGGCGGCGCCCAGCTGGGTCACCGACTTCGGCTTCAGCAGAGCAGCGGTACCGGCGCCTTCGTAGCTGACCAGCGAAGCGCTCAGAGGACCGTTGTCGTAGCGGATACCCAGACCGAAGCCGTCGTCAGCGTTGGCCAGCTCGGAGGGAGCGTATTCCACTTGAACCTGGAAGCCAGCGAAACGGGGCGAGTGGTACTGCACGGCGTTGTTCACGAACACCGAGCTGCCTGCGTTGGCGGTCAGGCCAGCCAGGATGGTGTTGGTGTCATAGCCGGTCACGCCCTTGGTGCCGTTGGCGAAGAAGGCGTTGCCGTACAGGGTGTTGATCGGGCGACCAGCGCGCAGGGTACCGAAGTTGCCGGTCAGGCCAACGAACATGTCGTTGTTGCCGAAGGCGGAACCGGTGGTGCCGGTGGACAGACCGCCCAGGGTGCCGTCGTCAGAGTTGAACGAGGTCGACACCTTGAACACGGCCTTCAGGCCACCGCCCAGGTCTTCGGCGCCGCTCAGGGTCCAGTTGCTGGTGGCGTTGCGGTTGGCGGCCATCTTGGTGGGGGCGCCAGAGAACTGCTTTTCGATACCGACGTCGATCAGGCCCGACAGGGTCACGGACGACTGAGCGAAAGAGGCGCTGGTGGCTGCCACAGCGGCCAGTGCGATCAGGGTCTTCTTCATGAAAAAATTCTCCAAGGGTTGATAGAGGCCAGCGGTCTGTGCCGCCGGGCCAACCTCCGTGAGGAAGCTGGGGCCATTCCATCAGAAAGGCGCGGTGCTGACCATGTTTCCAAACGTTTTTGCACTCGAACGGCACCAATTCGTTGCAGCCATGCGACGACCTGAGCGTTAACCCTTAGACCCCCATGGGCCTAGTATTTCACTGAGCAAAACACGTTGTCCCATACCCGGCATGGCACCATTGCCTCATAGGAGAGATGCAACCATGAACTCATTAAGTGATGCTCTTTTGACCGCTGCCGATTCGGCCCTGCGCACCGTGTTCGCCCCGGCGAGGACCACGCGCGCCTGCCCGACCCTGCCCGAGCAGGCGAACGACGCCGAACTAACGGCGGACGAAAAGGCGCTGTCCGCTTCGTTGATGCGGGTGAACCACGTGGGCGAGGTTTGCGCTCAGGCGCTGTACACAGCACAAGCCCTGGCGGCCCGCTGGCCGGGGCGCGAAAACGAGGCACTGGCCCAACAACTGGAGGCGGCGGGCAGAGAAGAAACGGATCACCTGGCCTGGACGCAGGAGCGGCTGAAGGAATTGGGGTCACGCCCCTCTCTGCTAAACCCGCTCTGGTACGGCGGAGCCTTCGGTCTCGGCCTGGCGGCTGGCGCACTGGGCAAGGGCATCAGCCTGGGTTTTGTGGTGGAAACCGAGCGTCAGGTGGAGGCCCACCTGGCAGGGCACATGGAACGGCTTCCAGCCAAGGACCACGCCTCACGAGCGATCGTGGCGCAAATGAAAGACGACGAGATTCGCCATGCGCGCGAGGCACAGCACGCTGGCGGCGTGGAATTGCCCATGCCCGTGCGCGGGCTGATGCGGGCTGCAGCCAAGGTGATGACCACCGTGGCGCACCGCATCTGAATTTGGCCGATCAGCCTTCGATCAGGTCGAAGCTGGTGGTGATGTCGGCCGTCTTGGCCAGCATGATGCTGGCCGAGCAGTACTTGTCGTGGCTCATGGCGATCGCACGCTCCACCGCGGCGGCAGGAATGCCCCGACCGGTCACGGTGAAGTGCATGTGAATCTTGGTGAACACCTTGGGATCGGTGTCGGCGCGCTCCGAGGTGAGCTTGACGCTGCAACCGCGCACGTCGTGACGGCCGCGCTTGAGGATCAGCACCACGTCGTAGGCGGTACAACCGCCCGTTCCGGCGAGCACGGTTTCCATGGGACGGGCCGCCAGGTTGGCGCCGCCGTTTTCAGGCTTGGCGGCGTCAGGCGCGCCGTCCATGGCGATGACGTGGCCACTGCCGGTTTCGGCCAGAAATCCCATAGCGGAGCGGGTGCCGGCGGCGCCGGTCCAGGTGACGGTGCATTCCATGTGTTTGAAGGTGCTTGGGCAGTGCCCTTGTTGCGCAGGCGCACTGCGTTATGTGTAGCGAAATTCGCACGACGATGTTGCGATGCAGCATCGTCTGTTGTACAATCGCGTCATTGTATTGAAGGTTGTCTCCTCTACCCTCCACGGGTGGATTCAAACCCGGATGGAACTTCCATCCGGGTTTTTTTTCGCCCGTCGATATGATTCGTCACATGACCGCCCCGAAAACCCCGCGCGCCAGCGCGACCGAAAACGCCACCCTCACCCCCGCCGACTACCTGAAGAAGATCCTGAACGCCCGCGTGTACGACGTCGCGGTGGAGTCGGCGCTTGAGCCGGCGCGTCAGCTCAGCCGCCGCCTGCACAACACCGTGCTGCTCAAGCGGGAAGACCAGCAACCGGTGTTCAGCTTCAAGCTGCGGGGCGCCTACAACAAGATCGCGCACCTGAGCCCGGAGCAACTCGCCAAGGGCGTGATTTGCGCCTCGGCGGGTAACCACGCGCAGGGCGTGGCATTGGGCGCGCGCAAGCTGGGCGTTCGTGCCGTGATCGTGATGCCCACCACCACGCCGCAACTCAAGGTGGACGCGGTGAAGGGCTTGGGCGGTGAGGTGGTGCTGCATGGCGACAGCTATTCCGACGCCTATGCCCATTCGCTGAGCCTGCAGAAGAAGCAGGGGCTGACCTACGTGCACCCCTTTGACGACCCCGACGTGATCGCGGGTCAGGGCACGATTGCCATGGAAATCCTGCGGCAGCTCCAGCCGCTGGGCTCCAGCGACCTGGACGCCGTGTTCGTGGCCATCGGCGGCGGCGGGCTGATTTCGGGTGTGGCCAACTACATCAAGGCCGTGCGCCCCGAGATCAAGGTGATTGGGGTGCAGATGGTGGACTCCGACGCGATGAAGCGCTCGGTGGAGGCCTGCGAGCGCGTGACCCTGCCCGACGTGGGTCTGTTCGCGGACGGCACGGCGGTCAAGCAAGTGGGCGAAGAGACCTTCCGCGTGGCCCGCGAACTGGTGGACGACTACGTCACCGTGGACACCGACGCTGTGTGCGCGGCCATCAAGGATGTGTTCGTGGACACGCGCAGCATCGTCGAGCCCTCGGGGGCCATGGCGGTGGCCGCCATCAAGCAGTACGTGGCCACGCACAAGACCAAGGGCCAGACCTACGCGGCGGTGCTGTGTGGCGCCAACATGAACTTCGACCGGCTGCGCTTCGTGGCCGAGCGGGCCGAGATCGGCGAGGAGCGCGAGGCGTTGTTCGCGGTGACGATCCCGGAAGAGCGCGGCAGTTTCCGCCGTTTCTGCGAGGTGATTGGCGAGTTGCCCGGCGGGCCGCGCAACGTGACCGAGTTCAACTACCGCATCCACGATGGCAGCCAAGCCCACGTGTTCGTGGGCATGACGACGCACGGCAAGGGCGAATCGGCCAAGATCGCGGCCAACCTCAACAAGCACGGCTTCGCCACGCTGGACCTCACGCACGACGACCTGGCGCGGGAGCACATCCGGCACATGGTGGGCGGCCATTCGCCGCTGGCGCAGGACGAGCGCCTGCTGCGTTTCATCTTCCCCGAGCGCCCAGGTGCGCTGCTGAAGTTCCTGAGCATGATGCGCCCGACCTGGAACATCAGCCTCTTCCACTACCGCAACCAGGGCGCCGACTACGGCCGCATTCTGGTGGGCCTGCAGGTGCCGGCCAAAGACCACAAGGCCTTTGCCAAGTTCCTCGACACGCTGGGTTACCCGTACATCGAAGAAACCGACAACCCGGTGTACCGCATGTTCCTGAAGAACTGAGGTTGCTTGCATGCCGTCGGACCCCGCATTGACCCCGCTGCACCTTCGGGCGCCCGTGCTGCCCGAGGGGCTGAAGCTGCCGTCGATTGCAGCGACGGGCGACGCCATGCTGGACTTCCAGCTGCACCGCCGGCTGGCCCACCCAGGGCAACCCGCCCACGCCCTTGGGCGAGTGGAACTGCTGGCCATGCAGTTGGCGCGCATCCAGAACGGCAGTCCCCTACCGTTCGACCTGCTGGTGTTTGACTCGCCTCAACTGCTGGTGTTCGCTGCCGACCACGGGCTGGCGGATGAGGGTTTGTCGAGCTGGCCGCAGGCCATGACCCTGACCGAGGTGCAAGCCCTGCTTGACGGCTCAGCCCCCGTGGGCTTGCTGGCGCGCCAGCACGGGTTCGAGGTGACGGTGGTCGATGCCGGGGTGGCCACCCCCATCGAGCCGCCCAAGGCGACGCGACCGAGAGCGCGCTTGCTCACGCGGAAAATCGGCTTTGGCACGCGCAACCTGCTGCTAGGGCCGGCCATGTCTGTCACCCAGGCGGTGTCGGCCCTGCACGCGGGCATGGACGTGGTGCGGCACCTGCCGGGCAATGTGGTGGCGCTGGGCGATGTGGGCGTGGCCAACCAGGCCAGTGCGGCGCTGCTGCTCTCGCGTCTGTGCGGCGTGCCCATCTCGGATGCCTGTGCGCGAGACGATGACGCCAGCGGCGACTTCAGCGACAGCGTCTACCAGGTACGCGTGGAAAAGCTGCTGGCGGCGGCCACCCGGCACCGCCGGGCCATTCAGCCGATGGACGTGCTGGCGGCCCTGGGAGGCTTTGAGATCGCCATGATGGTGGGCGCAATGTTGCAGGCCGCCAGCGAACGGCGGGTGGTGTTGGTGGATGGCTTGGTGCCCACGGCGGCTGCCTTAGTGGCCCGTGGCTTGAACCCGGCCGTCACCGATTACTTGGTGTTTGCACAGCGCCACGCCGACCCAGGCCACCGCCTCATGCTCATCCACCTGCAGGCGCAGCCCTTGCTGGACCTGGGCATGCGCACCCACCAGGGCATTGGTGCGATGCTGGCTTGGCCGCTGCTGCTGGCCGCCCAGACGCTGCTGGAGCGCTGACCGCCGCTTCGCTTCAGCGCTCGTAGTCGAGCCGCACGCGCTGTTGCAAAGACCGCAGCACCCGCAACACTTCCTTCAGCAGGCGCCGGTCGATGTCGTGCAGGTCGTCAAGGGCGATGCGGTTCGGGTTGCCCGCCACGGTGCGTCCGTCGAGCTGAGCACGCAGGCGCAGGGTCTGCAAAAAGTCGAAGGCGCCGATCCAGGCCTGGTGCTCGGCTGGCGGCACGCCCATCTGTGGGCCAACACTCGCCAGGCGCTCGCGTGTACCAGTGGCCGACACGCCATTGGCCAGCGCATACAGGCGAGCCACGTCCACCACGAGGGCCGTGCCCTGCAGCTTCAGGTCAAGGGTCTGCCGGCCTTCCACCTCGGTGGTGTCGATGTTGCCCAGCCAGTTCAAGGGCGCACCTTGCCGCAAACCATTCAGGGCCAACTGACGCAGGAAGCGGGGCGTGGCCTGCGCGCGTGGCGTTACCCACTCACGCAAACGCTCGGCCAGAGCGCGGTCACCGGCCAAGGCGCGGAAGTCGAAGTAGATGCTGGCGTTGAGCAGGTCTTGTGGCGAGCCGTGCTCGATCCAGTGCCCGAAGCGCTCACGCCAGTCCGCCAGCGTGAGGCAACAGGCCGGGTTGCTGGCCATGATGCCCCCCTTGCACAGCGGGTAGCCGCAGGCGTCGAGCGCCTCGTTCACCTCGCGGGCGAAGGCCAGCCAGGGCGCGGCCTCTTGGCCCTCGCCCAGGATGAGGGCGTTGTCCTGGTCGGTGGCGATGGTTTGCTCGTTGCGCCCTTCCGAGCCCAGCGCCAGCCAGCACACGCGGCGCAGGTCAAGCCCGTGGCGCTGGGCCGTGAGTTCCAGCAACCGCCCCGTGAGCACGTCGTTTAGGTGGCTGATCAGGGCCGTGAGCTGTTGCGCCTGCACACCCTGCCCCAGCAGCCGGCGAGCGAAGGCCTGGATCTCGGTGGCCGCCTCGCGCATCTCACCCAAGTCTCGCGCGTCGCGCAGACGTGAGCTCACGTGCTTAAGGCTCAGTCGCTGCAAAGCGAACAGGTCTCGCTCGGAGACCACACCCATCAGGCGCCCCTGCTGCAACACGGGCACGTGGCGAACCCCCTGGGCCGACATGAGCAGCGCAGCCTCCTGGGCTGTGCGCTCAGATGGCAGGGTGTGCACTGGCTGAACCATCACGGCGGACACGGGGGTGTGCAGCGGCACCTCGGCCAGGGCCACCCGGTGCAACACATCGCTTCGGGTCAGGATACCGACCACCGTGCCTGCCGCGTCCAGCACGACCATGGCCCCCACCCGCTCGTCGTGCATGCGCTGCAGCACCTCGTGCAGAGGCGTGTCGGCGGCGCAGGCCACCGGCGTCCTGTGCACCAGTTGGGCGAGAGGCGTTTCCCACGACTGCTCGGCCAGCACGCGAGACGCATAGGCGGTCTGCAGGGCCGTGCGCGAGAGCGCCAGGAAGGTGAGGATGCGCCGGTTGAGGAAATCACCGAACACCGCACTGCGGGCGGCCAGCGCCTGCATCTGCTCGGCAGAGATGGCCAAGGCCTCGGTGTCTTCGCTGGCGCTGTAGCGCGTGGTGGGCGCGCGCTGCGCCAGCACCGCGCTCACGGGGAACAGGTCACCGGCTTCGTATTGAAAGGCGCCACCGGCCAGGTCGGACAAGCCGCGCTGCCCGGTGACGGCGCCACGCCGGATGAAGAACAGCTCGCGCACCGGGCCGTCTTCGGGCGCCACCACCAGTTGCCCGCGACGAAAGTGCACCGCGCGCGCGGCCGCCGCGAACTCGCGCACGTGCTCGGGCGCCATCTGGTTGAAGGGTGGGTGGCGGCGCAACTCGTCGATTGCGCTGAACAAATCAGGCCCTGCTTGCCCCGGGGTGTGGCGATCGCCAGGGTGCGCCATGGCCTGCGGCGTCAGGAGGGGTTGGGCGGCGGCAAAGCCAAATCGATCGGGTTGCCGGCTCCCGATGCCGGCGCCAGCCGCGCCTGCCTGGCGCCGAGCGACTTGAGCACCAACCCGCCTTCCAGCAAGGCGCCCACCCGGTAGGGCTTGGGCGGCTGCCCGTCCACTGAAATCAGGGCCGCGCCGCGGTCGGTGCCCGACGCCACCACCCCGATCAGGCGGTAGCGTGAGGCCGCGTCAACTGCCGGCGCCACACCAGCAACGGCGGCTGACGCGGCTGGCACGGCACCCAAGGCGCGGGCCACTGCCGAGGGCTCGGGCGCCTGAACGGGTGCCGCGGTGGCCACCAAGGGGCTGATCGGTCCCTGGCCGATGGCCTGCAAGGCCCAATAGCCGGCGCTCAGCCCGGCGGCCAGCCACAACACGCCCGCCAGCAAGGCCGGCGCGCGGCGCGGCACCTGGGCGTTGCTGAGGGGGCCATCGGTGAGAAAGCCCGAATGTCCGAAGGTGGAAGACCGACTCATGCGGGCATTATCATCGACCGCACCCGCCCGGCGTCGCCCCGATGGCCGGGCTTTTGCCGGGAGACCTTCGCGTGACACGCCCACTGAAGACCGCCCTCGCGGTCACCCGCCGCCAGTTGCTGCGCGGCTTCACCCTGATTGAGCTGATGGTGGTGCTGGTGATCATCGGCGTGCTGGCCGCGCTCATCGTGCCCAACGTGCTTGACCGCGCCGACGACGCCCGCGTCACCGCCGCCAAGACCGACGTGAACAACCTCATGCAGGCCCTCAAGCTGTACCGCCTGGACAACCAGCGCTACCCCACGGCCGAGCAAGGCCTGGCCGCGCTGGTGAACAAGCCCGGCGCAGGCCCACAGCCGCCAGCCTGGCGCCGCTACCTCGACAAGCTGCCCGCTGACCCCTGGGGCCGGCCTTACCAATACCTGAACCCGGGCGTGCACGGCGAAGTGGATGTGCTCTCGCTGGGCGCCGACGGTCAGCCCGGCGGCGAGGGCCAAAACGCCGACGTCGGAAGCTGGCAATAAACCCGCCGCGCTCCCTGCGCCGCCACGCCATGCGCCACGCCCTGGGCTTCACCTTGCTGGAGTTGATGGTGGTGGTGGCCATCGCGGCCCTGGCCACGGCGGGGGTCACCCTGGCGTGGCGCGACAGCGACGCCGAGCGGCTGGATCGCGAGGCGCTGCGGCTGGCGGCGCTGATCGAGTCGGCGCGGGCCCAGTCTCGGGTCACCGGGCTGCCGGTGGCATGGCGCGCCGTGCCGGGGGGGTTTGAATTCCTGGGCCTGCGACGCCCGGGCACCAATGGCGAATCGGCCGCGCCGCAGCCATGGCTGTCTGAGCAGACCAGCGCCACCGTGGTGCAGCCCGCTGGGGCACCTGTGCTGGTGCTCGGGCCAGAGCCGGTGGTGCCACAGCAGCGCCTGATGCTGGCCCTGGGCGATCGGCGCCTGACCATGGGCACCGACGGCGTCGGGCCGTTCAAGGTGATGCCGGACGGCACCCCATGATCCCCCCTCACCCGACCCCTTCGCGGGGCTTTACCCTGGTCGAGGTGCTGGTGGCGCTGGCGGTGGTGGCCATCACCCTGGCCACCGGCTTGCGCGCCACCGGCGCGCTGGTGCGCAGCGCCGAGCGCCAGACCGATCAGTTCATGGCCCAACTCTGCGCCGAGAACGAACTCACCCGCCTGAGGCTGCAACGGCAGTTGCCCGGCATCGGCGACACCGACGCCACCTGCGAACAAGGCGGACAGTCGTGGCGGGTGCGGTTGACGGTGGCCCCCACGCCCAACCCCAACTTCCGCCGGGTCGACGCCGCGGTGTTCGGCACCGCCGACGGGACCGAGACGCGCCTGCTGCAGTTGTCCACCGTGCTGGGGCGTTACTGACATGGCCGAGCGCTGGTCCCGCAACCGGGGCTTCACCCTGATCGAGTTGCTCACGGCGGTGGCCATCATGGCCTTGCTGGCGGTGCTGAGCTGGCGCGCCATCGACGGCATGGGACGAACCCAGACGGTGACGCAGTCGCGCAGCGAGGCCTTGCAGCGCCTGCAGGCCGGCCTGCTGCAATGGACGCTTGACCTGGACGCGATCACCGACACGCGCGAGGTGAACGCCATCGATTTCAACGGCCAGGCCCTGCGCCTGACCCGGCGCGACATGGCCGCCAGCCTGGTGGACAACCCTGGCCTGCGCGTGGTGGCCTGGGCCCGCCGCAACGGGCCCGACGGCAGCCAGTGGATGCGCTGGCAATCGGGCCCGATTCGGCAGCGCGACGAACTCGCCCGCGCCTGGCAGCGCGCCGCCGACTGGGCCCGGGGCGTGGCCGACCCCGCCCCGGCCAATGCGGCCGGCGACAGCGCGGTGGCGCTGCTGCCGGTCAGCGACTGGCAGCTCTTGTTCCACCGGGGCGAGACCTGGGTCAACCCACAGTCGTCCGTGGGCGCCCTGCGCCCCGGCGACGAGCTGGGCGGCAATGCTCGCTTGCCCAACGGGGTGCGCCTCACGCTGAGCTTGCCCGAGGGTGGCCCCATCACAGGGCAGATCACGCGCGATTGGGTGCGCCCCACCCTGGAGGCGGGCCAATGAAGCGCCAGCGCGGGGCCGCCCTGCTGCTGGCCATGCTGACGGTGACGCTGGTGGCCACCATTGCCGCCGCCGCGACGTGGCAGCAATGGCAGGCCGTGGAAACCGAGCGGGCCGAGCGCCAGCGCGCGCAGGCCGCGTGGATTCTGAATGGCGCACTGGACTGGGCGCGCCTGATCCTGCGCGAAGACGCACGTGGCAACCAGACCAGCGGCAACGCCGATCACCTGGGCGAGCCCTGGGCCCTGCCCTTGGCCGAGGCGCGCCTGTCGAGCTTTCTGGCGGCCGACCGGGACAACAACGCCGACAACGTGCTGCAGGCCTTTCTGTCCGGCGAGATGCTGGACCAGCAATCGCGCCTGAACCTCTTCAACCTGGTGCGGGTGGAAGGTACGGGCAACTCGGCCCAGGTGAGCGTGTCAGAACCCGACCTGCTGGCCACGCGCCGGCTCTACGAGTTGCTGGGCCTGCCCGCTGCCGAGCTGACGCAGGCGGTCAACACCTGGCGCGACACCGTCTCGCGCGGGCTGGCCGAGGCGCAACCGACGGCCACGCCCCTCATTCCCCGCCGTTTCGGCGAGCTGTCGTGGCTGGGCATCTCGGCACGCAGCCTGCAGGTGCTGGCCCCACACGCCACCCTGCTGCCCGAGCGCACCCCGGTCAACCTCAACACCGCCGGGCTGGAGGTGCTGCAGGCCGTCTTGCCTGGCGTGGATGCCGCCCGCGCCCGCCAACTGATGAGCACGCGCGAACGCAGCCCATTCAAGAACCTGGGCGACGTGAGCCGCGCGCTGGGCGACAACGCACCGCGACTGGTGGAAACGCAGCACGATGTGCGCAGCCGCTACTTCGAGGTGCGGGGCCGCCTGCGCCTGGACGATGTGGTGATTGAAGAGCGTTCGCTGGTGGTGCGCGACAACCTCACGGTGCGCGTGGCGTGGCGAGAACGCCTCGCCCGTCCCTGAAACCGGCACGCTCGCCTAGGCGCGGCACCCCAGCGTCACCATCGGTCTCTAGAATGCTCCGGATCGCCCGTCCACCCCTCAATCGGCCTCAACGTGCTCATCGTCACCCCGTCTGACCTCTCGTCGGCCTCAGCCGTCCCCGGCCCGGCCAGCGAATTCGCCTGGGCGCACTCGCCCGATGGCCAGCAGGTGGGCGACCACGGTGTGTGTGCCGCGTCGTTGATGCCGCGCGACGAGGACGTGGTGCTCGTGCTGCCCGCCAGTGCCCTCTCCTGGCACCGGGTGAGCGTGCCCAAGGTGGCGCCCGCCAAGCTGCGCGCGGTGCTCGAAGGCTTGCTGGAAGACCGGGTGCTGAGCGACGTGGCGGGGCTGCACCTGGCGCTGGAGCCCGGCGGCAAACCGGGCCAGACCCTTTGGGTGGCGGCCACCGACAGCGACCCCCTGCGCGCCTGGCTGCGCGTGCTGGACACGTCCGGCCGCCCCGTGAGTCGCATCGTGCCCAGCTTGTGGCCGCTCAAGCGGCCACAGGGCAGCGACCTGGGCAGCAGCCGCTCGCGCCTGTTCGATGAAGACGTGCCCGAGCCCTTGCACTGGGCGCACGCCGAGGGCGAGCAAGCCTGGCTGGACAGCACCAGCGTGCACGGCGTCAGCCGCCTGCCTCTGCGCGAGGGCAGCGACGCCCAGGCGGCCATCGCCGGGCTGGGCAGCCCCGACGGCTTGCCCGACAACGGCATTTGGCTGGCCGATCCGGCGGTGGCCGGTCTGGCCGAGCGGGTGCTGGCGCGCCGTTTCCAACTGGTGTCATTCCCCGCGTGGCTGGTGCGCTGCGCCCAGGGCGACTGGAACCTGGCGCAATTTGACCTGAGTCTTTCGGTGGCCGTGCGGCGCCGCCAGCGCCTTCGTCGGCAGTGGCAGCAGTTCCGCAAGGCCCCTGCCTGGCGCCCCGCCCGCTGGGGCCTGGCAGCCCTGGTGGCGGCCAACCTCGTTGGTCTGAACACCGCTGCCTGGCACGAGCGGCGCCTGCTGGATCAGCAGCGCCAAGCCATCGAGCAAACCCTGCGCCAGACCTTCCCCGGGGTGCCGGTGGTGCTGGACGCGCCGGTGCAAATGCGCCGCGAACTCGTTCGCCTGCAACAGGCCAGTGGGCAACCGTCGCGGGCCGACCTGGAGGTCTTGCTGGCCGCGCTGGACCAGGCGGCGGGCGATGCCCCCATTGGCGCCACCCGCCTGCAGTTTCGCGCGGGCGCCTTGCAGCTCAGCGGCTGGCAGGCGCCCCCCGAGCGCGTGCAGGCCATCGCACAAGGCCTGAGCAGCAGCGGCTGGCGCGCCCGCGTCGAAGGCGAACAACTCACGCTGGAGGCCGCTCAGCCATGAGCCACCCCCAACTGCTCAAGGCCCTGGGCCCGCTGCGCGACCGCCTCACCCAGGGCATGGCGCGCCTGAACGCCCGTGAACGGCGGCTGGTGCAAATCGCTGCCTGGGTGGTGGGCCTGGGCCTGGTGTGGTGGCTGGGCGTGTCGCCCGCCTTGCAAACGCTGCGGCGGGCGCCGGAACGCCAAGCCCAGCTCAGCCAGCAACTGGCCGACGTGCAACGCATGGCCGCCACCGCCGCCACCTTGCGCGAGCAAGGCAATGCCCGCGTGCCGGCGCGCAACGAGGCGCTGGGTGCCCTGGAACGGGCCACCGCCAGCCTGGGCCCCCAGGGACAACTCTCGGTGCTGGGCGACCGGGCCACGCTCACGCTGCGCAACGCCGACCCCACCGCGCTGGCCCAGTGGCTGGCGCAGGCAAGGCTCAACGCCCGCGTGAGCCCGGTGGAAACGCAGCTCACGCGCGAAGGCTCGGGCTGGAGTGGCAGCGTGGTGCTCAGCGGCCCGGGCCTGGCGGGCGAGTAAGGCCATGAACCCGCGCGCACCGAAACGACTGGCCTGGATCGGCGCCTGCCTGGGCCTGGCCATCGCCCTGCTGGCGTTCGCCCCCGCGCGCTGGCTGGCCGACGCTGTCACGCGCGCCACCACCGGCCAGGTTCAGTTGGTCAATGCCCGGGGCACGGTGTGGTCAGGCTCGGCCGACCTGATGTTCACCGGTGGCGAGGGCAGCCGTGACCGCAGCGCGCTGCCCCAGGGCCTGCAATGGCGACTGGGCCTGGGCCTCGCGGGCGCCTGGCCGGCCCTGGCCCTGAACCTGCGCGCGCCGTGCTGCACGCCCGACCCGCTTGCCATTCGCCTGCGCCCGCACTGGGGCGGCGTCGAGTGGCACCTGGGCGCCAACCGCTCAGCCTGGCCGGCCGATTTGCTGGCCGGACTGGGCACGCCCTGGAACACCCTGGGCATCGACGGCCTGCTGCGCGTGGAGACCCAGGGCCTGGCACTGCGCACCGACCGGGGCCGCCTGAACCTGAGCGGCGCGCTGGTGATCGACGCGGTGGACCTGGGCTCGCGCCTGGCCCGCGTGCGCCCCCTGGGCAGCTACCGCAGCACCCTGCGTTCCACCGCCGACGGCAATTCCGCCACCCTCACCCTGGAAACCCTGCGCGGCGATCTGCGCCTGCAGGGGCAAGGCGAATGGGTGGGCGGGCGCCTGCGCTTCAACGGTTTCGGCGAGGCCGCGCCCGGCGCCGAGGCGGCCTTGACCAACCTGCTCAACATCATGGGCCGCCGCCAGGGCCCACGCTCGGTGTTTGCCATCGGCTGATGCCCACGGCACACCCCTCAAGATTTAGGATTCCTCCATGCAACCGCCCATCCAATCCGCCAGCCGCGCCACCTGGGGCTCATCATGGAGCGCCTGTGCGCTGGCCTGCGCGCTGAGCCTTGGCCTGCCATCGCTCACCCTGGCCCAGACCAAGGCCAGCCCCAACGAGCCGGTGACGCTGAACTTCGTGGGCGCCGATATCGAGGCCGTGGCGCGCACCATGGCCACCCTCACCGGCCGCAACGTGGTGGTGGACCCGCGCGTGAAGGGCCAGATCACCCTGGCCACCGACCGGCCGGTGCTGCCCTCGGTGGCGCTCAACCAGTTCGGTGCCGCGCTGCGCCTGCAAGGCTTCACCCTGGTGGACACGGGCGGGCTCTACAAGATCGTGCCCGAGGCCGACGCCAAGCTGCAGGGCAACCCGGTGAACGCCGGCCCGGTCACCTCACTGGCCTCGGGCAACCAGATCGTCACGCAGATCTTCCGGCTCAACCACGAGTCGGCCAACAACCTGGTGCCGGTGCTGCGCCCCTTGATCGGGCCCAACAACACCATCAACGTCAACCCCGGCAACAACTCGCTGGTCATCACCGACTACGCCGACAACCTGCAGCGCATCGGGCGCATCATCGCCTCGCTGGACGTGGCCGGCGCCACCGACGTGGAGGTGATCCCGCTGCAGCACGCGATCGCGGCCGATCTGGTGCCCCTGATCAACCGCCTGATCGAACCCGGTGCCGCCACGGGCGGCACCGCGCAGCAAGGGGACGCCTCGTACAAGACCACCATCGTGGCCGAGCCGCGCAGCAACAGCCTGGTGCTGCGCGCGGCCAACCCGGCGCGCCTGGCGCTGGTGCGCTCGCTCGTGGCCCGGCTCGACCAACCCTCGGCCGCGGCCACCAGCGGCAACATCCACGTGGTGTACCTGAAGAACGCCGATGCGGTGTCGCTG
>FWPV01005876.1_pt1 | contig 24082 bp, 12 predicted proteins | sample 2228371 | NCBI WGS metagenome assembly FWPV01 (sample SAMEA103939776, study PRJEB20133) | metagenome | reverse complement strand
TATGAACCTCGCTCTTGTGCAAGGCAATGGCCTCGATTACCTCGATGACCTGAACACGCTCGTATACCGGGATCGCATCACTACTGACCGTAGCCTCGCCCCGCAGCCATTTCCTCAACAATGTTTCCCATTCGCCAACACGGCGTCCCTCGACTGCCATATCGTGCACAGGATGACCGTAGCTCATACACAGTCCCTGAAGCCTACCACTGTATGCTGTCTCAAGGCGGCACATGCTCGGGAAGAACTCCATCCAATGTGGCCACGCATATGGCAAGACCCCATAGCTGTCCAACACCCAACGGATTACTGGGTGGTCGCACGTTTGCCTCACCTTATCGATCGCATCTCGACCATCCCTGCAACGTAACGAGACAATTGCAGCACAATGATTGATTCCTGCAGCAAGCGGTGGAAGACAAAGCTCTTCTGGAGGTATCCCCACAAAGTCAGCTATGAACGCAGGATCGTTCACATCGACTGCATTGGTACAGATGCCAATCACTGAGGCATTGCTCTGTTGCCTCATGGCTCGACACAGCGTTGGTACAGGATTGGTGTAATTGAACACCAATGCCCTCGGGCTGCAGACTGCCACCTCCTTGCAAAGTTCGACCAACGGCGGTATGTGCCTGAAGGCGCGCATGATACCGCCAGGGCCGGTGGAATCTCCTATAGGCTGATAAATGCCGTACTTGGCTGGAATCTCGAGGTCCTTCTCCCACGCCGCAAATCCACCGACCGAGATCGCTGTAATGATAAAATCTGCACCTTCCACTGCTGTGCGACGATCAATCGTGACTTCAATCTCCAGATCTGCACCGGCTGCCTCAAGAAGCCTCTGAGAGAGTGCTTCCATCAACGCGAGCCGCTCCTGGTCGATGTCCATGAGCGTAATGTGAGAGCCCTGGAGCACCCTGGAAGCAGCGCACAACGAGATGATCTGTGGAGTAAAAATGCTGCTTCCGCCTCCGATAATGACGATCTTGAACGGCATGGAGCCACCCGCACAACAGCGTCATTCCATTTCTAAACAATCCGCCTCCATTGCCGGGTCAGCCTCACAATCAACAACACACGCCTCCATCATCTCTGGATAGGACGATCGCAACGGCTCTGGATGCAATCCCTCACTATTGCCATCCCGATCCTCTGGTGAGGCATCGGCAACGGACTCTATATAGCTTCCCGCATTGGCCAGTATGTCGCGAGCAGTAAGCAATGAGTCGGCGCGGCCGATGGCACCCCATGCCTCTGCAGCGATGACCTCTTCTGCCAACTGCTCGTAATCCTTTGAACCGATCGAGTGTTTATCATAGTCTCCGATCGGAAGCCCGTAATCAACTGTCTCTCTGAGCCTCACATTGTATCGAATCACTGAATCGAACACATTGCTACCGAATCGTTCTTTGACCTTTTCGAACACCTGTTTCGCATACCTGGTCCTGTAATCATACATGGTGATCAGCGCCCGGGGATGGACCTCGTGTCCTGTTCTCTCTCTTATCACCAGTATGATCTCTATGAGCTTTATAACCCCACGGAGCGAAAAGAGACTCATGTCAATAGGAATGACGACCTCTTTGGAAGCACACAGGGCATTGACACACAAAAGGCCGATACTCGGCGGGCAATCAATAATAACGTAGTCGTAAGCCCCGGGCATGCTGCGCAGTGCCTGAAGCAGTTTGTACTCCCTTGCCTCCTTGCCAACCATTTCCTGCTCAAAGGCGCACAGGGCAATGCTCGATGGGGCCAAGTCGAAATGCTCCTTTATTGGAACTACGATATCTCCAAGACCCAGAGATGCTCCCTGAACAGGGCTTAACACGTGGTAGATACTTCTTCCCGGACCACGCGGTTTCTTGTTCAATCCCATGGTGGCATGTGCCTGAGGATCAAGGTCGATGAGCAGGACCTGTTTTCCTTTGAGCGATAAGGCAGCTGAGAGATTGATGGCCGTTGTGGTCTTACCGCATCCTCCTTTTTGGTTGGCAATAGAGATCGTCCTCATCCAATCCTCCTTTCTTACTGCTGTTTCACTACCTAAACCAAGAGTGTTTTAGTGGCGCCCCTGCGTGCGACCCGAGCGTTTCCAGCAGTGGAACGAATCGCATCTTGCAGTTGGTTCAGAAGTATAGTGTTAGCATATCATGTGGTCAAGTCTTTTCATACCACAAAATATAGGGGCTAAGTTATTAGCATCCCTTTTTATCGATCAAGGCCCGTGCTATTGTGTCACCTGTGCCGGCAACCAACGGGTTGCTGCCTATACGACGCATATCTCCAGCAGGTTTTTTCTTGGGTCATGCAGGTATGAAACTCAACATGGGTCGAAACATAGGCTTTGTTTCACTAGTGCTCTTCTGTGTAGGGGTGTGCATGACCGGAGGGTCACTTGCGCTAGAGAACGGATCCAGCATCAAACAGTTTCTCCTGCTGTGGTTCACCATAGATCTTCAAGGCTTTCCTGAGCACCTTTGGATGCGCATCGTATGGTCGCTCAGGTGGGGTATACTCGCAGCAGGATTGACATGCATAGGTGCTTCACTTTGGTGGAATACCTTGCGGTCGCGTCTCATTGATCGACCTGTCCACACAGGTGTAGCCAGGGACTTGAGCACACGCGCATGTGTTTTGTTCGTCGGCTGTGCCGTAGTGTACGTTCTTGTTGCAACGGTCTCTTTCAAGGGCTATCCGCTCACACCGGACGAATTTGCCTACCTCTATCAGGCAAAGCTGTTCGCTCGCGGGCACATGACTGCTCAGTGTCATCCACTTCAGGAGTTCTTTAAAAGCGCATTCATTGCAGAGCACAATGGCAAACTTTTCTCCATCATGCCTACAGGATGGTCGCTCCTGCTCGCTCCAGCAGTCTTTCTAGGAATCCCGTGGATAGTATCACCCCTTTGCACAGCAGGGGCTGTAGCACTTGCGTTTTACCTCGGTAGCACTATCTACTCGGCACGCACAGGCTGGCTTGCAGCACTCCTCATGGCTGTCTCGCCTTTTGTAGTCGCAAACGCAGGCACGTACTTGAGCCATCAGGCAAGTCTCGTGTTTTTCATGTGGTTCCTTTTTTTCTTTTTGCGCATTGAGCAGGGAAAGGGGCGCACACATCACTACATCCTTATGGCGATCGTACTGGCTGCCCTTGTGCTCCTCCATGAGCTCGACGTTGCCGTATGCGCGCCTTGTGTGGCAATGCTCTTGTATTGGTCGATCAAGGGCGACAGCCGTTGTTCCTGGCGCCGGACGATCCCTACCTTACTGCTGGCTGGCGGCCTTGTGCTTGGCTGCACGGCATTGCGAAACAAGGCCCTTACTGGATCGCCATGGCTCTTACCGTTTCAAACCTATGTGGACGATGAGAACTTCCTGTCGCGTAATTTTGTCCAGACCCCTCCAATTGGTATCTACTCAGCAGCAGTCCTCAAAGAGCGAACGATGTGGACCATCAAGCGGCTTGGCCTGCTCAATGTGTGGCTTTTCCCGCTGGCCCCTGTTCTGTTTTTCATCTTGCCACTGACACAGTCAGACCGGAGGCAGTGGGACTTACTCTTTTTAGCCTCTATGGGTGCCCTCTGGGTGACCTACATGTTCTACAATAGTTGGGGTGGCATACAGTTCGGTCCACGATATTACCTAGTGACCGTCGGCATCGCCTCGATTCTGATCGCAGAGTCAGTGCAAAGGATCGCTGCTTGGTGGATGGGCAAGCTAACCACTACGATGAGCCTCTTTCTCGCGCTTTCACTCGTCTATAGCATTGGCCTGTCTGCAGCAGTGTTGCGCTTCCTTCCTGAGGTTGTGGCATATGTGCGTACTATCCAGGATGTCGGTAGTCATCTGGAAAAACACAACATACACCACGCCCTCGTATTTCTGAGTCTTTCAGATACTGACGCAGGTGCTGATCCATCGAGGATCTACCTTCGAGTACGAAACGATCCAGACTTTGTAGACGAAAATCTCGCTGCCATAGACAGAGGCCAGGACAACGGCAGACTTATGGATTTCTATCCAGACCGGAGCTACTTCAGGTACGTGATCGATATAGGTCGTCTGCTCAGAGGTGAGCCCATGGAAATGACCGAGCTCCCACAGAGTGGCCACCACAACAGCAGCCGCACGATTGGAGCTTCCACAGACAGGAGATCTGATGGGGTCAACAGGATAAGTCGGTTTTGACACGGGTTGGTTCTTCTCTATGATATGGGTAAAAAGACCTGTGCATGCCTTTGGATAGCGAGGATGACCATATGTCTGGTGCAGCAATGAAGATGAGCTTCTGGAGGATCCTGAAAAAGGCACACGCCTTTCAATCGACCCGCAACAAAGGTATCGAGGCCTTACGTGCCGCCCAGCAGGAACAGTTCGAGAGACTCGTGGCGTATGCTCGCACCTGTTCACCATTTTATGAACGACTCTACAGGCGTCTTCCTGCCAAAGGATTTCATATCCAGGATGTTCCAACGACCAACAAGGCACTCTTGATGGAGCACTACGACGAGGTAGTCACTGATCGGCGCCTCAAGAAAGCTCAGGTGCAAGCCTTTGCAGAAGACACATCCAATGTCGGGAAGGTCTATCTGGGTGAATTCGTCGTTGATAACACATCAGGCACGTCAGGCCTTCGCGGCTATGTGGCGCAACATCTCAGTGAGTGGGAGACATTTTTCGCCCTCAACTCACTCAGGCCCTGCCCTCTTCCTAAACGGCCTGGGTCGTTCTGGCCCCTTCTGCGAGCACCCTTTACTGGGCTGCGTGTTGCAGTCGTGGCAGGCACCAGTGTCAATTTCATCACACCCATTGCTTTTCTCGTTATGCCGGAGATGCTCAAGCGCTTATCCAAGGTCGAACTGCTTTCCACGCTCATGCCACTTGAGGAGATGGTCGAACGCCTCAATCGCTTCCAACCAGACCGCATTCATGGGTATCCCACAATGATGGAGGCTCTCGCCTACAAGCAGATCGAGGGTTCGCTCCACATCCATCCTATCGACATTTCAACAAGTAGCGAACCGTTGACCCCGAGGGCGCGCCAGGCATTAGAAAAGGCGTTCGGTGTGTTCGTGGAGAATACGTATGGCGCTACAGAACCATGGATAATGGCGAAAGAGTGTTCCTACGGAAACATGCACTTGTTCATAGATGGCTGTATCGTAGAACCAGTAGATGACAAAGGTGAGCCCGTCCCGCCGGGACAGCCTTCGTCAAAGATCTTCGTAACAAACCTGCACAACTTCACACAACCCTTCATACGGTACGAAATGGATGACTCGCTCGTACCCTTGGAGGGACTATGTCAGTGCGGATCTCCTCTTCCAACTGTCGCAGTGATAGGCCGTCAAGACGATCCTATCTATTGCAAGAGAGCCGACGGTTCATATGCAGTTTTCTATCCAATGCAGTTCGAAACGCTCATGCTGGAAATCAAGGGGTATCGGATGTTTCAGATACGCCAGGTAGCACGCAACCACTTGACGATTGCCTTTGTGCCTGAAACAGGTGAAGATCCTTCTGCGACAGCCCAACGAATAAAGGAGCGGTTTTTGCGTCACTTCGTGCAGCACAAACTCGGGGATACTGTCGAGGTAGAGGTCTTCCCGGTGGCTGAAGTTGAGCGTTCGGCAACGAGTGGCAAAGCCAAACAAATCGCAAGCCTTGTAGGAATCCCTGAAGAACTCTCACGTGAAAAGTAGCAATCAACAGGCCTCTGCCACTGTGAGCTCGCAGAGGCCGCAGCGACAGATTGTTCTTTTATTTACCTCGCGATCGATGTGAGCGCGCCCCTTAAAGGTGAGGTCTGTACCAGATGGGCGATGTCCATGCCCGTTCCTGAATTGTCTTAACTGTGTGGGGATCGTCGCAGTATGCCGGACGTGTCTCGGGGTTGCTCCTCATGCAATCATAGGTGCTCCATCTACACGTGGGATTCTCTATAACCCTCGCGTAGTAGAACGCCCTCCTCGTCGCATCGAACTCAGGATCTGTCCAGACGGTGCAGAGCGTATCAAAACCATTGCCAGTAGTCTGGCAGGTGGCCAGATCCACACCAGCACCATTATGGGGATCGCCTGCAACATCGAATACCTTGTAGCTCAGCCTACCATCGTGAGCAATCCATCCCTTGACAATCTGGATCCGCTGCAAAGGGGTGCCTTTTCTCGAACCAACGTCAGGCTCGCGTATCGCCATTACTGCAAGCTTGGGAGCATAAGCCCCTATCTCAGGTCTAGGGGCTATATCGCTGCCCATCGGTACACCATACTGGTACCCTAGTGCCACAAAGTCAGCCCGGCTGCACATGTCATCAGGGTAGTGCCAACCTCCAAAGAGGCGAACAACGATTCTCGGTCCACTGGTACCGTAGACCTCTCTGCGTTTGAGTCCGTCAAAAATGGCATTTCGCGTATTCTGCTCTGCCCATACAGCCACAAGTCCGCCAGGATTGTGCACGATTTGATCTGGCTGGAATCGCTCCACAACCGTATCGTCGCTCGTACCTGCATGACCAACAAAACGATCTTCGAGCACTGCTCCGCCAGTAGCATTATGCGTGTCAGTACTGCCAATCATTCCGAGCTTGAACGGATTCACACCAATTCGTTCTTCTTCTCTGAGGCCTTCGAGCAGCACAAACCGGACAAAATCGAGTCTCGACACACAGCCACTGTTCAACACACCTCCTGAGCCCGGTCTGTCACCGCAGTCAGGTGTGTCGGGTGCACGAATCTTTTCAAAGGCACACAACTCATCTGGCTGGCCGGCTACACCCGAGAGCCCATTCATACATTCTGAATCGCCTTTGTGCTGGAAGACTTCGACAAGCGGCTCCATCCGTTGTCTGAGCGAGGCCATGGCCCGTTCCTCATCGATGGATGCTGCACCAGGATATTCCACATAGAACTTGTTGCCATTGCTTTCGTTTGAGTTGTGAGGAATAGCCACTACATCGCATCCAGGAATGCCCTGAAGACATTCCCGTTCAAGTCGTGCCCACAAGCCCCATGGAGTCGGCTCTTCGATATAGGATACAGGCAGTGGGGGTACTCGTTCGTTTCGAAAAATCACGTTTCGATGTAAGTTGCTCGCGTCTGGCACGCCTGTGTACTCGTATCCTACAAAGGTAGTAAACGAGCAATCGCTTGTCCGGTCATAGGCATCCTCTGCTGCATCTATAATCTGCCTCCAGACACCTCGTATCAATGCAGGACAGTCGAGCCTACCCGGACCGCATATGTCCCGGGCCCGTTGAGGATGGGGAAAGAAGAGCTGACTCGCCATAAAAATAGTGCTCAACGGCGTCTTTTGTCTGAATATGACACACGTGAGACTGCCATAGGCAGGTGCCCCTGGCGTCACGCACTGCTCGACCTCTGCAAGAAACTCTGCATGGTCGGTCACTGCCATAAAATCAAGGGGCTGAGCAAGCTGTACCATCCTTGTGCCCTGCCCATTTTCATCGAGCGGCGGTAGCCAAATCGGCTCGCCCCGTGCAAAGGCGTACGCATCTCTCGGCGGAACTCTCACGTCCCAAAGCCAGGCATCAAAGGAAAGCGAGGTATGTACGTGCAGGTCTCCAAAATAGACATTCTTGAGCGGATTGTACTGGGCACAGGGTTCGCGCTCATCCGGATAGGGCTCTTGCTGTGGCTGCTCGGGTTGACCATGGGAACGGGCAGATTCTCCCTTTCGACAACCCGAAAGAGACGATCCTAAAAGAAAAAGAATACACAGCAGGAGCATCTTATACCTGTCATCCATGATGCACCTCCGTTCTGCCAAAGATAACGCACCAAAGAAGGCGTAAAGGCCATTAGTCTTCTCTGGGAAACCGCCCCTCCTTCTCAGAAGCGATTGCATGGGCCCTTTCCGTCCCTATGAACCGTACTCGATATCGCTCTCTGATGCGGCTGAGTTCCCTACGCTTGGCATCTTGAAGCTTGCGGTCTCTGAGCACGTTAAGAATCGACTGCCGCACTTCTTCGAGCTCTTTGTGCCGCGCTGGTGTGGTGGATTCTACGCGAACGATGTGGGCTCCGTAACTCGACATCACAGGGCCTGACCACGTTCCAACTGGTAAGCTCGAAAGGCTCTTGGAAAAGGAGTCTCCGAATATGCGTGCAAGCTCCTGCTCAGTACGTTCCTCCAGCCGGCACCCCAAAGGAAACGGACTCCCGAGCTTCTCCGGTGCTTCACCCGCAAGGAGCCTCTCGATGATCGATGCTATCCTTGCTTCTTCTGACCCTGACTTATTCAACTCATGACCGATAAACACATGGGTCAAAAAAAACCGCGGCTGCTCGATAAACTCCTGGCGATGGGCTTCGAAGTACTCTTGGATGTCAGCCTCGCTGGGCTCCTGTCTTGCATAAAATTCCTGGAGTGCAGATTCCATCTTCTGAACAAGCCGACGCCGTACAATAGGGTCGCCTTGATCCATTCCCATGTTCATTGCCTCCCGGACCATGATCTCTTCGTCGATGTATCTGTCGAGCAAGCGTAGTTCTTCTTCCTTGCTCGGCAAGGTGCCTGTCTGACGAACGTGGTCCTGGCGAATCGCCTCTACGTGAGCCTGGGTAATGAGTATCTCGTACGCCTTGTGGCGTGCCCCCAGGAGCTTCTCATACAGAAGCACGGTAGTAATACCGATCGAAAGGACGAATAAGATAACTCCTGACCTACGCAGCATAGAAGGCTTGCCCTAAAAAGGGGGTGGCCGATTCCATGGTCGATACAATCATAGAAAATCTCTGAGGAATCGCAAAGACAAACATGTAGACCGCCTTGACGCATCGAACGAGCGAGACGACTACTCACGATGCCTAAGGCATCTAATGGAGATCATTCACATAACCAGTATACTCTGGATATCCAAGCACAGCCTGTCCCCATTGCAGCCCGAGAGCGACCCTTTAGCAATGACACATATTACAAGGCACCGACACGACAGCAGGACTCACGGAGCCAATAGGAAGCCCTTTTTTTCATGCAGTCGTACCAGGCTGGCACACAGGTGGGCGACGCGCTCTCCATGGTCGTGCCTCTTCCAGTTGAGCAGCAAGGCGGAACAAAGTTGCCTCATCTCCGAAGCGAGCTGAAACGTGCACACCAACCGGTAGTCCGTCGTTGGTCCAAAAGAGCGGAACCGACATTGCAGGCTGGCCGGTTATGTTCTCGATAGGTGTGAACGCACAATAGCGACCGACACGTGCCCATGATGTTGCAGGAGCCTCTCCTTCTGGGGTGAGCGTACCGATACGAGGTGGCGGTTCGCTCAAGACAGGACTCATCGTTACATCGTACGTCTGGAACAATGCAGCAACCTGGCGCGAGAAACGCTGGAGGCTCGCAACTGCATTCAGGTGATCTGCAGCAGTAAAGCTCATCCCTGTTTCATAGAGCATCCAGGTGAGGGGCTCGAAATACTCAGGCGTGGGCTTTTGTCCTGTGGACTTGAAAATCGTGGTAATGGTCGCAGCGACCTGTCCTGAATACAGTACCATAAAGTCTCTGAGAAAACCTTCGTACTGGTCGGTCCAACGGTGCTCGAGTTCTTCCACATGGTGACCGAGATCAGCACACAGACGTGCAGCCTGACGAACTGCCTCGACACAGTCAGGATGCGTACGTGCAAGGGGATTGGCCCCTTGTGTAGTAACACCGATCTTGAGCCGGCCAGGCGAACAACCAATCTCGGAGAGAAACGGTCGTTGCTGCGGTGGGGCCCAATATGGATCACCAAGGGCAGGCCCTGCAGTTGCATCAAGAAGGGCTGCGCTATCCCGCACAGACCTTGTCAGTGCATGTTCTACTACAAGGCCAACCATGACATCCCCAAAATCAGGGCCTACTGGCGTACGTGCCCTGGTGGGTTTGAGTCCGAAGATACCGCAACAGGATGCAGGTATCCTGATTGAGCCGCCCCCATCGTTGCCATGTGCCGCTGCGACCATTCCTGAAGCTACAGCGGCTGCAGAGCCACCGCTCGAGCCGCCGGCACTGTAATCCACATTCCACGGATTCCTGCAAGGCCCGTGCAGCCGAGACTCTGTTGTGGGGACAATGCCAAACTCAGGCACATTCGTCTTGCCCAGGATGACAAGGCCAGCAGCTTTATACCGTTTCACGAGCTCAGCGTCGTAATCAGTGACGTAATACTGGAGAAGCTGCGTACCCATGGTCGTGCGCAGCCCGCTGCAAAAGCCCATGATGTCTTTCAGTAGAAACGGTACGCCTGCCAGCGGTCCTTGAGGTAGCGGTTTCTGAGCCTCCTTGCGAGCGTACTCATATGCCTTTGTTACAACCGCATTGATGACGGGATTGAGGGCCTCGATGCCTTCGATTGCAGCCTCTAGAAGCTCCATCGCCGAGACTTCTTTCTTGCGGACAAGCGTTGCCTGATCCATGGCATCAAGCCACGCAACCTCTTCTGCTCGTATCATCGTGGTTTCCTTTCGCGACGCAATCTTTTACACATCCAAGACCCTACCTCGGTATGTGTCTCTTCTCTTTCCTGAAGCGCCTCTATGGGACGTAGCATGTGCCCTCGCCCAGTACAGCCCTACATCTGGCCCCGTGCGATGGGTCTTCGTATCGTGTCACAATCCACAGGGACTTCTGATCTCGAATGGAGGGCGATGCGGGGATCGAACCCGCGACCTTTGGTTCCGGAGACCAACGCTCTATCCACTGAGCTAATCGCCCTTGAGAAGAGGCCCTCATCGTCCCATAGCAGTCCGTCCACGCCCAACAAAGTATAGTACGTTCCGGGTCATTTATCCACGCCTGCCAGTCCACAGGTTCACACCGTAACGAGCACATATGGTTGCGCTCTCATGTGTCTCGGCCTTATTGCATCTATGACCATCCAGCCAGCAAGAACGAGGTAGGATAAGATCCAGGCAAGAGCCTACCCTTTTGCTGATACCCTGTTCCATTGAAGCTAGCTCCTCAGCGCAGTATAATCCTGTTTCATGACGCCTGAAGACATGCATGTATCCAATTCTTATAGTCCAGCCTCAGAGCGACAAGAGCTCTTTCAAAGGATCCGCCTCCTTATTCAGATACGGTGGTTCTCCGCCATTGGTATCCTCGTCATTGTACTCCAAGAGGCAATCCTCAAAGCCGCTGTCCCGGGCATCATTGGCAAGGCAGGTATCATCTTTGCAATTGTGGTCACGCTCAATGTCATCTATTCGAAGCCTATACTGCGATCCCTGCAAGGTCGAAGCGAAATCAGTGTTCGCCTGCTGTGGGCATTCCTGATCGTCCAACTCATCATCGATGTCGGGTTGATGGCCACTGCGATTCATCTGTCAGGTGGTATCGATAGCGACTACAAATTCCTCATGATCCTTACACCCCTTGTCGCAGCCCTTGTCATTCCATCTGCCGGTGTGGCGCTTATTGCCACGTGTGCAGTGGCAGCCTATTTTGCTGTCCTCTATTTAGAATACCGCGGTATACTCAGCCACCACGTGCTTGCACATCGTGGCTCCACTGAACGATTCGCGGACCTCGCCCACGTGGTCGCTGATTTTGGCATACTTTTTGGTCTTATCGCGGTCTGTTGCTCGATCGTCATCTATTTGAACATGCGTCTTCAAAAGTCACGACACATTCTGCGCTTATCTCGCAAAGAGCTTGCATTACTCAAGGACCGTTATCGCCGCGTCATCGAACAAGCGCAGGACGGTATTTTTCTCATCGACAAGGACGCCACCATACGACTCTGCAACAACAAAGGAGAAGAGATCCTCAAGAACGTAACAGGAACGTCGCGTGTAAGCTCGCTCAAGGAGCTGTTTCGTCCTGAAGACCGGCCTGTATTTCTCGGCCGCATCGCTCAGATGCTGGCAGATGATCCGAGCGATCATTCCCCAACGCAGATGTTTGAGCTTTCAACACACAGAGGCCCGGACAGCCGAGATCCACGCATACTGTTGTTTTCCGTTGCCCCGATTTCAGCCGAGCGGACTACACCAGAGGTCCTCTGTATCGCACGAGACATCACTGACCAAAGGAGACTTGAATCCCAGCAGATCATTTCAGAGAAGATGACTGCTATGGGCATACTGGCTGCAGGCCTCTCCCATGAGTTCAGCAATTTACTGGCATCGATCAGAGGGTATGCCCAACTCGCCCAACAACACATGTCAGACCAATCACTGATCACAACTGCGCTTCACGTAATCGAGGAGCAAACAACGCGAGGCAAGGAATTCATCGAACGGCTCAACCGATTTTCCTTCCCGTACACAAAGGGCGAAGAGGTGGTCGATCTAGGAGATCTGCTTCGGGAAGTCTTTGCGCTCATACAGAATCAGCTCCGCAACGAGCACATCGAAGTAGCACTCCAGAGCTCAGAACCAGCACTCGTATTTGGAGACAAGAACCAGCTTCGCCACGCATTTCTCAACCTCGCAGTCAATGCGCGGCATGCCATTCTGCCTAAAGGCAAAGGAACCATTTCCGTACAGATCACCAATGCACCGGCAGAGGTCTTCATAGCGTTCTCAGACTCTGGAATCGGCATGACAAAAGAAGAGGTGCGCCACGCCTTTGAACCGTTTTTTACCACCAAAGGCCCACTGGCTTCAGGACCGACAATGCATGAGGAAGGTGGTCACATCGGGCTCGGTCTCAGTCTTGTGTATACGACTGTTCGAGCCCACGGCGGATCAATACAACTGGAGAGCGAATTCGGTCAGGGAACGACCTTTCTCATCACACTGCCCAGGGTGTCCCAGGAAAAGCACGCAACGCCCGAGTCCCCCTTTGAAGCTGATCGCCACATGCTGGCCAACACCCACACACTGCTTGCAGTCGAAGATCCTACCATGAGCCAGCTGCTCGAGCAGCTTATCAGGACGCAAGGTGGCTTTGCAGATACCGTCACCAGGGCTGCAGCCATACTCGATACCCTGGAACGACACAGCTATGACTTCTTGTATCTCCAGGAATCACTGCCAGGTACGAACATCCAAGATCTGCTCTATGAGATTCGAAGATCATTTCCATATGTCAAGGTCGCTCTTGTGTGCGAGCAGGCACCTTCAGAATACAAACTACGTCTGCTCAAAGAGGCTGGTGCTCTGGCGGTACTCACAAAGCCGCTGCATCTGTCCGAGATAGCATCAGTGTTTTGTGCCCTACTCGATGACAAAAGGGGTGGCAGACCTCTGGCCTGAGCTCCGGCCAGCAACCCTAGCTTTTATGTGTCTTTTTCTCTAGATCGCTCCTGCTTCCCAACCGTTGCTCACAACGGATCAATCCTCTTGATCGTTATGATCAGCACTATCCACGAGGATCGACCATTCCTCAAGACACTGCTCGAGCCTGCACTCAAGTTCCCTCTTTTCCTCATAGAGAAGATTCAAGCGCTCGTAATCCCTTCCTACTTCCTCGTTGCACATCTTGGAATCAATGTCAGCGATGCATTTCTCGAGCGAGGCAATTTCTTCTTCGAGCGCACCGATTCGAAGCGCTCGTTTTTTTTCATCTCTTGACCTGCGTTTTTGGTCGAGACGAAGAAGCATGCGACGACGCTTTTCTTCGTCAACCGCCGCAAGCCGATCTCCACCACCTTTACCCACCTCACCTCTCGTATTCCATTGACCGGCAGTGTCAAGCGAGCTCCTCAGGGCGTGCTGATAGCTCTCGTAATTACCAAGAAAGCTCCTTATTGTTTCGTTTCCCACCTCGATGATCCTGGTTGCAAGCTCATTGATGAAGTACCTGTCATGGGAAACAAAGACAACCGTACACGACGTGCTGGATAGCGCCTCTAACAGCGCCTCCTTAGAAGAGATATCAAGATGGTTGGTCGGCTCGTCGAGCAAAAGGACATTGTGCATACCTGCGAGTAGGCTGGCAAGGCAGACCCTGGCACGCTCCCCTCCACTGAGCATGCTGATCTCCTTGAACACCTCGTCGCCTCTAAACAGAAGGGCGCCAAGGAGCGTTCTCACTTTTTCTGTCGTAAGGTGTGGAGCGCACGCACTGATCGCCCCGAGCACGGTGCGGGAGGGATCCAACAATCCGGTGTGGTCTTGACAAAAATATCCTATTGAAACGTCACGGCCAACCTGGCGCGAACCACCCTGGAAGGGCTCCAGCCCTGCCAAGATCCTCAGCAAGGTAGACTTACCAGAACCATTGCGGCCCACCACCCCGATTTTCTCCCCACGCTCAACCACAAGATCGATTCCAGAAAAGATCCGCCTTTGGTCGTACCACTTCTCTATAGATGCAAGCTCGATCTGCCTACGCGCTGATGGCCGAGGATCGGGCACACGCACTCGTATACGCTTCTCCTGGCGAGGAGCAATCAGTAGTTCTTCCTTTTCTAAACGCCTTACCCTGCTTTTTACCTGACCAGCGCGATCCTTTCTGCTTCGATTCCGGTCTATAAAGATCCTCAGTTGTCTCAGTCGCTGCTGCTGGCCAACGTACATCTTTAGATGCGCATCTGCGCGTCTTGCCTTTTCCTCCAGGTAGAAGGAGTAATTACCTTTGTACAACGCAAGCCGCATATCTACGATCTCGACAACCTCTTGTGCAACCATGTCGAGGAAATATCTGTCATGCGAGACCACACAAAAGGCACCTCGAAAGGTACCAAGATATTCCACAAGCCAATTGCGGGCATCGAGATCTAGGTGATCTGTGGGTTCATCCAGTAGCAACAGGTCGTACTGCTGGACAAGCAGCTTTGCCAGACCTATGCGCATCTGCCAGCCGCCTGAAAAGGCATCAGTGGGACGATCCCGGTCCTTTTCTTCAAACCCGAGTCCACACAGCACGCTCCATATCCGGGACTCAGCAGCGTATCCGCCCACAGTCCTGAACCATGTCTCTAGTTCACCGTACTTGGCAAGAAGGCGCTCATAGGTTGGGTCTCCTTGCGGAAGGTCTTTTATCCTTTGGAGTATGTGTCGCTGTTCTTGCTTGCACCGTTCGATGTCAGCTATACCCTGGGAGACCTCATCCCACAGCGTGTTGCCCCGGTGGAAAAGTCCTGTCTGAGGAAGATATCCTATTCTGATAGGTTTGTACGTGACGAGGCTGCCCGCGGTAGGCTCGAGTTCTCCAGCGATTATTCTTAGCAGCGTGCTTTTTCCTGCACCGTTTTTGCCGACAAGGGCCATTCTCGAAGAAGGGAGGATCTTGAGGGATATGCCCGCCAAGACATCTTTGTCTTCAAAGCCAATATGAATATCTTTTAATTCCAGCATGTTAATGACGACATTTCACAATATACTTTATATTTAGCAGCATACCCTACCCTAAGATGGCTGGGCCACTGTGCAAGCTATATGCACCATTACACCCAGGTATGCAAGACCACATTACCTGTGCACAATAACCCCCTTGAACCTGCTGCCTTTTTTATGGAGGGGGAAGAGACGATAATAATGTGATTTCACCACAAAGGGAAGAGACAAGGAAGGTGCGGTCATGCACCCTTGTCTGTCGAGGAGGAGGGCGAGGGTGGTTCTTCATCCTTGTCAAAGAGTTTCATTCTCGATATCCGTATCCCACGGTCGGTCCAGCCCACGTCAAAACCCACGACAAGGCCACGCTGAATATCGGTCTTCTTTCTTTTTGTGCCATCCAGGCGCACCTGGTCAGCATAGAAAAAAATATGTTTTCCTTCAGGTGTCTCCACAAAGCCGTACCCTGTTTTTGGATTGTAGCGGGCAATCTTACCCCTATAGTATTTGCCCTCGATCCTTCGTGAGTCGAGACCATTTTTTTCAGAAGCATCCATACGGTAATTCACCTGCTGACCTTTCTGTCTCTAATAGTCTCTAATAAAAAGTAAAAGTCATTTACTACTTAATCAATGGCCCCTCCACTACTTACCCTCTTCCTTGCAACATATCCCTCATAACCTTAGATGTCCGGTTGTATCTACATTGTTCCCCTTGAGGGATTCGTCAAGCCCATATCCTCACATTGAGCCCACAGGAAGGGGCTCTTAGATAAAGGGATCGAATAACTGATAACTGAATGCTGCCAACAGCCCAACAATCTTAAGTTGACACTGGCTACTTGTTTTTATAGCCTAAGGCGTCTACCGAAGTTCCTTGGGTCCAAAGAACACAGATCCTACATACAAGTATTTGACAACCACAACCATTCTCGAAAAGGGGCCTGCCATGAAGCACATGACAAAGATCCTTGCCGGCTGCTTTTTCATCTTATGTGCCGTGTCCTGCCACAACGCTTTGGCCGCTGAGGAGAGCCAACCTGCCGGCCCACTCAAAGAAGAGTATCTCAGCCGAAAGTCGCTCGAGGTCAATGTACCTTCCTTTGTCAGCCAGCTAAGACTTTCCGGCAGAGTTCAGGGCCTTTGGAAGATGTGGGGTCAGGAAGATGATACTGCCTATGGACTCGGCGATATTTTCGAAAAGCAAGGGTTTCGGATTCTCCGCTGGAGGATCGGCCTAGAGACAAGATTGTTCGATCACGTGCGGCTCGAGGTCGGTATGGGTGAGTCGGAATTCATCCGAACGCACGACATAAATCTTCTCGATGCCATGATCACACTCGATTATTTGGACTATGCCACTGTCTCTATCGGTGCCGGCAAGGTGCCTGGCGGACGACAAATTCTTACCTCTTCGCGGGACATGCAATTTATCTTCAGGCCTGTCTTGTGTCAGCAGCACATTGTGCCTGCCACAGAGAAGGATGTTACCAAGTACAATGGGATTGGACTCTCGGACCGGGATGTGGGTATTACCCTGTTCGGAAAGATCGCAGAGGGTATAGTCAAATACCACGCTGGCGTATACAACGGCAAAGGAGAATACTTCAGGGGTAACATAGATGGTAAGTACGCGTATGTGGTGCGCGCGGTCGTCAATCCCCTGGGCGATTTTCCTGACATCGAGGGTGACTTTTCTCGTGATCTAAAAGTAAGTATTGGCTGTACAGGCTTTGCAAACCGTGTCCTCGATGCAAGGTACCTAGGCTGGGGAATCGACGCCGAGGCAAAGGGCTACGGCTTCAGTATACGGGCAGAATTCATGCGATCAGAGCAGAAACCAAAATTTAGGGGCCAAAGCGAACAGCCAATTATCAAGGAGAAAACCTACCGAGATGGCTTTTATGTGCAAGCCGGCTATTTTGTATGGCCCAGGTATCTCGAATGTGCGTATAGGTACGATCAATTCGACGATAACGAGCACCTGACTGACAATGGCGACATCAAATACCATACGATCGGGATCAATTGGTACATCCAGAAGAACCATTACTATAAGGTCCAGCTCAACTACATCATACGAGAAGAGGATGGGCCAAAGCTCGACAACAACGGCCTTTACGCCCTTGTTCAGGTGGCCTATTGATAAAAGCCCCACGCGGCTGGCTGAGCTTCGTACAGATATGCCAGGCCGTTCAAAAGGGAGCAACCGACATGAACCCAATGATACGCTCGTTTGTGACATACCATGCCGGATGTTTTGCTGTCCTTCTTCTTGTCGCCATCACGATGCAGGCATGCGGTGATAACGACCCTTACGAAGCCGATAGTCCTTCACGCGCCTACCGTGCCACCTCATGGACCCAGCTCATCGGCGGGCCCGATGCCTATGGCATGCCCGGCGACTACGTACTGGAGAATGGCAAGATAAAGATCGTCATCCAGGATGTGGGAGAGAGTTTTGGACCTGGCCTCTACGGAGGAAGCATCCTCGATGCAGACCGTGTGCGCAGAGGCAGGGAGACGTGCTGCGGCCATGGCCTTGATCAATTTGTAGAAGTATTTCCCACGATCAACACCATGGTGCCGAGGGTCTATGAGGGAGATGGACCTCCACTAAAAATAACGATAAAGAATGACGGATCTAACGGTGGGCCTGCCATTGTCAGCGTCTCGGGAGAGTCAGCGCCACTGCTTACCTTGTTAGGACTCGCTATAGAAGGACTTGGCGCGCTGCGGCCGAACACAGTGCTTTCGACTTTTACTACAGACTACATTCTTCATCCAGGCAAAGACTATGTTGAAATACGAACCGTGGTGGATCTCAAGAATGCACAGGGAGAACCTGTATCTGCCGAGGTTATGGAGGAGCTCGAAAACTACAACATGTTCAACGAGCTTATTCGCGGCAACCTCGTATTCGGCAGCGCCTTATTTTTCGGCGTGGACGTAAGTGTATTTGGACCTCGATTTGGCTATTACCTCGACGGTTATATTTGGCGCCTCGTAACTGAGCTCAATCAATCAACGCTGAGTACTCCAATATCGAGCACGTTCGTTGCAGCCAGTGGCGACCGCGTCTCCTATGGTATGACTGCAAAGGAAGGCGCACTCAAGATCCCTTTGTTCAGTGCATCGCTATCTATCCTCTTTTCAGCCCGCTATCCGAACCATTGGTCTGATCAAAGCAGACAGATCGAATTCACCAATTACTTCATTGTTGGCGAAGGTGATGTCGCTTCAGTAGTTGATGCAGTCCACGAAATACGAGGAGCTACAGTAGGAAGGCTCGAAGGCAAGGTAATCGACGCCTATTCGTCCATGGGTCTCAGTGGGATAAAGGTGTTTGTATTTGAAGACCCGCGGTATCAGGATACTGCAAGTGGGGCAGGCACATCAGTGCATCTTGAAGATCTTCTCGAACGCGTAACCAATCCAAAGGTAAAAAGCCCCCTAGTGAACGTGATCGAGACTGACAAAGGTGAAGATCTCCTACCTGATGGCAATTTCCATGCAACGCTCGAGCCAGGCCACTATCTACTGCTCGCACACCATCCAGATCACCCTGAAGGAGATCTTGTTCCAGTGACCATCACTGCTGGCGAGACAACGCATCAGGACTTGGCACTTTATCCATCTGGCCTCGTGTATTATGAAGTCCGCAGCGAGGCAGGAGACCTCATTCCAGCAAAGATCAGCTTCCGTGGAGTGCCCATAGATCCAACCTCCGATGCATGCAAAGAAAACAGTTTACAGCCCCGTTGCAAGCGATACGGAGACCTCGAGCCCATCCTCGGCGATGGATTCCTTGCGGATCGGCTGGCAAAGGTCTGCCATAGCCACAACGGCTACGGCAGTGTTGCCCTTAGGCCTGGCACATACGAATACTTTGTCTCTCGAGGCCCTGAATACACGCTCGATCACGGAATCGTGCACGTCGATCCATCTTACGAGGCCCAGATCTATGCCACTGTCCACCACGTGGTCGACAGCAGAGGATTTATGAGCTTCGATATCCACCAGCATTCCCAGAGAAGCCAGGACGCAAATGTCCCGCCTCGTGACCGGCTCATTACCGATGTTGCTGAGCACGTGGAGATCCTCAACGGTACTGATCACGACTACATAACCAACTATAAACCTCTTATCTGGGATCTTGGGATTAACAGATACATACACAGCGTACTTTCCGATGAGCTCACTACATTCGAGATCGGGCACTTCATAGGATTCCCACTACGATTCGATCCGCTCAAGGATGGCAATGGAGCGCCTCCCTGGATAGGCCATACTCCTCAGCAGATCTTCGACTCGCTGAGGCAGCACTCGAGCATGGATCCCCGAGCAGCAGTCGTCCATGTTGCCCATCCTAGGGACAGTCTGTTCGGATACTTCTACATGTGGGGCCTTGATCCTACATCAAGGGCAACTCAAGGTCCGGGCACATTCACTACAAGTCCATCCATCCTGAGTCTTGGAAACACCGATCTTGTAAATCCGTTGCACTTTTCCCAAGATTTCGAATCGCTCGAGGTACTAAATGCCAAGCGACTCGAGCTCATCAGGACGCCTACCAATAAGGAATATGAAGCGATCTGTGAAATGACCGATGGCTCTGAGGATGAGTGCCACGCAAAAGGCAAGGCCACTGTGTACGACATCATGGAAAGGACCCTCTGGGAGCAGGACAAGCTGTTGCGTGATCCAAATTATTCACTGGAAGACAGCTACAAACACATCCTCGATGATTGGTTCGCTTATCTGCTGCACGGGGTGGCCTTCACAGCAACTGCTGGCTCTGACTCACACACCCGTGTGAGCAACGAGGCTGGATGCTGCAGGACATTTGTGAGATTCAGTTCTGACGAACCCATGGCTGCGACAGATGAAGAACTCGTAGAGCGCATCAGGTCTCACCAGGCCACGGTCTCCTATGGCCCATTTATCGATCTTTCCATCAATGGCACAGCCCGTATTGGCGATACCATCACGGTCAGTGATCCTCAAGGCGAGGTGACACTGCACCCACGGATCGAAACAGCAGGCTGGTATAACATCGACCGCATCGAAATATACGGTAATGGCATACTCATCGGTGAAATCGACTCCTGTGGCACGGCCGGCACCTGTCTTAAGCCCACAGGCGAAAGACGATTCACTCCTTGGGGTCCTGGGGAGCAGAAACCATATCCAGAAGTACGGTGCTATACCAGGGGCAAGACGATACGCCAGAATACGATCAAGGCATTCGACGATGACATCACGTGTTTTCTTGACCGGGACGAACAGCAAGATCGCACAGTGGACACCTGGTTCGTCGTCATTGCCATGGGACAGGACAGGATGTTTCCTGTATTCACATCCAACGAGTATCCCTATATCCAGATTGGATCCCTGATTTCCATCGCGCTACAAGGGTTACTACCGGCTGCTGGAGACCTCCTCGGCAAGAATCCATCTACAGTGTTCGGCATTCATCCGTACGCAATGACAAATCCTATTTGGGTAGATGCGGATGGAAACGGCACCTACGACACACCTCCGCGGTATAGGAATTGCGGCACTGAGGTCCCTTGCAGTCCTATTCCCTACAAGAAGTCAAGATCCAGAGAGCACCAGATCATGCAGGCAATCAAGCAGCTCGAGTCCAGCAACAGGAGCATTGCAAGAACCTTTCTCGATCGCCCGTTCCTGGCGAGGCCAGGACCGCGGCCATTGGGTACGTATACAAGTCAGTAAGGTTTCCGCTGCCCCGGAACTTCCTTTTGGCTCTGGCTCTGTAGCGTCTTCGAACAGATCCATCCGCACTATGCAAAGGAGCCCCGATCATGCACTACCATGCGATTCCTATAGCAGAGATCCCTCACTCTGTCTGTAAGAGCCTCAGGGGCATTTTTTTCGACATCGACGATACGTTCACCTACCACGGTAGAATCTATCCGGATTCGTTCACAGCCCTCTGGGAGGTAAAACAACACGGCTTGCTTCTTGTACCTGTCACAGGCCGTCCCGCTGGATGGGCTGACCACATCGCCCGGATGTGGCCTGTCGATGGGGTCATTGCTGAAAACGGGGCGCTCTACTGTACGTACGACGAAAGGAAAGGGAGGCTGGTCAAACAGTACGTGGAGGACGACCCTGGTAAGAGAAGAACCAACATGGCACAACTGCACGAGATCTTTTCTGAAGTACAACGAGCCTACCCGGCCGTGGCCCTGGCCAGTGACCAGCCATACAGAGAGACTGACCTTGCAGTGGATTTCTGCGAGGATGTCACTCCTCCCCTCCCACTGGAGACTGCAAAGGAAATCAAGCAGCTATTCGAGAAACACGGTGCTTCAGCAAAGATAAGCTCTATACACGTAAACGCATGGTTCGGGACCTACGACAAGCTCACCATGTGCAAACGCTTCATGCTGGAGCAGAAGGGTATCTCACTTGACCACCACGTCGAGGAATTCCTTTTTCTAGGCGACTCCCCAAACGATGCACCTCTGTTCAGGTATTTTCATACCTCGTGTGGCGTGGCTGGCATAGAGCGGTTCAATGATGTCTCTTTGATCGATGCATATCCCCGATACGTTGCTACCAAAGAAGGCAGCTTCGGCTTTGCAGAGATTGTTCGGACCGTACTGAAAAAACGCGCCTGACCCTTCGTACGAGCTAATGAAAACTTTTCTCTAGATGGACAATTTTTTTCACGGATCTGCGCACTGGTAGGCATGCTAGAACGTGGGCGTCCTTGCTAGTCCCTCAGGTTTGCCCGTATAATTTTTAAATGAAAAATAGCTAGCCAAAAGAGTCTGGAGGTTCAATAAGCTACGAGCGCGGGCTTTCTCACGAACCCCTTGTACAGGCGCATCCCTTCCAACAATGGCATAGCCCTTGCAACGATTTCCACTACGAGGCCCAAAGGTTTTTGCATCATAGAATACGCATCATCCGTTTCCGGGAGGTAACCACATGAAATCGCGCGCACTCTTCATTAGTACCGCATTGATAGCAGCACTAGTGCTCGCGGGCTATAGCCAACAGTCTTTGGCGGCTCCGATAAAGTGCTCTATAGACTCGGACTGCAACGACAACAACCCGTGTACTGACGACGCATGCGTAAGGGGCCGATGCCGTTTTACCGCCAATACTGCCCCATGCGACGATGGCAACCTTTGTACTGTTGGAGATCAGTGCAGGCGCGGTGCTTGTAGAGGGACTGCTGTAAAATGCCAACCGCTGGACCAGTGCCATGTGAGTGGGACCTGTGACCCATTGACTGGCCTCTGCTCCAATCCACCAGCCCGAGACGGAGCACGCTGCAATGACAGTGATATTTGTACCACAAGAGACCGGTGCTACGCAGGAATGTGCGTGGGAACGCCTGTCCCTGGCTGCACAGCATGCTCAGGGCCTGAAGATTGCGATGACGGCAACCCATGTACAGACGATGCCTGTGTAGGTGGTGCGTGTCAGCACACCAACAATACAGCACCCTGTGACGATGGCAATGTGTGCACGACCAACGATCGCTGCTCAGCAGGTACGTGTGTAGGAGGTCCCCAACTGAATTGTGGCGACGGCAATCCTTGTACCATCGATATGTGCGACCCTTCAACAGGATGCGTGAACAGCCCGGTCGCTGACGGCACCTCGTGCTCTGATGGCAATGCCTGCAACGGTGCTGAAACATGCCAGAGCGGTATTTGTACTCCAGGTACACCGCTTACCTGCGATGACTCCAATGTCTGCACCACTGACTCGTGTAACCCGAGCACTGGATGTGTCTATACGCCCGTCGCTAACGGCACCTCATGTTCTGATGGCGATGCATGCAATGGCGCTGAAACATGCCAGGCCGGCATTTGTACTCCAGGCACACCGCTTACCTGCAATGACTCCAATGCCTGTACCACTGACTCGTGTAACCCGAGTACTGGATGCGTCTATACACCAGTAGCCAACGGTACCTCGTGCTCGGATGGCAACGTCTGTAACGGCGCAGAAACGTGCCAAAGTGGCATCTGTACACCAGGCACACCGCTTACCTGCAATGACTCCAATGTCTGCACCACTGACTCGTGTAACCCGAGCACAGGATGTGTCCACACGCCAGTGGCTAACGGCACCTCATGTTCTGATGGCAACGCCTGCAATGGCGCTGAGACATGCCAGGCCGGCATTTGCACTCCAGGCACACCGCTTACCTGCGACGATTCCAATGTCTGTACTGACGATAGCTGTGACCCGTCCCTAGGGTGTGTCCATACGAACAATACTGCTGCCTGCGATGATGGGAATATATGTACTGAAAGCGATCATTGCAGCGGAGGGAGTTGCACTGGCACCCAGATCCCAGGCTGCGTCCAGTGTACCAATGCCAGCCAATGCAACGACGGCAACGTATGCACTGATGACGACTGTGTTGGTGGAGTGTGTGTGCACACCGACAACACAGCCCCTTGCAATGACGGCAACGCCTGTACCACGAACGATCAATGTGCAGGAGGCATCTGTGTAGGTGGGCCCCCACTTACCTGCAATGACTCCAATGTCTGTACGAATGACTCATGCAACCCGAGCACTGGGTGTGTCTATACACCAGTAGCCAATGGTACTTCGTGCTCGGATGGCAATGCCTGCAACGGTGCTGAAACATGCCAGGCCGGCATTTGTACCCCAGGCACACCACTTACCTGCAATGACTCCAATGTCTGCACCACTGACTCGTGTAACCCGAGCACAGGATGTGTCTATACACCAGTGCCTAACGGCACATCCTGCTCGGATGGCAACGCCTGCAATGGTGCTGAGACCTGCCAGAGTGGTACTTGTAGTGCTGGTACACCGCTTACCTGCGATGACTCC
>FWPV01005871.1_pt1 | contig 24097 bp, 23 predicted proteins | sample 2228371 | NCBI WGS metagenome assembly FWPV01 (sample SAMEA103939776, study PRJEB20133) | metagenome | reverse complement strand
AACCCACCCTCGAGCGACACCCCCCCGTAGTGCCACACCTCCCACTCACATGATGGGTGTTGCCTTCTGCCCTACGTTCTTCCTGATGGCTGTGTCAAAGTCGGGCCTTGGGAGGCTGCGTCACAACCGAAAGCCGAAGGAAACGGGCCCTGGCACGTTGCCGCAGCCCCGTCCTGGTGTCACAGCAGAGCAGACTTAGGGCTAGCGCGCGATGCGCAGGCCCTCCCCCTTGAGGAGCCGCTCCACCTCGTCCCGGGTCGCCCACAGGAGGTCGCCGGGGTTCGTCTGCTTGAGGGCGGACGCCGCTATCCCGTACCGGACACCAGCCTCCGGCCCGTCGGTGAGGTACCCGAACAGGAACCCCCCAGCGAACGCGTCGCCCGCCCCCACTCGATCCACGACCTCGATGTCGTACGTGGGGCCGCGGATGACCTCGCCGTGGGCATAGGCGATCGCCGTCCACGTGTTGTGCCACACCGACGGCGTCTCCCGCACCGTGATCGCCACCGCAGCGAGGTCAAACTCCCGGGCGAGGCGCTCTGCCACCCTCTCGTAGGAGCTCTCCCGGATCCCGAACACCCGCTCCGTGTCCTCCTCGGTCGTGATGAGGACGTCCGCCATCCGGACGAGCTCGGTCATGACCCGGCGGGCCTCCTCTTGGGTCCACAGCCGGGCCCGGTAGTTGAGGTCAAGCGACACAACGAGCCCCGCCTCCTTCGCTTTGCGCACCGCCTCCCGGGTGGCCTCCGCCGCCCGCGGGGACAGAGCGGGGGTGATCCCGGTGGTGTGGAAGCACCGGGCGTTACGGAAGATCTTGGCCCAATCAACCTCACCCAGCCGGATGTTGGCCATAGCCGAACCGCGGCGGTCGTACAGCACAGAACTCGCCCGTGGGCTCGCCCCGAACTCCACGAAGTACAGGCCCACCCGGTCCTCGTCGGTCCACACGATGTGCGATGTGTCCACCCCGTGCTCGCGGGCTCGGTTGGCGATCATCCGCCCTAGCGCGTTGCGGGCCAGCCGCGTCACGCAGACGGCGTTGAGCCCGAGGCGTTGGGCGGTCACCGCCACGTTCAGCTCCGCCCCCCCGACCTGGACGTCGAGCGTGACGGCCTGCTCCAGCCGCTGGAAGTGCGGTGGGGAAAGGCGGATCATCGTCTCCCCGAACGTCACGAGGTCGTAGCTCATCCGGCCACCTCCCGCCGCGCCTTCTGCACGGCCTCCACGAGGCGCCGGGCTCGCTCGGTGATGACCTCGTACCGGCCCTCCGCCACCGCGCTCCTGTCCACAAGCCACGAGCCAGCACACACCGCGGCCGCGCCGGCGCGGATGAACTCGCCGGCGTTGTCCGCCGTGATTCCCCCTGTGGGGACAAGGGGAATCTGGGGAAACGGCCCCCTCATCTCCCGCACGAAGGCGGGGCCCACAACGCTCGCGGGGAAGACCTTGACCATGTCGGCCCCCGCTTCCCACGCGGTGAGGATCTCGGTGGGGGTCATCGCCCCAATGATGGCGGGAACGCCATAGCGGTGGGCTACCTCGAGGACATCAAGCTTCACCGTGGGGGTCACGAGGAAGCGCGCCCCGGCGAGGATCGCCTGCCGGGCCGTGGGCCCGTCGAGCACGGTCCCTGCTCCGATGACGACCTCGCCAAGCTCCCGGGACGCCTCCTCGATCGCCCGCAGGGCCCCCGGCGTCGTCATCGTGATCTCCACGCAGGACACCCCGCCAGCAGCGAGAGCCTCAACGATGCGCGCGAGCTCCTCGGACGATCGAATACGGATTACCCCCAAGGCACTGGCTGGTTTGAACGTCACACTCCCGCTCATTCGGACCCCCTATCAACACTCATGCACCCCGTCCTACCCTCGCCCCCTCGCCGTTCAGCCGATCCCAACACCTCGCAAAGCGCTGAAAGATCGGGCGGAATGCAGGGCACACTGGGGAGAAGGCGTTCCACCGGAGCAGTGTCCTTCAGCCCGTGGCCAGTGAGCACACAGACCACGCGATTCCCCGGTTTCACAACTCCTGTCTCGCGAACGACCTCGATAGCTGCAGCTCCCACAGCTCCCGCTGGCTCAACCAGAGCCACACCCTCTCGAGCCAGCCGATGCCACGCGCCGAGGATTGCCTCGTCGCTCACGGCGATCATGACACCGCGGCTCTGTTGGACAGCACGCAGTGCCAACGCGCCGCTTTCACCCGGCGCGTCCAGCGTCAGTGCGGTCGCGATGGTCCTCGGGATGGAGGCAAGCGGAGGCACGCGACTCAGCCCACGATCGAAGGCGTTCACAATCGGACAGCTTCCCTGTGGCTGCACACCTACAAGTTTCGGCACCCGTGAGCTCACCCCAGCGGCCACCATCTCGCAGAATCCCTTCCAGATACCACTCAGCAGGGTCCCGGACCCAACCGGAACTAGAACCGCGTCCAGGTCTCTCAGCTCGAGAGCTAACTCAAAGGCCAGTGTCTTGTATCCCTCCAGGATCAGCGGATTTCCATCTGCAACTGTGTTCATGAGCAGCCAACCGAGCTCTGCGGACACTTCCTCGGCGAGGCAGAGCACCTCCGCTTCGCGCTCAGCGTCCACAGCAAGCACCTCCGCCCCGAATGCCTGGGCCATTAGAGTCTTCTCACGCGTTCCCCCTCGGTACATGAGCACCACTGCTCTTAATCCAGCCAACGCCGCGTACAGAGCAACGGAACCTGCCGCATTGCCACTCGACATCAGCACGACTGCCTCAGCACCTTCTGCCAGATCGCTCATCATCGCTGCAACGCCACGATCCTTAAACGAGCCCGACGGGTTGCTCCCCTCGTCCTTGAACCACAAGTCAATCCCCAGCTCACGCCCCCAACGAGGCGCACGCACCAGCGGCGTACCACCCTCTTCGCGAGAGATCTTCCGAGGAAGAAGTGGCAGCAGCTGCCAGAACCGCCATATTCCGGGCTCTTCCTGAGGCTGGAAGCACCCCAACCCCAGAGTATATTCAGCAAGCAGTACGCCCTGGTCGCGCGGACACCTCTTCGGGCCTAACGAATACAACGCTCCGCAGTCTTGACAACGCAAGCCCGCAAATCGCCCTCTACCATAGACCATTTCCGCTGCCCCTCGCACGCGCACCCTGCACTTTCCAATTGCTCAATCGTACGATGAAACGCGCTACCTCAGTCACTGCCAACCTCAGCCATCGCGCGCCGTTCTCAGTTGTCGCAGCTCCAGGATCGCCGAGCACCCCGCTCGACGAGAGATCGTCCACAGAGAAACCCAGGGCGACTTGGGAGTTCCCGTACCAATCAGTGGTCCAGTATTCATCACCAGCGCCCAGCCCTCCCGCCTGGGGAGTTCCTTTCACAAGATCAGGGCGAATTGCCATCACTGCTGCAGTCTCGAACTCACAGGCATGTCCAATGCCGCCTAGCTCCGAACGCCTTTCCCTCCCGACCACGTCCCGCAGGTAGGCCCAGTAGTTCGAAGCTGCACAAAGCGCACCTGTCCGACCATGGATGCGGCTAATGGCAATCTCCAGCGCGGCTCTGTTCCCTCCGTGCCCGTTCAAGAACAACAGGCGCCGAAACCCATGAGATGCAATTGATAATCCAAGCTGCGTAACCGTGTCGACAAATGTCAGCTCATCGACGGTCAGCGTCCCTGGGAACCCCATATGATGCCGCGAGCAGCCGGCCGTGACCGTCGGTGCAAGCAGCACAGCCACCCTGCTTCCAGCTTGCCTAACCGCCCGGTCTGCGATCTCCCCCACGATAAGCGCATCGGTACAGAGCGGGAGATGTGGTCCGTGCTGTTCGGTGGAAGCCGTCGGCACCACGACAACCGCCCCACGCTCCGACATCTCTCGAATCTCCGGCCACGTGCACTCATCCCATCTATGCGGAAGCCGAGGTCCCTTCTTCACCCGTTCCCCCTTCCGACTCCGGCCCACGTCTGTCTCCTTTCAACCAGTACAGAGCTCGACGATCGCACGCACGTATGCTCTCGTCGCCACCCATACCTCCCCTAGATCAACATGTTCATCTGAAGAATGCGCTTCCACAACGCTGCCAGGCCCCCATACGACTGTAGGGACGCCATGCGCCGCAAGCAAAGATCCATCCGTCCCATAGGGAACACCCACTGGCTGAGGTGACAGTCCTTCTTCGGCAGCAACTCTCTGCAAACCCACAACGAAGGGCTGATCCACTCGCGTCTCCATTGGACAGCAGTGCCGTGTCTCCTCCATTCTCTTCACTTGAACGCGCACCCCGCAAATGCCCTGGGTCGCGCGGGCGATCACGTCGCGGATTTCCGCCTGGATTGCCCCAATGTCCTCACCAGGGAGCCATCTTCGATCGAGTCGGATCCAACACCGGTCGGGCACAACATTGGGAGCCACCCCTCCGCAGATCATTCCTACATTCAAAGTTGGGGATCCAAGCAAGGGGTGATTCCTTTCCCGAGCCCACTGCGCTCCTAGCCCCTCAAGCGCCCCCACAATCGCTGCAGCCACGCTGATGCTGTTCACCCCGATCTCGGGACGGCTTGCGTGCGCAGAACGACCTTCAACAACTATCTCGATCCACTCCACTCCCTTGTGGGCCGTGACCAAGCGAAGTTGTGTCGGTTCACCAATGATGCAAGCACGCGGCGTTACCTCCCCTAGCAAAGCCTTCGTCCCCAGGCCACCAATCTCCTCTCCTGCCACAGCGGCGAACATCACCGCCTTCTTCAGAGGAAAGTCCAGCCTCCGTAGGGCCACGAGAGCCATCGCCATGGCCGCCACCCCTCCTTTCATGTCCGCTGCCCCCCTACCGAGTAGGAGGCGACCCTTCAAGTCCGCGATGCAACCTTGAGGCGGAGGAGGCACGGTGTCCAGGTGGCCGTTGAGAAGGAGAGCGGGGGTGACCGTTGTCTCGGGGTAGCTCACTATCAAGTTTACGTGGGGCCCTTCGCTCGCTGGTTGGACAACGGCCGGCAGACCCTCCACTGACAGGAACTCTCTGAGCCAATCTACAATTTCCACTGTTCCAACTTCCGGGTGGCTTGGAATTGCCACCAGTTCGCGCGCTAGTGCCCAGACCTCGGCTGGAGTAACGCACTCCTTCAAGGCGGCGATGGCTTCCTTGGCCATGTAGCCTTCACGGTCCCGGAGGAGAAGGCCGGACATCGGGAAAGTGGGAAGCCGACGCCGCCAAGTCCTCCACAGAAATCCTCTCACCCAAATCGTAAGACCGGCACAGCTCGTCACCACTATCGGGATTCTTGAGCCCGTGGCCGGTCACGTAGCATACAACCCACTCACTCCGTCCGATCAGACCCTCCTCCGCTGCCACGAGCAACCCCGCAGTGGCTGCCGCGCCAGCCGGCTCCGCGAACACTCCCTCCAACGAGGCGAGCAGAGCCTGGGCTTCTTGCACTCGCTTGTCGACCTTCCCTAGGTACGTCCCACCCGACGCAGCAATGCTCATCCATGCCCACATACCGTCCAAGGGAATGTAGCGGTTCGTCTGCCCAACATCAGTGGCCCCAACCCGATCGATCGGTAGATACTGCTCTCCGCCGTACTGCGCTCCAAACACCTCGGGCAAGCGGTCGATCAGACCAACCTGGTAGAGCTCTTCAAATCCCTTCCACGTACTCCCACACAACCCACCACCGCCCACAGGTACGAACACTTTGTGCGGAACGCGGTTCAGCTGACTAGTGATCTCGAACGCTATCGTCTTGGCTCCTTCGACCACAAGAGGATTGACCCGCCGCGCAGTAATCATCGGTACAAGCCCGTGCTCACCGCAGAAGCTCCGCATCCCTGTATAGGTCGAATAGTACCGGCCCATGTCCCCTGTGACCTTGGGATCAGGAAGAAGAAACAGCCGAGCCCCATGGACGAGCATCTGGGCGAGTTTCGCCGCGGGGGTCCCGCAGGAAGCCCAGATGTTCGCCGAGCAATCCGCACGCGCACAAAACGCCGCCAGAGAGACCCCAGCGTTGCCCGACGAGGCAATGGCAAATTCCCTGTGCCCCCACTCCAGGCTCTTGCAGAACGCTACAGCGATCTGCCGATCCTTGAACGACCCAGTCGGGTTGCATTGCTCGAGCTTGAGGTAGACGTGTAGGAGGCCGAGACGCTGAGCCAACCGGGGTGCCGGCACAAGAGGAGTCCCCCCTTCCCCGAGCGTCACGAGAGCTCGCCGTTCCAACGGTGGGAGCAAGGGGGCGAACCTCTCCCACAGCAAGTACCCGTGGCCCCACGAAGACCGCCAGGATCGGTCATGTGAGAGCGCTTCGTAGTCAAACTCCAGAGTCAGCTCACCATCGCACCGCGGGCAGCTGTAAAGCTCTCGGAACGGCTCCTCGTGACCGCAGTTCACACACCGCCAGATGGGGGAGTCCATCGTCAACTCTCTCCAATCCAGTCCGCCAGCGAACGCACCTGAAGGTCAGCCTGATTGGGGATTCCCTGGTGTTTGCGGCGGATGGCCTCTTTTGTCCCCAACGAAGACCCTATCAGGCCGCGGATGGCTGTGATCACTGTGTTCACTTGGTCGGCCCGTACCACACACGGATCGAGGAACAACACTCCTTCGTCGATGGCATGATGATCGCGGACCATGATGGGAGGATCTCCCGCAGCGAGCTCGGTTGCCAGGTGGTAAGCTGTGAGCCCAGCCGATTCGGGGTTGACTGCGACCTTCACCCTGCGGATCGGGTTACCGGTAGGATCCGGCTCTACCGAAACCCCAAGCCCAGGGAGTCCAGAGAGGCCACGAACAAACTCGTTCAGGATTACCTCTTGCTTCTGTTGTTCTGCTCTATGATCCAGTGCTTCCCACCGTAGGAGAGCGGCCATCGCCCCTACGATCCCTTCCTTGCCCACCTTCATCGCCCGGCCAATCCCGTGGTACTGGTGGTACAGACAGGCCTCAACCAAGTCTCGTCGTCCCGCGATAATCCCCGAGGTAGGGCCAGACAGGAATTTGTGGCCGCTGAAGCACACAAGGTCTGCCCCACAGTTGACAAAGCTCTGCATGTTGCTTTCCGATGCAGCATCGACGATCACCGGCACATCGTGAGCGTGGGCCACCCGGCAGAACTCCTCGAGAGCGACGAGTCCATATTGCACGGTATGGTGAGACACGACATATAGCGCAGCTGCTGTGTTCTCACGGAACGCCCCCTCGAGCTGGTAGACTCCAGCTCGGGTCGCGTCCCCAATCTCAACCACCTTGGCCCCGCTCAGCCGTGCCATCTGCGTAACTGACGCCCCAAACCACACCACGTGGCCCCGCTGAATGATGACTTCGTCTCTGAGGCCAGTGGTGTCGGGAAGCTGTTCGACCTTGGCCATGTCTGGGCCGGTCATGCAAGCAGCCACGCTGATCGCTATGCCGGCAGCGGCGCATGACGTTATGCATCCAGCTTCTGCTCCGACAACCTGCTGAACGACCTTGCTTGCCTTCCGTTGCAGGTCCACCATGTCCACGAACTTCGGGAGGACCCCCACCATTGCCTCGATCACCTCAGAGGCTACAGAACACGACCCGAGTGCGGTCATCGTGCCTGAGACGTTGATTACCTCACGAACGTGGAACCCCCAGTTCATTTCTGAGTCACCTCCTGCTTCCTCCGATCAGCGACGACCTGCCCCTCTCTCATCACCCAAACCACCTCCGCAAGCGTCTCTACAACCTCACACGGATCAGCCGAGCATCCAATGATGTCGGCATCCGCACCAGGCTGAATGGTCCCCTTGCGACCGCGCAGGCCGAGGGCCCCGGCCGCGTGGTAGGTGGCAGAGAGCAACGCTTCCTCAGCAGTCAGTCCGACTCGCGTGAGGAGGGAAAGCTCGAGGAAGGTCTCGTCGAAGGGGGTCAGTGTGACCCCGGCATCCGTCCCAACAACGACCTGTACCCCCAACCGGATCATCTTCGCGACATGCTCGAACATTCTCTCTTCTTGCTCTAGGCGAAATCGCTCTTCAGACCCCACCTGCACGCGGCCTCGAACTGGGTCGAGGCGGTGGTAACCCGCGCTAAGGCACGGAGCCACGTAGGTCCCCGCGTCGGCCAGCAGATGCGCAGTCCCCGCGTCGAACTCTCGCACCAGACGCCCTTGGGGATCCCGAGTGAAGAACATTGCGTGATCAACACAGTCGATTCCTGCCTTGACAGCCGCAACAATGCCTTCGGCAGAAAGGCAGTGAGCCGATGTAGGAATCCCGAGGCGGCGCGCTTCCTGTACCGCGCCTCGGAGCTCGGCATTCGTGTAGGCTGCAACCTCAGGTCGCGTTCCTGGCGTCATCCGGCCGCCGGTGGCCACCAGCTTGAGAGCGTTCACCCCCGCCTTCGCTCGTGTCCGAACCGCAGCGCGCACTCCATCCACTCCGTCCGCCTCGCCACCCATCCAATGAAGGTGTCCCCCAGTAGGGGTGATCGGTGGACCGCTAACCAGTACATGAGGCAAGCCATGCTGCGCTCGCACCCGGGGATCCTTCAGGAGAACAAGACCATACCCGCGAGAACCGCAGTCTCGGACAGTGGTCACCCCAGATGCCAGCATTGTCCGCGCGTTGGTGACGGCCCGAAGGAGAAGGGCGAAGTCATCCCGAAAGACATAATCGGAAAACGGGTCATCACCTGCATCCATTGTGAGATGAACGTGCGCGTTTATGATGCCCGGCATCAAGTAGACATCGTCCAGCCCTACCCTTCTGTACGGCCCAGAGCATTGTGCTTCTACCTCAGCCAGGTGCCCGACGGCTACGACTGTCGCACCCTGAACCGCCACTGCTCCTGGTACGAGCGCCCCTTGGCCGGGGATGCCTGTCCACACACTGCGGGCTGTGAGCAACAACAGCTCTGCCATGGGGTTCTCGGACCTATGTTTTGACATGTCTCCGTTTCGGGTCAAGAATCTCACGGAGACCATCTCCGAGGAGATTCAGAAACAGAACGCACAACATGATCGCGGCCCCCGCGAAGAACACCATCCACGGTGCTGTCTGCATGATAGGGCGCGCATCTCCGATGATATTGCCCCAGCTGGGAGTGGGAGGCTGAATACCCACTCCGACGAAGCTCAATCCGGCCTCTCCGAGTACTGCATACGCGAAGATAAAGGTCTGTTGGACAATCAACGCCGGGATAGCCCCCGGCAGCATGTGCCGGACCAAAACCCTCGGAGTCGAAAACCCCAAAGCCCGCGCGGCTTCAACATACACCTCTTGCCGTAAGCCCAAGACCACGCTTCGCACCACCCGGGCCGTTCGCGGCAGGTAGGCAAGAGAGAGAGCAACAACCACGTTTGAGGTGCTGGAACCTAGCGAAGCCATGATCGCGAGGGCCAGCAAGAGCGACGGGAACGACATCAGCACATCCATCAGCCTCATTACTACCATGTCTACGGCTGGTATGGTTCCACAGACTAGCCCGACCAGCGCGCCCAGCGCTCCCGTCACGATCATTGTGGTTGCTCCCACCGCAAGACTGATGCGTCCCCCGTGCAACACGCGAGACAGCAGATCGCGCCCCAGGTCATCAGTTCCAAGCGGGTGGCCACGCCCAGGCGGCAGCAGAATGGCGCCGAAGTCCATCACCCTCGGGTCGGATCCCACCAAGCCCGGCCCAACCCCCACAGCTGTCAACAGCATAACCAATCCGACGCTCCCCACCAGCAGAGAAGGGCTCCTCCGGGCAAGCCCTAGTGGGTCACTTCTAGTCATATTTGATCCTTGGATCCAGGTACGCATACGCGACATCGACCACTAGGTTCGCTAGCAGAACAATGCTCGACACCACAAGAAGCACTCCTTGCACCACTGGATAGTCTCGCCGCTTCACAGCCGCGATGACAAGGCTCCCTACTCCCGGCAGGCGGAACACGGTTTCAGTTATGAACGCTCCGCCCAGCAGCAGCGCGAAGGCAAGGCCGATCACCGTCACAATCGGCAGCATCGCATTTCGCAGCGCGTGTGTCCAGACAACGCGAGACTCTCTGAGGCCCTTCGCCCTCCCAGTACGCACAAAGTCGCTCGCCAACACCTCAATCATCGCTGATCGGGTCATGCGAGCGATCAGAGCCGATTGAATGAACCCTAGGGAGAAAGCAGGCATTGCCATGTGCACCAACGCTCTCGGGAAGTCGGCTGTGAAAGGTATATACCCCCCAGTTGGAAGCCACCGCAGCACAACCGCGAATACGTACATCAACCCCAGACCCATCATGAACTCTGGGATGGACAGACCCACCAGTGACACACCCATTAGGGCGGTATCACGTAACGTATTGGGGTGAAGTGCCGCGACAATGCCTAACGGAACACCAATCACGACAGCAACTACCATTGCGGACAGCGTGAGTGCAAAGGTCACCGGTAGACGTTCAACAATTGCAACAGCCACTGGTCGCCCAAGGAAATACGACTCCCCGAGGTCCCCTCGAAAGAGTCCAAAGTACCACTCCTGCAGACGTTGCCCCAGCGGCTTGTCCAGTCCCAGTCTTTGACGTACGGTCTCGACCCCAGTGAGGGTAGCCTCCTGCCCCAGAATCACAGCGGCGGGATCTCCCGGCGTCAGCTGTATGATGAGAAACGACATTAACCCCACGAACAACCAAGCTGGGATCAGTCCCACGAGGCGGCGAAAGACATAGGCGATCATGGCTCACGGAGGGAAACGGGGGGGGCAAACGCCCCCCCCTCCCTACTCCTTCCAGCAGTCCCAAAACCGCGGAATCACGTACCAGGGCGCGTACCCTTGCAGCCGCGCACTGGTTCCTTCAAGGGTGAAGAAATCCCCGATCCGCAGCACCGCGACGTCCTCCCAGATGATCCGCTGCAGCTCGTAGAAGATCTGCTGCCTCTCTTCCACCGGCCGATCGCGAGCCAGGTCCTCCAAGAGGCGGTCCACGTCAGGGTTACAGTACATGTAGGCATAAGGAGCGCCGCACTTCAGACTGGTTGTGAGCTGGATGGGGTCAAGTCGTGGAGACCAACCCGTCTGGTTAATGTGCCATCCCTTCTGCGTCAACGCTCGCTGGATCTGAGAAGGCCAGTCCGAGAACTCGATAACGACGTTGATACCGGCCTGCTGAAGCTGCGAGGCAACCGCCAAGGTGCACTTGTACATCCAATCGTAGTCACGGTTGGAGAGGAAGATCACTGGCTCAAAGTTGTACCCCGCTTCCGCGAGAAGTCGCCGTGCCTCGACCAGATTCCTCTTGTTGTACGCTTCCGCTCCAGCATCGGAATGCCACACTGTCTGCTCCGGGAAGAAGAAGCCGGGCTGGGTTCGGTAGAATGCTGGGTTGCCGAAGGTTACTGCACGCAGAACGTCCTCCATGTCCAGTGCTGCGATCAAGGCCCTTCGGAACAGGACATTGTCCATAGGTGGTTCGGACTGATTGAGCTCAAGGAGGAGCGCCCAGCGAGGCTTGAGAACGTTCGGTACTACGTCGGAGTGGCGGACCAATTGGTCATAGGCAGTGATGGGCAGCGACTCAGCGTAGTCAAACTCACCTGTGAGCAGACCTGCCAACCTGGCGGCCTGCTCCAGCACCGGGATGAACTGGATCTCATCGAAGTAAGCAGTCCGCCTTCCACCCAATCCGCTTGGTCCAACAAACCTCTCGTCCGCCACGTACTCAGGGAACTTGACAACGCGGACGTACACATCTGGTCTCCACTCAGCGAAACGGTAGGGCCCCGTTCCAACCAGCTCCTGACCACGTATCTCTCCCTGTCTGTCGCGTACGATCTCCGCCGGATAAATGGCAAGGTATGGATCGGGAATGGCGAGGGTGACGAGGAGCAGCGTGGGCTCCTTAACCCTGATCTCTACCGTCAGAGGATCCACGGCCTTAACACTATCCACCACCGCAAAGCGCCCGCCCCCTGGTGAGTAGGCAATGTAGCGCTCTAGTGACGCCACCACGTCCTCTGCGACAAGTGTCTTGCCATTGTGGAAGAGAACACCCGCCCGCAAGTGGAAAGTGTAGACGAGTCCGTCGGAACTTATCTCCCAGCTCTCAGCCAGCTGAGGGATGATGTCATAGTCCTCTCCAAACACAACGAGGGTCTCAAAGATGTAGGGCGCCACCTGACGAACGACCACATTCGTGCTCAGATGTACGTCCAGGGTAGGTGGATTGGTCTGCATCGCTGCTCTGAGGATTCCTCCGGACCTCCCCTGCTGAGCGACGGCAAACAGAGAGAGACAAACCAGCCCCAACGCGACTACAACCGCTCTGCGCCTCATTTCAGCCTCCTATGCTTGTGGTGCTAGATCGGCGAACCTCACAACAGACCATCTGACACACACTCTCATCACTGGTCTCACTCGCGCGCATCACCCCCCCGTTGGCCAAGCTCTCGGCCTCAGTCCCCCAGATCAGACGCCGGAGCCAGCCGCACCACCATCTCTACTTCCACGGGGATGTTTCCCGGAAGTGCGCTGGTTCCGAGAGCCGCTCGTGCATGCCGGCCCCGGTCTCCGAACAGTTTAACCAGAAGCTCCGAGGCCCCGTTGACGACCTTAGGCTGGTCGTAGAACTCAGGTGCGCTACTGACGAACCCGCGAACGTGAACCACCTCAGCTACTCGGTCAAGGGACCCCGCCACCATCTTCACCGCAGCAAGGCAGTTCAGCATACAGAGCCGAGCTGCTTCGTAGCCTTGGGAGACGGATACGTCCGCCCCTACCCGGCCTACATAAGCGGGCTTGCCGTCTTGGATTGGACCTTGACCCGAAACGTAAACCAGGTCGCCCACGCGCTTCGCTGGAACGTACTCCGCCACCGGCTTAGGAACAGGTGGCAGCTCCATGCCGAGCTCTCGAAGTCGACCTTCGATCTTCTCCATGATTTGTCCTTGGCAAAACGGCTTTGTCCGCTCCCACTATACACATCCCCCCGCTGGGTGTCAAGTGCATGACCTCCCCCTAGGCAAGGCTTACCCGCGCCGTCCTAGACACGCTCTGAGCGCTCTTAGGAGATCGTCGAGCGCAGCCGCGGTGGCCGCGGGACCCACGTGACCCACACGAAACACCCTCCCTCGCAGCTCGCCCAGCGTCCCGGCGAGGAGGATTCCGTGGCGATCCCGAACACAGGTCAACAGCTCCTCGACTTGCCCCTCGGGGCCCACCACGCTTGTCACTCCATGCGAAGCCAGTTCGTCGCTGACGAACGGAGCGAGCCCCAGGTCGCGCAGCCCTCGCCGCAGGTACGCTGTGGCCTCCTGATGGCGTTGCAGCCGGTTTTCCAGCCCTTCCCGAAGGATCCGCTCTATCCCCACACGCAGGGCCCGTACGTTGCTCACCGCCTGTGTGATGGGGTGTGGATGCCAGTCACCCCACTTCTCCGTGTACTCCCGCCACACCTTGAGGTTGAGGTACCAACCAGGACCGGCTGCCCGGTCGATCCAGCGCCAGGCCGCGTTCCCCACCGCTACCACGGCCAACCCGGGCGGTGATTCAAGGCCCTTCTGGGATGCGGAAACGCAGATCCCCACTCCCCAGTCGTCCATGGGCAGGAGCTCGATTCCAAGCGAGGAGATGGCGTCCACGACGAAGAGCACGTCGTGCTGCAGACAGACCTTGGCGAGCTCTTCAACCGGGTTTAGCACTCCGGTGGAGGTCTCGCAATGCACCATCGCTACCGCGTCGAACCGCGTCTCGCGGAGCCGATCCTCCACTTCCTCGAGATCCACAGTCTGCCCAAGGGGAAATGGGAGGACCTCCACATGTGGGGTATGGGATCGAGCGATCTCCGCGAGCCTCTTCCCAAAAAACCCGTTCTGGGGGATAAGCACGCGTCCCGAAGGGGCAAGGGTCGAGCCCAGCGCCGCATCCAGTCCGGCGCTGCCGGAGCCGGGGATCAGGAACACGTCGCCCGTGGTGCAGCACACGCGACGCATCAAGCCAACGGTCTCCTGGTAGTAGGCTGTCCACTCCGCCCCGTAGTGAGCCACCAGGGGCTCGCTCATCGCCGCTCGCACCTCCGGGGCGACCTCAATCGGACCCGGGATCATCAGCCGGTACTGCTTCATCGTCGGTCCTCCTCGGCGCGGACAGGCACAAGGGAGGGGGAATCTCGAACAATCATCACGAAGACCGCCCTCCGGTGCACGGAACTACCTGCTCTCGTAGCCCATGGCGGCTGAGATCTCCTGGGCACCGTTCACCACCGCGCGGGTGAATGGCTCCAGAGGGTCGCGAGTCAGTCGGCCCTTCATGAATGACACGGAGATCGCAGCCACGACCTTCCCGCGGTAGTTTCGCACCGGCGCCGCCACGCAGACGTTGCCCTCGTGGAACTCCTCCCAATCCACCGCGTACCCCCGCGCCACCACGCCGTCCAGCTCCCGACGGATGACCTCCGGATCAGTGAGGGTCCGCGGCGTCAGCGCCTGAAGGGGAGCCCGGGCCAGCACCCGCGCTGCCACCTCGGGGTCGTGGGCAAGGAGCACCTTTCCCAACGCCGTGCAATGCGCAGGGACCCGGCGACCGATCGCCGAGGGGATGACCACGCTCGGCGCCGCCTCCTCGCGGTCCAAGTACAGGACCTCGTCCTCGTACAGGATCGCCAGATGCGCGTTGGCTTCGAGTTCGCGTGCCAATCGGCGCAGCACGGGCTTGGCCTGGTCGCGGATGTCCAACGAAGCCAGGATGTGGTGCGCTTGAGCCAGGATCTTCAATCCCAGCCGATACCGCTTCGTCTCCGGGTCGCGGTCAAGGTACCCGAACCGCTGCAGCGTGTGGACGATGGGGTAGATGCTCCCCGGGCGGGTTCCCATCGCCCGCGCGACCTCGGTCAGCGTGAGTCCGCGCGGTGCCCCATTGAAGAGGTCCAACACCCCGAGGGCCTTGGCCAACGACGTGTTGAGATAACGCTCCCGCTCCATAGCAGCCGGATTTTAGCAGGACAAATGGGTTATGGCAATTCGCGATGCCCGACAGGTGGCCTTTGTCCAGCACGGGCAGTTCCTTCCCGGGTGGAAAGGCAGGACAACGGGGATCCCTTGTGCCGCCCCCTCCCCCTCCGTACCATTCATTACTAGGGAGGCGGTTTATGGGCAAGCGAGAAGTGCTCGACAACGTCTTGAAGCAGATCCAGAAGTCCTACGGCGAGGGCGCGATCATGTGGCTGGGGGAGAAGCCAGACACCACCGGAGTAGACGTGATCCCCACCGGATCACTGGCCCTTGACATCGCCCTCGGCGTGGGTGGCGTTCCACGGGGCCGGATGGTGGAGATCTTCGGGCCGGAGGCGTCAGGGAAGACGACGCTTGCCCTGCACATCGTCGCCGAGGCTCAGAGGCTGGGGGGGACGGCGGCGTTCATCGACGCCGAGCACGCCCTCGATCCCAGCTACACCCGCGCGATCGGGGTGGACCTCGACCACCTCCTCCTCTCCCAGCCGAGCTCGGGTGAGCAGGCCCTGGAGATCATGGAGCAGCTCGTCCGCTCCGGGGCAGTGGACATCATCACCGTGGACTCGGTGGCCGCGCTCGTGCCGGAGGCCGAGCTCCAGGGGCAGATGGGCGATGCCCAGGTGGGACTTCAGGCGCGGCTGATGAGCCAGGCGATGCGGAAGCTGGCCGCGGCGATCTCCCAGTCGAAGACGGTGGCCATCTTCGTGAACCAGATCCGGTCCACGATCCAGTCCGGTCCGTGGGGACCGGGAACGACGACGTCCGGCGGCCGGGCCCTCAAGTTCTACGCTTCGGTGCGGATGAACATCTGGGCCGAAGGGAAGATCGCCGAAGGCGACGACCGAGTGGGGATGAAGGCCCACGTGCGGGTGGTGAAGAACAAGGTTGCCGCCCCGTTCCGCGAGGCGACGTTCGACGTGATCTACGGCCAGGGGATCGTCCGTGAGCGGGACGCGATCAACTGCGGGGTGGACCTCGGCGTGATCACCCGCTCCGGCTCGTGGTACTCGTACGGAGACACCCGCCTCGGCCAAGGCCTGGCCCAGGCCGCCCAGTTCCTGCGCGACAACCCGGACATCACCGACCAGATCATCCGCGAGGTCCGGGAGAAGGCGGGCCTGGCGGAGCCGAAGCCCCGTGAGAGCGAAGGATGAGGGCGCGGCGTGGGCGTACGCGGAGCGCCTGATCGCCATCCGGCCCCGGACGGTCGCCGAGCTGGAGAGGCGGCTTGGGAGGAGGGGGTTCGCCCCTGACCTCGTCCGCCGTGTGGTGGACAGGGCCCACACCGCTGGCCTCGTGGACGATCGCCTGTTCGCCCGCCTGTTCGCCGAGGACCGTCTCCTGTCCCGGCCCTGCGCGCGACGGCTGATCGTGAAGGAACTGCGGGAACGGGGGGTGGATGCCTCGCTCGCGGAAGAGGCGGCCAAGGCCGCGTTCCCCGAACTACCTGAAGAAGAGCTCGCCCACCGTGCCCTCGTCGCCCGGCTCCCTCTGTGGCAGGGCCTCCCCCGCGACGCCGTCGAGCGCCGGGCCGCGGCGTTCCTCCTCCGGCGTGGATTCTCCCCCTCCGTAGCCCGAACCGTCATGGACGAGGCTCTGGGGGAGCGATGAACGTCAGGGTAGGTTTGGGGATCGACTTCCACCGGTTCGTCCCCGGGCGAGCGCTCGTCCTCGGCGGGGTGGAGATCCCCCATGACCGCGGACTGGGCGGCCACTCCGACGCCGACGTGCTCCTCCACGCGATCTGCGACGCCCTGCTTGGAGCCGCGGCCCTGGGCGACATCGGCCAGCACTTTCCGGTGGGCGATCCCGCGTACAAGGGGATCTCATCGCTCGAACTCCTGAGAAGAACCGTCGCGCTGCTCGCCGAAGCCGGCTACGTCCCCCACCAGGTGGACGCGGTAGTGGTGGCGGAGACACCCACGCTCGCCCCTCACGTCCCGCTGATGCGGGAGCGGATCGGGGCCGCCCTCGGGATCGAGACGTCCACGGTGTCCGTGAAGGCGACCACACCCGAGGGGATGGGCGCCCTCGGCCGCGGCGAGGGCATCGGCGCGTGGGCCGTGGCCCTGATCCGTGGCTTGTCTTCAGGGCCGCGCCCGTAACCTCGCGCAGCCCCAGCGCGCAGCGCGAGCATGAACCCGGGTTTCAACACCCCCAGCAGCACTCCTTGCCGGTTCCCATTGCCCTCTTCCATGGGAAGCGCTACAATCGTAGCAAGGATGTGAGAGTCATGCCCTTCGTGAGCGTGAAAGAGCTGCACGACCGGACTTCGGAGATCCTGCGGACTGTGGCGGATGGTCCTGTCTTCGTCACCCGCAACGGCAAGCCCGTGGCCGTCATCCGGGGCTTGAGCGAGGAGGAGCTCGAAGACCTGGTGATGCTGGGCGAGCCCACGTTCAAGAGGTCACTGGACGAGGCGTTCGCGGACCTGGCCGCTGGTCGCGTCGTCCCGCTCGACGAGGCCATCGCCGCCACCGAAGACGAGATTGCACGTACAGCTCACCGCTAGAGCCCTGAAGGACCTGGCGAGGGTTCCGGCGAGACAACGCCTGCGCATCCTGCGGGCGCTGGCGCCCCTTGCGGACGGCCCGCTGCACGAGGTCACCGAGGTCAAGCGCCTGGAAGGGGTCGACCGTCCCGCGATCTACCGACTGCGGGTGGGTTCCTATCGGGTGCTTTGCACAGCAGGGCCCGATGGGGTCACGGTCCTGCGCGTGATCAGCCGTCAGGATCTCGCCAAGGCAATCCGCCAGCTCACCGGTCGATAGCGTTGCGGGGCCAGCGAACGAGACGGGCGGCTGAACGTACCAAAGTCCTTGGGGGGGGAGACCCTCATAATACCTGCATGAAGCCACAAGGCCCTTCCGGGCGCTGCTGGTATCTGCCCAACAATTCCACTCGCGCTGTTCGCTCTCTTCCGCGAGTACCCAGGGGTCAACCGGCGGCAGCTCGCGGCGCTGGGTGGCCTCGATCCGGTCGAGGTCCAGTCAGATAGTTCCATCCAGGGCAAGTCGCAGATCAGCAAGAGAGGAAGCCGAGACGTGCGAGAGTGCCTAGCCAAAGCAACGTTGCCTACGTCGTGTCTCAACCCGAGCGCTCACGGGATGTCGCCGCCTAAAGGATGTGGGCAGGCCCGATAAGGCCACGGGCATTGCTGTAGCGGGAAAACGGCCGCCCCGCCCACGCTACCTACAGGGCAGCAAATCGGCCAGGAGTCCTGCTGCGGAGGTGCGGTGGAAGGCACAGCGACATCTGACCCACCCCGTAACAGCATGGCATAAAGATCGTCCACCCCGTGATCTCCGCTCCACCTTGATAGGAGACAGTGAGCCCCCCAGTCGTGGGTGCTACAGGGTAGGTTGACAGCCAATGCCACGCTTTGCATATTCACACCATGTCGACACGGAATAGCGAGCCTCTCTGCGGTTGTCTTCGTGCAGTTGACGCGCTTGTGCGATCCATGGAATTCACCCTTCGCAGGGAAAGTCCTTCGTACGTATGGAAATACGCCAGCTACAAGCAGTACGCCCGGAAGTACAACCTCATCGTGTCCGAAACAGCTCAACACATCGCGCTACCCTCTATGATTGAAGCCTTCGATCTGGACAAGATCCCCAACTCTCACGATGCCACCGCTATATACCAACAGGAGGTGTTCAGCGCTGTCCACGCAAACGCCTCCATCCTGAAGACCTACCTTGAGGGGGAACTTGGAGTGGTTGACGATGAGATCACAGCACTGCGTGACTTCATCCAGGCACGCCTTCGGAGTGCGATCTTCTCTGTCCCAGAGAACGAACATGTCCTCCAGGACGCTCTTGAAACCCTTCTCATAGGCCGGGGTCTCCAGAAGGGACAGGACTACGATCGCGAGGTTGGCCGCGTGAAGATCTCCACCAAGGAAGTAGTGCCTGACTTCATCCTGGCCAAACTTGATCTAGCCATCGAGGTGAAGTACGTGAACTCCCCCGCACGCGCCAGGGACGTCATCGACGAGATCAATGCGGACATACCTGCCTATTCAAAGCAGTACCGGACTCTCCTGTTTGTCGTCTACGATGTCGGTCACATCCGGGATGAAGTCGAGTTTCGTACTGATCTTGAGCTCCAGCGCGGGGTCTCAGTGATCTTGGTCAAACACTAGCCTGCTCGATCTCGTAGCAGTGCTGACTAGGTCGGGGTGCAGGTAGGCGGGACAGACAGCGGGTCACCGGCGGAAGAACGGCAGAGACTGAACAAACCAGGGATGTGTATGGAACTGCGATGTGCGGGTTGGTTCACCTTGGCGGGAGGCTATCCCTCCCGATCGTGAGACTTGGTCCCTCATCCGAACAGGCGGCGGAGGTCCTGGAACGTGATCAGGATGAGGAGCCCGAGCAGGATGGCGAACCCCGCGGCGTGGACGGCCATCTCCACCCGCGGGGAAACCTTGCGCCGGGTGACGATCTCGTACAGGGCGAACGCCATCCGCGCCCCGTCGAGGGCGGGGAACGGGATCAGATTGAAGAGCGCAAGGTTCAGGCTGATTACGGCCACGACGAGGAAGAGAACAAGAGGCCCCGCGCGCACCCCCTGGCCGAGGACAGTCGCGATCCCCACCGGGCCCGTGACCACCTCCCCAGGGGAGATGGACCGGGTCAGGAGCCCGCGGATGGCGGCCGCGAACCCGGCCAGCGCCCCCCCGATCTGGCGGAAGGTAAGCAACACGCCCTCGCCGAGCGGCGGTCGCTCGTAGAGCGGAGGGAGCGCTCGGAATGCGGCGTCGCCGAAGAAGCTTTCGGCAGCGTCGGGCAGGGGCAGATCTAGGTGCGCTCCGCCGCGGTCCACCGTTGCCTCGCGGCACCCGTCGAGCCACCGCGCGTAGAGGTCGAAGAACACGCGCACGGGCTCCCCGCACGCCTCCACCATCCGGTCGCCAGGGAGGAACCCCGCGCGCAGCCAGGATCCGCCCGCGGTCACCTCCTCGATCTGGGCCAGGATGAGCTGGGGGAGGAAGTACGCCCCGACAAGGTAGCGACCGTCCTCCTCGGAGAACACCGGGACCACAATGACGTCCCTCTCCTCGACTCCGCGACGGATGCGGAAGGTCACCGGCGCGGGAGCGACGGCGCGGATCGCTGCCCCCACGTCGTCGGTCGCCCACGCGGAGCGACCTTCGATCGCGACGATCACGTCACCGACTTCAAGAACCTCCGCGGCAGGCTTCCCCGGGACGAGGCCCGCCACCTGGGGCCGGGGGAGACCGATCCCGAGGATCGCCCCTACGACCACGGCCACGGCGAGAACGACGTTGGCCACCGGCCCGCACAGGGAAAGGACGAACCGCTTCCAGGCCGGCTGGCCGTAGTAGGTGCGCGCGAACGGGACCTCCGTGGCCGCCTCCGCCTCGCCGGCGAGGCGCACGAACCCGCCCAGCGGGAACGCCCGCACGCTGTACCGCGTCTCTCCCCGCCGCCGCGTCCAGAGGGGCGGGCCGAACCCGAGGGCGAACTCCTCGACCGCAATCCCGAGGAGCTTGGCAGCGAGGAAGTGGCCCCCCTCGTGGACCCCCACGAGGAACAGGATCGTCCCCACGAACACGAGGAACGTGATCACAGCCGCCGCGCCTCCACCACCAGCACTTCCGTCGCGTCGGGCATCACCCGATGATCGTCGCTTGCGCGCACCCCCACCACCCACGCGATCCCCCGTCCGTCGCAGAGGAGGGGCCACCGTGCCCGTTCCCAGCGCGGGATCCGAGCCTCCATGAGGAGGTCGCGAACCCGCTTCGTGCCCTCCATCCCGAGCGGCCGCAGCCAGTCCCCTGGGCGGGGCGGGCGCACGACGAGCGGCGGGACGATCCGGCGGAGGTCGAAGTAGGCAACGAACGGACCCGGCGGATCGAGGACCTCCGGGGGCGGCCCTGGGGACAGATGAAACGCCCACCCTAGGTCCTCGATCCTCACCTCCCCCGCGCGGGGGAGCTCCCATGCCCGGTCGGAAAAGGGCGAGCCCGCGGCCGGGCCGAAGAAGAGGATTCCACTTCCGATCCGAGCGGAGACCCCGCCGGGAAGATGGACCTCTCCCCTCCCCACGCCCACCCCCGCCAGCACCGCGGCAACGTGATTCTCCTCCAGGATCACTCCGGCGCGCTCGGCCGCCCGGCGTACGACGAGCGCCTGAACGCTCCTTGGAAGAGCACACAGGAGCCCAAGGTCGAGGCCCCGCTCCCGTGAGACCTCGGCCAGGACAAGATCAGCGGTCCAGGTCAAGGCCTCCTCTGCCGCGGAGAGGAGCCCCGCCGCCCGGGCGAGGGCTTCCTCGGCCTGGGGGTTGAAGCGGGCAAGGAGCGGAAGGACCTCCAACCGGATCGCGTTCCGCGCCAGGCAGCGGTCCTCGTTCGTCGGGTCGTCGCGGAACGGGATCCCTTCCTCTCGGCAGAACGCCCGGGTCTCGTCGCGGGAGACAAGGATAAGGGGCCGCACATAGAAGGACGTCGCCGGAACAATCCCCCTGAGCCCGCGCGGCCCGGCCCCGCGCAAGAGGTGGAGGAGAACGGTCTCCGCAACATCGGTCCGCGTGTGGCCGAGGGCGATCCTCGTCGCGGCGGCCTGGCCCATGGCGCGCTCGAGGAACTCCCGCCGGACGACGCGGGCCACCTCCTCGAGGTTGCCCCCCTCCGCCCGGGCCCGGGATGGCACATCGACCCGCTCGTGGAAAAGCGGCAACCCAAGCTCGCCTGCCACCCGCCGGACCACGGCCAGGTCCTCTCCCGTATCGGCCCGGATCCCGTGGTCGAGGTGGGCCACGGCCAGGGAGAGCGCGAGCTCGTCCCGCAACCGGGAGAGCGCGTGGAGGAGGGCCATCGAGTCCGCTCCCCCGGACACGGCGACGAGGACGCGCTCCCCCCGCTGAAGGAGCCCGTACCTCCCGATCGCCTCCCGGACCTTGTCCAGCATCGCCCGCATTGTGAGCCCACACCGCGATGGGTTCCACCGCCCCTCCTCCGCTATGATCGGTCCGTGGAACTGGCCGCGTTCCTGTGGGCACTGGGCGATGTTCCGGTCGCCATGGCGGGAGGCGGGGGCATCGTCCTCGGCCCCCAGCCGTGGCTCCTCCTCCCCGCGGGACCGCTCCAGGTCTTCGCCGGAGCGGGAGACCCCCCCATTGCGGGACGGATCCACGTCCTCCGGGGGCCGTGGTTCGCCTGGCTCGACCTCCCCCCGCCGCGGCTCGCCCTTGGTCGGGCGATCGGTCCGGCGTGGCTGGCTCTCGTCCGCGGCCTCGGCGACCTCAACCTGGCATGGGAGGCCATGGCTTCGCCACATCTGACCGTGTTCGGAAGCCTGGGATGCGAGGGCGGCTGTGGCTTCCGCGTCCGGTGGAGCCGGTGGTGGGCGGCGGCCCTCGTCCGCCGTGGAGGGCTGACCCTATGGTGTGGGGCCTACTTCTAGCCCTGGCCCTCTCGGGCTCGGCGTGGGGCTGGGAGGTCACGATCGCGTTCACGAACGACCTCCACGCTCGCCCCGCCCAGCTCGCAGCCCTCGCTCCGTCCCTCAGCCAGGCCGACCTCGTCTTTGACGCCGGCGACGCGTGGGAGGATACGTACCGGGCGACCGCAGCCTCCGAGGCGTGGGCCACCCTGACCATGATGGTCGAGCTCGGTTACAACGCCATGGCCCTCGGAAACCATGAAACCTACCTCGGACCCCGTCTGCTCCGGGATCTTGTCTCCGCTGCCCCGTTTCCCGTGTTGGCCACGAACCTCCGCAGCGATCTTCCCACCCAGCGCTCGGTCCTGATGGAGGTTCGCGGGGTGAGGATTCTGATCCTCAGCGTGCTGTGGGACCTGGCGTTCGTCTGGCCGGGGTGGGAGCTCGACGACCCGCTGGCGAGCGTCCGGGCCACGCTCGCCGAAGCGCCAGCTCACGACCTCTTCATCCTCCTCGGGCACATGGAGTTCGACCGGGCGCGGGCCCTCGCCTCGAACCTGCCGGAGTGCAACCTGTTCATCCTCGGGCACAACCACCGCTTCCGAAAGGAGCCGACGTGGGAGGGCAGCGTGCCGATCGTGCAGGCCGGCCAGCACGGGGAGGCGGTGGGACTGGTCAGGCTGAGCGAGGATGGCCTGACGAGCTACGAGCTCGTGCGGGCCCCTGCCCGCGCCGCCGCGCCGCCGTCCCTCCTCCCCATCGCGCTCCTTCTCTTCCTCATCCTCTGGCCCCGACGGTGAGCGAGGTGGCCCCGCGTCGCGGCCCAAACCGATGAACTTCACCTAGGTAGAATCACGTCCGTGGGGGAAGAGTGGTCGTAACACCGAACCGTTGGGAGAAAAACGCCGAAGATTGGGCATCCATCGGCGAGGCCTTGCCCGAGGGAGCGTTCGATGAGGTCGTCCTCCTCCCGGTGGCAGCCTCGACGAACGACATCGCCCGACGCAAGCTCGACACCTGCGATCGGGTGTTGGTGCTAGCGGAATCGCAGACGAAGGGACGGGGGCAGGGCGGGCGGCGGTGGGAGTCACCCCGGGGTGGGCTCTGGTTCAGTCTCGGCCTGCGCGAGGTGCAGGGCAACCTCTCCCTCGTCCCCATCCTGACCGGCGTTGCTGTGGCAGACGGCCTCCGCGAGATGGGATTCGATGCCCGCCTGAAGTGGCCCAACGATGTCGTGGTCGCGGGGGGGAAGGTCGCGGGGGTTCTGGTTGAGGCGAGCGTACGCGGGGATCGAACGGACGTCGTGGTGGGGATCGGGGTGAACGTGAACATCTGCCCACGCTTCCTCCAGGAGCGGGTCGTAGAGTGCAGGGTGGCGACCCTGTCCGCCCTTGCGGGCCATCCGCTGCCGCGGGGGGAGGTCCTCTCCCACATCCTGGCCGCGTTCTTCCGCCTGTGGCCACGGTGGAGAGAGGGCCGGACGGAGCCCGTGGTGGACCGGTGGCGGAAGCTCTCCGTGACCTTCGGCCAGAGGATCATCGTCCAAGGCAGGGGAGGGGACCCACGGGCGGCGGTCGCGATCGATCTCGCTCCCGATGGGTCGCTTGTCGTCCTGGACGACGAGGGGACGCCCCGGCGCGTGGTGGAAGGCCGCCTCATCACGAGGGATGATGGGCTAGCAGCCCGTGTGGGTACGGGCCAGCTCTGGGCCTGAGCTGCCCCGTGTGTCGGGGGTTGTCTCCCCGGACAGCCCGTGCTGCC
>FWPV01005870.1_pt1 | contig 24099 bp, 21 predicted proteins | sample 2228371 | NCBI WGS metagenome assembly FWPV01 (sample SAMEA103939776, study PRJEB20133) | metagenome | reverse complement strand
GCCCATCATAACTTTATTGCCATTGTTCAAGGAAATGACAAACATAATTCCATACAATTTTCTTTGCAGTTGTAACTAAGTGAAAAAAAATCTTGACTTTTGTTAAATAATATTTATAATTTACCGTATTTTCTAAACCCGTGTAAAATAGTTTTCGCGGGGATATTACTTTATAGGTTTTCTAAGTCAACAGGAGGTGATTGTCTGAAAAAAATTATATGGATGGTGGAATAAAATTAAATTGTGGTTTTGGTGCCCTGTTTTGTTTCGGGCCGTATAAGTTGTGTGAGAAGAAAATTAGTTTTAAAGACTGATAGGAGGTCAGAATGAAACGTTTGGCATTGCTTCTGGTCTTTGTCTCCATTTTTGCGCAGGAGACAACACATACGGTAAAACCAGGCGATACATTATGGGATATTGCCGGGTTTTATTATCAAAATCCTTTTTTGTGGCCCTATATCTGGAGGGCAAACCTGACGCAGATTGAAGATCCACACTGGATCTATCCTGATCAGGTTTTTGTCATACCGCCGTCTCCTGAAGAGTCGCTTGGTACTGCTCCAGTAGCAGAAGTTCCGGTAGCAACACCAGAGACTGAAATCGTGCCCGAAGAAGCATATACCTATGTTCCACCAGCGCCACCAAGTAAAAAGACTGCAGAAGTAATTTCTGTTGTGAAACCCGAGGAACATATTTTCAGTGAAGACCTGATTCACAGAGCTGGTTTTATCGTTACCGAAGATCTTCCTTACTGGGGTGAAATTACTGGAACCGAACCATCTGGAGAGAAAAACATTACTGCCTATAAAACCATTTATATCAACCGTTCTACAGATGTTAAACAGGGTGATATGCTTACCATATATCGCCCGGGTAAAGGACTCAGTCATCCCAGAACAGGTGCATTCCTGGGCAAAGAAATAATTGTTTTGGGAAAGGCAGAGATTGAAGAAGTTGGACCACAGGGATGTCGGTGCAAGGTAATTGATTCCTATGACATTATTAAGACAGGCGATAGGGTTACACCTTATGAGCGACAGCTGGCTCCAGAGAATGTATCACTTGTTCCTGCAACAAAAACCTTAGAGGGTTATATTGTTGAGGTGAGAAATATTCATACCCTGACTCCACCCCATGTCTTTGTCTATCTGGATCAGGGCGAAAATGCAGGTGTTGCAGTTGGTGATATTTTTGATGTTTATCAAGAACGGGTTGTTGGCGGCAAAAAAATGCCTGACTTTACTGTGGGCAAAGTTCAGGTTGTGAGCATTTTTGAACGGGCGTGTATTGGATTGCTGCGCTGGGAACAGAAAATACCAGCAATAAAACGCGGCGAGAAATGTCGCCTGGTGATGGAGGCTCGATGAAAGAAAAAGAAGCGCTAAGTCAGGTTTACCTGTTCCGGGAATTAACTCCAAGTGAAATGGATATTTTAATATCCATTTCAAAGGAAAGGCGCGCAAAAAAGAATGAGGTAATTTTCAAAGAAGGTGATATAGGCGATGCCTTTTATCTAATTGTATCCGGTAGTGTCCGGATTTCCACAATAGTTCCTGGTGTGGGTGAAGAGGCTCTTACCATCTTGCGCGAAGGCGAATATTTTGGTGAAATGGCTTTGATTGATGATGTACCGCGTTCAGCCTCAGCAATCGCTAATGATGATACTATTTTGTTGAGCATTGGAAAAGAAGATTTCAGAAGGTTGCTGGCTAAAGATACGGGAATTGCCTACAAACTGCTCTGGGTCTTTACGAGAACACTTAGCGCACGATTGAGAAAGACTGATGAACAGCTGAAGAGTATCTTTTCTATTGCGAAGACATTCTAATAGGTTAGTAGCAAGCAGGTATCGGCTATAGAGAAAAATAAAAAATAGAATAGAAAGGAAAATCTTAGTGATTATGAAATGGGTAAAGTAGTTATACTTTTGCTTGCATTATCTTTAATTGTTGAAAGGATTACAGAAAAAATTCTTTATATCCTGCCACTTGGAAAAAATCGCATATACGCTTGGCTCATCAGCATAATTCTTGGTCTCTTAATTGCTTTTAGTTTCGGTTTTGGTTTTATTGGAGAATTGGGTTTGAGTGGAAACTCAAGGATTAGTGCAATTGTTGATTATTTTCTTACTGGTTTGCTAATTGCCTGTGGCAGCGAGCCAGTTCATTCAATTGTTGATGGCCTGGCTTATAAAAAAGAAGAATTGAAAAGAAAGGCACAAAATGTTTGATATATTCGCGGGCAAAGATCCACAAAAGGCACTTCAGCGTGCCCATGAATATATTAAGGAAGGAAAAGAGCAGGCAGCAATCAAAGTTCTTGAAGAAAATCTGACTGAATCCGAAGAGTCTTTTGCTCTTTACCTTGAGCTTGCACGCTTATATTTTGAGAACGAACAAAGAGCCGAGGCAGTTGAATTACTGCGCAGCGCTAAAAGAATAGTTCCTGCAAGAACCGATGAAATAATCGGTATGCTTTCTGATTATTTCTTCAGATATACATCAATTGATGCAGGCGAATTTCTATTGCAGTTGTACACAGAAGCAGAGCAGTACGATGAATTATTTAAAGTTTTAAGGGCTTTTGGTGAACGGGAAATCAAATTGCTTATCACCCGTTATGATAAACTGAAACAGAACATTATCTCCAAAAAGGTTTTTTCCAAACAGGATTTTGAAAATCTGCTAATCTACGGAACAATTGTTTTTACTTTTCAGGAAGGGAAAAAAGCATTAGAAAATATTGACTTTCTTTTCAATACAGAAGGGTTTGGAAAATACCTGCTCAGCTGGGCAAAAGAAATTGCTCGCGAGAGGTTCAATGACCCCTATGCCGCATTACTTTTACTAAAGGCAGAAGCAAATGCGGGTCATGCCAATGAGGTATTGAACCAGGCACAGCGTATCTATGAAAAATTCTCAGATTTCCTTGACCCATTGCTTGAAACCTTCATTACAATTCATCCGCCGGCAAACCTGGAAGCAAGTTTCAGTCAATTCGTTACTGAACTGTATGTTAAAAAGGGAGACCTTGATGCTTCATTAAACAGGCTTGAAGCATTACTTAAGAAAGAACCATCAAAAATTGATGATGTGCTGAAGACGCTAAGGGAATTGCAGCGTTTGCACCCCAAGAATTTAAAAGTTCTGTTTGCCCTTACAGACACTTTGCTCTCAGCAGGTCGTATTTCTCTTGCGGCTGGTGAGATTGAAAAAATCCTGGAAATTGCACCCGAAAAGAGCGAAGAGGTTGTACAATTATATGAAAAGGCATTTGAAAAAGAACCCAATAACCCCATTGTTATTCAGGGTCTTGTAAATTTTTATGTAAAACAGAGTAAGTTTGATAAAGCTGTCAGTGTTATTGAAAAATCATACAGGACTGATCGTGGTTTGATAGACGAGTATATGCTGGGTCTCAATTCAATATTAGAAAGTGACCCCGAGAATATCCGGGCTCTTAATTTGTTGGGAATGTGCTTTAGTGACAAAGGCGAGGATGAAAATGCAGTGCTGGTATTTGAAACATTGCTGGAGAAAAAGGAATACGAACTTGTTGATAAGGCATTGACCGAGATTCTAAAGACTAAAAAGATAACTCCACCGTATCTCAACCTGAAGGCAAAGTCATTGATTAACCTTGAAAAAGATGATGAAGCATTTTCTCTATTAAGGTCTCATGTTGAAAAAGAAGATACCATTATTGATTTTGTTCCAACACTTGATATCATAATAAACCATAAACCTGAGCACGCAAAATACATAATAAAATTGTTTGAAAAACACCGTGATGTTGACCCGGTAATTTTTGATATCGCAATTGCCCGAGGCTATGCCTTTGCTGGTGAATATGAAAAGGCAATTGAGAAATTTGATGCCCTCATTTCATCTCCAGAGACAAAAGAGTCTGCCAAGCGTGCGTTGCTGGAAGCAATAAAAGAAAGACCGAAAGCCGTTCCTCTTCTGTTGACGGCGGCAAGAATTTTTATGAAAGATGGTGAGATTGAAATTGCCACCCAATTCTTCAAAACTGCCCAGAATGTAGATCCCAAGGCATTTTTTGAGATAATTGACGAATTCTATGATACCCTCAAGGCATTTCCCAAGGACCGGGAAGTGTGGACTTTACTTATTGATACCTTTTTCAGTCGTAAACTGTATGACCGGGTGATTGAAGAGGCGAAAAGAGCTATAGAAGTTTTCGGTCCACAGGCACAGTATTTTAACCTGAGACTGGGACAGGCTTATGTTGAAAGTGGTAATCTAAGTGATGGTGTTAGACCATTGATGTTAGCACTTGATGGCGAAAAAGATTATACAGGTGAGGTTATTAGTTACCTGGATAAGATTCTTTCCGTGGACAAAAGCAATGTGCCGGCTCATTTTGCCAGAGGCAGGGCACTGGCGCGGGCAAAAAGAATAGATGAGGCTGTTGAAGAATATTTACTTACAGCACGAATTGTTCCGGCACGCGCAGAGTATGTGCTGGAGGAATTGAAATCGCTTTCAACTAAAGCCATTGCAAATCCAAAGGTTATTTTTGCAATGGGAGCAATAGAAATCAATCTTAAAAAGTATCAGGAAGGCATCAAACATCTTCTACAATCCTGTGAGCTGGATAACAACCTGATTACCAGGGTTCTTCCGCTGCTTGAAAAGTTGCAGTCACAGAGTCCTTCGGCACTTCTCTCATTCAGTCTGGCGCGAGTTTATCATCTTGCCAACATAAAGACATCTGCAATAAATTTCTATATTGATGCCCAGGCAAAAGATTTAGCATACCGCGAACCCGCAATATCGGAAATGAAAAAAATTTGTGCTGAAGATATGCAGGATATTGAAGCCAGAAAAGGGTTGGCGCAGATTTATTTTGATTACAATAATCTTGAAGATGCACTTTTTCTGGTTGAAGAGATATACCTTGTCGCCCATCAGGAATCACCGTGGATAAAACAATTCGTTCTTAAGATTCTTTCAAAAAATCCAGTTCACACACCTTCTTATTATTTTATTGGAAAAATATTTCTTTCAGAGGGAGATTTTCAGAAGGTTATAGAAATATACAAGAAACTTATAGAGATTGCACCTACTGAGATATCAGGCGTGATTGATTTGTTGAGCGAATATACTGAAAAATCTCCTGATATAGCGTTTTTTACAGGGTATTTGTTCAAAGAAGTAGGAAATCTTAAGAAAGCCACAGAGATGTTTGCACAACTTTTTGATCGGGAACCCGGCTTTGGTGATAAAATCATTCCCCAGCTCAAAGAAATTCTTATCAAGAACGAAAAAAGTGCGGATGCCTACATGCTATTAAGCCGCATATTTGCATATAAGAGAGATTATGAGCAGGCAATTGAACAGCTCAATAAAGTTGCCATTCTCCTGCCGGACAGTAGAGAAGAAATATTATTGAAACAAGGACAATTATATTTTGAAAAAGGTGATGTGAACAGAGCCTTTGAGATTTATACAAAACTTCTTCAGGAGACAAAAAACCGGGGATTTGTCTACAAGGCAATAAAAAAATTAAGAAATGAGTATTTTGAACAAAAGTTGAAGGAACTGGTTGAGGCAACAGATGAGAACCGGTTAAAGAAGGCAAATATCTATCTTTTAATGGATAAAATTGATGCTGCAAAAGCAGAAATGAATAGTATCAGCCCAAATGCCATGCTGACGAGAGACTACATTCTCTTAAAATCACGAATTTTGCTGGAAAACAATCAACCCCTGGATGCGTTAGAAAATCTTAGAAAACTACCGCTGGATAGGAATACTGGTTTGCTCTATGCAGATATTTATGAAATGCTGGGTTCATACAGCGCCGCAGCGAGCGCACTCCGTGTGGTTGAAGACCCCACACTCTATCCGAGGATTGAGAGGTATGAAAAAATGGCACAAGAGCAGCGTTTGGGTAGGGGAAGATTTTTTATTGAAGGGAGGATTTGATGAAATGCCCATTCCTTGTTAAGCGAAAAGAAATCTATGACCGTGAAGGTAAAAAGATAGGCGAGGAACTGGAGATAAAGGAGTGTATAAAGAATGAATGTATGGTATACGACGGTGCGGCAAAATTATGTTCACTGTTGTCCTCCAATATCAAAAATGGGATAATGATTGAGGATTTCAAAAATGGTGTAAAAGAATTAAAGGATGAGATGTTTCAACGCAACGAAGCCCTGGGAGTGGTAATCTCCACAACAATCCAGACCTTGCAGGATGCCCTTTTAAATCGTTTTGACATAATGAAAAAACAGAATGAAGTAATTGCTCTGGGTTTTGACCGACTTACAGAAATGCAAAATAACCTCATTGAAACAATTAAGGGTATTTCAGAAAAAAATTCCCTTCAACTTGAAACCCTGAATAACTCATTTCGGGAACAAATTGAAGGAATTAAGACACTAAGCGAAAAAACCGGTGTTATTACTGAAAACCAGAACCGGTTTAGCGAAGAACTGAAAAATCACCTGACTGAAATAAAAGATAGTTTTATTGGATTAAACGAGAATATTAATAATAAAACAGATGTGTTAAAAAACAATCTGGAGAAGATTGCGACCACATATCAGGTGGGCACCGAGACAATGACCGCTGAGGTGGAAAAGACAATTGCTTCTAACCAGGAAATTCTGAAAAAATTTGAGATTGTGGAAACGATTGTTAGTGGTATCAATAGTATTGCCGACATCATCAAAGGTGAAATTGCCGGGATAAAGAGTGAAGGGTTATCTACGATTCAGAATGTTGCAAACAAAATTGAAGAACTTAAGGCTATTTACAGCGATACCGCTCAGGTACAACAAGAAAAGCAGGAAACACTTTTGAGGGGAATCCAGGATACACTCAGCAGCAGACTTGATGAACTCAAATCTAATCTGGGTTCCTCGCTTCAAGCACAGGAGGCAAATCAGGCTGCATTGTTAAAGGACCTTCAGGGGATTATCAGCAACAAACTTGATGAACTAAAGACCACGCTTGTTTCCTCCTTGCAGTCGCAGGAAGCAAGCCAGGGAGCACTGCTGAAAGACCTTGAAGGTACTATTGGTTTTAAACTTGATGAGTTAAAGGTGCTTTTCAATGAATTCGCAAAGTTGCAGCAGGCAAGTACAGAAACAGTTGGTGTTCAGTTTGAAAAGGTATCAAACAATATCGTTCAGAGACTTGATGATGTTGTCAACAACATCAAACCCGAAATGGCAGATTTGAGAAATGAATTTGTCGCCAATCTTGCAATCATTCAAAATTCTCTGGGCACCATGACAGCACCAATTGCTGAACTGAAAGAGTCTTTGAACGCCAAGTTGCTTGCAATTCAGGGAAAGATGGAAAGTCTTGAATCACCGTTCAATGACCTTAAAAATACCCTCAACAGTCAATTCAATATTATGCAGGAAAGCCTCAAGAAATATGATGATTTCAATAATACGCTCAAATCTGGCTTACACAATATTGGTGAATTCCTGAACACTTCAGCACAGAGTCAACTGGGTTATCTAAAGGATATTCAACTCGCGATTACACACTTTGAAGATTTATTCAACAAAACCCAGAGTAATATCAGCAATATGAGCGAGATGATGAACAATCTTAATAGAAACTATCTTGAATCACTGAGCAAAATTGCCGGACTTGCTGAAGGAATGCGCAAGGGTGTGGAACATGTTGGTGAAGGTATGCGTGAATCAGTCAAGGATCTTGTTTCGGAGATGAAAAAAGAGATTGGCGATCTTGAAAAACAATACGAAAAAACCTTTGGGGATATTGCGCGGTTATCTGATAAATTTGGCGAATTGAACAACCAGATTAATCGTATGACCCATGAAATTCAAAAGCAGTTTAAAGAATCATTTGAACAACAACTGGAAATTTCAAAATTCAGCAGCGAGGTTTTAAAGAACCTGAAAGAATATTTTGCCAAGCAAGAAGAACAGTATAAGGCTGAACAGATTGATAAAAAGAAAAAAGACGCCCTGAAACACTTTGATCGCGCAACCCTCTATTATTATCGTGGCAATCACGAACTTGCACTAAATGAGATTGAAAAAGCAATTGAACTTGACAGACAGGCTGAATATCTCAATTTGAAGGGTCTCGTACTCACAGAACTGGGTAGGGATAAAGAGGCAAAAGATACATATGAAGAGGCCCTTAAACTGGAACCGAATCTCGCAGAGATATACAATAATTTTGGACTGCTATATATTAAGACTAAAAAACTCAATCAGGCAGTAGAAATGTTTCAGGAAGCCATTAAGCGTAATGTGAACTACAGCCTTGCATATGTTCATATGGGTAAGGCATTAATTGATCTTGAAAAGTTTGAAGAGGCAATGTCTGCCTTTCAACATGCACTGGAGATTGATCCGACAAATCGCCAGGCGAAAGAGGCGATTGAATTATATAAGCAAGGCAAAATCGGCTCCTGATTAAGGGCAATAAAACAAGAGATTTTGTGTTATGAAGAGAATTATTCTTTTACTATTCTGTTTTGTCATTTCAAGCAATTATGCGGATGTAATGTATGAAGTTGAAACCAGGACCACTGGAATAACGGGTTTTGAAGAAGGAGGTGCGTTAATCCGGAATTTTATCAAAGGTGACCGCATGCGCACTGAAGTTAATGCTGAAAATCCACAATTAGGTAAAATGGAGAACCTTACCATTACCCGGATGGACAAGGGTGTTGTGTGGATTATTGATCAGCAAAACAGGGTATTTACAGAGATACCACTTGATACTGGCCTGGCAATTGATTTACCCCTTGAGGCAGATAGTGTGCAACCAGAGATTAGTATCGTGAAATCTGATGAAACAAAAGAAATACTGAAGGTTATTTGTGAAAAATACATCGTGACAATGAAGACAAAATCACGGGATGACAGCATAGAAGTACTTCAGACTATGTGGGTTGGTAAAAATTTCCCGGGTTATGCTGAAATTGTGCGATTTAATAGAAAAGCAGCCTTCAGCATTAGAGAGTTGAGAATCATCGGCATTGATGATTCTGCAGTCAAGCAACTGGCACAAAGAATATCTAAAATTGAAGGGTTTCCTCTGGAATTGGAGTTCAACATTAAACTAAAAAATCAAGAATATGAATTTGCTCTGAAAACGGTGAGCGTAGTCAAAAAAATCTCAACGGTTCCAATAAGCCATAAAGTTTTTGAAATACCCGAAGGTTACCAGCCGAATAATAATAATTTAAGAAGTAATTAAACATTGTTCATCCGGGAATAAAATAGGAAATTCTGTGTATAATAATAATGAGAGTGATGAAGTGCTGATTGCAGCTGTAAAGAATGGAGACTGCGAGGCATTTGCACAATTGATTGAAAGGTACAAGATGTCTGTTTACAGGTTAATCTATCGTATGGTTTATAATCGTGATGATGCGGAAGATCTGGTGCAGGAAGTTTTTATCAAGGCTTACCGGGGGATTAAAGGGTTCAGAGCAGGTAGCAAGTTTTTTCCGTGGCTTTCAAAGATTGCTGTTAACCATACGATAAATTTCATAAAAAGAGAGAGAAGGGTGGATATTCAGCCACTTGAATGGGTGCAAAACTGTGCAGATAATACAGGTGACCCTGTGCAGGTTGTGAAAAACAAGATGTTGAAGGAAAGAATTGCTAAAGCAGTGATGCAATTGCCTGATGATTACAGAGCAGTTCTTGTTTTAAGGGTTGAAGAGCAGTTGTCTTATGAAGAAATAAGTCAGGCACTGGGCATTCCTCGGGGCACAGTAATGTCCAGGCTTGCAAGGGCAAGGCAACTTTTAAGGAGTATTTTTGAAAATACGAAGTTGTGAACATAAGAGGTTGATTAACAATGAAAAAAGATAATTCACAGATAAAAAAAAAAACAAATTGTGGTTTCCCGACTGAATTGTTGAGTGCTTATCTTGATAATGAACTTAATGAAAGCGAAAAAAATAAGGTTGAGGAACATCTCAACCATTGCTTTGAATGCAAACGCATTATTGAAGAGTTCAGAACCATTGATTCCAATCTACAGGAATTGGCTATTGCTGAACCTTCAAGAGAATTTGTTTTCAACCTCAGTACAAATGTTATAGACAAAATCAAGAAAAAATCAGGATTTAGATTATGGCAGTATTTTCCAGTTTTAATTCCTGCTGCTGTAGCCGTGTTGCTGGTAATTATTGTGACCAACAAATCAAGTCTGGAACATCCGGTAGGTATGAAGAACAGAATCCAAATGGTTCTGACTCATGATGAAACACCTGCAACAACTGAAAAAATTGATGTGGTAATGCCAAAGCCCGGGCTTGTCACAAAACCACGCACTACTGCACCGGCTCCGACCCGCGTTGCTGAGAAGAAAGCAGTGGAGGATAAAGAATTGGTGGCAAGTCGAGAAGCTCAAGAATCGCCGCCGATGCCAGCAGCAGTTAGTGGCGCACTGGCACAGGAGAAGAGAGAACAGGTTGTAGTGCGGGCAGTAATTGATTCAACCGGCAGGGTCTTGAATGTTGCTACCGGTAATACAATTGTGCCTGAAGAGGATACTGCAATTTCCCGATTGCTAAAAAGTCAACAATTTGCTGCGCCCACAATCCGGGGTAAGCCAACACAGATGGTGATTGAATTTGTCACAGATGCAAAAGATACAACTGATAACGAATAGCTTTCGTTATCATGTGACAAGAATACCTGATATCTACTTACTATTTTTGTTTGAGAAATTTACGCGCTGAATCCTGCTCAGCTTCTTTCTTGCTTATTCCCTGACCTTCTGCAACTTTCTTACCATTAACATACAATGCTACATAGAAAGTCTTTTTGTGGGGAGGTCCTTCTTCCCTGATAACCCGATAATCAATTACCTTTTTATTTTTCATTGCCCACTGGTTTAGCAGAGATTTATAATCCCGTGAAAGGCGCACTTTTTTTGTGAGAAAATGCTTTCTAACATATTTATTAACATAATCAAAACCACGGTCAAGGTAAATTGCGCCGAGCAATGCCTCAAATGCTCCGCTGATATTTGACTGTCTGGTCCTTCCGCCAGTCAGTTCTTCACCCTTATCCATTATCAAAAATTCACCAATACCAATTTCTTTGCCAATTTTGTATAATACTTCTTCACAGGTGTATCTTTTTTTCAGCACATTTAGTTCGCCTTCACTCATTTTTGGAAATTTCTCAATGAGATATTTCCGAACAATTAGTTCCAGGACTGCATCGCCGAGAAATTCCAGGACTTCATTAGATTTGCTCCGTTCTGAGGCAACTGCAGAAGAATGAGTTAATGCCTTCAGGAGATACTGGGGTTTTTTGAAACAAAGACCTAATTTTTTCTCAATCTTTTTCACTTGTTGCGATGGCATCAATTTCAACCAGTGCTCCCTTTGGTAGTCCAGCAACAAAAACAGTAGTTCTTGCTGGCGCTTCATTTTTGAAATATTCTGCATAAACTTCATTCATTAAAGGAAAGTCTTCAGCTTTTGTAAGATAGACAGTTGTTTTCACAACCTTTTGTAAATCTGTCCCACCTGCCTCCAGAACCGCCTTTAGATTTTCAAGAATCTGTTTTGTCTGTTCTTTTACACCACCCTGGACAAATTCTCCAGTTTCAGGCACAATACCAATCTGCCCTGCAGTAAAAATATATTTATTTGATATAACTGCCTGTGAATAGGGTCCGATTGCCTTTGGTGCCTTATCAGTCTTGATGATTTTTTTCATTGTTCCTCCTTTTTGATGATCAATCCTTTTTGAAAATAGTATTCTTCATTATCTAATATAAAAAAAGAATCTACTTCAGATTCTCTTTTTGGTTGATAGACAATCCAACCTGTTATTTGTGCTGTTTCCATCATTTCCTTAGCTAAGGTTTTATCTGAAAATCCACCGACTTTTATCCGGTATAGCCCATCGTTTCCGGTTTCAATAAATGCGGGAATTCCGATGCGATTAATACTGTCACAAAAATGCGTGGCGGAATTTTTATCAGAGAATGCGCCCAACTGAAGATAGAAAAGCGAGTCTCCGGGTAATTGTCTGTATTCCTGCTGTGTTACCTGTGCATACTCTTCTTTCAGAAGATTTATTAATGAACCGGTCTGGTGATCCAGTGCCAGTAGCTCGCCGGATTTTGTCGTACAAATACTTTGTTTCCGGTTCATTGAATAGACTTCGCAGATATTTTTTTCGTTAGGTAAAACAACGCTTATGCGTAATGTGAGCGGATCAATCAGAACAACAGAATTGCTATTCCAGAATACAAAACCAGTATTGTTCAGTGCAGTATTCATTAACAATGGTTGAAAATCAATGATTCTGCCATTGGTATCAATCGCACAAATACACTGATGGTTTGTAATGATAAATCCATTTTCGTAAAGATAAAACTTCTCACCAGGAAAATTGAAATTAATACTCTTTTTTATGTTCAGGTTTAAATCAAAATAATGCAAACCAGATTTTGTGAGGATGATAAAATATCTTTTCTCTGGTGAATAATGAAAATCTTTTATTTCAACAAAAGATTTGGTTTTGATCCTCCTTTCTTTTACGCGGTCAATTATTCTGATTATGCTTCTTTTTTCTTGCTGGGTAAGCAAGTATATCAAATTCTTTTGAGGTATCGCCGATGGAGAGACCATTATTTGATAATCACCGGGTTCAATGCCTATCCCTGTTTTGAAAACAAGGTTCTTCTTATCAAGGATGATTATTTCTGAAGCAGAAACCAGAAATATTTCTTTTGGTCCGACTGCGATATTGTTAAATTTTTGAGGTAAGGGAGTGTGGTCAAGAATTTTGAAATTGAGAGGATTTATGCTATAGACATTGTGGCTGGTCAGACAATAAATTATCTCATCCAGCGCATAATCAATAATTTCTTCTTTGAGTGAGATTTCCTGAGATGATAAATTTACCTCATCAATTTGAATAATTTTTTGATTATGGATTATCAGTGTGGCAAAAATGCAGAAAGCAAACATTTTAGATTATAAGAAAACTATGACAAAAATCAAGCATTTCCATAAATTAAAACAAAATCGGGGCGACCAGATTTGAACTGGTGACCCCCAGCACCCCAAGCTGGTGCGCTAAACCAACTGCGCCACGCCCCGATACAATATTATATATGAGAGAAATCCAAAGTCAAGGAAAATTCGTTCCTGGATTCAAGAAGGCTAAAAACAAAGAATTTTTATATGTTGACACTCCTGTCATTTTGCGTATAATTATAAGATATCAAACGGGTATTTATGCCCATAAACCATTAGCAGATCGTATTGCCGGGGTGGTGGAATTGGCAGACACATACGTTTGAGGGGCGTAGGCCTTCGGGCATGGGGGTTCAAATCCCCCCTCCGGCATTCTGAGGGGGTAGTATGTTTATAACAATGCTTGCATTTTTAATCAGTCATTCCTCCAGTATTTATGTTACTGACGAAAACGGTCAAACAACTACCTGCGGAACATTTGAAAACCAGGGATTCTTTAACCTGACACCACCACAGCAGATGCCGGGTTGGCCTAAATCAATTGGTGTAAATCCAAATTATGCACCGAGTGGTGTGAATCTCGCAGATGTAAATGGCGACGGTTCTCTTGAAATTATTGTCGGCTCAACAAATAATCAGGTCTATGTCTGGGATTATCAGGGAAATCTATTATCGGGCTGGCCAGTGACTGTTGGTGGTATGGTTCAGGCAAAGACTGCTGTGGGTGATATAGATAATGATGGCGATATGGAGATAGTGGTTGCTGCACGCAATGGTTATGTTTATGTCTTTAACCATGATGGAACAAATTATCCAAACTGGCCCCAGAATGCAAATGGAGTTCTCGGGTTTATTGCTCCGGTTCTATTTGATTTAGACCGGGATGGTGATCTTGAGATTCTGATGGCACAGATGCAGTCAGGACAGCCAGGACATGTCTATATCTGGCACCATAATGGCACAACTTATCCAGGTTGGCCCCAGAATACTGATTATCTTGCCGTTGCATCAGTGGCAGTTGCAGATATAGATAATGATAATCTCTTTGAGATTGTCTGCCTTTCCTATCGCTCTGTCTATGTCTGGGACCAGAATGGTAATACAGAACCAGGCTGGCCCAAACTCAATGTTGCCGGTGGAATGAGTTATGCCCAGCCTGTGCTTGCTGATATTGATAACGATGGTGACCTTGAAATACTACATTCTTATTATACGAGCAGTCAGAATTATGTTAACATATACCACCATGATGGAACAAACTTCAATGCCTGGCCCCAGCCCTATCCTGGGCCTCAGACCTATACAATGCCGGTTGTTGGTGATATTGATGGTGATGGAGATTTAGAGATTTTTGGTGGTGGACATATATGGGGTGCTCCAGACCTTTCTGCGCGACATCATACCGGCACACAGGTGAATGGCTGGCCAGTTACCTGTGATATGCTTGAATGTTCACCGATTGTCTTTGATGTTGATAATGATAATTATCGCGAGGTTCTGATTGCAGACAATCTCAATCCAGGTAATTTCTATGCCTATGAAGGCAATGGCACAATAGTCACTGACTGGCCTATTTCCATTCCTTCAGCAGCAGTTGTGAACAGCCCATCAGTGGGTGATGTTGACCTTGATGAAGATATTGAGATTGCCTTACTTGTCAGCAATGGAACAGTGAATTTATGGACAATCCAGGATATTCCTTATCGCGGTTATTATACAGATTGGGGAACATACTATCATGACCAGTGGAATACAGGCTGGTTTCATCCAAGACCGCCACAGAATCTGAATGCTTCAGGTGTTGTTGACCATATCCATCTTGTCTGGTTGAAAAATACTGAACCTGATATTGCCGGATATAATCTCTATCGGAGTCAATCTCCGGGTGGTCCTTATACAAAAATAAATACTACACTCATATCAGATACAACATACGATGACTATGCAGTTACACCGGGCATTACCTATTATTACTGCGCCACTGCCCAGATAAAGGCATTTGCTGAATCAAGATTGAGTAATGAGACCTCAGCACAATTGGGAATAGTTGAAAAGGAAAATTTGAAGTTTTCATCACCTGTCGCAGGTCCAACAGTATTCAGGGATGTGGTCGGGTTTACTGCGAACGGAAAAATTTCCGTAAGAATTTTTGATGTTGAAGGAAAATCTGTTGCCGAACTTAAGGGAAACAGGATAATCCTCTGGCGTCCGGAAAATGGTCTGTGTGCAGGCATTTACATTGCGGAAACAAAAATTGGTTCAGAGAGGTTCTACAAGAAGTTGATAAGATTAAGATAGATAAGAATAACAAACTTCCAGCGCTCCCTCGCCCCGTTGGGGAGAGGGTAGGAGCCTGCCCCGTACTTGATACGGGGGTGAGGGGGTTGAACCAAGGATACCAGGGTATCAGGTTACCAGGATATCAGGTTGTATTTTCACGGGACTAAAGTCCCTACTCCTAAGAGAAGATTTGTTGGAATTCGTTATTTGTTTTCGCAGCCCGTATCATTGTAAGAGAATGGTTTGTAGTTATCAGGCATAGCAGCCAGTATGGTTAAAAGGCATGGTTAGTAGTCAGAAAAAAATCACCATAGACTTTAAACTACAGACCATACTGGCAGCCCTGCCCATAAACTTGTGACCATAAGCGAGAAATCCGGAATTTGTTTCGGATTTCGCCTTGAACTTGATTCAGGGTCGAATTTCGAATTTAATATCATCAGATGATTTATTTTCGTCCGGCTAAAGCCGGACGCTACAAATGTCATGCTGAATTTATTTCAGAATCTCATCCTTCCGTCATTCCGAATTAACTTCAGAATCTATTTCTCTTTTGTAATTATTGATTTGGAATTTGGCTTTTGGGACTCAGGACTTGATGTGTCATTCCTGTTCCTCCTCCTGTCATTCCTGCGAAAGCAGGAATCCAATTCCAGTTTCTCACCCACCCCCTCCTTCTTCCTCCCCCTTTAAGGGGGAGGGCAGGGGTGGGGGTGAATCTTGTATTTGGCATTTGTTTGGAATTTGGTGTTCAGTATGCCAGGTCAGATCCTTAGTGAATGATAATTCCTTAATTACAAAACAAGCACAAGTTTTTTCATCAATTCAAGTTTATCTGTTAGGCATCTGACAAAATATACGCCACTTTTGACTTTATCACCTTTGCTATTTTTTCCATCCCAGATAACAGAGATAGTATTGTTTGCATTCACTATCGGAAATTTGTATATCAATTGTCCAGTGCAATTATATATCGCAAGATATAGTTTCTTTTCGAGGTTTATACCATCAACTTTTATGGCAAACAATCCGTAGCCAGGATTCGGTGTAATAGTAATTTGAGGAAGGTTTTGATGTTTCTCGTGTTCATTGATTTTCAGCTCTTTGTGTATGTGAATAGTAATGGAATCCCTCAGATTAGCATTGTGAAGTGAGTTTACACATAGATTTATTCTTTCTATTCCATAACTTGCATTCAGAAAAACCTGAACATCAATTTCCGTATCAACCTGGGCAGGATTTAATCGGTCATAAAGAATCATTCCTGGAATTCCACAATTACCTCCAACACAGAACATTTCTTCCCAGCCAGGAACACTATCCAGAATCCTACAGTCAAATGCATAACTATCGGGTTGACTTCCTGTGTTCTGGAGCTGAAAATCAAATTTTAAGTAGGTGGTTGTATCATATGCAATGACAATCGTATCATCAAGGCAGTTAAATTCAAAACTGTATTGAGCATAGACAGGGTGCACTGCAATAAAAGCCATTATTACAAGATAAACTTTCATTTTTGAGGTCATAAATTCCCCCATTTCAATCAATTTTTTTGTTAACAGCGGCCTGCAAGACTTCTCTTGTTTCCATATCCTGTACAAATGCAACAATCCCCAGATTATTAGCATTCCAATTCGGTGAAAGGTTGAAACTGACTTTTTTTGTAAGCGAATCCAAATAATCAATTTCTATCTCCATACCATTTTCATCAGGAACCATTTTGCGAACGACATAATCAAAGATTGAATCGGGTGCACCAAGCTGTTTGAAGAAAACATCATTTTCGTAAACCACAAGAAAGAGGTTCAGATGATTATTGTTTAAAGAATCCGTTGCGACAATACTTACTGTAATATCAGCAGAATCGGTTGATAACTCTGAGTCAAGTAGCAAAAATAATTTTGTTTTTGCGCTCCTCTGTGTCGTTATGTATTGTTTGTATATCTCATAATCATCATCGGGGTTTTCTGTCTGGACAATATGGGTGCCATCAAAGACTACGGTGGGTGAAGATAATATGTGGTATAGAGATTCGCGAATAGCAATATAAGGAGGGCTTAATGTATCACCAAGTTGACGACGATGATAGATTAATACCGCAAGGCTTTCGCCATATTCCTTTGATAAGCTGTCAAGGGCATGCTCGGCATAAGGGCAATATGTACAGCGTGCGAAGCTGAAGTCTTCTGCAAGCACAATTCTTTCACTCTTTTCTGGAACGATTTTCGGTGATTCAGAACAACAGATAAGTATAACAAGGGCAGGAAGGAATCGCCTTCCTGCCCAATTCAAGAAGTTTCTCATCGTATCAGCGTAATTTTGCCAAAAACCCTATCTTTACCGTCACTCAGTTGAATCAGATATATGCCATTGGCAACAATATTGCCATTTGAATCATCACCAATCCATTTTACTTGGTTGTTAATCGCAGTTGGTGCACAACTCCATTGTTTAACCAGTCTGCCAGCAGTGTCATAGATACCAAGAATTACCATTCTTTCAAGACTTGCTACGGAAAAATGTATCACCGCTGATGTTCGGCATGGATTTGTAATCCTTAATGATAAGGCATTCTCTGGTGATTTGTTCACCTGTTCATCAATACCAACCAGTGATGGAACCATTATGTCGTCAATATACCAACCCTCAGCAGTAACGCTGGCATCACTTGTGAAACGATAACGCAATCTTGCTGTCTGACCAGCATACGCATTCAGCGGAAAAGTAACCTGTGTCCATGATGTCTGGGTGCCTGTGAACTGTCCAAGGGTTGTCCAGATGCCACAGTTGTTATCTATGTCAACACAGCAGTAATCATAGTCTGCCTCAGTATTGTAGTAATGCCAGAACTTCAATGCACTATCAGGTGTTACAACAAAATATGGTGATACCAGGTAGGCATCATTCATATTAGTATATTGCCAGGTGTTTTCTACTCCGCAATACCATGAGTGGGTAGGTGAGTGACTGCGATAAGTAGTCAAATGCCAGTTGTCATACTGTCCATAATGAGTCCAGTTTCCAGTTCCGGATTCCATGTTATCGGAAAAGCCTGGTTGATTTGTAATCAGAAAATTTATTGTATTAGTGTCGCCCGTTGTTCCGAAATTCAGACTGAATTGGGTCAAATGTGGGCTGGGACAGGATGAACTGATGTCAATATTTGCAATCAATACCGTATCCACATCACCAGGTCCCATGGCAGCAGTCTGGGGAGTTGCAGAGGTTATTGTAACATAGGGATCGCTCTCAGAAATTGTGGCACCACCAGTATATAAGCCATCACCATTATTTTTTCCCTTGACATAGAGTCTGACCTGTTCCCCGGGTTGAGCAACGCCATTATTGTTGCCAGCTATTTCATTGAATGTTAGCCCAAAGTAATCCATATTCGGTTTTTGCATAGTACCAATCTCAGCACCCTGATAGATTTCTTTGCTTGATGCCTGAACAAATACAACAATTTTGCAGTTGTTCTCATTCCATGCCGAATTTATTGTGAAATTTCGTGAACGATTAATACTACTGCTTGCAGGAATGGATACTGCCTCACCACTTGCATTTGGAAGCATATTCCTCATTACGAAGTCCAGTCTGGTCATGTCCTGCCAGTTATGTGGAATATTGTTCTCAACTACCACGAAATGCAGTGTTCCACTGACTGTGCTGGATGTCGTGTTGAGAATTGTTGCATTTACTGTTCCAGTGTTGGCGATTGAATCATATGTGCAGGTGAGTGTAATCTCAAGTGGACTTGATATCGGCAATCGTGTATTCACGTTATTGCGGAATGATGGATACAATGTTCCCCAGTGCTGTCCGCCGACAATCGGTAGCAGTCCATCAAAATAGGTCGTGGGATATCCTGATATACCATAGTATGATGAACGTGTGCTCGCATATGAATTATAGAATGGATCGCTCGTTGAAGGATGGTAGCAGATAACAACCACTGAATCATACCCACGATGGTAGATTTCGTCAAGCGCACGCGCATGCCCTGGGCAGTATGTACACCAGGTAGCGGTAAAGTTTTCCATTACCACTACTCTCTGGCTGGCATTTGACAGGGCAGCAAACAGGATAACCAGGATCAGTATTTTTTTCATATTACCTCCTTTGGTCTTGTTATTCCCTGGTTTTTTTGTGTATGTGTTATTGTTATGTGGTTTATTTGAGGGTTTTTAAAATGTGTGGTGGTAGGAGGAATGTTTTGTGAAACTCGACCGAGTCCCACGGCTGAATCGGTCATTTTATTCCTCCCCGAATTAGGTAGTGAATAATCATAACAACAGTATAACCACAAAATGCAAAAAGTCAAGGGGTAAAATTAATTGAAATATTGACAATGGCGATAGTTCTATAATAATTCAAATAGTTGAATAATGAAATCTTCACTTTATAAAAAGAGACGGGGATAAGAGATGTCTCTGGTTAATTGCAGAAACAATAGTTTTGCGGTTTTACTGGGGGTTTCAGGTTATGCCTGTAAAAGCGGCGAAACTTCTTCTCTACTTGAGCTAATATTTCTGTTTTTTGAAAAAGCCACCAAAGATTTTGCCGAACTTTCGCTTGAAAATCAAAAGAGATTTCTGCTTGAGTGTTTAGACAAACACCATCTCTACATCAATTAAAGCGAAATTGATGATAAGGAGTATGGGGTAAGTGAAGAGGATAGGAAATTAAATAGGGAGTTTTATAACCAATGATTATGCTCTACGAAATTCTTAATTCAATAAAAGAAAGGGGCAGAGAGGATTATAAAAAATATGGCAAAAGAAGAATTTAAAAAAGGCGAAATAATAACCTATAAAATTTCAAAAAATGAAGTTGAGCTAAGTGTGCGTTTTGAAAAAGAAACGGTTTGGCTTCGCCAAGAGGAAATAGCTAAATTGTATGGTAAAGAACGTTCCGTAATAACCAAGCATATTAACAAGATTTTTAAAGATAAAGAAGTTGATAAAAAAAGCAATGTGCAATTTTTGCACATTGCTGGCTCTGATAAACCAGTGGCCTTTTATTCTCTTGATGTCATCTTAGCTGTAGGGTATCGCACAAACTCGGCAAGAGCTATTCATTTCAGACGATGGGCAACAAAAGTTCTCAAAAATTATTTATTGAAAGGTTATGCTTTAAATCAAAAGCGATTATTGGAAGCTAAGGAAAGGTTTAAAGAGTTGCAGGGCACCATAACTTTTTTACAAGAAAAATCCAGACACGAATTACTAACTAATCAGGCATCTGAGATTCTGAATCTGCTTTCTTCTTATGCCAAAACACTGACTTTACTCGAACATTATGACCATGGAAAATTAACCACAGTTAAAAGAATTAGAAGCAAATATATTCTGGAGTAAGATGAAGCCAAAAAAATTATAGAAATGATTAAAAAAGAATTGCTTGCTAAAGAAGAAGCCAGCGAACTTTTTGGCAGAGAAAATGAAAATAAATTAAGGGGAATTATTGGCAATATCTATCAAACATTTGGAGGCAAAGAGTTATATAACTCGCTGGAGGAAAAAGCTGCGCATCTTCTTTATTTCGTCATTAAAGCCCATCCTTTTATTGATGGTAACAAGCGTATTGCTTCTTTTTTGTTTGTCTATTTTCTGGATAAAAATAATTATCTCTATCGGCCCACAGGTGAAAAGAAAATTAATGATAATGCTCTGGTTGCGCTTTCACTTTTAATTGCAGTCAGCGAACCAAAAGATAAAGATATTTTAATAGGAATCACTACCAATCTAATAGGTGATTAATATGGTCCACGAAGCTTTTAATTTATTAAAAGCATATATCGGGAATGAAGATAGAGAGTTCTGCGGAAGTAAGAGTTATTCCAGTTCCTATTGTAATAGGGACTTGACATTGGTTCAGTTCCTATTATGATAGAGGCTGAAAAGAATTCTCATATCCTCTCCCCGCCATAGCGGGGAGAGGATAAAGAGCTTGCCCTGAATTAAGTTCAGGGTTAGGGAATCCAGGTTTTTTTAAATAAATCAATGCTCCACCAAATTTTGAACAATCAATGCAACAACAAGCTTTCATCAAAATAAAATCTTACCCGGATTAAATTAGACTGCAGAACAAGACTTTAGGAATTGTATCATAATGAGACATTTCATAAAATTGTAGCGGTTTGATTTATCTTTAATGTAACTCAACCCTTCAGGGTTGACCAATCAAGGCTGAAGCCTTGAGTTACGATTTTTTAGCTCTTTGTCGCACCCGCCAAACAAAGCAGCGGGCAGGTAAATACGACTGCTACAAGGGTTACGACACAGCCTCATTAGCCTTGCATTAATTACTCTGAAATTACTGATTCCGGCATTAATCAATTGTTAAACAATTGTAGTTGCCCAATTCATTGGATACCATTTTTTCAAAAAGATTATTAAATGCCAATTTTGATTAAACAATTCCCTTTCGGCAAGATTATTTTTGATTTAAATCGCCCCCTTGACAGTCTCCAAAAAATGTATATAATATAGGGTAAATAGGTAGATCTGGAGGTTTACAAAAAGGTCTAAGAAATATATTCCGGTACCGATAGTAAACTACATATGCCTTTGGAAAATGATAGTGATAATGAATTGAAGAAACTGGCTTAATAGAACTTATCTGTTTCTGGTATTTTCTTTCCGCTAAAAATCTGTCTGTTTATCAATTATAATAGGTGAAGGGGGTGTATTTTCTGCGAAATGACATTTTTACTTAATTTTTGGGCGGAATCGTCGTTATATAATATATAAGGGTATTGAAAAATACTCCCCGTGATTTCGTTAGTTTCTTAATATATAAAGAAAGGAGCAAATATGAAGGTTATTAAATCTGAATCATTGGTGCCTTTTTTAATAAGCAGGGTTTATGATCCTGATGATAAACTGGCATTAATATCTGCACTTACCAACAAGCCTTATTGCCTGAACGATATTGTTGTTCCCTTAAAAAGTACCAACGGCGCTGACATTAAGATGGTTATGGATATTTTGAATAGTAAACGCATAATATTCTGGCACAATGGATATGAATCAGGCCGAACATATAGTATTGCTTTTGAAAATAATAATGGCGATTATATCAACCTTGACATAAATCAGGAGTCAGCCATTATCAATATCTTTTCAAATAATCCCTCTGTGGTTGAGAAATACGAGCCAAGCATAAACGAGATGATACGACTTCTCGGTCCTGATACTCAAGGTTTTATTAATGTTCAATGGCTATGCTTTCTTAAAAGTTCAGACCATGATTGTCTGCGCATGACTATGAAACTGCACAAGAATTTTGAGGACGGAATTCCGATGGCAAACTATGCACCGGAAACACGCGAAGAAATAATGAAATTTGAGGAATCTATAATAAATGACAATTATTATGGTCAGCTGGTAGTTCTTGAGGGCTTACCAGGCACAGGCAAGAGTTTTTATGTGCGGAGGCTGGTAAGCAGACTTTACCAGTCCAAAAAGATTAAAAAAATCCACTACTATCTTGGTGAGGGTGTTTCTGCACTTAATATTGCTTCCTGTATAAATCCGAATCTATTGATATTTGAAGATGCTGACCATATTCTAAGAATGGATACTGAACGAGGTAATGACCTGACCAAGATACTGAATTTCTCTTCAGGTTTTGTTGATACAAAGGCACTATTTGTATTCACGACCAATCTTGAACTCAAGGACCTTGACCCGGCATTAACAAGAGATGGAAGATTACTGGCACGAATAAGATTCAATACATTTTCCAGAACTGGGGCGCAAGAATGGCTTGCCCGTAATGGTTGTGAACTAAATCTTGATAAAGAAGAATATACCCTGGCGAATCTTTATGCACTACTCAGAAACTTTAAGAAGATTGGCAAGGACACAAAACCTGCAAATATCGGCTTCAGAATGCCCGAACTCCATTCTGCTGAACTGGTTGAGGAGATGTTCTAAAGAAACTACTCTAACTCGTAGTCTTTGAGTTCCATTTTCATTTTGCCGGTTATACCGAAGGTATCTACAGGTATTTCTGACTTCACTCTTCCGACATTATGGGCAAGATAGATAAATGTTGTATCTTCTTCAGAAAGCGCCTCTTAATATATGCCACCCTCCAGCAATCATTGAATGAACCTGCAGGAACCTTTACATTACTTCTTCCAAACACCTTGCCTGTCACGATAGAATCGCTGTCATTTACTACAGTCCATACCTTTCCTTCTTCAATCGGCAGAACCAAAATGGTATCAGGAATGGTATCTGCTTTACTGTCATATCCAAGAATGCAGGAATCGGTTTTTTGCAGATAAATACATAGAACATTTTGATATTTGTTGCGTGTAAGTTCTTCATAGACTTCAGTTCCATTGTCCAGCGTTGTCTTTGCCGTAATCTCTATGCCCCCTTTTCCCGTATCAACAAGCACTGTGTCATAAGCGAACAGATAGAGCAAATAATCCCAGCAATTCCCTTCTGCAATAGGATAATAACCCTGCTCGCCATTTTGTTCGTCCTTGTCTTTGCAGACAACAAGTAGAAGGAAAATAAATACTATTACAAACAGCTTTTTCATATCATTCTCCTCTGCATATTATATGCGAATCTAAAACAAATCAAGATTACCAGGAACTAACTACATAAAAAAGGATTCACCCCTTCAGTATCAAGTGCGGATCAATCCCTTGCCCTATGTCGAAATCCAAATCCGCCAAACAGAGCGGCAGACGAAGCCGCAAATTCAAAATAGAAAAATGAACCAGGAACAGATCTGTAGCGTCCGACTTCAGTCGGACGAAATTATGTTAGCAATACAACCTTCTCTATCTTCTCACAACCTTCACTTTCTAACCGC
>FWPV01005869.1_pt1 | contig 24110 bp, 23 predicted proteins | sample 2228371 | NCBI WGS metagenome assembly FWPV01 (sample SAMEA103939776, study PRJEB20133) | metagenome | reverse complement strand
TACTATGTAGAACACGTCCAGTCCTCCACCGAAGGTGGAGGTTTATTTACTTCATAACGAAACCGGGCCAGCTTGGAAGAGCCGGCCCGGTTGGTCAAACGCGCAAAACTGACGGAAGGTTTCAGCCGTTCGCAACCATCATGCGCTTCTCGTCGCGGCCGCCCTTCATGCGCTCGGCCAGCAGGAAGGCCAGTTCGAGCGCCTGGTCGGCATTGAGACGCGGGTCGCAATGGGTGTGGTAGCGGTCCTGCAGGGCTTCCGCCGTCACCGCACGCGCACCGCCGGTGCACTCGGTCACGTCGTTGCCGGTCATCTCGATATGGATGCCGCCCGGATGCGAACCTTCGGCCCGATGGATCTGGAAGAAGCTCTCGACTTCTGAAAGCACCCGCTCGAACGGCCGGGTCTTGTAGTTGTTGAGCGTGATCGTGTTGCCGTGCATCGGATCGCAGGACCAGACCACCTTGCGGCCCTCACGCTCGACGGCGCGAATGAGGCGCGGCAGGTGATCGGCAACCTTGTCGTGACCGAAACGGCAGATCAGCGTCAGGCGACCGGCCTCGTTGTTCGGGTTGAGGATGTCGATCAGGTTCAGCAGATCATCGGCCTGCAGCGACGGGCCGCATTTCAGACCGAGCGGGTTCTTGATGCCGCGGCAGTATTCGACATGGGCATGGTCGGCCTGGCGCGTGCGGTCGCCGATCCAGATCATGTGGCCGGACGTGGCATACCAGTCGCCGGAGGTGGAATCGACGCGGGTCAGCGCCTCTTCGTAGCCCAGCAGCAGCGCCTCGTGGCTGGTGAAGAAGTCGGTTTCGCGCAGGCTCGGATTGGTTTCCGACGAAATGCCGATGGCCTTCATGAAGTCCATGGTTTCGGAGATCCGGTCGGCGAGCTTGCGATAACGCTCGGCCTGGGGGCTATCCTTGACGAAACCGAGCATCCACTGGTGCACGTTGTCGAGATTGGCATAGCCGCCCATCGCAAAGGCGCGCAGAAGGTTGAGCGTCGCCGCCGACTGGCGGTAGGCCATGATCTGGCGATCCGGATTGGGAACGCGCGATTCCGGCGTGAACTCGATGCCGTTGATGATGTCGCCGCGATAGCTCGGCAGCTCGACATCGCCCTGCTTCTCGAAATCGGACGAGCGCGGCTTGGCGAACTGGCCGGCAATGCGGCCGACCTTGACGACCGGCAGCTGCGCGCCGAAGGTCAGGACGACGGCCATCTGCAGGAAGGCGCGGAAGAAGTCACGAATGGTGTCGGCGCCATGCTCGGCGAAGCTTTCGGCGCAGTCGCCGCCCTGCAGCAGGAAGCCGTTGCCCTCGGCGACATTGCCGAGCGCCTTGGTCAGGCGGCGGGCTTCGCCGGCAAAGACCAGCGGCGGAAACTTGGCAAGACGTGCTTCGGCATCGCTGAGCGCCGCAGCGTCCGGATAGGCCGGAACCTGCTTGATCGGCTTGCTGCGCCAGCTGCTCGGGGTCCAATTCTGTGCCATGATCGTCACCTGCTGTTCGAAAAAGGACGGCCTCCTCCCGGCCGCTTTGGATCGGGGGCTTATAGACCCTAATATTTGCCTTGCAAAGCCGAACTTGAAGACCTTCCGGCAACGATTCTCTCCGCGCGACAAAAAAAGAACCGCCATCCGCGGCATAAGCCTCGTCCCCGCGGCCCAGGGACGTCGCGCGCCGCGATCTTGCATTTACATGGACGTAAACGTAAGCTTTTCCCGGCAAGGCGCAGACAACGAAGGAGAGCGGCCATGCAGCAAGAACATGCAGTCACGCGCGAGGACATCGTCTTTGCCGCGAAGGACGCCTTCCCGCTGTCGGGCACGCTGTTTCGCGGCGAAGGCGAGGGCCCGCTCGCGCTCATCTCCTCGGCAGCCGCCGTACCGCGCGGCATCTATGCCCGCTTTGCCGAACATCTCGTTGCCAGCCGCGGCTTCGGCGCCGTCATGACCTATGACTATCGCGGCGTTGCGGCCTCGCGCATTCCCAGGAGCTGGAAGCAGAAGCCGAGCATGGCCGACTGGGCGGAGAAGGACATGGCCGCCGCCGTCGACCACCTCGACAGCCTTTCGCCCGGGCGCAGCATGGTCGGTATCGGCCAGTCCTTCGGCGGCCAGGCGCTTGGCCTGTGCGGGCGCGCCAACCGCTTCGACCGCTATCTGATGGTCGCCGTCATGTCCGGGCACTGGGCCTACACCGCGGAACCCTACAAGGTCTTTGCCTCGATGAATCTTGTCGGCGTGCCCCTGGCGCTGATGACCGGCCGCGTCCCGGGCTGGATCGGCCTTGGCCAGACCTTGCCTGGCACGGTGTTTCGCCAGTGGGCGCGCTGGGGCCGGTCGCCGGACTATTTCTTCGCCGACGCCAAGATGGACGCCGCTCGCCGCTTTGCCGAGGTGCGCACGCCCATCCTGTCGATCGGCATCGAGGACGACGTCTGGGGCACACCGAAGGCGCAGGACGCCATACTCAAGGCCTATGTCAACGCCCCGGTCCACCGCATGCGCGTCTCGCCCGCCCTCACCGGCCAGCCGATCGGCCATCTCGGCTTCTTCCGCCCGGCCTTCCGGCACAGCCTGTGGGATCCGGCGATCGACTGGCTGATTGCCGGACACCAGCCCTCCTCCGCCATCGCCTCCTGATCCGGTCCGTACAGCCTGGAGTTATCCACAGGCCACCGGTCGTCTTCCTGCCATCCTATGGCCGCGAGAGACTGGAGTTTATGAAAAGATTGTCATGCTCTCATATTCGGGCTCGAGCGACGGCACGGGCCGAGGAAGCGTATCCGACAAGCTTCGCGCCAGCCACCACCCGTATTGCGGGTACGGCAGGAATGATCCTGCCCATGGGACGGCGCAAGGCTGCTCCCGCGTAAGCGTAACGATCATGAGGATCTGTGCTATGGCGTATGATTGGAGTGGTGTTCGTACCAGGCGTATCCGGCGGCTCAAATTCATTGCCGCATCCTGTCTTGGCCTGATGGTGCTTGCAGCGCCGGTGCTGGCCTTCACCTGACATTTTCTGTCTACCGGCGGAACCGACCGCCCGCTCGGACGTTTTGCGCGGGCGGGTCAGGTGCTCTGGTTCTTGCCCGCGGTTCCTTCCGCTCAAATTGCCCCGTCCGACCGACGGGGCATTTTTCTTTTCAGCCTCAACCCTACAGGTGCCGAACGAGCGCGTCAGACGCGCTCGCCGTTCTTCACCCGGTAGCTCGGGCTATACATGGTGACGAGTTCCTCGGCCGCGGTCGGGTGCACCGCCATGGTGCGATCGAAATCGTCCTTGGTGCAGCCGGCCTTGAGCGTAATCCCGAGGATCTGCGCCATTTCCCCGGCATCGTGACCCAGGATATGCGCTCCAACCACCTTGCGATCGGCGGCATTGACGATCAGCTTCATGATGGTCTTTTCGGCGCGGCCCGACAGCGTCGCCTTCATCGGACGGAACTGCGCGCGATAGACTTCCAGCTCGGGGAAGCGCTTGGTCGCGGCCTCTTCCGAAAGGCCCACCGTCCCGATTTCCGGCTGCGAGAACACCGCTGTCGCGATCATGTCATGGTCCGGCGAGGTCGGGTTGTTCTTGTACTCGGTTTCGATGAAGCACATGGCCTCGTGGATCGCCACCGGCGTCAGCTGCACGCGGTCGGTAACGTCGCCGAGCGCAAAGATGCTCGGCACATTGGTGCGCGAAAACTTGTCGACCACAATCGCGCCGCGCTCGTCCGTCGCGATTCCGGCGGTCTCCAGGCCGAGGCCCACCGTATGGGGATCGCGACCGAGTGCCAGCATGACCTGATCGGCGACCAGCGCACCATTGTTCTTGGTCTGCGCGACCAGCCGGCCATCCGCGCCCTTGGTCACCTGCTCGATGATGTCGTGGCAGAGAATGCGGATGCCCTTGGCTTCCATCGCCTCGTGCAGGCCGCGGCGCATGTCCTCGTCGAAGCGGCTGAGGATCTCGGCGCCGCGATAGATCAGCGTCGTCTCGACCCCGAGGCCGTGGAAGATATTGGCGAATTCGACGGCGATATAGCCGCCGCCGGCCACCACGATCGAGCGCGGCAATTCCTTGAGGTCGAAGGCCTCGTTGGACGAGATGCACAGCTCATGGCCCGGCAGCGCGTCATGCGGATTGGGCGCGCCACCGACGGCGATGATGATCTTCTCCGCCGTCACCACCTTGCCGGTCTTCGCCAGGCGCACGCTGTTGGGCCCGGCGATCTCCGCGCGGGTCTCGAGGATCTCGGCGCCGGCATTCTCCAGCCCCTTGCGATAGAGACCTTCGAGGCGGGCGATTTCCTTGTCCTTGGCAGCCACCAGCGCCGCCCAGTCGAACCGCGTTTCCCCGACCGTCCAGCCATAACCGGCCGCATCCTCGAAATGCTCGTGGAACTGCGAGGCATAGACGAACAACTTCTTCGGCACGCAGCCGCGGATGACGCAGGTGCCGCCGAACCGGTATTCCTCGGCGATGGCCACCTTCTTGCCGAGCGATGCCGCAAGACGGGCGCTGCGTACGCCGCCGGAGCCGCCGCCGATCACGAACAGGTCATAGTCAAAATCGGACATGGCAAATCTCCTGGAAAATCGAAAGTCTGAATGACCGCCCCGATATAGGGTGCCGGCCCATCAAAAGAAAAGCCCGGAACGCGTCCGGGCCTTGTCATTTTTTTCGCAGGTGCGGTAGCGATCAGGGCTTCGGGGCCGGCTGCTCTGTGGTGCCGACTTCCTTCAGCAGGGCGTCATTGGCCTGCTTTTCCAGATCGCGGGCAACCCCGGCGGTCCAGATGTCGGCAGCCTTCATCAGTTCGCGAATGGCGATCGGACCGTCTTTCAGCAGCTTCTTGCCGGCATCGCTGGTGTAGAAGGCCGAGATGGCGTTCAGCTCTTCGACGGAGAAGGCCTTGGCATAGACCAGAGCGGCTTCGCGCTCGAGATCGCCACGACGCGGAGCGAGCTTGATCGCCTCGGCATCGACCGTCTCGGAGATCTTGTCCTCAAGGTTCGGATAGGCCTGGATGAGCTGGGCCTTCAGCCGCTCGGAAATGCTCGGCAGGATGTTGTCCAGCCGATCCGTCGCACCGAGAGCGGTGATGGCCGCGCGCGCCGCCTGAACGTGCTCAGCGGAAATCTCCTGTGCCTGGGCCGAAACGCCCATGAAGAGGCCACCGGCAATGACGGCGACGGAAGCGAAACGCCCCAAACCCGAAAATCTGACCATGAAATCCATTGCTCCTGTTTAGTTCTTTGCGTCCATGACCCGCGCACCCGCCGGTCCGGCGATGATGGCAAGCGAGGCCAGATTGATGAATAGACCGTGCTCGACCACACCCGGAATTGCGTTGAGCGCACTTGCCAAGGCCTCTGCATCAGGAATGCGGCCAAATGATGCGTCGAGAATGAGGTGTCCGCCGTCGGTGGTGAAAAGCCCGTCGCCGGAGGCGCGCAGCTTCAGCTCACCTGTCAGACCGAAACGCTGGGCGACCTTTTCGACGGCGATGCGGGTGGAAACCTGGCCGAACGGGTTGATCTCGATCGGCAGCGGGAACCGGCCGAGCACGTCGACGACCTTGCTTTCGTCGGCGATCACGATCATGCGCTTCGAGGCGGCCGCGACAATCTTCTCGCGCAGCAGCGCGCCGCCGCCGCCCTTGATCAACCGCAGAGCAGCATCGACCTCATCGGCCCCATCGATGGTGAGGTCGAGTTCCGGCAGCTCGTCCAGCGACTTCAGCGGCACACCCAGTTCGAGGCAGAGCCGCGCCGTGCGCTCGGACGTCGGAACCCCTTCGACCTTGAGGCCGGCTGCCACCTTTTCCGCCAGAAGCCGGACAAACTCCTCGGCGGTGGAACCGGTGCCGATGCCGAGGCGCATTCCGTCTTCGACATGCTCCAAGGCCGCGGCCGCAGCCCTAATCTTCATTTCGCGGGCGTCCATGCGCCAAAAGCTCCTGTCCGTTTCGTCGTCCGCTGTTTACACGCCTCGCCGGGCAAACGAAAGCCCCTTTGCGAAAGCGCTGTCTCGGTTGCCTTTTGGCGGCAATTCCCCTACCCGGCTAGAGGACATTTCCCCGACCCAAACCGAGCGACGGAGCCCTCCTTGAAAGCCCCCACGATCGTCTTCGACCTCGACGGCACGCTCGTCGATACGGCACCCGACCTGGTTGCCAGCCTCAACTACACCATCGCGGCCGCCGGCCTGGCCCCGGTCGGCTACGAGGACCTGACGCATCTGGTCGGCCAAGGCGCCCGGGCAATGATCTCGCGCGCCTTTGCCCTGCGCGGCGCGGCGCTTGCCGAGGCCGATATCCAGCCGCTGCTCGATCGCTTCATCAGCCATTACCTGGCGGAAATGCCGGGCAAGAGCCTGCCCTATCCGGGTCTTCTGTCCGCCCTCGACCGGCTGAATGGCGCCGGTTTTGCCCTGGCCGTCTGCACCAACAAGATGGAAAGCCTGGCGGTACCGCTGATCGAGAAGCTCGGTTTGAAGGATCGATTTGCCGCCATTGCCGGCGGCGACACCTTTGCGGTGCGCAAACCCGATCCGGGCCACCTGACCGCCACGATCGAAAAGGCCGGCGGTGATCCGGCCCGCGCGGTGATGATCGGCGACAGCATCAACGACATTCTCGCCGCCCGCAATGCCGGCATCCCGTCGATCGTCGTGCCCTTCGGCTATTCCGATTGTCCGGTCGAGGATCTCGGGGCCAATCATCAGATCAGCCATTTCGACGAACTGACGGTCGACCTCATTCTGGAACTGATCGGGCGCGCCTGAGACCCGCCCGTCATGGTCAGCTGCGCGGCGCGCGCGCGTCGCTCGTGACCTTCATCGCCTTGCGGGTCGCATCGTCGCGACCATAGACGTCGTCGAAATACTCGACCGCGCCATCCTTGTTCGGCCAGGCCGTGAAATAGGAGACATAGACCGGGATCTTCTGCGGCACCTGCACCGCTCGGTTCTGGCCGGAGGCGATCTGCTTGGCGATCTCCGACGTCGTCGTTCCCATCACAGCCGCCGCCATCACCCGCGGTTCGGCCAGACGCACACAGCCATGGCTGAGCGCACGCATGTCACGCTGGAAGAAGCTCTTCGACGGCGTGTCGTGCATGTAGATGGCATGGCTGTTCGGGAACAGGATCTTCAGTTCCCCGAGCGCATTGTCACCACCCGGCGGCTGACGCACGTCGACGGCATGCGTCGTGTTCCAGTCCACCTGGCTCGACGACACCTTGCGCCCGCCATAGCTCACCTCGTAGCCGAGGCGGTCGAGATAGGTCGGATCGGCCCGAAGCTTCGGCAGCATCTCGTTGACGATGATCGATTTCGGCACGCCCCAATAGGGGTTGAACTCAACGGTCTCGATCTGGTCCTGGAAAAAGTAAGTCTGGTTCGACTTCGAACCGACCACGACGCGCATCGCCAGCTGCTCGCGGCCGTCATTGATGTAATGCGCGACGAAGGCCGGCTGGTTGATGAAGACATAGCGCTGGCCGAGATCGTCGGGCAGCCAGCGCAGCTGTTCCATGGCGATCAGCAGCTTGTCGATCTTCTCGGCATTGCTGTGGCCGGTAAGCGCGCGGATCGTCGCGCGGCCGACGACGCCGTCCGGCTTCAGACCCTTTTCCTTCTGGAAGGCCTCGACGACGGAGACGAGCTCCGGCGTGTAGTCCGGCGTTCCCGCATAGGCCGAGAAGGCGGCCGAATGGGCGGCCTTCAACGCTTCCGAGCCCTCGATCTGGATGGCGGCGAGGATATTGGCGAGTTCGGGATTGCTCTGGCCGGGCTTCAGCAGCGTGCCGGCCGCGATCTCGACCCGTGCCGGCTGTCCGGCATCGGCCGCGCGCAGCCGCAGAAGTTCGGCCTTGAGCGCCTGGAACTGGGCATTGTCCGGATCGCGGGCGCGCAGATACGCGGCCACGTCCGGGCTCAGCCGCAGCATGTTCAGCACCGGCTTCAGATTGACCGCCTTGCGCTTGAAGTCGTGATAGCCGGATATCTTGTTCGGATCGATGCGGCCGCGCGTCGTGTCGGTGACATAGGTGAGGAGCTTGGCCGACAGCGCCACCTCGAAGCGCGCCAGCTCGCGTGAAAGCCGGTCCGGATCGGCCGGATCGGCGGTTTCCGGCGGCAGGGCGACGGCGTAGTCCTCGGGCGCCAGCCCGGCAACGTCCGCAGCGGCAAGTCCGGCGATGGCCTGGCGCGCGCGCTCGGTGATGCCGGTCTCGCTCACCCAGATCAGCGGCTTCTTGTCGGCGTAATAGGCTTCGACGGCGCCGGCGACCTCGTCGATCGCGCGCACACCCGTCTCAGACAGGAAGCGGCGCACCTGCGGCTGGTCGAGCGTGGCGGCAGAGGCCGAGGCATCCGTGCCGGCCGGTGTCGCAGCCGCATCGACGGCGGCAGCCTTGATCGCGATCGGGCGGGTCGCCTCGGCCTTGTAGGTATAGTAGCGCGGGCCGCTCACCTTCGGCAGCGGCTCCGGATCGCCCATTTCAAGTCCACCCTGCGCCTGCGGCTCGAGAATGGTGCTGGTGCCGGTCCCTGCCCGCGGGCTGCTCGACTTGCCCGGTCCGCCGCGCAGCAGATCGAGAAGCGTGGCCGCCTCCGCCGCCGGGGGCAAGGCATTGAGGCTCGCGATCGCCGCAAGCACTGCGGTTGCCGCGATCTTCTTGTAATTCGTCATTGTCGCACTCGTTCCAGATCTGTCGTCGCCAGGTGGCGAAAGTCGCCGCCGCCATTTCGGGCGCGGATCACTAGCCCATAGGCATATCATTGAAAAGTTGGAGGCGCTGCCGCACCGTTGCCCAGCCGTTTCAAATCTGCGTGAATCCACGAAGGCCGGCCGCCCGGCACTCCCGCCAACCTTAATGAAAATACTCGTTAAATTTTCCTTACCGCCCGCATCTTCGCTGTGGAACAGCCAAGATTGGGTCGAAATCGCAGGCGCAATTTCGCTGGCCGGCGTGCCAAATATGACACGGCCGCGGGGCTCGGCGGTCGGCTTATGGACTGAAGTGTCAGCTGTCAGGCGGGAAAATGGCGACGGGTGGCATTGGCGAGCGCGACGAGGGCCAGCATGGCCGGCACCTCGACGAGAACGCCGACGACGGTTGCCAATGCTGCACCCGAATTGAGACCGAACAGGCTGATGGCCACGGCGACCGCTAGCTCGAAGAAATTCGATGTTCCGATCAGCGCTGCCGGCGCGGCGACATTGTGCGGGAGACGCCAGAGATAGGCCCAGCCATAGGCGATCACGAAGATCAGCAGGTTCTGCAGCAGAAGCGGAATGGCGATCAGCAGGATGACCAGCGGCGAGGAGACGATCGTCTCCGCCTGGAAGCCGAACAGCAGGACGACGGTCGCGAGCAGGCCGACGATGGAAAAGGGTTTGAGCTGGGCAGTGAAGCGGGCAACCGCCTCGCCGTCATGCCGGGCATCGAGGTGCCGGCGGGTGAAGTAACCGGCTGCGAGCGGGATCACGACGTAAAGGATGACGGAGAGCAGGAGCGTCGTCCACGGCACCGCCACCTCGGTCACGCCGAGCAGGAAGGCCGCGATCGGCGCAAAGGCGACGACCATGACCAGATCATTGATCGAGACCTGGACGAGCGTGTAGTTGGCATCGCCGCGCACCAGCTGGCTCCAGACGAAGACCATGGCCGTGCACGGCGCGACCCCGAGCAGGATCATGCCGGCAATGTATTCCTTGGCATCCTCGGGAGAGACGAGGTCAACAAAAACATATTGGAAGAACAGAACGCCGAGGATGGCCATGGTGAACGGCTTGACCAGCCAGTTGACCACCAGCGTCACGCACAGTCCCTTCGGCTTGCGGCCGACATCCTTGAGCGAGGCAAAGTCGATGCTGACCATCATCGGATAGATCATCACCCAGATCAGCACCGCCACCACCAGATTGACGCTGGCATATTCGATCGCAGCCACGGCCTGGAACAGTCCGGAGAAGGACAGGCCCAGCCCGACACCGGCCGCAATGCACAGCGCCACCCAGATCGAGAGATAGCGTTCGAAAAAACCGAGGGGTGACGGGGTCGGGGCGGTGGACGAGGTCATGCTGAGGTGCCGATCTTGGGATGGGAGGTGGCTGTGCTTGCGGGGCAGGTCGCCTTGCGTCAGGACTGGCCGATGTCGGTCAGGCGCTTCTGCAGGGCAAGCCGGTCAAGGCTGGTGATCGGCAAGTTGACGAAGATGGAGATGCGGTTGTTGAGCATGCGATAGACCTCGGCAAAGGCCAGCGCCTTCTCCGTGTCGCTACCCTCGACCGCGGCCGGGTCCGGGACGCCCCAATGGGCGGTCATCGGCTGACCGGGCCAGACCGGGCAGGATTCGGCCGCAGCCGAATCGCAGACGGTAAACACGAAGTCCATCTTCGGCGCACCCGGCGCGGCAAACTCGTCCCAGCTCTTCGAGCGCAAGCCGGACGTGTCATAATTGGCGCGCTTCAGGAGCTCGATCGCCATCGGATGAACCTCACCCTTGGGATGCGAGCCGGCGGAATAGGCGGTGAACCGCCCCCGCCCCTCGCGATTGAGGCAGGCCTCGGCGAGGATCGAGCGGGCGGAATTTCCGGTGCAGAGGAAAAGGACGTTGAAATGATCGTGTGCCATGAGAGGAGCCTTCAGCAGCGACAGGTGATTTCTTCAAGGATCGGCCGGCACAGATCCGGAGACCCGCCGCAGCAGTCCTCCAGCAGGAAGGCCATCAGTTGACGCATCGCGTCGAGGTCGGCGCGATAGCGGATATGCCGCCCCTCACGCTCGCTTGCCACCAGCCCGGCATTGGCGAGAACCGTGAGGTTGGCCGACAGGGTGTTGGGACGGAAATTGAGCGCTGCGGCGATGTCGCCGGCGTTCAATCCGTCCGGCGCATGACGCACCAGAAGGCGGAAGATCGCCAGGCGACCGTCATGGCCAAGCGCCGAAAGGGCATCGAGGGTTTGCTTTGTATCCATATTTCCAGAAATCATGAATTATCGAAATTTGCAAGAGGATAGCGAGGAGAAATAAATATGATTAGTGTACTCAATTTTTTAATAGGCCATTGCGCCGCATCAACACCGGCCTAAATATCGCAGCCTGACTATCGAATAAGACAGCAAGGGCAGACCGATGAGCAACACCCGCACCGAAACCGACACATTCGGCCCGATCGAGGTCGCCGCAGACCGTTACTGGGGCGCCCAGGCCGAACGGTCCCGCGGCAATTTCAAGATCGGCTGGGAACGACAGCCCCTGTCGGTCGTGCGCGCACTCGGCATCGTCAAGCAGGCGGCGGCGCGCGCCAACATGGCGCTCGGCGTGCTCGATCCCACGATCGGCAAGGCCATCATCGCCGCCGCGCAGGAGGTCATCGACGGCAGGCTGAACGAGCACTTCCCGCTCGTCGTCTGGCAGACCGGCTCGGGCACGCAGTCCAACATGAATGCCAATGAGGTGATCTCCAACCGGGCGATCGAAATGCTGGGCGGCGTCATGGGCTCGAAGAAGCCGGTCCACCCCAACGACCACGTGAACATGAGCCAGTCGTCCAACGACACCTATCCGACGGCCATGCACATCGCCTGCGCGGAACAGATCGTTCGCCACCTGATTCCGAATCTCAAGCATCTTCACCAGGCCCTTGATGCCAAGGCAAAATCCTTCGCCCACATCATCAAGATCGGCCGCACCCATACCCAGGACGCGACCCCGCTGACGCTCGGCCAGGAATTCTCCGGCTACGCTGCCCAGGTGGCGTCCGCGATCAAGCGGATCGAGCTGACGCTGCCGGGCCTCTACGAGCTCGCCCAGGGCGGCACCGCCGTCGGCACCGGTCTCAACGCGCCGGTCGGCTTTGCCGAAAAAGTGGCGGAAGAAATCGCCGGGATCACCGGCCTGCCCTTCGTCACCGCGCCGAACAAGTTCGAGGCTTTGGCCGCCCATGACGCCATGGTCTTTGCCCATGGCGCGATCAATGCGGCAGCCGCCGCCCTCTTCAAGATCGCCAATGACATCCGCTTCCTCGGCTCCGGCCCGCGCGCGGGCCTCGGCGAACTGGCGCTGCCGGAGAACGAACCGGGCTCGTCGATCATGCCGGGCAAGGTCAACCCGACCCAGTCGGAGGCCCTCACCCAGGTCTGCGCCCACATCTTCGGCAACCAGGCCGCCATCACCTTTGCCGGCAGCCAGGGCCATTTCGAACTCAACGTCTACAATCCGATGATGGCCTACAACTTCCTGCAGTCGGTGCAGCTGCTCGGCGATGCGGCCCGCTCGTTTACCGACAATTGCGTGGTCGGCATCGAAGCGCGCGAGGACAATATCAAGAAGGGCGTCGAAAACTCGCTGATGCTGGTGACCGCGCTCAACACCCGTCTCGGCTACGACACCTGCGCCAAGATCGCCAAGACCGCCCACAAGAACGGCACGACGCTGCGCCAGGAGACGGTCGGCGGCGGCTATCTCAGCAACGAGGAGTTCGACGAACTGGTGCGCCCGGAGCTGATGATCGGGCCGAAGTGAGAGACGCCGCACAGAGGCGGTCTCAGCCCTTGCGCGCGGCCGCCTTCCCTCAAATCGATTTTATTGCAGCGGCCCGGATTTCAATCCATTCAACCGGGCCGCTCACCCTTTCGCTGCATTGAATTCTTAAGGGCTTGCCCTTACACCACGGCCATCCGACAACCTGCCTCCGAAAGGCTTTTGACTGATGGCTGACGCTCTCTTTCCCCTCGGCGAAGACACCACTCCCTACCGCAAGATTACCTCCGACTACGTAACCGTCGACACCTTTAAGGGCCAGGAGGTCCTCACCGTCGATCCGGAGGGTCTGCGCCTGCTCGCCGAGACCGCCTTTGCCGACATCAACCATCTGTTGCGTCCCGGCCACCTGAAACAGCTCGCCTCGATCCTGTCGGATCCCGAGGCCACCGACAATGACCGCTTCGTCGCCTATGACCTGCTGAAAAACGCCAATATTGCTGCCGGCGGCGTGCTGCCCATGTGCCAGGACACCGGCACCGCGATCATCATGGCCAAGAAGGGCCGCAAGGTCTGGACCGAAGGCGGCGACGAGGTGGCGCTCGCCAAGGGCGTGATGGACGCCTATGAGCGCAAGAACCTGCGCTATTCGCAGCTGGCGCCCCTGAAGATGTTCGAGGAGAAGAACACCCGCACCAACTTGCCGGCGCAGATCGACATCTACGAGGAAGGCGAAGACGCCTACAAGTTCCTGTTCATGGCCAAGGGTGGCGGCTCGGCCAACAAGACCTATCTCTACCAGGGCACGCCATCGCTTCTCACTCACGACCGGATGATCGAGTTCCTGAAGGACAAGATCCTCTCGCTTGGCACGGCAGCCTGTCCGCCCTACCATTTGGCGATCGTCATCGGCGGCCTGTCGGCCGAGATGAACCTGAAGACGGTCAAGCTCGCCTCGGCGCGTTATCTCGACAGCCTGCCGACCGAAGGTTCGGAATCGGGCCACGCCTTCCGCGATCTCGAGATGGAAAAGGAAATCCACAAGCTGACCCAGTCGCTCGGCGTCGGCGCACAGTTCGGTGGCAAGTATTTCTGCCATGACGTACGCGTCATCCGCCTGCCCCGTCACGGCGCCTCGCTGCCGATCGGACTTGGCGTCTCCTGTTCCGCCGACCGCCAGGCGCTCGGCAAGATCACCCGGGACGGCATCTACATCGAGCAGCTGGAAACCGATCCGTCGAAGTATATGCCCGAGATCGACGAGACGGCGCTCTCCTCCTCGGTGGTCAAGATCGACCTCAACCAGCCGATGAGCGCGGTCCTTGCCGAACTCACCAAGCATCCGGTGAAGACCCGCCTGTCGCTCACCGGCACCATCATCGTCGCCCGCGACCTTGCCCATTCCAAGATCCGCGAGCGGCTGGAAAAGGGCGAAGGCATGCCGGAATACCTGAAGAACCACCCGGTCTACTATGCCGGCCCGGCCAAGACCCCGACCGGCTATGCCTCCGGTTCCTTCGGCCCGACCACGGCCGGCCGCATGGATAGTTACGTCGACCAGTTCCAGTCCTTCGGCGGCTCCATGGTGATGCTGGCCAAGGGCAACCGGTCGCGCGCCGTGCGCGAGGCCTGCAAGAAGCACGGCGGCTTCTATCTCGGCTCGATCGGTGGCCCGGCCGCCCGCCTGGCCCAGGATTGCATCAAGAAGGTCGAGGTTCTGGAATACCCGGAACTGGGTATGGAAGCCGTGTGGAAGATCGAAGTCGTCGACTTCCCCGCCTTCATCGTCACCGACGACAAGGGCAACGACTTCTTCCAGGAATTCAACCTCGGTTGACGATCAGCCCAGGATTTGTCTCTGCGGGGGCGGCGCGCAAGTGCCGCCCTTCGTTTTACTTGAAGGCAATTATCCACTATTTTTCAGTATTTTAGCCAAGATATCGGAAATCAACGCAAGTTGTTGTCGATGACAACAGGGGTGGCCGACATTAAATATTTCCAAACAATTTTCTTCTATTTATAGGAAAGGATCGTGGATCCGAGAGATGAATGGAGTTCGCCGATGAACACGGCAACGACGCCGAAGGGGCAGGTTCCCGACGTAGCGGCGCAGATCACCTATGCCATGCGTACGATGGGTGTCGCTCCCATTCCGCGGAACTATGAACTCTTCTATGAGGCCTATATCGGTTCCAATCCGGCCTTGACGAAGGAGCTCGCCGCCCTCGGCAGCAAGGCGACCCAGGAAGAGCTCGACGAGCTCGGCCAGCAGTATTTCGGCAATCACCAGAGCCGCGTGATCGAGAACGCCCATTCCCGCATCATCAACGAGCTGGACGGGCTGCTGCGCCTCCTGAAGCAAGAACAGAACTCGCTCGAAAGCTACAACAAGCTGCTCGGCGAAACCTATACCCGCATCAGCTCCAAGAACCACAACAGCGCCGACATCCTGCGCAGCGCCATCACGCTGCTGTCGGAGGCCACCGGCGACACCATGGCCCATGGGTCCCAGACGGTCGAGCAGGTCAGCCAGAAGTCGCAGGAAATGGACCAAGTCCGCAAGGAACTGGACGAATACAAGCGCATCGCCAACACCGACTCGCTGACCCGCATCGCCAACCGGCGCGCCTTCGATGAACGGCTCGCGGCGATCTATGATGCCACCTCCAGCGCACCGCTGACCGCACTAGTGCTCGCCGACATCGACAACTTCAAGAAGATCAACGATACCTACGGCCACCCCGTCGGCGACAAGATCCTGGCGACGGTCGCCACCGTCATCCGCGCAAATGTGCGCAAAGACTGTTTCGTGGCCCGCACCGGCGGCGAGGAATTCGCCATCATCATCGAAGGCAACACCGCCGAAGAGGTCAACCAGATGTGCGAGCGGGTCCGAACCGCGCTCGAGACGACGCCGTTCAAGAACTCGCGCACTGGCGTCAATTACGGCCCGATCACGCTGTCGCTCGGCTTCTGCATGGCCGGAGATGCCGAGGATGCGGGCGAACTCTACGCCAAGTCCGATATCGCCCTCTACTGCGCCAAGAATGCCGGCCGCAACCGCACGAAGATCTTCGAGGACGGCATGAAGAAGGACTTCACCAAAAGCTGGCTGATCTACAAGCGGTAAGGCTCGCTTGAACGTTCACGGACAGGCCGAACCGCCGCTTTCCCGGGCGATCGCAATCAGCTCGGGTCGGTATTCGAAGTGCATCGTGTCGTAGTGATACCAGCGCCCGCCCCAGATGAAGCCCTGGCGCTCGAAGGCGTCGACGATCGTCATCGGGAACTTGTTGGCGTAGTTCGGCACCTTGCCCGGCTTGCCGCCGGACCAGATCCAGTAGTCGGCGAACTTGGTGTTGATGTCGATCGCGGCGCCAAAACTGTGGACCGACATGTTCGACGCATTCGCCACCTTGCGCCAGTTGAATGTGCCAGCCGACGGCGTCAGGTATTTCTTCAGTTCCGGCTTTGACGCGAGCTCATCGCGCACCTTTTCCAGCGCCGCGGCCGCTCCCTGCCGCTTCGTCACCCTCAGGTTTTCGCCGAACCAAGCCACCTTGACCAGCGAGCGCTCCACCTCGCGGGCCGACGCCCCGTAGAGCCGCATCATCAAGGGATCGCTGCGAATGCGGCCAGGATCGAAATTGACCGCCGGCCGCGTTTCGCACGGGCCCATCGGATAATCCTGCGACAGGCTGTCCTCGACATCGCCTTTTTCGAGCTTGGTGAAATGGTCCTTGGCCTTGCCGTCATCGATCAGCAGCGGTTCGGCACCGTCGCGAAAGACCAAACGGCCGTCTTCAATGCCGGCAATCGTTTCAGGATAGGCGGCAACGAGCAGTCTGAGCTTGTCGTTAAGCGAAAGTTCGCCGGCCGCCGCGGCCGAGGTCAAAAGGGCAAGGCAGAGCCCCAGCAGTCCAGATCGTCCGACACGCATATCCGCCCCTCATCTGCCCAAATCCCCTGGCGGAGAGCCTCGCACGCAATGGACGGGCTGGCAATGCGGCACGGAGACACTGGCCGGGAAGCGATGCCGCTGCCGATCACCACATGGTCTTGGCGGCGCGTTCCGGCCATTCGCGGTCATAGCTTTCCTTGTCGAAGTCCGCCTTGGCCGCCTGCAACAGATCGCCGGCCGTCGGCAGGCTTTTCGGATCGACGAAGCTCTCCGGGTTCCAGAGATCGGCGCGGATGATCGCCCGGGCACACTGGAAATAGACCTCTTCGATGGAAACGAGCACCACCGTGCGTGGATGCTTGTCGTCCATTTCGAAGCTCTGCAGCAGTGCGGGATCGACCGAGATCACCGCGCGGCCGTTGACGCGCATCGCCGTGTTCGACCCCGGGATCAGGAACATCAGCGCCACCCGCGGGTCGCGCACGATGTTGAGCAGCGAATCGATGCGGTTGTTGCCGCGCCAGTCGGGAAGGGCGAGCGTCTTATGATCCTCGACCCGCACCACGGCGCCGCGGTCGCCCCGCGGCGAGCAATCCAGCCCCTCCGGCCCGACGGTTGCGAGCGCGACGAAGGGCGAGGCCTCGATCATGCGGCGGTAGTCGGCCGTCAGTGCGGCGGTCACCTTGACCAGAGAGGCCTCGGAAACGCCCTGATAGATGTCCTTCAGTGCCTCGACCGTGCTGATGATCGTCATACCCTCTCCTTCGCGCCCTGAACCGTTGTCGACGCCGCCGATGAAAAACGGCCCGGTCTACGATCCAAGCGTATCAGAAGGATGACGATGCGCGCAGCCGCTGCGTTTCGCCGACATTCCCCTCGTCCGTGTCGGCGAGCAGGAACTTCGAGACGGCGGCGATCACCTCGGGCGCACTGACGATGCGGCGATGGCCCTGCCCGTTTGCCCAGTGATGACGGACATGCGGGCCGGCCGACAGATAGCGCCGTGCATGGTCGGCATTCACTTCCTTGTCGTCCTCGGCATGCACGACCAGCAAGGGCTTGCCCAGCCGGCGGGCGATCGGCACGCCGTCAAGCGCTGAGGCCGGGCAGCCGGCCCGCCGCTCGGTGAGCCGGATGAGCGCGCTCGCCGTTGCCGGCGTGAGCTTGGCGATCCGCACAAAAGTCGCAAGCACCTCGTCGATCCGCGACGGCGAGCCGATGACGGCGAAGCGCTCCGCCGCCAAGGTGGCGATGCCGGGAAAGCTGCCACCCGAGGCCGCCATCAGCGCCGCGCCGCCGAAGGAATGGCCGACGGCGGCATCGAAAGGCCCGAAGCGCGCCTGCGTTTCAGCCATGGCGTTCGCGGCCATCCGCATGTCGAGGCGCCGGCCCGCAGAACGGCCATGCCCCGGCAGATCGAGGATGATGACCTCCGCCCCGGCGTCGCGCAGGCCGATCGCAAGGTCAGCGAGATATTCCGCCCGCGAGCCCCAGCCATGAACGACGAGCACCCGCGGCGCCTGGCTGTTGGCGGCGCCCAGCCGCTGGACGCCGACCGTCCCGCCCCCGCGCCCGACCATCAGTTTCTCCGCGCCTCCAAGCTTGCGCTGCCCCTCGGCAAAGGCCGCCTTCGCCTTGGCCGCCTTCGGGCGCTTCGGCGGCGTGCGGCAGAAGAGAGCGAGGGCTGCCTGCCCGGCCAATGTCGGAGACAGGCGACCGAGTGCCGAAAAACCGAATCGGGTGACCTTGAGCGCAAAGGATGGCATAGTCGGAAATCCTCGATAATGTTCAACGATGAACAATAAGTACAATGATGAACAAAAATCAAGTCCTGCCGTGGGACCATCCGCGCTTCAAGAGCTGGGTTTCCGTCGGTCGTGCCTGCCAGCTGATGCAGCAGGCGCTGACGCGCGCCCTGTCCTCGCTGGACATCAAGCCGCCGCATCTCGACATTCTCATCAATCTCTATCGCTTCGAAGGCATTTCGCAGCAGGAACTGGCCCGCAAGCTGCTGGTCGGCCGCTCCAACATGAGCATGCTCCTGCCGCAGATGGAAAAACGCGGCCTGATCGAGCGCCGGCCCGACGGTCGTGACAAGCGCATCCTGCGGCTGTTCCTCACCGAGGAAGGCCGGGACCTCACCGCGCGGGCCATGGTGATCCAGACGGAACTCATCGAGCGCACGCTCTCCGTGACGCCGATCGAGGACTGCACGCTGATGGGAAACACGATGGAAAAGCTGATCGCCCGGCTGCTGAGCGAAGAGGCAGCCGCGGACTAGCAGCGGCCGCGGCTTGAGCCTTCGGATTTATCAGCGCCTGCCGCGGCTTAGGCCCTTCTCGGCCAGTTCCCGCTCATACTCGGCAAATTTGGCCTCGCCGCTTTCCCCGAGTTCGCGCAGATAGGACCAGGTAAAGATGCCGCTGTCATGGCCGTCGTCAAACGCGATGCGCACGGCGTAGTTTCCGGTCTGCACCACGGCCTTGATCGCAACGTCGCGCTTGCCCGGCACCGCTACCTTTTGGCCCGGCCCATGGCCCTGGACCTCGGCCGAGGGCGACAGCACCCGAAGCATTTCCGCCGGCAGGGCCGCCGTCACGCCATCGCTGAAGCTCACCGACAATTGCCGGCGATCCTTCGACACCTTGAGTTCGGTCGGCCAGAAATCGCTCATCTTCCCCATCCATCCATGATCCGGAACGGCAGAACTATGCCTGCCTCTTGTGCAGCGCAAGACATTTTGCCGACCGCAGAACCACCCATTTGCTTGACGTCGCGCAAGAGGCTGACCATTTTACCGCCATAAGAGGGAGGTCGTGCTTTGAATTTCAGCGCTGGACCATGGCAGGACGCGACGGCTCTCGCTTCGAGCGATGCGCCGATGATCGACCCGTTCGGTCGACGGGTGACCTATCTGCGCGTATCGGTCACCGACCGCTGCGACTTCCGCTGCACCTATTGCATGGCGGAAAACATGAATTTCCTGCCGAAGAAGGATCTGCTGACGCTGGAAGAGCTCGACCGGCTCTGTTCCGCCTTCATCGCCAAGGGCGTGAAGAAGCTCCGGCTGACCGGCGGCGAACCGCTGGTACGCAAGAACATCATGTTCCTGATGCGCAACCTGTCGCGCCATCTGGCGAGCGGCGCGCTCGACGAACTCACCTTGACCACCAACGGCTCGCAGCTCGCGCGCTTCGCCGACGAACTGGCCGATTGCGGCGTGCGCCGCATCAACGTCTCGCTCGATACGCTCGATCCGGACAAGTTCCGCGCGATCACTCGCTGGGGCGAGTTCGACAAGGTAATGGAGGGTATCCGCGCCGCCCAGGCCGCCGGCATCCGCGTCAAGCTCAACGCGGTGGCGCTGAAGGGCTTCAACGAGGACGAGATCCCCGCGCTGATGCGCTATGCGCACGATCACGACATGGACCTCACGCTGATCGAGACCATGCCGATGGGCGAAACCGGCGAGGATCGCACCGACCAGTACCTGCCCCTTTCCCTCGTTCGGCAGCGGCTGGAAGAGAGGTTTACGCTGACCGATCTGCCTCTCTCAACGGGAGGTCCCGCACGTTACGTGAGGGTCGAGGAGACCGGCGGCAAGCTCGGCTTCATCACGCCGATGACGCATAATTTCTGCGAAAGCTGCAATCGTGTACGGCTCACCTGCACGGGCACGCTCTACATGTGCCTCGGTCAGGACGACGCCGCCGACCTGCGCACCGCCCTGCGCGCCTCGCCCGACGACGCCTACCTTTCGGCGGCTATCGACGAGGCGATCGGGCGCAAGCCCAGGGGCCATGACTTCATCATCGACCGCACCCATCGCCGGCCGGCGGTCGCCCGTCACATGAGCGTCACCGGTGGATGACGGCGAAGGGCGGTCACGGCCACCGACGCGCATCTTGACACGTCGTACACGTCCTTCTTTGCGGGCCTCGCAGGCAACACCACAAAGGGGATATCGAACAGCGGCCGCTTCGATTAGAAGGGGCGTCACGTTTTTCCAGGATTCCCCCCGAAATGGCATTTTCCGACAATAGCAAGGGCGCCTTGCTGATGGCGCTTTCCATGGCCGGCTTCACGTTCAACGACGCGTTGAGCAAGGCGATGTCGCCGCTGATGAATGTCGGGCAGCTGATGTTCGTACGCGGGGCGCTGACCACGGTTCTTGTGTTTCTGGTCGCCCGGCAGATGGGGGCGCTCGGCCATGTGCGCAAACTCGCCCAGCCGAAGGTGCTGCTGCGCATCCTGTTCGAGACGCTGGCGGCCGTCGCCTTTCTCAGCGCGCTGGGTCGCATGCCCCTTGCCAATGTCTCGTCGATCCTGCAGTCGCTGCCGCTCGCCGTCACCCTCGGGGCTGCCCTCTTCCTTGGCGAGCCGGTCGGCTGGCGGCGCTGGACGGCGATCGCGGTGGGTTTCCTCGGCGTGCTCATCATCATCCGGCCCGGTCCCGAAGGTTTCACCGTCGCTTCGCTCTACGTGCTGACCAGCGTCGTCTTCGCCGCCGCCCGCGACCTCGTGACCCGCAGGATCGATCCGGAGATCTCCTCGCTCGCCGTCACGCTCTCCACCGCCGGCGGGATCACGCTGGCCGGCGCCGCGCTGATCGTGCCCTTCGGCGGCTGGCAGCCGATGGCCGCCTCGACCTGGGCGATCATGACGCTGGCCGCCTGCCTCATCTTCGTCGGTTATCTCGCGATCATCATGGCCATGCGCACCGGCGAGATCTCGTTCATCGCCCCCTTCCGCTATACCAGCCTGCTCTGGGCGGTGGCGCTCGGTATGATCTTCTTCAACGAGGTTCCCGACCACTGGATGGTCGTCGGCACGCTGACCATCATCGGCTCCGGCCTCTACACCTTCTATCGCGAGAACAGGCTGCGTGCGGAGAAGGCCCGGCAACTCCTGGCCTCGGGAGCGCAGCCATGAGCCTTGCCGTGAACCCGCCTTTGACCGCCTGGGGAAGCCGGCCGTGACGGATGTCCGCTTCCTCGACCGCCGCTCGCCGCCGCATATCGTGACCCTGGTCGCGATCGCCGGCCTGTCGGCGCTGACCATGAACATTTTCCTGCCTTCGCTGCCCAGCATGGCCAAGGATCTCGGCGTGTCCTACGGCACGATCCAGATCCTGATCTCCGGCTATATCGCCATGACCGCGCTGATCCAGATCGTCATCGGACCGCTCTCGGACCGCTTCGGCCGGCGCCCGACGGTGATCGGCAGCCTTGCCATCCTGATCCTCGCCACCTTCGTATGCATGATCGCGACCGACATCTACACGCTGGTGGCCGCCCGCATGCTGCAGACGGCCGTTGTCGCCGGCATCGTCCTGTCGCGCGCCATCGTGCGCGACATGGTGCCCATGGAGGAGGCCGCCTCGATGATCGGCTATGTCACCATGGGCATGACCATCGTGCCGATGATCGGGCCGACGCTCGGCGGCGTGCTGGGCGACGCCTTCGGCTGGCGGGCGAACTTTGCCGCCCTGCTGATCCTGGCCGTCCTGGTGCTGGCCCTCGTGCTCACCGACCTCGGCGAGACCAACCGCAACCGCAGCGCCAGCTTCTCGGCGCAGTTCCGGGCCTGGCCCGGGCTCCTCGCCTCGCCGCAGTTTTGGGGCTATACCGCCGTCGTCACCTTCACCTCCGGCGCCTTCTTCGCCTTTCTCGGCGGGGCGCCCTTCGTCGGCGCGACGCTGATGGACATGAGCCCGAGCACGCTCGGCCTGCAATTCGTCTTCATCGCCGCCGGCTACATGGTCGGCAACTTCCTGTCCGGCCGTTATGCCCGCCGCTTCGGCACCTTCGCCATGATGCTGGCCGGCACGCTGGCGCTGATTGCCGGCACGCTGGTGCCGATGGCCTTCCTGCTGTCCGGCATCGACAGCGCGATCGCCTTCTTCGGGCCGCAGATCATCGTCGGCTTCGGCAACGGCCTGACCCTGCCGAGCGCCAATGCCGGCGTGGTCAGCGTCAAGCCGCATCTTGCCGGCTCGGCTTCGGGCCTGAGCGGCGCCATCGCCATGGGCGGAGGTGCCGCAACCTCCGTCTTCGCCTCGGCCATCCTCTCCGTCGAGACCGGCGCCATGCCGCTCCTCCTCGTCATGCTCGGCTGCGGCCTCCTTGCCCTTGCCGCGCTCATCTTCCTGCGCCGGAGCGACGAGGCCTGACCATGGACGCCCCTCGCCCGCCCGCTCTCATCCTCGCCGGCGGCCTGTCGCGCCGCATGGGACGCGACAAGCGGCTGGCCGAACTCGGCAACAGGCCGCTGCTTGTGCATGTGCTGGAGCGCCTCCGCCCGCAGGTCGGGAGCCTCGCCATCAACGCACCGCAGCCGCTGGCCATCGATCCCGGCCTGCCGCTGGTGCCCGATACGCTCCCCGACCATCCGGGACCGCTCGCCGGCGTGCTCGCCGGCCTGCGCCATGCGGCAGCCACGCGCCCGGACGGGAGCCATCTCCTGACAGTGCCGGCCGACACTCCCTTTCTGCCCCATGACCTGGTCGCAAGGCTGGCAGCCGCCGCCGATGATCCGGCCGCTATCGTCGTTGCCGCCTCGCAGGGCCAGGCCCATCCCGTCGTCGCGCTCTGGCCGCTGTCGCTTGCCGATGATCTGGAAACCTGGCTCGGCGATCCGGTCAATCGCCGTCTCCAAGCCTTCATCGCACAGCATCCGAACCGGGCCGTCGCGTTTGCGAGCATGTCCACCGCGATCGGCGATCTCGATCCCTTCTTCAACGTCAACACGCCCGACGATCTGGCCACCGCCGAGCGGTTCCTGAAAGCACGCGCCCCATGACCGATACCCCGCGCATCTTCGGCATTTCCGGCTGGAAGAACTCCGGCAAGACCGGCCTTGCGGTGCGCCTCGTCGAGGAATTCACCCGACGGGGCTATCGCATCTCGACGATCAAGCATGCCCATCACGACTTCGACATCGACAAGGTCGGTGCTGACAGCTACCGCCACCGTCAGGCCGGCGCCCATGAGGTGGCACTGGTCTCCGGCACCCGTTACGCCATCATGCACGAATTGCGGGGGGCCGCCGAGCCGAGCCTCGAAGAGGTCATCGCCCGCCTCGTTCCCTGCGACCTCGTGTTGATCGAAGGCTACAAGCGCGAGCCCGTTCCGAAGATCGAGGCCCGCCGGCTGGAGGCGAAGAACCGCGAGCCGCTGGCGCCGCACGATCCGCACATCGTCGCGATCGCTGCCGACCATCCGGTCACCGACAGCGGGCTTCCCGTCTTCGATCTCGATGACACGACCTCGATCGCCGACTTCGTTGCCCGCATCACCGGTCTGCCGGATCGCAAAGACTGACGGCGACCCGTCTCGGCGCATGTCAACCCGCAGGACGCAAAAGGCCGCCGGATCGCTCCGGCGGCCTTTCCTGTTTCAGATCCGCAAGGCTTAGCGGTTGGATGCGGTCGCCGGGCGCACCAGCGAGGTGACGCGTCGGATCGCCACGCGGCGGTTCTGCTGCTCGGCCTCGGCGGTGCGGATCTTCAGATAGCGCTCGCCATAGCCCTGGACCGACAGGTTTTCCGGCGGAATGCCGAACACATTGGTAAGCGCCGTCGCGACGGATTCCGCGCGCTGGTCCGAAAGCACCAGGACGCCGGCGAGAAGGTGCTGATCGTGACGGCTACCAACGAGTTTGTGAAGCGCCCGATCGCGGCGGCTTTCGGCGTGAGCGAGCTGATCGCTGTCG
>FWPV01005868.1_pt1 | contig 24112 bp, 19 predicted proteins | sample 2228371 | NCBI WGS metagenome assembly FWPV01 (sample SAMEA103939776, study PRJEB20133) | metagenome | reverse complement strand
TTATTTCTAATGGCTCTTTGCCGGAAAAATACGAGTTTGCTATTAACGAGTACAAAAAAAAATTGCAACTGGCTACTTTCAGTCTAGACGGCTCTTCAGCTTCAATAAACGATACTATTAGAAATAAAGGTTCATTTGATAAAGTATGCAAAACAATCAAATCATATGTAGAAAAAAATGTTCCTGTAGCTATAAGCGTCTGTCTAAACAAAAAGAATAAGAGCGATATTAGTAATATTTATAAACTTGCTTTGAAGCTTAAAATAAAAATGGTAATATTTACCAGCACTATAGAAACAAAATATAATAAATATCTTGTACTGTCTGACATAGAAAAGGCAATTGATTTAAGCAATATTGAAAAAAAAGCAACCAAAAGTCCCATCCATACTCTGATAATGAGTGGCTTACTTACAAAAAAGGGAATCAACTTCTGTAATGGCCTTAACGATCTTTCCACTCTAGCAATAAATCCCTTTGGACAAGCTATATTTTGTTGTGACACGATTAGGGAAGGTAAAATACTTGGTGATCTTAAAAAAGAAGATTTTTACCAAATATACCGCCGTTATCTGGAAGCAGTCTGCCGAATAAAACAACTTAGGTTGGAAATACTAAAAACGGGTAAAACCACAAAAGGTTTTTATTCGTGCGAATTCTGCAACGGAATTGACAATAACTTATTTTATAATTTATGATAATAATAAATTATGAAAAAGAAAAAATTTTATCAGAAACCTAAAATCAAAAAGACAAAAATCGGGAGTTTCTTTTTTACTGACAGTTTTCTAAATCATGACGGGAATGCTCTCCTGGCCCGTAGCCCTTATTGCTGTTACGACGGCAGCGGCGGTTGTTCACAGTGTTCTTATCCTACAGCAGGGTAAGTAGTTTATCTGCCAGAAAGTTATCTTTATCGGAAAAATAAAAAAAATAGACACTTTCACCCAAATCTTCAAGTAAAGAAAGAATGCTCTGGGAATCTGTCTTGTTTAGAACAAAATCTTTCAATCTGCATCCATCGCCTTTCTGAATAGTAAACCGACTAGATTTTTTCAGGATAAAAAATTTCCCTATTGGAAGTCTTATCCCTTTCTTTTTATGATTGTTTTTTTCTACAAACGGTAACTGGTAAAAATATAATTTTCCGTTTTCCTTTCTTACTAGGCATTTATCGTCACACAGGGGTTCGAATTTTTTGCAAAGCATAGAGATAATAGTAGATTTACCAGATCCTTTGTCTCCCAAAAATAGATAGGCTTGCCTGTTAACACTGATCGCAGAAGCGTGCATGATAAAAGCAAAACCATGTTTTTGGGCTAAATACGACAATATTTTTTCAATAATTATCTCGAATTGAGAAACATTAATGGTAAATGGGGTTGCCAAAGTATTTTCATTTAGCTGCGTGAAAAGTTTAATGTAGAGACTATTCCCTTTTTTGAGAAAATATTTATCCTCTGGCATCTGATTAACAAACTTTATAAAAAAATCAACTTTATCTACTTTTTCTACAGAAAAAGGCGCAATTATGGAACGATACCAAGCACTATCTATCAGAGGAATTTTATCACCTGTTGAACAAGCAAAAATAATCTTTATGATAAATCCACCAAAATTAAATAATTTTTCTGGCATCTAATTATTTCTCTCTCTTTTTTCTATAAATTGCTTTAAACTCGCTTTTAGTATTCTTTCTGCTTCCAGTTTGATAACATACGGAATAAGCTCTTTCATTATTAGACATTTGTCTTCTGACCAATCGTATTTTTTTTCAAGGGCACACATGCCCCTACAGTTATATTTCCATAAACAACTGCGGCATCTTTCTTTATTCTCAACACTTAGATTTTTTTCTGCCATCAATCTCTGTCTTCTTAAATTATCAAGAAGATTATTATCACTGATATGGGCAATAATTTTTTTGTCATCTGACGGACAGGCGGTAACCGATCCATCCGGATTTATCGAGAAAAAGCTTAAACCTGCCGTACAGGAGTATTTTGAAACATTCTTAAAAAGAATAACTGTATCAAGAAGTTTATTACCAACCTGATAAAAAGGAGAAAAATTGCTGTTTTTATGAAAATAATTACGGTATATACTTTTTAAAGCTTTCTTATAGGAATCGATTAAATCTCTGTTATATCTGATAATTTGTTCTTTACAACTATTACTTACTTTTTTGTAAAAATGAAGGGTGAATTTAATATTTTGTGTTTGGAAAAACTTTACAAGTGTCGGCAGATGACTAATATTTTTGGGAGTTATTGTACAAATAGTATTTGAAAGGATTTTGTATTTTTGGGCAATTTTAAACCCATTGATAACATACTCATAAGTACCGCTACCATCTGCAAATTTCCTTGATGCATCATTGTATTTTCCGATCCCGTCAATCGAAATACTTACCAAAACGCCATTTTTCTGAAAAAAATCTGCCAATTTTTCTGTCAAAAGTGAAGCGTTGGTAATAACACTTGTGGAAACTACTATATGTTTATAGGAGCTTTTTTTTCGAAAAGAGTTTATCTTCAAAACAAGGGTTTTTAATAGATCAACTTCCAACAGTGGCTCCCCACCGGCAATATTAAATCCGATAAACTCTATTTTGTGTTTCAAAGCTTCATGAAATATTTTTTCCACCATGAAATTTATCGTTTCTTTTGACATCTTCTTAGTTCTTTTTTCCACAAAACAATAGGTACATCGAAAATTGCATTGATTTGTAAGATTTATCCAAAGAGTCAAGGATTTATCTATTGTAAATTTTTGTTTTGGACTGTGGTGAAAAAAGTTTTTACAATTTCTGAAATTAATAATATCTGCTTTTTCTAATTCCCTGAAAAACGAAAAAATTGTGTTTTTTGCTATAGCTTCTTTTCCAGAAATAAGCTTGAGATAATCATCAATGGTTCTTTGCCCATTTATGGAACTAAAAATTTCCCAATACTTATTGTTAACTATTAATAATCCTTTGTAAGAATAGGGATTATAAAGAATAAAATGACTATTTATTTTCGCTTTGTAAATATTGTCAAATAAAAAAGGAATATCCTTTCTAATCATACTGTTATATCGAGGGTTTAACCGCACAACGGAATCCAGTGGTGTTGTTTATATTCAATAAATTGTCATATGGACCCATTATCAAAGCTGTGGTAAAAATACCGGCATTGGAAATACTAGTCCATGAACCACCCCTAATCAAGGCCACTTTACCGGTGACATTAGGGCGGCTATTATGTGAAATTTTTCCTATCCCCAAAGCACTTGTCCAATTGGTACCGGAAACAGTCAAATCCGATGGCTTCAAAGATCCGTAATCAAACAAAAACCATTCGTTAGGATCATCTGTGGGATAAAATTCACTCCATCCCCAACCTGTTCTAAGTTCGAAGGCATTCTTTGCAGAAGGTTGGTTTTCCACATTTATCACCAAATCGACCATTTCCCAAACATTACCGACAATATCCCAGATAATCTCGTTATTCTTAAGGACAAATGTCCGCTTTTGAGCGCCATTTGACCTACAACCATCAGTAGCATCCCCAGTAAGATAACAAGAGTCATTATCATCGATACTTGCAGGAAGAGCTTTATCAGGTTTATCGTTAGAATGACCAGAAGGAACAACTCCTTTACCTATTTCCAAACCGCATTTATCAGGAACTTGCGGGTTGCACCAATTTTTATCAGATTCAACAATATTTTTGGCAATTGTCATGTATTCATCGTTGGTAAGAAGATGCCAACCAGAACCTTCACAGTACTTCTTGGCGCTAGCTTCTGTACTTTCATCATTTTTAAGTTTGGATATCGAATCAGTTAAACTGATATTAGTAATCGGTAAACCCTCTGCCGAAGAAACAATTTTGGGACAAGGTTTTTTCAGATTGTTCCAGCTCTCTCCTTTGCTAGGTGAATCGCCAAAACCATCCCCATTGAAATCGCATTTTGCCTCATATTTCATCACACAAAAATCAACGGTTTTGTAAGAAGAATCACCTGGTACCAGAATAAAACCTGCCGGACATTTAGCCGCTTTACTTTCTTCTTTTTTAATAAAAGAAGGATTAGGTTCTGAAATTAATATCTCATCTGCTTTTTCTCTGTAATCTCTATTTTGTGTCTTAAAGTAAACCAGATAGCCTAGTTCACCGACGGTAATTAACATCAGCAAAACAAAGAGAGTTATAAAGATCGTTTGAGTATACTTCATTAGTTAAAGAATAAGAGAAAGCAAGTGATTCGTCAATAACTTGACCATAGTCCAACTTAAAGAATAGATAATTTGGGGCTGAAAGATTATCAATATTTTTTTATAAAATGGGGCAGGGGAGAGATAAAAAATATTCTTAAAGCGCTTTATGCCGGCGTTAATTCTGTCTTCCGCATCGAATATATTCGTTCTTTTTATCAGACTGTCGATGTAACTAAGATATTTTTTATCTGGCTTAATTTCCTGCAAAAAGTTATTAGGAATTGGTGTTTTAAAATATTTTCTTAAGTAAAGAAAAGCAGGATAAACAAAATTCTGCAGTCTGTAATCTACTATCTTTTTATTAAGCGCCAAATAAACCTCGGGTTTTGACCCGAAGCATTTTCTTTGAAGCGAAGTAATTAGTAATGATTTTCTTATAAGCTTATCTAACAGCTCAAGTCGGGATACACCACAGAAATTATGATGAAAAAAATGAAGTGCCAAGTAAAGAATAAGATTTTCTATCGAAAGTATGGGGAAGGCAACTCCTTTTATCTTTATTATCTGCTTTTCTTTTAAAAAATTATCCGTAAGGCTATCAATGTATTTCTGCGGATATAAAAGATCAAGAGACCCAAGCTGCGTCATAAGAAAGGCCGTCTCAAAATGTAAATCAAAAAAGACCGGAAAACCATTTATGTATTTACAGTAAAGTACCTCTGTATCTTTACCCTTCAAAAGTTTATGTGTTTTGGAAAGATCATCTTTTACCCTCTGGTAACCTAACTTTTCCAGCATCATTTTCGCTTTCCTCGCTTCCTTCCTTTCCAACAAAACATCACAGTCAGCATAAATTCTTTTGGGATGTGATTTCTCATAATAAAGATGGAGTGGAAGTCCTTTAAGAACTACATAATCTATTTTTTCTTTTTCAAATTCATTTTTGATTTTAGTAATTTCTCCAAAATATAAGGTGGACTGGACTAAATAGATGTCCTCCGGAAAAAACATCCTGCCGGCCCGCTTACATTCTATTACCTTACCTAATATTTGCCGGGGATAGATTTTCCCATCAGAGGATAAGTTATTGTCCCCTTTGGTAATTACAAAACTGTTTGTCTTGTAGATAATTCTATGCACAAATCTTTTTCCATTTTTCTCAATCATCACAATACTATCCGTCTTTAACTTCCCAAAAGATATCGGTTCAAAAAATAAAGTGTCGCCGGCATGAAACAAGGGAAACATACTATTGCCTTCCACCTTTGTCTTAAATAAATTTTTATTTTTGATGATGTCTTTTAGCTTAACCATGGCAAATGCATAATTTGAAAAATAGTTATTCCTATTATTTTCAAATCAAGAAATAATGATTTTTTTTCAATATATTCCAAATCGGATTTCATCCACTCCTCGAAAGACAACTTATGGTTTCCTCTGATTATCCAAAATGAAGTCATACCAGGTAAAACACTAAATCGTTTCGCATACTTAACCGGAATTTTTTTGGCTTCTTTAACCGGTAAAGGTCTCGGTCCGACGAAAGACATTTCACCTCTAACAATGTTAATAAGCTGGGGTAATTCATCAAGTCCTGTATGAGCCAAAAATTTTCCCACACTCGTATATCTCGGATCATCCCTGATTTTAAAAACAGGCCCATCGGCTTCATTAAGATAATGATATTGACTTTGTTTTTTTTCTGCACCATCGACCATCGTCCTAATCTTATATAAGATAAATATCTTGCGGTTTTTTCCTATTCTTTTTTGCCTAAAAATAAAAGGACCCTTGGAGGTCAAAATAACAAAAAAATATAAAATAAAAAAAAGAGGTAAAAGCAAAAAGAAAAGTATTAAAGCAGTCAACCGATAAAAAACATTTGTTGATAAAGATCCAATTTTCTGAAAAAAAATCAATAACAAAAACAAAGGTCCTAAAAGCAAATATCTTTTCCATAACCTCTTGGGTTCATGAAAAAATCTAAATAACCATTCAAATCCTTTATCTTGTATCCATCTCGGTGCCTGCGGTTTGGCTCCTGCGAGAAAGTCAAAAGCGGCACCAAAAGGAATTACAACAACCGGTTTTTTAATTTTTTCTTCTCCATACAACAATTCATAAGCAAAAAACTGTTCCAAAGGACTACCTAATCCGATCATCAAAATATCAGTTTTCAACTTTTCTATCTTGCCAATCAGATCTCTTTTTTCTTCCTTAGTTAACCTCCTAAATTTTGAAGCAACTGCACCAATAATTTTTATCTTGGGATACCGCTGTTTTAAGTTTTTTACCAAAAGTTTTAATGTATTACCTCTTGTACCATACAAAAAAATGCGGTAGCCTTCTTTTTGGGCTAAACTGCAGATTTTAGACATTAACTCTGGTCCGTAAACCCGATCGGCTAATTTAACTCCGTATAAGAAACCAAGTGACCACCTGATCCACTGACTGTCTGGATAAAGTCCATCGTATTTATCCAAAATTTTTCTTAAATTATCATCAAAATAAGCTCTAACTAATGTCTGAGAAGCAACAGGGGAAATTAAAAATCTATGTTTATTTTTAATGTTTATTTGTATTTCACCTAAAACATAATCATAGTCACAGGCATCTATGGAATTTCTTAATATTTTGAATTTACCAAAATGCAGCATTTTAACAGGATTTTATAACTGATTTATAAACTTTTATCAAAGCTTGATAATGAAGTCTAGGAGTATATTTAGTCTCATATTCACTCCTTGCGGCAATTCCCATTTTTCTCATTGATGATCTATTTTCATAAGCATAAAAAATTTTTGCTTTTAAATCCGCAAAATCATATTGCCGGTAAAATAAGCCGGTTTTCCCATCATTAACCGCTTCTATAAAACTGCCAAAGTTGGGAACTATTACCGGCGTGCCGCTGGCAAAAGACTCAATCATCACTATCGGACCAGTTTCATAAAAAAGAGATGGTATTATTGTTGCAATTGAATTTTTCATGTAATTGAATATCTTTTCTTGGGGTAAAAAATTTTTAAAGATGATATTTTTATATACCTTATATTTATGAACCTGTTTTTTTAATGGTCCATCACCAATTACCATAAGCTTCATGTAAGGCAAAGAGGAAAAAACATTTAGAAGTTCTTTTATCCCTTTTTCTTCGGATAATCTACCCACAAATAAAAAGTAATCTTTTTTTACTGAGTGATTTTTTCTATCTTTTTCTATTTGAGTAAAATAGGGAACTACAACTGTCTTTTCGGGCAGTATATCTGAATATTTCAAAAAATATTTTCTTGAAAAATTAGAGGGAAAGATAAATTTATCGATGTATCCAAATGATCTTATGATCTTATGAAAAAATAAAGACGTAGCAAAAACAACAGAGGCTAACCTAGAATTATGGTAACACCCATAAAGCATGGAATAAAAACAGAGCTTCTTACCAAGACATAAACTGCAGGATTTACCATTTCTAAATAATTGTCCACTAGGACAAATGTATCTGTAATCGTGAAATGTCTGGACAACGGGAATTTTCAATTTAGCACAAACACGATAAGCTATCGGCGTAATCAGCGGAAAAATATTATTAAAATGCGCAATTTCCGGCTTCTCACTCAAAATAATTTCCGTAAGTTTGCTATATACTTCTTTATTCCAATATGTCTTTTGGGAAACCAAAATCCTGGAAAATATATTTTTACCTATATCTTTGTTGTTTTTTGTAAACTCTATGACTTTATGACCGTAAGACTTAAACAGTCTTTTTAATGAATCGTGATAAATATCCTCACCACCAAGATAAGAAAAATATTCATGCAGAAGCAATATTTTCATATACTCCCTCAATTAAACCCCGTAAAAACCAAAACCAACCAAAAACAAATAAACTGTAGGAAGGATTAAAAAGACAGTAGACAATAATTGTCCATGAAGCAATAACCAAACCGGTAATAAGGGTAACTTTACTGTATTTAAGATATCGGCTGTCTCTCACTAGAAAAAATCCCATTAATAAGACAAACGACGCTGTCCCCAAAAAACCGGTTTCGCTTAAGGTCTGAAAAAAAATATTATGTGGAGAATAAGCAACAAGCTTCCAATAGGTTTTTTGATAATTCTTAGTTACATAATATGAACAGATGGAAGGAGAATCGTTGTAAAGTATATAATTACCTAAACCTACTCCGGTAACCGGATACAGACGAAATAACTCTATGGAGTGACTCATTGCTTTAATTCTATTTTTAACCGGCTGTGTATCTTCGTATCTATGAAGTAAAAACCTGTCCACGATATTAAATCCAAACAAACTGCGGCTAGTCGAAAGGGCTAAAATACTTATAACAAATATCGCCACTAAAGGAATCGTAATCTTTTTTATCTGTTGACGTAGTGAAACCGTAAAGAACAAAACCAAGGAAAAAGCTAAGGCAATTGCTTTACTTCGGAAATTTGAAATAAAAGTCATAAAGACTAAAGCAATTAAGGTAGCAGATATTAATCTAGTCCTTATATATTTTTGTAATTTGCCTTGCAAAAAAAGCATTGACAAAAGTATTGGCGCGAATATTTCAAGATTAAGATCCAAAGTAAACCTTCGTCTCTCAAAATTAACAATATAAGCAGATAAAAGTTCCCACTGAATAAAATTTTTTGCCAAAGATAAAAATAGATCAGGAAAAAGGAAAAAAAAGACCTCAAGAAAAAGAAGTGTTGAAACAGTCAAGATCAAATAACTGTAAATAATACCCTTTTTGAATAAAATCCGCGAATAGTACAAAGCAAGAACAAAAATAATTGTCCCAACAAAAATATTATGATAACTTTTTAAGAATAAATCAGTATTAATAGCATTGATAAATGAAAGCGAATGACAGAAAAGATAGGCAAAAACTAAAATCAAAGCTGATCTTGCTTTTAGTACTGTTTTAATAAAATCTTTAAATTTGCTAATTATTGTTAAGATAAAAACTAGAAGGATAATTTCTTTTGCAAAAGTATGGGAGCTAAAAAATACACTTGAGTTACCAGGTAAATAGTAAAAAGACGGTGCTTTGATAAGAAAAATCGCGAATAAAAAAAGATAGAATAGAATCATAAAAGACCTAACTTATGAAAGATTGCGAAATATTTCTTTTTTTCATTCTGCCAGTTATTCTTTTTAAGATAATCTTTTGCTCTTTGGGCAAAAATCTTACGTAAACGCAGATTTTCATATAATTTTAAAACTGCTGCTGAAAATTCCGAAGGATTATTTTTTTTGAGAAAACAGATTTGCCCGGCCAAAAAATATCGACGGAGAGCCCTTGTTTCTGTCGCTATAATTGGTATTCCCATTTTTATAAATTCTAAAAGTTTTACCGGAATGATGCTTTCTGTAAATATCCCGTCTTTAGCCAAAACTATGCCTATATCCGCCTGACGGATTTCATCGATCAGATTTTCAAGCGGAGTAGGGGATTTGAACAAAATATATTTTTTAAGTCCTAGCTCTTTAATTTTATTTTTAAGGTTTCTGAAATATCTTCCTTCATCTTCCAGTTTCGGGATAATGATAAAGCGGATATTGGGTATTCTCTTCACTAAATCAGACAATGCTTCTATGGTTATATCCAGACCAAATCTTTCCTCAACAGTTCCCATGTATAGCAGAGTAAAATAGCGTCTGATTTTATTTAACTTAACCGGCCGGAAAATCTTCTCATCCGGACAGTTAAGAATTACTTCAATCTTGCCTTTGACCATCTTATTTCTCGATAAAAAAATTTCTTTAAAAATAGGATTGGCGGTAATCGTATAATCGGCATAATTGATCGATATCTTCTCCAACCACTTCAAAAATTTAACCATCCAACTATCTTCGCAGACATGATATTTACTCATATAAAGTTCAGGCATAGGGTCATGAAGATCCAAAATTATCTTGGCACCAAGTAATTTTGGTACAGCGGCTGTAAAAACCAAAAAATCCGGCATGTTGTTGACATGAACTAATTTATATTTTTTAAATAGAGATCTCGTAGCGAGAATAAATAAAGAATAAAAAAAGAATAATGTATATTCCAAAATATACCAGTATTTCCCTAGGCGTTTTCTTCCAAGAGGATACTTGATAAGTGAGATATTTGCCTCTTTTGGCCGGTATTCCTCGGTAAGACAGACAACATCAATTCCAAATCCCTTTTTTGCTAGGCTTTCAGCATAACGTCTTACTCTGGCATCCCGGGAATAGTGGGAATAAACCACAAAAGCGATATTCATTTTTTTATTATCCTAATAAATGATTTACATAAATAAACTGATCCAGCAATCTCAAAAAAGAGAAAGAAGGCAACCAGCTGAATGAAATAACGGGAGAAATTAAACATAAGGTAAAAACCCATCGTAATCTGCGTCATGATAAAAAGCAACAACATAAGAAATTGGGTGGAAAAAATATTTTTTTTCTTTACAGCCTTTATAACTATCGATACTATTCCGGTAATCAAAAGAATAACCAAAAGATATCCAGACAATCTGAACTGACCAAAAGGAAAGTTATAAGTTACAAAGCTTAAATCCATATAAATATTGTTACCGGTGAAATTATAATAGACAGCCATAATTCTTTTTTTAAAATCGGGCAATATCATATTGAAATAATCTGGATTTTTTGTCTGGCTTAGAGTAGTTTCCCAACGATGAGAAAAATATTTGCCTATGTTCTCAAAAGTGTTTGAGTAAAGATATGGATCAATCATCGTAAAGATGCAAAAAGTCAAAATGTTAACAAGAATAATTAGGGTTATGTCTCTTTTAAAATTAAATCTAAATTTATAAAAGTAGTTAGTAAATATCTTTATAAGATAAAGTGCATTGAAAAAAATCAAAAGCATCACACCATTAAGTTTAGTCTGAGCGCAGAAAGCAGCGGATACAGCAAATCCCACAAAATTAACTGCTTTCCACTTTCTCCGGTAAAAAATTCTAAGAAGGAAATAGACTCCGAGATTGAAAAAAAAGACAAATATCGCTTCGCTCCTAGCAAAAATTCCTCCCTCTAAAAAAATCATGTTGTGCCCATAAATAAAAGCAGTAAAAAAAGAAACGACAGGACTGAAAGAAGTAAGTATGATCAAATAAAATACGGCTACGTTTAAAGCCAAAATTAAAGAAATTGCCCTTCGAAGACGGAAGATAATATCGAAAGTATTTATAATTTTATTCCCATAGCGATTTAGCATTTCATCTTTAGTAAGTTTTTCTGTATTCCACCATTTAAGTGATTTTTTTTCTTTCTCTAAATATTTTTCCTCGGTAACGTTTTCCGTATTGAAATAAAAATTATTATCTATCAAATACATAGCCATATCATAATCAGGGTTTCCTGAGGGTTTCTCCGCCAAATACTTAGGATAAAGAAAGGCGCCCAGATAATATTCTGCTATTTTGGGCTGTTCATATGAGGAGTGTGTCTGCCATAAAGGATTATGCCAGTCTCGCCGCCAGAAAAGGTCGAAAAAAAAAGATCTTCCTATCCATCGATGCTCGGTGGTACGCATCATCGGTAGTGTCTGTGAATACTGCTGGTAATAAATTAGAAAATAAAAAACAAGCTGAAAAGGAATTAATACATAAATAATCATTTTCTTAATCTTTCTTAAATTAGAATCAGCTGGTATCATATGGAACACAGACAATTTATCATTATATCAGTTAAAATGAAAATTCTTCACTGTGTCCATAGTATTGACTGCGGAGGTTTACAAAGACAATTAAGTTATCTCGCGCCAGAACAGGTTAAAAATGGACATGATGTGCACGTAGCATATCTTCGAGGAAATTTTTTTGCGGAAAAGTTGATTCTTTCAGGAATAAAACTTCACCATATAAAAAACATATCGGATGTTCATCCCAAATTCCGTATAGGTTTTTCACTCATTGATCCAAGAGTAATTATTCAACTAAGAAATATAATTAAAAAAATTCAACCAAATATCATCCAAACATGGTTTAGGGAAATGGACATTCCGGCTGGACTACTTGCTACAAGATATCAGATTCCGTGGATATTGCGGGAGGCAAATAGTTACCGCAAATGGCCTAATACAATCTTTAATCTCGTAAGACGTCATATCGGGAAAAAAGCAAATGCAATAATTGCCAACTCTCAAGCTGGAGACAAATATTGGTATCTATCAAAATATCCGCATCAAAGATACATTATTAGGAATGCTTTACCCTTTAATGAGATCAATAAAACCAAAGAAAATTTCCCTGATATTGGTATATCAGCCGGCAAAAATTATATTCTTTATGCTGGCAGAATAAACAGCAGAATTAAAAATATGGACACTTTAACATCTGCCCTGATAAATATTGTTTCCAAAAATAGAGTAAAAGCTATAATTTGCGGTGATGGCCCTTATAAACCAAGAATCAAAAAATTGATAAAAAAATATCATCTTGAGAAGAAAATTATCTTATCAGGGTATCTACAAGATAAAGAATTATGGACACTCATGAAGAAAGCAAGATTGTTTGTCTCTGCAAGCAAAGTTGAGGGTTGCCCCAATGTGGTGCTAGAAGCAATGGCCTGCGGCTGTCCGCTGGTACTTTCTGATATCCCTGAACACCGAGAGTTTCTGGACGATAATTCTGCCTGGTTTGTAGACCAAAATGACCCTGCCACAATCTCTGCAATGATTGAAAAAGTTCTGAATAATCCGAGTGAAGCAAAAAAAAGGGCTGCCAGAGCGAAAAATCTAGCAAAAAATTGGCAATCCATCAACACCATGGTGAAAGCATACGAAAATGTCTATAAAGAAATTATTGCCAAGAAAGCAAGAAAAAGAGCAAAATGAGGAGCGGGGAAAAGCGTCACCATATTTGCTTCAAGAAGATAAATCAAGCCGCTTAAGGCAGCAATGTCCTTAAAATCTCGGCTATTCAAATCGAGTTTTTTCCTAAAGAAAAAATAACGACGATAGGAAAAAAATATAAAGCAAATAAACAATCCTAAGGCTGGAATTCCCATCTCAACTGCAATAAGTAAAGGTACGTTGTGAACAATAAGATTAGGAAAAGAATAAAATATTCCAGTAATGTTACCTGCAGTTGCAAAATCGGAAAATCTACTCAAGCCTACTCCAAAAAATGGATACTGAATTATAAGGTTTATTGCTTCCTGATTTAATTTAAATCTTGTATCAAGCGGGCCGAAAGGAGAAAAGGCTAAACCAGTAAGGGAAATTTTGTCTATAAAATAAGGAAAAAGTATAAAAGACATTAATATAAATACTAGAAGCAACGGAAGATAAACCTTTATTCTACCAAAAGAAAAACTTGTTTTTGGTTTTTTAAAAAGAAACAAAATAACCATAACTAAAATAGCCATCAGCCAGCTGAATCTGGTAAAACTTACTAAAATAGCCGCAAGAGCAAAAAAAAGGAGTAGTATCTTTACTATTGTTAAGCGATTTAACAAAAAAATAAAAGGTAAAAGAATTGTTAGAAAACTAGATAGACTATTCGGTCCTTTCATTGTCCCGGTCACCCGAAAACCAGTACCGTCATCCGCTAACCATCCATAAGGATTGTTTTTGATTATCCTCTCAAAAGGAAGTCCTAAAGGACGACCAAAAATAAACTGCCAAAGTGCCAACAAACTTTCAAAAAAAATTAAGCTTATAAGAGATAAAACAAAAGTCTTTCTTAATTTCCTATCGCAAATATAATTTTTAACATTGAAATAAAATAAAAGATAAATTCCCAGTCCGAAAACTCCCCGCAGCACTTCAGGAGAATTATTTATAAAAATAAAGGAAATGACTCCCCACAAAAAAAATAAAAATAGGCATAAATCCGACCATGCTAACTTTAAGTAGCTTTTTTTACCTATTGGAATTGACGTAAGAAGTACCAAAATGGCAAAAGGAGATACTGTGATGGGTCCAACTTTCCAACCGCCGGAAAAAGGAACCGTAAGAATAGAAGCAATAAAAAGGGCCCCGACTTGTTTACTCATATCCACGAAGGGAAACTGTAGACTGATAATCCATAGATGAAACTTGCTCCGGAGAAGTATCGCTACCAGCTTGACTTACGGTAAAATTGAAAAGCACATATTTAGGAACAATTGGGGGGGTGGGGCAAACTAGACGAAAACTACAATCGGTAATTTTGACTTTTGCTGTATTTAGATTTACCGTAACTGTAGGTGAAGGTTCAGGATAAGCACTTGTTGAAGCAATATTATTATTCTCGCAACTAAAAATTGTCGTATAACCATCCTGATTTACTATTGATAACTCTTGGGTACTAGTATTACAATCTGTCTCCAAAATATCAATAGCACTTCTAGTCATACTCTCGATAACATTAACGATAAAATCGCCGTTTTGCCGCACTTCTTTCATCACCTCATTTTTTACCTGCGAGCGTACTCCAAGAATAAAAACTTGTGTGATAATTATTCCGATCAAACCAAGCAGAGTAACAACCACTAATATTTCAACTAGAGTGAAGCCTTTTTGTAAATTTTTCTTCATGGTGTTACCTCCTGCCATTTAACCTGTGTCCTACCCATCACACCCAAAAGATCAAGCATGTATTTGGGTTGGTAGATGAACTGGTAAGCAGGAGTTGAAAGACTTTGGTAAGTTCTCTGCAGACTAAGTTTTTTGGTGATTACCATACCGTTAATAACGATGTTACTGTCTCCGGGACCAATAGTAAAGGTGTCCCCGCTCATGAATAAACCTTGGATGTTCTTTACGTTTCCCGCGATATAGAGATTGCCATTGACGATAAAGATCACTCTGTCTTCTGAAGGAAGAGTAAATCCTTCGGTAATCTCAAGAGTACCGGTAATAAGGAAAACTGTCACATCAGGAGCTCCTGCAATTCGACCGTTGAAATTCTTGTCAAAAGAATAGTAGCCTGCACCTTCATAAGAATAAATAGAATCGGTAGTGTTGAGATTAGTTGGTGTTCCGACAACTGTTGTACCTTCCACACTCTTTGCCCGAGACTTAAGTGTCTCCCAATAGTAAGAGAAGGTGTATTTATTAGAGAGAGCTCCAGCTACTCTCCAATTGGTAGGGGAGGAGGAACCACTGCCAAAGTTTCCGGATCCAGAGATTGATCTTATTACCCCACTACTGTTGGGAATACCGCTAAGATTATCAAGAAAATACTTTCCTGCCGGAATAGGCTGGTTAATAGAAGACATATAGACATCACCACCTAAAACTTGTATCCATGCTCCTGGTGTTGGAGTAGGAGTAATGGTTGGAGTGGGAGAACCCGTGGGAGTAGGTGTCCGAGTCGGAGGCACTGTGGGACCTCCGGGAGTAGGTGTGTCATTGATGTTTATCCTTGGGCACTCAACAGGACCGCTTGTATCAGACAAGGGTGAAGTATTGCCAAGACCGTCCCTTGCTTGAAGTTGAGAGTAAAGTTTAGCTCCATCTTCGGTGTAAACAATTGAAGATAAAGCATTACTCCAAGAAGGCTTGTAGGGAGTAGGATTAATATCTGTCCAGAAAGTTGGCTGGTATTCTGCAGTGTCACTGCATGAGGGGGGAGTAGGCTCGGGATCTGCCGGCCAAGTACATCTGAAAGTACATTGTCCGGAAATAAGATTTTGGTAGGTCATCGTGCAGGTAGGAGGTGTAGGCTTAGGAGGCGCCTGATAATCCATGTTAAGCAATCTTGCCGGCGCATCATAGGTATCGGGACATGAGGGACTCTCAGCATAGGCTGTCCACCAATAGCCGCCGGTAGAGTTTAAAAAGGAATTATCAGCGCTCCAAGTGCTATTTCCCCCTGACGGAGGAACAGATGAACCTATCTGACTAAACTTCTCATAGGCATTTGAGTAGAAATGAGCCCAGACATATTCTCCGTTATCTTTATTTTCCACATAGGCAGAAAAGGTTGGTTTAGTTTTGGTACATAGTTCATGAGCAGGAGAATTCAAGACAGGAGTAGGTATAGGCTGACAGACGCTGGGAGTGGCAATTGCTGTTGGGGTGGGAATAGGAGTAGAAGTAGGAGGAAGAGGAGTAGGGGTAGGCGTACGGGTAGGAGTGGCGGTAGGTGCTGCGGTCACAAAGGGAAAATGAACAAGTGTGTTTCCCTCGATCATAATGCCCACCTGAGGATTAGTGTAGCCTTCAAGAAGAACTGCTCTTGTGGGGGTAACATTCAAGGTGATATTGTAAACTCCGTCAGTGAGTTTGTTAAAAATATAGTTGGCATCGGTATACCCACTGACATTTGTGTTTAAGGTGGTTACTGAACCAGTTTTATCTCCGGTAAGATTTACGGTGTAGCCTGAAAGAAGGTCATCGGATGCATCTTTTATTGGAGGATTAGCTGTTTTTTCCATGTAAACCCACCCTCTGATATTGTTGCCAAAAACCAAGTTGATATTCCTTCCACCTGTCAGCCACTCTGCCCAACCGTAGAAAGCATTGGTTGAGTCGGTAGGATTCTTGTAGTTGGCGGAAGGTACTGGTGTAACTCCCAAAAGATCATTAAAGACGTATAAAGGTGTAGAGACTCCTGAACAAGTACGGTCCTGAAGGATTGGGGCAGTATAACTTGCTCTGACCGCACATGAATCTGTTGTGCTTCCCGTAACAGAATCACAGTTCGTTCCTGCCCAAGAGGCTCGGCAGATTTGTTTGTAGGAGGGTACTCCTCTCGGATTTACCATCGAAACAGCAATGTATGGCGTAGGTGTGGGAGTAGGTGTGGGAGTATTTGTAGGAGTAGGAATCACACACGTGCTATGAGCTGCAGAACCCCAGATGGTAGGATGAGGATTATCGTCTATGCCATGCACCCACCATGAATAACTATGACCAGGCAAAGCATTATAGAAATAATAAGTACTATAAACATAGTCCGTACAATAATCGCCTTCGTATCGGGTACAATTTGGAGGTGTAGAACAATTACTCACTGGCGGATCGCACCAAGGATTTGCTAAATCATTAATCCGGATAGCGTATCTCTCGGCAAAATTTCCCAAAGGTGGATCCCAATAAAAATACCAGGCTCCCATAGTCCAATCATAAGCACAACCTAAGTTTCTTGGGGGGGCATAATAATGCCACCATAAGTCAACATAACCACCGTTGCAATTGACAGTTGCCGATGAAGCTATAGCTGGAGAGGCGTCATGACAATCTGTCCTGTTGTAACAGAGAGTATATCCTACTACATCATAACCGGAAGGAAGAGTCACGGAAACAGTTTTTGTCCCGCCTGAACTGTTTATAAAATAGGGGTTAGCATTGCTTGAACCTTCGCCTACCACTGTGACAGTTTGATCATCTATAGGACTCCCTGTACCGTGATTATTCTCAAATATTTTATAACCTTGGATTGTGCAAGGATATGCCGCTTGAACAATTGTAGCTATGCCTAATTGAGGCAAGAGAATATAAAAAATACCCCCAAAAAATAATATCTTTGCCAGCTTAAGACCTTTTTTAATTGGCATAACTCTAGAATAGCAGAGAAAAATTATTCAAGCAAGAAAATTCCGGCACTATTTTTATTTTTTATTTATAGTTTGTCTCTTCTAATTCTGCCACATTTTTGATTATCATCTCCAACTCACCCGGAGTCAAGTTTTTTTGAATAACCAACTTGCGGCCCATAAGGACATATTGACGTAATCCTTCTGAAGCTTCACTGTTTAACTGATCCAGAGAGTCAATTTTTCGCAAAACTTCTTGATGATACGGTTGATAACTTGAAATTAAAGCAGGCAATTTATCTTTTTCTTTAGCTTCACAGGAATTTAGACAATTTTCTATTTGATCAAGATACAAAACATAATCCCTTTTTATAAGATAAGTAGGATTTATCCTGTTTAGCAAAATTGCCTGCCGATACAATCTATGAGCAGTCTCGTAATCTCCCGACTTTGCATTCAGTTCTGCCAAAGCAGTAAGAAGATTCGTATTCATTCGATCAATAGATAAAGATGCTGTAAGTAAGGCTTTGGCTTCATTTGTCTTACCTAGTCTATCTAAAACAAATGCCTTTTCTTGCGCTTTATAAGAATCAAAAGGTATGAATAATTGCAAAAAAAGCGTGATCGCTAAAAACATCGGAAAGAAGATTAACATATCCACCGAATATAACTGCCTATCGGAGGGCTGAATTTTATTTTTTCCTATAATTAAAGCCATACCCATAAAGAAAAAGAGAGAAATAGACAAAAAATCCCAATTATAGTCAATTAATGCCTGTATAGTGGTAGCAATTAGGGCTATAAGAAAACCCAAGTTGCACCTATCTTTACCAGAACCTTCGTAACCCTGTTTCTTTGAGAAACTTTGACAAACTTCCCAAAAAAGCAAAAGAATAAAAAAAAGAAACAAAGAACCTCCAAAAACTCCAGTTTCGGTAAAAGCCTGAAGATATTTGTTGTGAGCAGACGAGCTTAACTCATGAGAACTATCTTTTTGCTGATACCTTTTAGAAACATAGATAAATGTATCCAATCCTGTCCCTAAAAACGGTGATTGCCTGAATCCCCTGATAGCCTGCAGGTAATAATCAAGTCTTTTTTCGATCTTCACTGGTTTATAAATAAACTCCAAACCATGATTGTTTTTGGGTGAGATGAAATTTGAATAAAGAAAACTTGTCATAAAAATCACTATTGTCGTTACCCCCAATATTGCTGCTATCAATTCTCTTAATTTTTTGCTTCCCCTAATGGTAAATTCCGTATCCAAAAAGAGAATTACAAATAAATATCCGAGGGCTAAAGAAAGCATTGCCGCACGACCAAAGGAAAAAATAAGAGTAAAGATGAAAAAAATAATTAAGAAACCGAGAAGATAGTTAATCTTTTTCTTTTTTTCCGTTATAAATTGACTCATCGCTATCGGAATAGCAAAAACCAAAATATCACAAATCCTGTTATGACCAGACACCCGTGTATAAAGACTCATACTGTTAACAGGAAGAAGAAATTTGGAACCTAAAACTGTATAAAATATTGAAAGTAAAGAAAGAAAAAAAGCATTCACCAAAACCATAAAAATAAAATATTTTCTAATAAATTCCTTGCAATTACTATTTCGTACCATAATAAAAATCAAAAAATACGCGACATAGATATTCATGGTTAAATAGCTTCGCAGCAACGACCACGAATTTATTGTTGAAAGTCCAAAAAATAAAAGAGTAAGTAAGAAAATAAAATTTATTTTGTCAAAAATTATTCTTTTGGAAAGAAAAAACCACAAACTAAGCAGTATAGAACTAATTAGTATTATATTCACTCCCAATATTCTATTTACTGATTCTATAATCGGAAGGAAAAACAAAAGTGTTAAACCGAGATAGAAAAATAAATTAACTATCTGGTGTTTAGCCATTTTTTGTAAGTCAACCTGCCGAAGCAACAGAAATTATTACCCCGGTAAAGTCGGCTTCCTTAAAAGGAAGATGGAGAGAGTCACCGATCTTTATCCGTTGGATACGGGCATAATAAGCATAATCATCTGACTTTACAGCAACAATATTAACGGTCAACTCGCAATCCCTTTTATCGGGATCACTTCCCAAAATAAAACTGTTTCTTCCCGATTCATACCTTAATGTTACCGGATTTATCGGAAAAAGTTTTTTATCCACAATCTCCGCCGTAACCTCCCCTTTACTATTTTGTATTTTGTCTCCTATTTTGATGTTTTCAAATACCCAAGGATCAAGTTCTCTAGCTTTCAACTTTACTCTCAAAATTTCTTTTTTATAAGAAGGAGGAGTTCTGCCAATATAAGTAACCAAACCTTCAACCTGTATTTTGCTAAGTTTTATTCCTGTAATCCCGCCCACCAACAAAGGTTTATTTTTGTAAATATATGTACCGGTCTTATCTTTATCCGCTTTCAGTCTAAGAAGTAAAAAAACATTTTTAATGTTGGAACCGGCTTCATAATCTTCTTTATCAATAACTTCAGCGATCTTCCCCCTAGAATAGACAGTTTCACTATCTCCGCTTTTTATAGCCTCGGCAAACCAGTTGGGAATAGCATTACTTGCTTTTGAATTTACCAGCATCATGGAGACATAAATTTGCTCCTGATTCTTGATACGTTGGTAATAAAAATAAATGAAAGAAAGGCATACAAGAGCTAAAACAGAAAAGATATAGAAATTTATACCCAGAAGTTTTCTTCCCAATTTATTCTTGTCCATGTTAAAATAGTTAAGCATAAAAAAGGAAAAGATTCAACTTCAATACCTTGGCGGAGTTTTTACTTAACTAAGCCGCCATCCAAAAGAAAGGAAAATATATGAAGTACAAACTGCAAAAAGGTCTGATCGTCCAAAAGATTGATGGCAAGATTACTATTTTCGACGGTGAAGAATCTATGCTTTATACCTTCAACGAAACCGCCTCTTATATTTTCTCAAAAATAAAAGCAGGGTGGGAGAAGGAAAAAATTATTGCTTCTCTCGCCAAGAAATACTGTGTTTCTTCCCAAAAAGCGGCAAAAGATGTCACTGTTTTTTTAGAAGATCTGAAAAAATATCAAATCATCAATCGAGTTTAAAACTCAACATTTTCAAAAAAAGAGTAAAAGACAGCGAGATTTTCTATTCTTTTCTTATACGAATTTAAAGATTTTTTTACTAAAAATTTACTTCTGAAGGATGAATTTCTAATAAGATCAACTAAAGTTAATCTACCTAAAATTCCCTTTGCAAACAAATAAAGGTATATATCTTTAGTCAATACTATCTTTTTACAAATTTTTCTATACGTCCTTACAGAAAATTTATCATTGATCCTTAATACTTTTTCTCCGTCGGATATTATTCCCACATCATTTTTTATCAATGTGTCATAATAGACAATATTTAGTTTCTGACCATCTAAAAATTTGGTGTTTGTTTCCCTTAAAAATGGAGGGTAAATATGTAATCTTTTATTTTTATTATCGAAATAAACATATTTTTTGGTTGAAAATGGAATTTTTTTCAAAAATAAAGATGTTTTTTTGTTAACTTGAAGATAAATCTGCCTTATATGCCCACTTCGAGTAAGCGTTTCATAATGAGTCTTGTTATAACATGAGTATCTCATATTTAGAGCTTTACCTTGAAAATGATTTTTGTATCTTGTCGTACAGTAGTTAAAAACGATATCCAATTTGTTATCCAAAATATATTTATAAATTTCAAAGGCGGTTCTTTCCGACTCTACCACACTATTATTTTTCTTGAAAGTATATCCTCTTTTAACAAACTCTTCTCTATTAAAATCTGTCATGATCAACTCATGGAGATTAAGTCTTTTTATGCCATACTTATGCATTAAGACTAGCGATCTTATCAGCTCTTTTCTCTCCTCCGGTATTGCTGGTGTTTCAATAACTACATTCCCAAATATTTTTTTAGCTAAAATAATTGGAGTAAAATCATACTTTCTAGCGCCTAAATCAAAACGTATCTCGCTAAGTCCCTCCTCCTTAAGAACCCTAAGTTTTCTTTCATTGATTAAATCACCATTAGTATAAATCCAAACATACATCTTTTTACCAAATTTCTCCCTAATTTTACGAAGATAAACAAGTAAAAGGTCAAAGGCTATAAGTGGTTCACCACCTGAAAAAGCAACTGTACGGAAATTAAATTTCTTAAGAAAATCTAAAAAGTCTTCAACGTGTTCAAAATACACACCGTCAACAGTCGGTTTATGATCAACTTTAATACTTCTATTTTGTGGACAATAAAAACATCTTCTCGTACAAAGACTATTGAGAAACACACAAGCCCACGATCCATTTATACAGCTGATACAACCGGGAGAAAGTTGATCTTTCAATAATTTCATTGGCATATTCTTTTAACGTAAAAGTGTAGATTAAACAGATAATAAAAGCAGATAAGCAATAAAAGAGGCTCGACGGCGCTTCTTAGTCTATCGTATTCCACATGGGCAAAAAAGGTACTAACAATAATTCCGTAAAAAACTATCGTTCCTGCCAAAATAATAATAGTATTAGTTCTATCTGGTTTTTTAAAAAACTGAAAGATACTGAATGGATAAAAAATTAGAAATGAAAGCGTTATATATCTTACCAATCTGTAGAAGACGCTAAGAAGATTCCAAAGATTATTTAAAAAGCGTGGTTTTTGATTTATAACTATCCATCCTTCTTCCTGTTCTGTAAAAACTGTAGGTAAAAGAAAAAAGGACTTTACAAAATATACTACCGGTTGGCTCATTATTGTCTTTCGGGCAAACTTACCCATAAGAGTATTTGCATTTATATTATATGAATCATTTTTAAGATTCAAAAGTTTAATACAGTCGTTTATTTTCCTTAACTCTGCCTTATTTTTGCGTGAAGTAGCACAGATTTTCAAAACTTCATCATAGTCTTTATCGATCTTTATTTTACTTGTATCTAGTTCATACTGAATAACTTTTCCCATCAGATTGTAATCAAAAACAACAGAAATACCTTCATAATTATATATGCGTTTATTCTCAAAACGGTAATATAAAGGAACTACTAGCGATAATAAGCTAATTAATATTACTGAGAAAAATTGATTTTTCTTTCTATTTTTGAAAAGATGATAAAGCAAAATAGGTAAACAAAAAAAACTTAAAAATAAATAGCTAGGTTTAAGCAGAAATGCTAAACTCTCAACAAGTACGCTAATAAACAAAAACAGTAAATTATTTGAGCTAATAAATTGGTAAAGAAAATAAAGATATATGATCAAAAAATTCATCATGAGAGACTCGGTTAGAATATTCTTTTCCCAGCCGAAAATATATAAATCCATACCGTAAATTATCATCATTAGTAGAAACTTCCATCCTTTACCAAAGAGCTTAAGAGTTATAAGAGCAAAAATCAAACCGCCAATAATCCCAAAAGACATTTGTAGGGTTTTAACCGGCCGGAAATCGACACTTCTACCCTGCTTTATAATTTCAAAATTTATGACTGTATCTTTATCTATAGGAAGCAAGGAACCAATCACTAGAGGATATAAAGGCAATCTTCGCGGATGAACAAGTGTTTTACCACTGGATATCTCTAATGCGCGATCAATATAACTAAAAGAGTCTGGAAAAAAATAATAGCGAGGATCTGCAGTATGATATATCCATCTTGGTAAGATTATAAAAATAATCGCAAGAATAATTACTATTATTTTCATTGATATCTATATGTTAAAATTCTAATAAAGTGATTTCAAACCTATGAGGCTCCCTATAATAGTAACAAACAATTGCAATTTTCACTGCAAAACCTGTCTTCGGGAATATAAAAGAGGAACAAATATCTCTTTATTTCTTCTTAAAAAGATCTTACCGCAAGCAAAAAAAATAGGCTATGAAATTATCTCATTAACAGGAGGTGAACCAGCTCTCCATCCGGAATTTGAAAAAATAGTAGAAATAGTAGTTAAAAATGGATTTAAGTTCTCCTTTATTTCTAATGGCTCTTTGCCGGAAAAATACGAGTTTGCTATTAACGAGTACAAAAAAAAATTGCAACTGGCTACTTTCAGTCTAGACGGCTCTTCAGCTTCAATAAACGATACTATTAGAAATAAAGGTTCATTTGATAAAGTATGCAAAACAATCAAATCATATGTAGAAAAAAATGTTCCTGTAGCTATAAGCGTCTGTCTAAACAAAAAGAATAAGAGCGATATTAGTAATATTTATAAACTTGCTTTGAAGCTTAAAATAAAAATGGTAATATTTACCAGCACTATAGAAACAAAATATAATAAATATCTTGTACTGTCTGACATAGAAAAGGCCGTTGCTTTAAGCAATATTGAAAAAAAAGCAACCAAAAGTCCCATCCATACTCTGATAATGAGTGGCTTACTTACAAAAAAGGGAATCAACTTCTG
>FWPV01005867.1_pt1 | contig 24114 bp, 18 predicted proteins | sample 2228371 | NCBI WGS metagenome assembly FWPV01 (sample SAMEA103939776, study PRJEB20133) | metagenome | reverse complement strand
CAAAACATTAAAAAAGCTTCCAAAAACTGCTCCCAGAATTATGACAAAAGCTATTTCCATTTAAAGAATCGTCGTGAACGGATCTGTCCGCTTTGCGTGTCATATTCGTATTCATCACCGCCGAAATCGAGAGGAACTTCTTTGATCAGCTTAACCTTAACCAGTTCTTTAAGATTTACCGGATAGCGTCGGTAAAGGTTAAAAAATTCTCGGATTTTTTCCTGCAGGCGGGAAATATCCAATTCTGCCTTAATCTGATAAAGATGATTGTAGGCAATCTTCTTTTCCGATTCATCACGAGGCTGATTGTAGATTTCCATCCACATCTTCCAGGCACTTTCCAGGTCGCCTTTTAAATAAATTAAATGAGCTTCCTGACGTTTGATAAACAGTGGGGCATCTTTTTTTGCTGCTGCCCGGTTTAAATAATAAGCGGCGCGGTCAAAATCCTTCAGCATTTTCTGACAATAAAAAGCTGCTTCAAAATCATAGAGCCATTCCTGACTGTTTTTTGAGCTTCCTTTCTCCAGCAAGCGCAGTGCCATGAGCGGATCTTTTTTTTCATAAGCCATAATAATTGCACCGATTACATAAGCTTCACGATAGCCTGGACTTAGATCGGTGATCAGATTGAAAACATCTTCTATATATTCAAAACGGTTTTCCAGATAATAAGTTGAATAGAACTGAATCGCCCAGATGAAATAGATGTCGGCAGCAAGATTGCGGTGAGCAAGAAACATTACCTCTGCGGTTCTGGCTTTTGGCAGATTGACGAATATCTTATGCTCAGCAAAGTAGTTTTTTTGCCGGTCATAAAAAAATTGTGTGCTGACGGTTATTGCCAGCGAAAAGAATAAAAAAATAAAGGGAAGAAACTTTTTTAAATTCATGGTTTACTGAAACTGTCGCTTTCTGAAAATAACAATTGTTAATGTCAGCAGAAAGAGAATATAACCTGAAGCATAGAAAATCGAATAGAAAATCTGTTGCGGCGGAACTGCTTCCTGCAAAACAAGCTGATCGCGGATATTGAATTTTTCCAGATTGGGAACGAGATAGTAAACAAGATAGGTGAATAATTTTATCGGCCGTGAGGCAATCATCGGCTTGAAGTAGTTGAATGTCCAGGTTACTTTACCGATAAGGTAGATGCAGATTGTAAATATTGAAGATAAAATCGGTGTGCTGAAAGATGAAAAGAGCAGGGAAATGCCGATCAGGATGAGCAACTCAAAATAAAACAGGATAAAGTGCAGTAAAAGATTTAAAGAAAGGGTTCGGGTATTGAGAAAGAGAAAAAAAAAGAAAATAAGCATCATTGCCACCAGAGCAACGAGAACCGTCAGCGCCAGTCCAAAAAATTTTCCGAGGATGAAACTATCGCGGTTTATAGGTTTGCTTAAAATATTATAAATCGTCTTTTTATCGATTTCTTTATAAACGAGATTAATACCGGTAAAAATAGCAATCAGTGCCGTAAAGAAACTGATTGCGGCAATGCCGCTGTCTTTCATTACTCTGATTTGATCGCCGATACTCAGCATGCTGATGATCTTTGAGCTCAGAGCGAAGAAGATTCCGAAAAAGAGCAGCAGATAGAAAATCTTATTGCGGATTGCCTCTTTAAATGTGTTAAAAATAATCGCCTTAAGGTTAAGATTCTGAAAATAATTTTTCATTTCTGCTCCTCAAATTCTTTTAAAAGAATATCTTCCAGCTTTTTCTTTACCGGGTTTACGGCAATTATTTTTCCGTCGTTATGAATGATACTTTCAACAATATTGTTGAGATCTTCATTTATATCCAGAGCAAGATAATAGTGGTTATCCTGAAAAGTGTATCGGGGATAGATTGATTTCAGTTTGACTTCTGTGATATTGCGGCAGACAACTTCATAATACTGAACAGAGTTATTCAGCAATTCAGAGAGTCTTCCCTGTTTCTGGATTTTTCCGCCAAACAATACGGCAATTCGGTCGCAGAGAAGTTCCATATCCTGAATGATATGCGAGGAGAAAAAGATGGTTTTGCCTTCGGCTTTTAATTTCAGAATCAATTCTCTGATCTCTTTTCGGCCAATGGGATCAAGACCGGAAAAAGGTTCATCAAGAATCAGAAATTGCGGGTCATTAATCAGTGCCTGGGCAATACCGGCACGCTGAAGCATTCCTTTGGAAAATTTACGCAGACTGAGATCAGCGCTTTTTTCCAATCCGACAAGTTGCAGAAGCTTATCTGCCCGATCTTTAATTTCTGAGAGGAAAAATTTAAACAGCCGGCCAAAAAAGTGAAGCAACTCGCGTGCGCTGAGATATTCATAGAAATAGGGCTGTTCCGGCAGGTAACCGATTTTTAAGCGCGTTTCCAGAAGATCAGCATCTTCTTCCTGAATCCGGATTGAGCCGCTGTCTTTTTTCAGCAGTCCCAGAATGCATTTGATCGTTGTGGTTTTGCCGGCTCCGTTAGGACCAAGAAAACCGAAAATTTCTCCCTGTTCAATTTCCAGATCAACTCCTTTGAGCACTTCTGTTTTGCGGAAATAAAAATTAGAGCGGAATGATTTTTTTAATTCAGATATTTCTAAGGCTTTCATGGCTATTTCTTTAAATCTTTCCTGATATTAGCCTGAGCTGCTGCCAGGCGGGCAACGGGAACACGATAGGGAGAACAGGAGACATAATTCATTCCAACCTGGAAGCAGAATTCCACGCTTTTGGGCTCTCCGCCATGTTCTCCGCATATACCAACCTTTAAGTTCGGTTTGGTTTTTCTACCGCGTTCAATTCCAATGGCGATCAGTTCACCAATACCTTCCTGATCTATTGTCTGGAAGGGATCGGCCGGAAGGATTTTCTTTTCCAGGTAATTCTGCATGAATGCCCCGACATCATCGCGGCTGAAGCCGAATCCCATCTGAGTAAGGTCATTCGTGCCGAACGAGAAGAACTCAGCGTCAGTTGCCATTTTATCTGCTCGCAGAGCGGCACGGGGAATTTCAATCATTGTTCCGAAAAGATGAGGAATTTCATCGAGCTGATATTTTTTTAACACCTGCTGATAAACTTCCTGACAGAGAACTTTCTGGTGCTTTAATTCTTTTTCGTTGCAGGTAACGGGAATCATTATTTCCGGGAAAACCTTTTTTTCTTCTTTAAGCAGTTCGGCAGCAGCTTCAAATATCGCCCGGAACTGCATTTTTGATATTTCCGGATAGCTTATGCCCAGTCGCACTCCGCGGTGTCCCATCATTGGGTTGCTTTCATGAAGGGCATCGCCTCTTTTTTTTACCTCTTCCGGGGAAATATTGAGATATTTAGCCAATTCCTTTTGTTTTTCCGGGCTTTTGGGAACAAATTCATGCAAAGGCGGATCAAGCAGACGGATTGTTACCGGGTATCCTTCCATGGCGGCAAGTGTTTTCTTAATTGATTCTTTAACATAAGGGAAGAGATCGTTTAAAGCATTGATTCTTTCTTCTTCGCTTTTGCTCATAATCATCCGGCGCAGATGCAAAAGCGGTGTGTCGCTTCCCTTGCCGTAGAACATATGCTCGGTGCGGAAGAGCCCGATTCCTTCAGCGCCGAATTTACGCGCCGTAAGGGCGTCTTCAGGAGTATCAGCATTGGTGCGTACTCCCATTGTCCGGTAGCGGTCAACGATTGTCATAAAGTCTTTGAAGAGCGGGTTTTCAGAAGCGTCAATCATTGGTAATTCGCCTTCGTAAATATATCCTCGCGTGCCGTTCAGAGTGATTATGTCTCCTTCTTTAAAGACTTTATTCTGGATACGCAGCTCTTTTTTTTCTACGGAAACTTTAAGTTCACTGGCACCGACGATGCAGCATTTGCCCCAGCCGCGGGCAACAAGTGCTGCGTGAGAAGTCATTCCGCCGCGTGAAGTGAGAATGCCTGCTGCAGCTCTCATACCTTCAACATCTTCCGGATTTGTCTCTTCTCTGACCAGGATAACTTTTTCATTTTTTTGTGCCATTTCTACGGCATCCTGAGCAGTAAAAACTATTTTTCCGGATGCGGCTCCCGGTCCGGCGGGCAAGCCCTTGGCTAAAATCTTATTGGCTTCGATTGCTTTTTTTTCGGATTTTGGATCAATTATCGGATGAAGCAGCTCATCAATCTGAGCGGGATTCAATCTTAAGACAGCCTGTTGTTCATCAATAAGCCTTTCCTGAAGCATATCCATTGCCATTTTAAGGGCAGCTGTGCCGGTGCGTTTTCCGACACGGCACTGAAGCATCCAGAGTTTGCCTTCCTGAATAGTAAATTCGATATCCTGCATATCTTTATAATGATTCTCCAGTTTATTGCGGATTGTCAGAAGCTCCTGATAGACCTCGGGCATTGCTTTCTGCAGAGAAGGCAGATTTTTATTATGTTCGCTCTTAGTTTCTTCGTTTAAGGGATTGGGAGTGCGGATGCCGGCAACGACATCTTCACCCTGGGCATTGGGCAGCCACTCGCCGTAAAAGAAATTTTCGCCTGTTGCCGGATTGCGGGTGAAAGCAACTCCGGTAGCGGAGGTATCGCCCATATTGCCGAAAACCATCGTTTGAATATTACAGGCAGTTCCCCAGTCATCAGGAATACCTTCGATACGCCGGTAGCTTACTGCCCGTTTTCCGTTCCAGCTCTTAAAAACGGCAGCTATTCCTCCCCAGAGCTGTTCCATTGGATCTTCGGGAAATTCCCGGCCCAGAACCTCTTTTACCTTTGCCTTATAAATTGAAATCAGTTCTTTTAAATTTTCGGCAGTCAGTTCTGTATCGGCTTTAATATTCAATTCGTGCTTCATCTTTTCCATTTCTTTTTCCAGTTGCTGCCTTACGCCCATTCCTTCTGCCGGCTCAATGCCTTCTGCTTTTTCCATCACAACATCGGCATACATCTGAATTAAGCGCCGGTAGGAATCATAAGCGAATCTGGGGTTGCCTGTTTTTTTTATCAAACCTTCCAGAGTGGTTGGTGTTAACCCTATATTTAAAACGGTTTCCATCATTCCGGGCATTGAAGTGCGGGCGCCGGAACGCACTGAAACCAGCAGGGGATTATCAGCATCACCGAATTTCATTCCGGTTAGCCGTTCCATTTCCTTTAAAGCCGTCAATGCTTCATCTTTTAAACTTGCGGGAAAAGCATTATGCTCCATGTAGTAAGTGCAGGCTTCAGTGGTAATTGTAAATCCTGGCGGTACAGGCAAACCGAGACTTGCCATTTCAGCCAAATTTGCCCCCTTTCCGCCGAGTAGCTCTTTCAGATCTTTGTTACCTTCTGTTTTTTGAGCAGAAAAGAAATAGACATATTTCGACATTCGTCCTCCTTTAGTTGAGTTTCTCTTTAATTTTATTCATTAATAATACCATTTCAAACGGTTTTTTCAAATACTCAATTTTATTGGCAGTTAAGAACTGACTGAAATTTTCGTCATCGGGATCAGCGGTAATCGCCAGAAATTTATTTTCCTGAGCTTTTGATTTTAAGTGCCTGTAGATTTGCTCTCCACTTATTTTTGGCATATTCAGGTCAGAAATGACCAGATCGAATTCTTCAGCCCTGAGTATTTCCAGAGCTTCCTGAACTGAATTGACTGCTTTGATTTCGTAGTGATCAATCAGATTTAAGAATTCTTCAATCAGTTCAAGTAAAAATTCCTCATCATCAACAAGCAGAATCTTCTTTTTCGGAACATTCGGGCTTGCAGGCAGAGGAAAATTGATTATAAATTCAGTGCCGCTGTTTTTGTCAGATCTGATCTCCAATTTAGCATTATGGTTATGGATAATTTTTTCGCAGATCGTCAATCCGATTCCGATATGACCGGGCTTTGTGGAATAAAATGGGCTGAAGATTAAGGGAAGCTCTTCTTTGGCAATTCCACAACCGTTATCTTTTATCTTAAGGGTAAGTACATCCTGAAAACAGGAAGTGCTTATCTGAATAACCTTCTCTTTCTTTTCCTTAAGTGCTTCGGCTGAGTTATCAATGAGATTGATGAGCAGAGCTGCGATCTGAGTTTGATTAAGCTTTATTTCCGGCAGATTTTCCTGCAGCTCGAGTTTGAAAAATATTTCTTGCAGTTCAGGATTAGCCCGGGCTTGTTCGGTAATGTTTTTGATAATTGTGTTCAGATTAAAATCTTCAACGACCAGATCGCTGATACGGAAATATTCACGCAGCAGATTCATCAGTTCGGTAAGTTCACTGCAGGTGTTTTCAATTTTATCAAGTCTTTCAACAAAAAAAGGCTCTCTGGTTTTCATTTTTAAAATCTGGGCATATCCCATAATCGGGGTGAGTTTGTTTTTTAACTTGTGAAAAATTACCGGCAGGGCATCAATCGCAGCATATTTTGGCCCGTTTAGATTTAACAGGTTTGTGTTGTGGAAAAAATCTTTTTCTATTTCCAGCAATTCTTTGCTGATATAATTCTTTTTATTGATCTCTTTCTTTATGTTTTCAAAACTCAGAAAATTTTGAAAGGAATTGGCAATAATCGTGCAAAGAATTTTAAAATATGAAGCTTCAACTTCTGACAACTGGGCAATATTTTTTACGCCCAGCAGTAAGAATGAGTGCAGACTGAAATGATAGGTAATTGGGAAAATGAGAAAGTTATAGTCTGCTGGAAGTTTTAACTCCCGGGATGATTTTTCTGAAAGAAGCGCCAGACTCTTTTTTTCTTTTGCCAGTTTAAATTCTTCGCCTTCAATAATCTCTCTCGGGCAATATTGTTCAGCTCCTGAAGAGTTGAAAAAACGAAAACTGTCGCCATCTTTGTATAAAAAAGCCAGCTGGTAGTCTGTCAGAAATTCCTGAAAATATTCAAAGAGTGAGGCAATTGATTTTAATGGCGGAACAAGAGCTGAAAAAAAGGAAGAAATATTCAGAATGTGAGCCAGCAAATTTTTTTCGGCAAGTAATTTCTGCTGTGTCTGGCTTAATTCGGTTGTTAAGTTGGAGAGAAGAAAATCTTTTTGCACCAGATTAATAATCAATTCACTGGAAGCTTTGATGGTTCTGGTAAGATCTTTTTGCAGTTCCGGAAAGTCAATCAGGTAAGCTTCGACCATCTGCGTCAGTGCAAGCAGAGTATCTTCCAGTTCGACAAAGTCGAGGTTAAGCAGTTCCTTTAAAGTTGCGGAAAGTGGTGCGAGTTTCTCCTGCTGGATTTCCTGGTCGCTTAAAAGCCATTCACAAATTTTGTTGCCGCAATAAATTGCGAGGTAGAATTTATCATTGTTCAGATTCTGATAATGGTTATCAATGGCTTTTTTAATTTGTTCAGGGAGTTTCCATTCATCCAGTGCGGTTTTGGCAAGATCAAGGTGGTTAAAACCGAAGGCTTGTGTCTCTTTCGGGATCAGTTCATTGTCATAAACGGAATAGATTTGCTGATATTTCTCTTTTTCATAGAGAAAGAGGAGAATCTGGCCGATATCCAGCAGCAGAGCGGCAAGGCTGATCTCATCTTTTTTTTCAGGTTCGAATTTTCCGATCAGGATTGAAGATACGACGGAGTTAATCAGGTTTTTTTTGATAATCGTATTGAAAATCTGACCTGATTCAGTCGAATAGTTGACTTTTTTAAAAAAATCAAATATCGAGTAAGAAAAGGCAATGTTTTTTATCTTCTGGAAGCCAAGCAGCTGAATGGCATGGGAAATTGTTTTCACACTTGAAGCGAATCCAAAAAGCGGAGAATTGGCTATTTTAATTATATTTGTCGCAAGCAGGGGATCATGTTCAATAATTCGCTGAAGCTGTTTAATCAGGTTTTGTCCGCCATGTTCTTCAAGCTCCAGCAGGTTGTAAAGAGAGTGGGAAAGAGTTGGCAATCGCAGAGATTTGATAATGGTTTTGCAATTCATTATTTTAAAATTATAAAACAAAATCAGAGTCCTTGCAACTTCAGAAAAGGTATGCCGTTTCCGGTTTTTTCCTTTTTTTAATTGCAAAATTTCTTCTGGCTGAAAAGCAGAGAATGGTTTTTGAAAAAAGTAACTCAAAAAATAGTATCAGCGCAATGATTCCTGTAGCGCAAAATTGATTCTTTTTAATCCTTCGCGCATTGTTTCTGCATTATAAATTGCTGCCAAACGGAAATAGCGCGGTAATCCGAATAGTGCTCCCGCAGTAACAATCATTTTATACTTATCAAGAAGGATTTTATGAAATTTTTTGTGATCTATTTCTCTTTTCAGCTGGGGGAAGAAGAGAGTTCCGGCTTTTGGCAGATAGGTGGTAAGGTAATCACAGCTGCTGAGAAAGCTTATAACGATTTCCCGGTTTTCCTGAACCCTTTTCTGAATCCGCTCTTCGAGAGTGTGAATTATGTCTGCTTCCAGAAGTTCGGCGGCAAGATAAAAGCTGCAGTAAGGGAGTTCCGGAGAAACAAAATCGAGAAAATTGCGTGCCTTTTCAACAAGTTCAGAGCGGGCAAAAGCCCATCCGGCACGCAGGGAGCCAAGCCCATAATATTTTGACAGCGAAGAGGTAAGAATAAATTCCGGATAATTTAAAAAGAGTGAGTGCTGCCGATAAAATTTGCTGAATACCTCGTCGATTAAAATTTCTGTTTTGTATTCCTGATGAATTTTTTTCAGGAAATTAAGCACATCGGCAGAGAGCTGGTTACCCGACGGATTGTGCATATCTGTAAGAACAATCAGACGGGTATTTCTGGTAAAATTTTTTTCGATTTCTTCCACTCTCAGGGCGAAATCATTTGGGTCGCGTTTAAGAAAATGGATATCTGCTCCTAAGAACTGCGGAACTTTTAAAAGAGGTTCGTATACAGGGTGTTCAATTAATATTCGGTCGCCTCTTTTTAGCAGTAGAGAAAAAAAGATGAAATTAGCCATACTGCTGCCGCAGGCCAGAAAAATATTTTCCGGCGGAATCTTTTCTCTTTTGCTCAGAACATCAATAAGTCTCTGACATGTCAGGCGGGCTTCGCCTGGCGGAGAAAAGAGGCGAATGCTTTTTGCAGAAAAGGGTAATTCGTTTTCGTTCAGCAAAAATTGCATGTTGGAAAAGGCAAAATTAATCTCGACATCTTCCGAGATTGATTTAACACTTAAAAGGTGCTCGATTTGCAGGGTTTCATTGCTCATAGTCTGGATTCTAACATTTTTCCCTAACTTGTTCAACAATTTGCATAAATTACTCTGCTGCTCTTTTTACATTAACCTTATCGCTTCCAATAAAAAAATAAATTATGAAAATTTTTTTTCTGCTGTTTTTGTCTTTTTTCCAGGGACATAAACTCAGCTGTAAGAATTTATTTAATGCACAGGTTTTAGACAATCATTGCGCCAGAGACAGTCAAACTGGTGGCAATGAAAACGCTCGTCGCTTTTAAAACAGTCGCGGTTACCTTCAGCACGCTGAATCGTTCTGATAAGTTCTGCTTTGTTTTTTGCCGCAACCTTAATTCCCTTTTTTTTTCAAATTTCTTTGATTTGACTGATATTCATCTTTTCCCTCCTTGCCAAACAATATTTTTACTCATTTTATATCCCTCACAGCTATTATTTCTTATTAAAAAAAAATGTCAACCTGATTGACTGAGAATTTAAAGCTGATTCTAATTGAGAGGACGCAGTTCAAGAATAAACTGCTGGGAAATTGAGCGGTAGCCGCAGTAAAACTGAAATCTTCCTGCTTTGCGGGTAATAAAAATTTCATAGATTGTTCTCTTTAACAGCAGATCGTAATTCAGGAGAGTTTCAGCGCTCCAGTTCTTGCTGAAAGCAATAGTTTGCCCGAGAAATAAATTTTTCATCCGGTTCAGCTCCAGATCGTAAAAGAAAAGGGTCTGCAGGTTAAATTTTTCCCGGAAATTTAATACGATTTTTCCCACAGCCGTTTGCACCGCATTTCCGGTAATAAAAAAGTTTTTCAGCTGACGCCGGGAATGGTAGTGATAGTCCAGCTCAAATTGCAGAAACGGAGAAAAGAGGTGCTTAAAGTTCAGACTATAATTCAACCCCCAGTAGGAGCGACTGGTCTGCGAACTGAAAAGATTTTCAGCGCTGATCTGAAATCCGATGTCCGTGAGCCTGGAAATTTCCAGCCGAACAGAATTCAGCTGGAACTGGAAAAAAAGATTGTTGCTGTTGTCTTTTTCGCCATTTGTATTAAAGTTTGCCAGTTCAAGATTTAGTCGGGTTGAGAAATTCAGCAAGCCGGCATAGAATTTTAGCGGCAGAATACGGAAATTTAGTGCTGTGTTGCTTGTTGTCTGGCTGAAAAGGTAATCATTGTGAAGGGATCCTGACTGATCAAGACTGACAATGCCACTCTGATAGGAAAGAGAATATTTAAACTGATTTTGACGGCTTTCTCTTGTGAGTTGGCGCAGATGACGATAGCTGTCACTGAGGCTGAAATGTAAATTTTTTGCCAGTTGCTTTCTGAAACTGAGATTAATGCTTTTTTGTTCATTGAGGGCAAACTGGAAATCAAAGTTCAGATAAAATCCCGGTTTCTGCAATGTCTGCTGAAACTGAAACCAGTGTTCAGCTTCGCTCTTTAATCCGGAAAGATAGCTGAAATTTATTTTTGTTTCTGCCTGCAGTGAATGCTGACTTTTATCAAAGGCAGACCTTTTAATTAAAAAAAGATCGGTCTGCCAGTTTTTTTGCCAGTTATATCTGCTCTGGATATTGAAGCTGACATTGTCTGGCAAAGCAGTTTGAACTGTTAATTCAGATTGCAGGGTGAATGACTCTTCTTTAAAAGGAGGTTTGCCGCCTGTTTCGAGTGTCAGCTTTGTCTGGACAGGCGCTGATGCTTTTTTGCCGGCGTCAATCAGAATCTTCATAAATAAACCGCGTCCGGGAATAAAGTTGATCTTTTCCAGAGAAACCGGTTTTTTTTCAGCAAATTCTTCGATTCCTGAAGAGAGCTTAAACTTATTGAATTGCAAAGAGGGAATGTTTTCAAGATAGAGAAGACAATCATAGCCAAAAGGAGTCAAGTCTTTGCGCACGATCAGCTTTTTCATCGTCAGATAGATTAACGAGGAGAGCAGGCGGGAAAAATTTATTTTTCTGTTTTTCAGCTGACCGGAAGCACTCTGCTTGCCTTTCTCAATCTTCTCCTGTTTGTTCAAAATAATTTTTTGTTCATAGGCAGGGAAAATTTTTTCAGCAATAATGCTTCCGTTGTTCATGTCAATCAAAAGCTGATCATAAACTGCACTCTCTTTTGCAAATTTTACAGATACAGCGCTCTCAAAGAGAATAGTTTTGTGCTCGAAATCAAGAAAAGCCCGATTGGCTTTAATTTCAATTAATGATGAAGAAAAAGTTAGCTGTGATGCAGAGGCAAAGTCATAATCATAGCTGTAAATAATATATTCAGCCTGCAGCTCAGCCGGAAAAAGCGTTGCGGATATTTCACCTGCCTTTAAAGCCGAAACAAGCAACAGGCAGATAATTAAAAAGCCTGATCGCCTGACTCCTGCTCTCATAAAAGCTTGTATTGATAGAGTTTCTGGTCTTTATCTGCACTCCAGAAGAATTCATTCTGTCTGGTCAGGCCGGAGGGCACTATTGCCGGGGTAAGGAAGCTTTTAAGAAGAGATCCGCTCATGGTGTAATGAAATATTTTTGCTTCGGTCTGGTCAAGAATAAAAATTGTATTCGCTTCAACATAGATTCCGGAAATTTTCAGATGCCTGAATTTAAAAGTAGCAATTATTCTGCCTTCCTGGGGATTAAACTGAAAAACAGAATTGCTTTCACCATCGAAAGCGTAAAGATAGGGAAAATCATAGGCTAAAACCAGCGGCTGGCTGCGCGGGGCGTCAAAAGATGTGATTAAAGCTCCGTTAAGCGGATTTAAACAGAAAATGCGATAGCTGTTTTGAACTGACACCCAGAGGTTTTCACCGTCATAAGCCACACCGCGTGCCGGAAGCGCAAAGTCAAGCCGTTTTTGCGGTGAGCCGTCGAAGTAATTCAGGGCAATTATGGAACCATTTTCGTTAACGATCCAAAGCGCATCAGTGCTGAATGTTAAATCAAGAATCTGGGTGTCAACCGGAACGACTTTCATGATTTTAAAAAAACCGCTTTCTGCTTCCGGATCAAACGGATTATTAAAAAATCTGCTCGAACAACCGATTGACAGCAGATTAAAAATAATTAGTAAAGCTAACGGCAATCTGATTTGCATCCGGGTTTAGCTCTGCTTTTATATGCAGCCTGCGTTTTGCTGATGAATAAACATCAATCAGGTTTAGTGTCCAGATTAGCACTGCAGAAATAAGGGCAATATTGCGCCAGCGGTCTGTCCTTTCGGTTAACTGGCGGTAATAAATGGCATCCTGACTGTTTGCTGCTTGCTGATATTTTCTGTAATACTGATTTCCCTGGATATTTTTCAGGAGCGCAAATGATAAAACAGCTGCTGTGCTCAGAGCGAATGAGACAGAGGGCAAATATCTTTTTTGAAGCAGTTGTCCCCAGCCGGGAAAGATTAATGATTTTGTAAGAATTTTTTTTGTATCTTCTGCTTTTACCGATTCAGATGAATCAGCAGGAAAAGATGTTCCGCTGAAAAGAAGTGTCAGGATCAGGAAACAGCTCAATTTAGCGGACAATTTCGCCCTCGCATAAGTTTTCGTTTATTATTCTGGTAATGCGCACGGTCAGAAACTTTTTCTTCAACCCGCGTGCTTTTTTAAGAGTAATGTTCAAATAATTATCAGTGATCGCTGTTGCCTGATCCTGGCGATCATCAATCAGGATAGCAGGCAATTCTTTTTCCAGGAATTTCCGGCGATAACGCAGCTTGATTTCCCGGTTAATCTCTAAGAGTGTCTGCATCCGCCGTCTGATGATTTCCGGACGGATTGTTTTTAAAGCAAAAGCTTTTGTCTGCGGACGGGCAGAATAGGGAAAGATGTGTAAGTAATTCAGGGCTGCTTTCTGAATCAGATCAACGGTTTCTTCAAATTCATCTTCTGTCTCCTGAGGAAAACCGACGATTATATCAGCGCCGATATTGGCATCAGGGAAATGGTTATGAAATGAGTTTATAATCTTTTCCATATCTGACCTTTTTTGAAAGCGCGCCATTCTTCGCAAAACTGCCTCAGAACCACTCTGAAGAGAAAGATGAATATGTCGGGCAATTTTTGTATTTTTTGCCAGAGCGTTAATGAAGCGGTAAGAGATAAAGCGCGGGTCAAGTGAACTCAGCCTGATGAGTCTGATGTTACGAATTGAACTGATTTCGTTCACTACATCAAGCAGGTTCTGACGCGGGAAGAGATCGTAACCGTAAGAGGAGAGATTAATTCCGGTCAGAATTACTTCCTGATAACCGAGAGCAGAAATCTGGCGGGCTTTTTTAATGATTAAAGGCAGGGGCAGGCTCTCTGAATTTCCTCTTAAAAAGGGAACGATACAGAAAGTGCATCTGAAGTTGCAACCGTTTTGGATTTTTAGAAAAAAGCGTGATTTGTAACCGGAATGGTAAATGATGTTACTCTGAAGGGGAAAGTGCTCGCAGATAATATTTACAAGCATTGGTTTGCTTTCATTGGGCAGAAAAAGGCAGTCGGGGAATTGATCTTTCAGGGCAGGTTCTTTGTTAACCAGACATCCGGTTATAAACCAGAAGGTTTTTGAATGCCGATAATTTTTTTTTAAATAGTGATAAACATCTTTTTCGGCGTTTGCGGTTACGCAGCAGGTATTGAGAATGGCAAAGCTTGCCTCTTCAAGACTTGTGGTAAGCTGATAACCCTTTTTTTCAAGTTCGAGAGCAATTTCCTGGAGTTCAGCCTGATTGGAGCGACAGCCGAAATATTCAAGATAGAATTTCACTCTTCTGCGATTTTAAGCTGGAGTTTTTTATTTTTTTCAACCACTATCTCTTCCCATTCCTGCCGGTAGCGGGTGATTGCTTTTTGCAGTTCAGCATCGCTGAGCGCCAGAATCTGCGCGGCAAAGATAACAGCATTTAATGCTCCTGCTTCTCCGATGGAGAAGGTGGCCACCGGAATTCCGCCCGGCATCTGGGCGATAGAGAGCAGTGAATCAAGACCGGAAAGAGACGAAGGGGCAGGAATGCCCAGAACAGGAAGAATAGTATGAGAGGCAACAACTCCGGGCAGGTGGGCAGCTCCGCCGGCAATGGCAATAATTATCTGACCGCCGTTTTTTTCGAATTCCTTGATTAGGTTTCTGGTGCGATCAGGTGTTCGATGAGCGCTACTTACCTCAATCAGAAAAGGCAGGCTGATTTTTTTCAGAAATTCAATTCCTTTTTTTAAAACCGGAAAGTCAGAATCAGAACCGAGTAGGATTAAAATTTTTTCCTTCATATTTATCTCCTTAATTTGTCTTTCAGGTCAGGAAAAAGTCAGGAAGTTGCCCAGCCGATATCGCGGCGGAAATAGATATTATCATAGGTTATAAAGGAGATGGCATCGTAAATTTTATCCATGGTGTCTTTCAGGGTTGAGGATGTTGTGCAGATATTGAGCACTCTTCCGCCGGCGGTAACGAGTTCATTGCCGGCTAAAGCCGTTCCGGCGTGAAATATCTCCACACCCATTGAGCGGGCACGCTCCAGACCATTAATTTTCTTTCCTGTTTCATATTTATCTGGATAACCTTTGGTCGCAAGCACGACACAGCCTGAGACATGTTCACTGAATTCAATTGTTGTATCAAGCAGATTTTCATCTACACAAGCATCAAGAAGGTCAACGAGATCTGATTTCATGCGCATCAAAACAACCTGAGCTTCAGGATCTCCGAAGCGGCAATTGAATTCGAGAACTTTTGGACACTCTTTAGTAATCATTAAACCTGCGTAAAGAACTCCCTTAAAATTACGGTTTTCAAAACGCAGTCCTTCAATTGTCGGATTGATAATTGATTTCATAATCTCATCAAACAATTCTCTGTTTATTGAGGGAGCCGGCGATATTGCACCCATTCCGCCTGTATTCGGTCCCAGATTGTTCTCTTTTAATTTCTTGTAATCCATTGCCGTAACGAGAGGAATTGTCCGCCGTCCGTCGGTAAGCACCATAAAAGATAATTCTCTTCCGACAAGATAATCTTCGATGACAATTGTTTCTCCGGATTGCCCAAAACGGTTTTCCACCATCAATGCCCGGACAAAACCTTCTGCTTCGGCAACGCTGTTGCAGATGGCAACTCCTTTCCCGCCTGCCAGACCATCAGCCTTTATTACCTGAGGAAATTTTACTGAACGGAGGTAACTCATTGCTTCGTTTAAGGAATTAAAAACTTCAAAATTAGCGGTTGGGATGTAATTTTTTTTCATAAAGTTTTTTGCAAACACCTTTGAACTTTCAATGGCTGCGGCTTTCTGAGTCGGTCCGAAAATCCTCAGGTTCTGCTTATTAAATTCATCGACAATGCCAAGAGCCAGTGGTTGTTCAGGACCAACTATGGTTAAGTCAATGCCGTTTTCCCGGGCAAAATCAGCCAGTTCGACAATACTTGTAGGCTTGATATTCACCAGTTCGGCAAGCTCTTTCATTCCCGGATTGCCCGGAGCGGCATAAATTTTATCCACTCTCTTGCTCTGAGCAATTTTCCAGACAAGGGCATGTTCTCTGCCACCTGAACCCACGACTAAAATTTTCATTTTTGCTCCTCGTTATATTAAGTTATTATAGAGAAAATTTTAAAAATTAACAAGCGCACCTGTTTTTTCTCAGAGGTGAGTTTTTTCAAGTTTTTCTCTGTGATATACTTGAATAATGAAAAAGAGAATTGTAATCGGTGTTGCCGGAGGAAGCGGTTCAGGCAAGACAACGATCGTTGATTTTATCAAGCGTGAAGTTGGCGAGGAAAAAGTGCTCGTTTTACAGCAGGACTCCTATTATCTTGATCGCGCAGACCTGCCGGCAGAAGAGCGGGCAAAAATCAATTATGATCATCCCGATGCTCTGGAGACTCCGCTTCTGGTTAAGCATCTGAAGAAGCTTCTGCTTGGTCAGAATGCTGAAATTCCGGTTTATGATTTCAAAACTCATTCGCGAAAAAAACAGGGGATTGTTGTGCATCCCCTGCCGGTAATTATTGTTGAGGGAATTCTGGTGCTCTTTGATGAGAATCTGCGCCAGATTTTCAATATCAAGATTTTTGTTGATACTGATGATGATATCCGCTTTATCCGCAGAATGCTCCGTGATATTCAGGAGCGCGGCCGGACAATGGAATCAGTTGTTCAGCAATATCTGACAACGGTAAAACCGATGCATGATATGTTTGTTGAGCCGACCAAAAAATTTGCCGATATTATTATTCCTGAAGGGCATAAACCGGTATCAACCAATCTGCTGGTATCCATGATTCGCAATAGCCTGGAGGAGTTGCAGTATGATTGAAAAGCATTATATCAGTGCCGAAGAACTTTACCGGGATTCGTTTGAGCTGGCAGTCCGGATTTACCGCAGCGGTTTCAGGCCGGACTTCATCGTCGGTATCTGGAGGGGAGGAACTCCGGTGGGAATTGTTGTTCAGGAAACGCTTGAATTTTTTGAAATCTCTACTGACCATATAGCAATCCGCACTTCTGCCTATCAGAAAATTGATCAGCGGGAAAAAGAGATTAAGGTTCATGGCTTACAGTATATAATCGAGAGAATTAATACCGAGGATCGTCTGCTAATTGTTGATGATGTTTTTGATAGCGGCTTGAGTATTGAGGCGGTAATCAGAAACATAAGGGAGCGTGCCCGGCGCAATACACCGCAGGAAATCAGAGTGGCAACACTTTATTATAAACCGAAGCGCAACCAGACTCCACGCCAGCCCGACTATTATCTGTATGAAACTGAAAAATGGCTCGTTTTTCCCCATGAAGTAAACGGGTTAAGCGTCGAAGAGCTGGCTAATTATAAGCCTGAAGTCTATTTTAAACTGAAAGAGTTAATAAAATGATCAGTGAACAGTTTATCCGGGAAATTCCCAAAACTGACCTGCATCTTCATCTTGACGGTTCTTTGAGATTAGCAACTTTAATTGAATTGGCAAAGAAGCAGAAGGTTAGATTACCATCTTATTCAGAATCCGGTTTAAGCCGAAAAGTTTTTAAACAGAGCTATCAGAACCTTGCCGAGTACCTTGAGGGTTTTTTATATACCACAGCTGTTTTGCAGACACCGGAAGCTCTGAGTCGTTGCGCTTATGAGCTGGCAATGGATTGTTTTCAGGAGAATGTCTGCTATATTGAAATTCGTTTTGCCCCGCAACTGCATATCAACAGATATCTGAAAAGCGGTATTGATGTTCTGAAAGCAGTTAATCAGGGATTGGAAAAAGCAAAGAAAGAGATTAATCAGCAGCTTGCTCCGGATCGCCCGCTTTTTGACTATGGAATCATCATCTGTGCCATGCGCATGTTCAACAGTTCATTTGGCTACTATTTTCAGCAGTTGCTCAATTCATTTCAATTTCTGGAAAGGAAAAAGGTTTTTCGCATTGCAGCTCTGGAAACTGTGAAAATGGCTGTAATTGCGCGTGATGAATTTGGAATTCCGGTTGTCGGTTTTGATCTTGCCGGAATGGAGAAGGGGTTTCCGGCAAGCGATTTCAGTGAAGCCTATGCTCTGGCGCATAGAAATTTTTTGAAAAAAACTGTTCATGCCGGAGAGGCTTTTGGTCCGGAGAGCATCTTTCAGGCGATAACCGAGCTTTATGCCGATCGCATCGGTCACGGAGTTCATCTCTTTAAGGCTGATATGATTCATAACCGTGAAATTCGTGATAAAGAAAAATTTGTCAGCAACCTGGTACAGTTCATTGCTGATCGGCGAATAACCATTGAAGTTTGCCTGACTTCTAACCAGCAGACCAACCCTGAGTTGAAAAAGCTTGAAAACCACTCTTTTTCGCTGATGCGGGAAAATAAGCTCTCCGTAACCTTCTGTACCGATAACCGGCTTGTGTCCAGTACAAGTGTAACCGCTGAGATTCTGAAAGCAGTAAATACTTTTAAAATAACTCCCAAAGAGTTGCGTAATTTTGTTATTTATGGGTTTAAACGCAGTTTTTTCCCCCGCTCTTATCTGGAGAAACGCTCTTATGTGCGTAAAATTTTAAGCTATTATGATCAACTGGAAAAAAAATTTGGCATAAAGAGGTCAGAATGATTGTCAATATCTTTCGAGGGGTGATTGGTGTTTCACTGATTATCGGGATCGCTTTTCTTTTTTCCAACAACCGCAGAAAGATTAACTGGCGGCAAATATTTATCGGGCTGGGAATTCAGTTTTTTTTTGCGGTATTTATTATTTTTGGGAAAGAATTGAAGGATTTTTTCTACCCGCTCGGTTTGCTCAAAGAGATTATTAACTGGCTCGTGCATGCTATTGTCAGCTTGCTGGGTTTTACCCTGAAAGGAGCTGAATTTGTTTTCGGCCGTCTTGCCTATAATTCCGGAAAAGAGAGTCTCGGTTTTTTCTTTGCCTTTCAGGTTCTGCCGACTATTATTTTTGTTTCCTCTATTACTGCTGTTCTCTATTACTTGGGGATTTTACAGGCAGTAGTGCGCGGATTAAGCTGGATAATGGCCAAGCTGCTCAAAACAAGCGGTGCAGAGACACTCTCCAATACAGCCAATATTTTTGTCGGACAGACAGAAGCTCCTTTATTGATTAAACCTTATGTGGCCGGAATGACGCGTTCGGAATTGCTCACGATTATGACCGGAGGCATGGCTACGGTTGCCGGCGGAGTAATGGCAAGCTATATTCAGATTCTTGGTACTTCTTTTGCTGCCATTAAGAATATTCCGCTTGAGCAGGCTCAGTTAAGCTTTGCCGTCCATCTTCTGGCAGCAAGCGTTATGGCCGCTCCGGCATCAATAGTGATCTCGAAAATTATATATCCTGAAGTTGAAGAACCGCTAACGCGGGGAACTGTCAGGCTTAAGGTAGAGAAAAATGCGCACAATGTTATTGAAGCTGCAGCAAGCGGAGCATCTGACGGAATGATGCTGGCCCTAAATGTCGGGGCGATGCTCATTGCTTTTATAGCTTTTATCTATCTGATAAACTCAATTTTTCTGGGAATTGGCGAATTCTTAAATATCAATGCCCTTCTGCAGGCAAAGTACGGTCAGCCTCTGTCAATGCAGCTTTTGCTGGGAATGATCCTTCAGTATATCGCGGTTGGTATTGGCGTTCCGGCTAAAGACGCACTGGCATTCGGATCACTGGTTGGTACAAAGGTTGTTTTAAATGAATTTGTGGCATATATTGATTTAGCAAAGATGATTGAGCAGGGAGTTCTTGCCCAGAAGACGATAATAATGGGAACTTATGCCCTTTGCGGTTTCGCTAATTTTGCCTCGCTGGCAATTCAGCTGGGAGGAATTGGCCCGATGGCTCCGGCACGGAAAAAAGACCTTGCCCAGCTTGGAATGAGAGCTGTTCTGGGAGGATCACTGGCAACTTTAATGACGGCAACGATTGCCGGAGTTTTACTTGGATAAGCTGCAAAGATTTTTATTTACTGAATGATGCGGTTAAAGAAAGTTAAATTTCTAAATCAAGAATCCACCAGGCATTGGCTTCCCAATCTTGCGGAGGTTGGTCGCTGATCAGGAGCGGAGGGCTAACCTGCTTCAATCTTATTTTGTGCAGATCGGTTATTTCTTCTTTTTCCAGATAAAGTGTCAGAAAATGTGATCCTCCTGTTTCCAGCGGCAGAAGTAATCCCGGGGGAAAGACTATATTGGCAGCTGATTTTATAAAAACCACATCTACCTGGTATATTTTATCTGAACCTTCCATCTTTAATCTGGCTGAAAAATGTTGCCCGTCAATACTCTTTGACTTGTAGGTAGCGGGAAAAATCAACGCGCTGATAGCAATGCTTATAAAAATAGAGAGGTTCGTTTTTAAACTTTTCATCTTTTTATCCTCTTTCGATTAAAATTTCCACTATCTTTTGCTCGATTGCGGCTGAAAAATCATTTTTAATAAGCTGAATTTCTTCTTCCGAAACCTGTTCCCGGCAGATTCTTAAGCCTGCAGAACAGTTTCTGCCGGAGTTTTTGGCGTAATATAAAGTCTGATCGGCAAGATTGACATTGTCTTCCCAGCTGAATACACGGGGCTGAGCTGGAATCAGCGGGAAAGGACAGAAGCCAATAGAAATAGTTCCCCTGATGGTATTGTTCTCAATTTGAAAGGGCTGACGGTTGATTACTGACAGCAATCTCCGGCAGAGCTGGCGCGCGTGCTCAAAATCATTTTGTTTGGAAAGGATTAAGAATTCCTCTCCGCCCCAGCGGACAATCAGATCGCTGCTGCGCAGCGTATTTAAAAACCTTTTGCTTAAAAGTTGCAGAAACTGGTCGCCGGTTAAATGGCCATAATTGTCGTTAATTGATTTGAAATGATCAATATCAATCATTAAGAAGCCAATGGCAAAAGGCGGGTTATCTGCAGGTCGTGTATAGCGGCGGATTACCAGGCTTACCTCGCGTTCAATAACATTGTGAAAAAAACGCCGGTTATAGAGCTGGGTGAGCGGGTCGGTGAGCGACATCTGCTCCATCTGTTTGTAGGCTTCCTGAAGTTCTTTGGTACGTTCTGAAACCGCTATCTCCAGCTCTTTTTTCCTTTTTTCAAGATGTGCCACCCGCCAGCGTACATAACCGATAACGATCAGGAGTATTAAAAGAATCAGCACTAATCTGAACCATGTGGTTTCATAGAAAAAAGGAAGAAAAACAATTTCCAGCGCGGAACTGTCTCTGTTGAAAACTCCGAAACGATTCGAACTGCGGACTTCAAAACGGTAGTTGCCGGGAGGGATATTGGTATAGTGAGCCATACGCATTATTCTTGTTTCGTGCCATTCCTGCTCAAAAGGAACGAGCCTGTATTGAAACAGAATCTTGTCCGGAGCAGAGAAAAAAGGAGTGCTGAATTCAATGTCGATATTTCGTTTTCCTGGTGCAAGATAGATCCGCGGCGCAATTTCAACCTCAAGATTATTGAAAGTAAACTTTTCAAAAACAATCGGCGGTGCCTGTTCATCAGTACTGAAAAGCCTGGTATCCAGCATAGCAATACCATTGATCGTTGGAAAACAGGCAAATCCGGATGAGCTCAGCCAGCCTGCCGGCTGTCTTCCGCCATTGCACTCCAGGGCTTTTAGACCGTCTCCCAGCCCGAGCGGAAAAGAGTTTATGCGCTTTATTTTTTTATCTACAAAATCGAGCAGCTCTTTTCTGCTGACGCTGAAAATACCGCGGTTAGAACTCATCCAGAACCGGCCGGATTTATCTTCGACAATTGCGTAAACCACATCGTTATGCAAGCCGTTCTGAGTGGAAATCGTTGTGAAGCGGTTATTTTTAAAGTGAATTAACCCTCCGCCATAAGTGCCAATCCAGAGATTTTTTTCTTTGTCATAATACAAACCGTTTAATGCTTCTTCCGACAGTCCGTCTGACTTGCGCCAGGAGCCGATAATTTTTTTCTGGTAAAGCAGATTCAGCCCGATATCAGTGGAAACCCAGAATTCATCGGGGCGGTCAGCCGGAGCAAATTCGCGCACAGCATTGTCGTTCAGTCCGTTTTTTGTTGTCAGGCGATCGATTATCTGATCATTTTTAAAAAAAACGATACCCGCGGCTGTTCCAATCAGCAATGTTTTGTCCTGTTGTTCGGATATGGCATAAACTGTATTTTCAGCAATTGAATTACCAAGAGAAAATGAAGTTATTCCCCTCTCATCAATTTTAAATATTCCGCTGTCTTCCGTGCCTGCCCAGATTGTCTGGTCATGAGTGGATTGGAAAAGTGCCGTGGTAAAAAGTGAAGGAAGTCCCTGCTTAAGACCGTAATGCTCTATTGCTCCGTTTTTGATGCGATTCAATCCGCCACCGTGAGTTCCTACCCAGAGCGATCCGTCCTGAGCTTCCATTACAGTCCAGATCTGTCTTGCCGAAAGTCCTTCTTCTTTTGAGATAACCTGCACTTTGTTTGAAACAAGCTGCGAAACCCCGGCTCCGTTTGTTCCGACCCAGATATTCTGCTCACGGTCAATCAGAACCGTTGTTGTCAGATTGCTGCCCAGCCCTTCCAGTTCAGTTGCTGAAGAAAAAGTTCCGTTGTGGAAGCGCCAGATTCCCTCATTCTGGATCGTTAACCAGACAGAACCATCAGCGCCTAAAGCCAGTCCGGTTATCTGATCAGGAGTTTTGCTGACAGGAACCGGAAAATAGCTGAAATTCTGGTTATCAAAATAAGTTAGTACTGTGCCGCTGCCGATCCAGATTCCCTTTTTTAAATCTTTTGCCAGTGCCCAGACGCGGTTATCTTTCAAACCATTATTTTTGTTAAAATGTGTGAATTTTCCCTTTTCATAAAGCCAGAGCCCCTGATCCAGTGTGCCGATCCAGAGTCTCTGCTCCCGGTCAACAAGCAGGCTGAGGATTGTCTCGGCTTCAATGCCGCTTGACCGGTCGTAATGCCTAATTTTTCCTTTTTGCACGGAAAAGAGACCTTCTGATGTTCCGGCCCAGATTGTGCCATCATCTGAGGCTGCCAGAGCAAAAATTATTGCCTGGGCAAGTTTTGGATAATTATCGGGAATCAGATTATGAAATTTTCCGTTACGCAGAGCATAAATTCCACCGCGAAAAGTGCCGATGAGTAATCCGTGCTCTGAAGAAAGAGCCAGACTGCGAATCCAGCTGCTTTTCAGAACCGGACTGTTTTTGGTAGTAAAGTTGATAAAGCGGAATCCGTCAAAGCGGCTTAATGATTCCTGATTGCCCATCCAGATATAACCGTCCGGAGTCTGTGCCAGACAGCTGACCGTGCCCTGTGCCAGCCCGTGTTCGATTCCGAAAACCCTGACATAATAATCAGCTCTGATAGTTCCGGCTTTTAGCTGCAAGGTAAATAAAAGCAGAGAGCAGATTGCTGCCCCTGCAAAGAAATTGTATCTTTTGCTTTTACGCATTCAATAAATTATAAATCATTATTCAGATTACTTCAATAAAAGTGTGATTATTACAGATAATTCAATTTAAAGTCAGTTAATAGCAGATCAGGTTTTTACCGCCTCTTTTAGCTTTATAGAGAGCCTGATCTGCCTGTTCGACAATATCGGGACCGCAGCTCTGCCTGCTGCATTCGGCAATGCCGATGCTGCTGCCGATCTCTTTCAGAATTTTTTTTGCAGGTCTTTTTTTATTGAGAAGATTTTTTAAAGCGGTGAGTATATGTTGCTGGATCCTGGCGGCAAGAATTACGGCTCCCTGAAGCGGAGTTTCCGGAAGAATCAGGGCAAATTCATCACCACCGTAACGGGCGGCAATATCAAGGGTGCTGCTTTTCATTGTTGCTAGATCATCTGATTTACGAATATTTATACTGATTGTTCTTGCCGTTTCCCTGAGCACGGTATCGCCAAAGATATGTCCCATTGAATCATTGATTAATTTGAAATTGTCAATATCGATCATCATTACACAAAAAGTCAGGTTATAGCGGCGCGCCCTGGCGATTTCTGAATTTAAACGGTCATAAAAGTAACGATGGTTGTAAAGCCCGGTAACCGGGTCGGTAATGGCGCATTTTTCCATTTCGCAGAAGAGAAAAGCGTTTTTTATGGCACTGCCGATTTGCTGACTGAGAATGGTAAGAGTCTGGCAGTCCTGTTTGCTGAAGGCATTTAAAATTGAGCTCTCAATCGTTAATACGCCAAGCAGTTCGTTGCGGAAAATTATTGGTGCGGCAATTTCCGATTTTATCTGCGAGAAGCCCGAGGGAATATATCCGGGAAATTGACTTATATCACCAATATTAACGATTTTTTTTAGTGCCGCACACCTGCCGACAACTCCCTGGCCAAAATCGATTCTTAATCCCAGTTTATCTTCCGGAAGTTTATTTACCGCCCTTAAAACCAGCTTTCCCTGTTCAACAATAAAAATTGCACAGGAATCGAAATTCAGGCTTTTTTCAACTTCAAGGGCGATTGTTTTTAAAAGCTCCGGCAGACTGATGATTGAGGCAATTTTTGAAGAGACCTTTTGCAGAAGCTCCAGTTGCGAATAGACAGCAGCA
>FWPV01005024.1_pt1 | contig 24117 bp, 21 predicted proteins | sample 2228371 | NCBI WGS metagenome assembly FWPV01 (sample SAMEA103939776, study PRJEB20133) | metagenome | reverse complement strand
AACCGCCGAAGAATTGGCAGAATTGGATGCCCTGATGCAGCCCCAAATGGTTGCCAGCGATCGCCGCATGGAACGGCTGCTCCAACGGTATCTTGATGCGCTACAGTTTGAAGAAGTCCGACAGGCTTTGGAAGAGTTAATGCGCGTCTTAGAAGAAATGGGCTTGAATCGGAAGAAAATCGAGCGGATACAGGAAGGGCTGCAGCAAAACTTACAAGCGCTAAGAGAGCAAATCCGCCAGCATATTGGCGAACGACGTTGGATGGAGAACGTTTATCGGAAACGACCGCCTTCGGCAAATGACCTGCTGCAACGCCCGTTACAGAGTTTGAGCCCGCGCGAAATGGACATCCTGCGCCAAGAAGTGCGCCGCTTGGCGGCTGCTTTGCGCACCCGCTTAGCCTTAAGATTACAACGCGGGCGCAATGGAAAATTGGATGCCAAAGCCACTTTGCGCGCCTCGTTGAAAACCGCCAATGTCCCGATGGAGTTGCGTTACCGTCAGCGTACGCTCAAACCCAAGATGGTTATCCTCTGTGATGTCAGCACCTCCATGCGATTTTGTTCTGAGCTGATGTTGAGCTTGTTATATGCCATCCAAGACCAAATCGGGCACACCCACGCCTTTGCGTATATTGACCATTTAGCCTATATCTCCCCAGAGTTTGAGCGCTACCCACCGCAACAAGCCATCGCAAATGTCCTGCGCAGGATGCCCCCTGGACACTACAACACCGATCTCGGACAGGCAATAGCAGAATTCGAGCGCCATTTTCTCAATACGTTAGACCGTCGCACGACCCTAATTTTGGTTGGCGATGGGCGCAATAATTACAATCCTCACCGCGCTGATCTCATCGAGCGTTTTAAGCGGCGAGTGCGTGCTCTTTTTTGGCTCAATCCCGAAGCGACCTGGATGTGGGGCAGCGGTGATTCGGATATGCTTGCCTATCTGCCGCATTGTAGCAAAGTGCTACCGGCCGCCAACCTCGCGCAATTAAGCGCCGCCATTGATGCAATTGTCATTCAAAGGGTGTAGGTTTTGCTCAAGTAGTACAGAATTTGCGCACTACCTCCCAAAGTACCGGCAGACCACTGGCGATATAGGAAACCGGCAGGCGTTCATCGTGGCCATGAGCTAAGGACAGAACGGGAAAATTGTCTGGCATCCGCCCCGGCGTAAATCCATAGATGGTGATTCCAGCTTCGCGGTACACACAAGCATCGGTTGCCCCACTCATCATCATGGGGAAAACAATCCCCTCAGGGTCTAAACGACGGGTTTCTTCTTCGAGCAATTGATACAAAGGCGAATCGGTTGGAAACGCCGCGCCCGGTGAAATATCGAGCGGCTCTAAACGGACTCCTTTGCCAGTTACAGCTAAGATTTCATTCATGACATCTTCGGGCGATTGGGTTGGCAGGCGGCGACAGTCGAGATGGGCATAAGCCTCGGCGGGAATGACGTTGGTTTTTTGACCGGCTTGTAAGATCGTTGGCGTACAAGTATTGGTTGTCAGAGCTGTCAAAATGGTCTTCGCTTGACCCTTGAGGAGTTTGAGCAGGAACTTCACCATGAAGGGGGAAGAGAGGGTTTTGACCAAGAGCGAAGCCGGAAAGTTGATTTGTTTTGCTGCAGCCGTGAGCATCGATCTGAAAGTTGGAGTGATGTGGACGGGTAAATGTCCGGCCCGGCGAATCTGTTCAATAGCGTGGGATAGGTGATAAACGGCGTTATCGCTATGGGGCAGAGAACCATGCCCTGGTGTGCCTGTGGCCGTCATTTTCAGCCAGGTGACCCCCTTTTCGGCAACTTGGATGGGATACAAGCGGAATTTGCCTAACGGGATGGTAAAAGCTCCCCCTTCCGTTAGTCCATACTCGGCATTAATCAAATCTCGATGCTGGCTCACCAAGAACTTAGAGCCATGGTCAAAACCGGCTTCTTCGTCAGCGATGGCTGCCAAAATCAATTCTCGCTTGAGCGGTAGGTTGGCACGGCGCAGTTGTAAAAAGATCTGCAAATACATCGCCAAGAAGCCCTTCATATCGAAGGCGCCTCGCCCCCAAACTTCGCCGTTGATCACCTCGCCGCTAAAAGGATCTCGACTCCATTTTTCTCGCTCCACCGGGACGACGTCGACATGTCCGGAGAGCAGCAATGGCCGTTTAGAGCCATCGCCGCGCAGGCGGGCAATCAAATTGACGCGCTGGGGAGCTGATTCCACAATGACAAAATCTTCAGGAGAACGAAAACCCTCTTGCTCGAGGATTTCTTTGATGATCACAATTGCCGGGGTTTCATTGCCTGGCGGATTCACCGTTTGCGCTTGAATCAAGCGGGAAAGATGCTCGACGGTTTCTTGGGTGGCTTGCTCCCAGTTTGCGGTTGTGGACATCAATCGGTTCTCCTTACAACGAATTGAGCAATTCCAACCAACGATCGGCTACAATGGCAGCGGTGCGTTGAAGGGCTTTTTGGTGACCTTCTTCGGCGAATTGATATCGTTGAGCAGGGGAGGCAAGCAAAGCCTGAATGGCTTGCTTCCATTCCTCAGGCGTGGAGGCAAACTTTCCTCCTTTCTCCCACGCTTGATAAGCTGGAATGGGGGAGGCTACCCAACTAACCTTGCGAGCCCCGCATTCGAGTAGGGCTAGATCGCTTTTTGAATGATTATAGGGGATATTCTGGAGGGGAAAGATCAAAAGCGTGAAATCAGCAAGCAGGAAGGGATAATCTTCGATCTTGCCGGGCGGGACAAAGAATTTGCGTTCCTCATCGATTCCGCTAAGTTGTTCGTACACTTCGAGCCCGGCAACGATGCCGAGCAAGACTTGAGGATTCTCTTGACAGATGTGTTGTAGACTGTCGCCCAGTACAGGTAGATCCGCCGGTTGGGTGTGGTTGGCGAGAATGCCAATCTTCAGAACAGGTTCTGGTGGGACCGGTTTCTTCCACATCGGATTGGTGTCGTCCCATCCATAAGGAAGCAGGTGAACCTGCTTGGCCTCTTTTCGGTAAACTTCGAGTAGATCATCACTGGGTACGGTTATTACGTCGGCTGCTTGTAGCACCTGCTTTAGGCGAGAAGCAACTTCGGGTTGTTGTGCACTGAGTGAGTCGTAGTGATAATAACCAGTGGGTAAGCTGAAAAAATCTTCGTCTAGATCGACAATGACCTTAGCACCCTTTGCTTTGCTCTGCAGAACTGCTTGGGTTAATTCATCGCTGTAGTGAGGACGGCTAAAAAGCGCATAGCGAAGGCCCTCTTTTGATAGCTCGTCAAAGTGGGTGGTAATCTTGACTTGAACGCCGCGTCGGATCAGCTCTTGAGCCAGTGGACCGAGACGCACTTCACTGCTTGCTAAAGGAGGAGCGCAGAACAGCAACCGATCCACTGCGGTGGTTTTGGATGGGGTGAGTTGGGACTTGTGGGCTTGTAATTTGCTTTTCAAGGCGCTCAATTTTTGAGCTAAGGCTTGTTTGTCAATCTCTGCAGGGGACGGTTCTTGGAGTTGGATGCGTTCTAAGCCCATTTTTGCTATTTCGAAATTTGCATCGATCTGGATAGCTTGCTCATACAGCCAGCGTGCAGAAATGAGATCGCCAGCTAGTTCGTAACATTCAGCTAGCAAGGTCATTGCCAGAGCATCTTGGGGATCGCTCTGCACCAGTGCCGCCATGATCTGGATACCTTCCTCATATTTTCCCTGCAGAATACAGACCCTGGCTAAGCCCATCCAGCTAAAGCGGTCGTCATCGTCTAGCTCCAAGGCACGCCGATAAGATTCTTCTGCCTCGTCATAGCGTTCTAATAACGCGTAAGCGTTGGAGAGGTTTTGGTAGGCTTGCGCAGAATATGGTTGTAAGCGGAGGGCTTCCTGAAAGTACGGGATGGCTTCTTCCATCTTGCCCATTTGAATCAGAACACCTGCAATGGCGGTGAATAAATCGGCGTTATATGGTTGAATTTCGCGGGCTTGTTGCAGGTAATCCAAGGCTGCTGTCCAATTTCCATGCATGACAGCTTGGTTGGCATTTTGTAACAATTGCTCTAAAGATAAATCGTCCAAGGCGACCTCCTTCTGGGGATTTTATTAATTGTAATCTAAAATCGCTCCGTGTTCTTTCGAATAAAACCGACCTGAAGAATGCGTAAAGGTTGAGTAAAAGTGAGAATTTTTTATCCCAGTTTTACGGAACATTTTATGTTCCGTGCTTAAAATCAAAACGATGCTTAATCTCGGCAAAGTAAATTGAGGACGAACAATGGACAACCCTCTGATTAATCCTTTGTTTGCATTCGGTGCTCTAAGTCAAAATCAGCCTTCATCAGCACAAGCTGCCGCTGCTCAAACGTCTACCCTCAACGGGGCAGATTTTCGTCAACTGTTGACTCTGGTTTTGCTCAGCAATATGATCTCACAAGGAAGTTCGACAGGGCAAAATAATGAGTTCGGTATGGGCAATTTGATGGCGCCGCTGATGCTCAGTTTGATGGAAAAATTATTTGCCAGTCAAATTGAAACCCTTGAAGTGCCCAAAGCCCCTGCGCCAGCTTCTTCTCCGGTCAATGCACCGAGAGGTTTACCGGTAAAAGGGCGGTTGACGCAGGGTTCGCATAGCGGACATGTGGCGCTGGATTTCGGCGTGCCGGTGGGAACACCAGTAAAGGCTACGTTAGATGGAAAAGTGGTTTATGCAGGGTGGAACGATCAAGGATATGGTAACTTGGTGATTATCGAAAATGGCCCCTATCGGGTGTATTTTGCTCATCTTTCAAAAATTCCTGTAAAAGTGGGGGAAAAAGTGTCTGCAGGGATGATCATTGGCTATTCTGGAAATACGGGCAACTCAACCGGCCCACATTTGCATTACGAGGTCAGAAAAAATGGTCAACCAATTGACCCAACCAACTTTACACTCAATTAGTTCGGAGGGAATGCTCTATGGCGCTCATCACTTGGATGGATGAATTTTCTGTCAACATCAAGGAGATTGACAATCAACATCGGCAACTGGTAGAGATGATCAACCAACTGCACCGTGCCATGCGGGAAGGGAAGAGTGCTCAGGTGATCAACGACATCCTAAGTCGATTGATCGATTACACCGAATTTCACTTCGCAACCGAGGAGAGGCTGATGGAAGCCTATAATTACCCGGGCTTCATTCACCACAAAGCGGAACATGCCAAGCTCACTCGCCAAGTGCAGGATTTTCAACGCCAGTATCGTCGAAACCCCACTGGGCTCTCGGTTCAATTGCTCAACTTTCTCAAGGTATGGCTGGCTGATCACATCTTGAAGACCGACAAACAATATACTAAATACCTGAACAGTCAAGGCGTAACCTAAGTGAGACTCAGTTAGGTGATTTTTGGTAAATCATGCCTAATCGTTTTGTAAGGCATTTTTTTATGTGAGATTTATTGCCATTGACAACATTTCATGATAGGATGCGTGCGGAATGTTGGACGCTTGAACCACTTTGAGTTTCAGGATAAGGATTGGTTAACCAATTGCCTATGAACACTCGCTTTGACATCACAGAGGAAGAACTCCCAATTTTTCGTGCAGAGGCCGAAGATCAACTACAAATCTTGGAAGAAGGCTTAGTAGAGCTAGAACGCAATGCAAGCGATAGCGATTTGGTTCAAGCCCTCTTTCGCGCCGCACATACCCTGAAGGGCTCAGCAGGCATGATTGGTCACAAACGCATGGTTGATCTGACCCATGCTCTCGAAACAGTTCTCGATGGCGTGCGCAAACGTACCCTTAACCCCTCAGCAGAGTTAATCGATGTTATGCTTGAGTCACTGGATAGCTTACATCAATTGCTTGATGAGGTGAGTCAGGAAGAGGCTAGTCCGGTAAATGTCAGTTCGTTGGTTGCGCAACTGCAGCGTCTTGGCGGCACGGAGGGCGACTCCAACAAAGCCTCGACCCCTTCTTCGTCTCAGCCGCGTCAAGAGCCTACCAAAGCGGAGTCTTCTGCCGCAGTCACACCCCAAAGCAATTCTCCGTTAACCATTCAGGTAAAAATTAGCCCAGATAGCATTGCATCTGCAGCGCGGGCGATGCAAGTGGTCTTTGCCCTGCAAGAAATGGGTGAAATCTTGGAGCTCAATCCTCCCCTTTCCGTCATTGAAACTGCTGCACCAGTTGCGGTTCTCACGGCTCAATTCCAACCTTTCAAGCCCCTCTATGAGATCCGCAAGACTTTGTCGTTGATCTCTGAGCTTGAGGGAGTTACGATTGAGGGGGAGGCAGTTGAGGCCTCTGATCTGCAACCCGCTTCTTTCGTTGAAGTTCCTCAAGCAGGAGTAAGGCTCTCATTGGGTGAAATGCTGGTGCAAAATGGGTTGATTACCCAAGATCAGCTTCAGGCTGCGCTGCGTCTTCAACGGGAGAGTGATGGTCCATCTAAACCGCTAGGACAAATTTTGGTGGGCATGGGGTTGATTGCGCAAGAGGTGCTTGACGAAATGATTGCCGAGCAGTCAATCCAAAAGAAAGCTTCTGCTACACCCCCTGCAGAAGTCGAAACGCCCGAAAAGGGGCGTGCAAAAGCGGTGGATAAAACCGTTCGAACCAGCGTCGAACGATTGGACAACCTGATGAATCTAATCGGCGAACTGATCACCGATCGCAACCGCATGTATCAACTGCGCCGTGAACTGGAAGCCCTTTATCGTGGTTCTGCTCAGGTGGAGGCTCTCTCTGATACCATTATCCATGTCGGGCGGATAACGGATATGCTTCAATCGGAAGTGATGTCCATCCGCATGTTGCCGATTTCAAATGTCTTCAACAAATTCCCACGCTTGGTGCGGGATTTAGCCAGAAAGGCAAATAAGCAAGTCGATTTGGTGATTCGCGGAGAAGATACCGAGTTAGACCGTTCGGTCATTGAAGTGATCAGCGATCCGCTGATTCATCTTATTCGTAACGCAGTTGACCATGGAATTGAGTCGCCTAAGGAACGCGCTGAGTCCGGTAAACCTGAGCGGGGCGTGATCTTGCTCACCGCACGCCACGAACAAGGCCGAATCTATATCACCGTTGAGGATGACGGGCGAGGAATTGACGTCCGACGCGTGAAAGCAAAAGCTGTGGAAAAAGGACAGCTCACGCAGGCTGAGGCAGATGCCATGAGCGATGAGGAAGCTATTGAGCTGATCTTTGTCTCTGGACTTTCGACGGCTAAGACCATCAGCGATGTATCCGGCCGAGGGGTAGGGATGGATATTGTGCGAGCAAATATCGAACAACTGAACGGCAATATCCAAGTGGAAACTTGGCCGGGGAAAGGGACGCAATTCACCATCATCCTCCCGCTAACTCTTGCCATTGTTCCTACCTTGTTGGTCAAGGTATGTGAATCTACTTATGCCATTCCGCTGGTGACCGTTAACGAGACGTTGCGCATTAAGTCGCAGGATATTCAAACGGTAAACGGCAGGCCAGTGATCAACCTCCGTGAGCATGTGTTGCCAGTTTGTAATTTGGGCGAGGTTTTTGCGCTCCAAAACCGCCAAAATGGTCAACCCAAAGAGGATGTTGAATACGTGGTCGTTGTGCGCTCAGGCAAAACCCAGCTTGGTTTGATTGTGGATGATTTAATCGGAGAAGAAGAAGTGGTCGTGAAGGCACTCAGTTCGGTGATTGGGGAAGTGATAGGTATCTCCAATGCAGCCATCCTAGGAGATGGACAAGTTGCTCTAATCATCGACGTGCAGGGTTTGATTAAGTTGGTGACCTCTTGGAGCGAGCGTAGCGGTCGTTTCGAGAGATTCACGGTTTGAGATAAAGGGGTTTCCGATGGACGAAGCATTTGCAAAAAGATTTCAGAATGTATTGGCAAAGATGGCAAACGTAGGGATTCACAATGCGGCTCGGGGAATGTCTGCGATGGTGGGCGAAACCTTGACGGTTACCGAGCCAACTGTTACCTCGATACCCTTTTATGAAATCCCTACCCTTTTAGGGGGACCTGAAACGGAAGCAGTTGGAATCTATCTTCGAGTGGAAGGGTCTATTCCAGGGCAGATCATGATGGTGATTCCCTATCCCAAAGCGCTCGAATTAGCCGATTTGATCATGGGGGAACCATGCGGCACGACCACTGAGTTAGGCGCCATGGAAAGATCTGCCTTAGCAGAACTGGGAAACTTAACCGGTTCGTTTTTCCTGAATGCCATTGCCGATACCGTCGGTCTTGCAGCGCGGCCCTCCCCTCCCGCAGTGATTGTCGATATGGTCGGAGCGATCATGGATATCATCCTTGCCACGGCTGCTGTGTTAAGCGAAGAAGTTTTGATGATTCAAGCCAAATTTTTGCGCAATGGGCGGGAAGCCCAAGCGGATTTCTGGTTGATACCCGATCATCACACCGTTGAAAGGATCACCAAACAAATCGAGGCAGACAATGCAGGATAGTTTGGCGGTCGGCTTGGGCGAATACAAACTGAGCCGCAACATCGATGATGTTTTAGTGGCTTATGGACTGGGGTCATGCGTCGGCATTGGCATGTATGATCCCCAATTGCGTTTAGCCGGCTTGCTTCATGCGGTATTACCTTCTAGCCCCAATGGGGTTGCCGAGAAAAGTGCCAAATACGTTACATCAGGGATCGAAATATTATTGGGCGAAATGATTAATGCAGGCGCCGTCCCCTCGCGACTGGTCGTGCGCATGGCGGGTGGAGCCAATATGCTCACTGCACCGGGTTTTGCAAAAACCTTTAACATTGGAACTCGAAATGTCGAGGCCGCTCATGAGATGTTCCAACGTTTACGATTAAGATTGGCTAGTGAGGAAGTTGGTGGCACAATTGGAAGAACGGTACGTTTCTACGTTCGAGATGGGAGGATGACCATTCGCACGGTTGGCAATCAAGAAAGAGAAATATAGTGCAGTTTCGTGATTCTATGATAGAAAAGGAGATTGATTGAATGGCAAAAATATTAGTTGTCGATGATGCAGAGTTCCTGCGAGTGCGAATTTCGAAAATGCTCAGCAGCGAAGGCCATGAGATCATCGAGGCAGAGAATGGCTTAAAAGCGGTCGAAACCTATAAGAGTTCGCGCCCCGATGTGGTCTTGATGGACATCACCATGCCAGAAATGGATGGACTGGCTGCGCTGCGAGAAATTCGTAGTTTCGACTCTTCCGCCAAGGTTGTCATGCTAACAGCTTTAGGTCAAGAGTCAGTTGTGTTAGAAGCCATCAAGGCTGGGGCGCGTGATTTTGTGGTTAAACCTTTCGAAAAAGACCGCGTCTTAAGCGCCGTTGCCAAGTTAGTTGGATGAGCTTCGCTTTTTTATATGAGTAATTCTAAACCGAGCGAGCCAAATCTTTCTCAACCTGCCGCGAATGGTGCGGAAAGAAATATCCGCATTTTAGTGGTAGATGATTCAGCCTTTATGCGCTATACCCTCACGCGCCGTTTGAGTGAAACGCCGGGCTTTAGCGTGGTCGGATCTGCTCACGATGGTAAGGAGGCCCTTCAGCTAGCTGAAAACCTCAAACCGGATGTCATCACCTTGGATGTGGAAATGCCGCACATGGATGGCATCAGCACGCTGCGCCAAATCATGGTGACGCGTCCAACGCCGGTGGTGATGGTGAGTAGTTTGACCACGGAAGGGGCTCGCGAAACCATCCAAGCGCTCACCTATGGAGCCGTGGATTTCATTGCCAAACCCGAATCGAAGGCCAATATCGAGCAAATCATCGAAGAACTGATCACCAAAATTCGGCGTGCTTCTCGGGCAAGGGTGTATCCCCTTTCTGTTGCGCCCCCTTCTCCACCGATGACTGTAACCAATCAGGATCGCAAATCTACTCGACCTCTGCGGGAGAAGGATAAGGTTGTTGTCATAGGCGCTTCAACTGGCGGTCCACGTGCACTCAATCAGCTTGTGCCGCAGTTATCTTCGAAATTGCCAGCCGCTTTTGTGATCGTTCAACACATGCCGGTTGGCTTTACTCGTTCGCTTGCTGAGCGGCTGAATAGCCTTTCGGAACTCTTGGTCAAGGAGGCTGAACCAGGCGATCGGTTGGAAGTGGGCAAGGCGCTGATTGCGCCTGGCGGATTTCACATGGTGTTCAATCAAGATGGGCAGGTGAGCCTGAACCAAAATCCCACCGTGCATGGCGTGCGGCCAGCGGTAGATGTGACTCTGCTCTCGGTTGCTCAAAAATTCGGCAAAGCGACGGTTGCGGTTGTCCTGACCGGTATGGGCAAGGACGGTGCCAATGGGGCAGTTCTGACCCACTCGATGGGCGGCAGAGTGATCGCTGAGGATGAGGTTAGTTGTGTGGTGTATGGCATGCCGCGCAGTGTGGTGGAAGCCGGAGTTGCCGATGAAGTGGTTCCTCTCCCAGAAATACCCAATGCGATAGCGAGGGCGTTGCAATGGAATTAGAGGTCTATCAGGAGATCAAGCGGAACGTGAAGCGGCTCCTTGAGCTTGATTTGGACCATTATAAAGACGAGCAGATGAGGCGACGGTTAGACTCATGGCTGGTGCGTAGCGGCGCGCAAGACTGGAAGAGCTATTTTGAACGCGTGCGCACGGATGAAAAAGAACGCAATCGCTTTCGCGATTATCTGACGATTAATGTCTCGGCGTTTTTCCGCGATGCGGAGCGATGGAAGAGCCTAGCTGAGCAAGTAATGCCCCGCTTGTTGCGAGAAGCCGTTGACAGAGGACCCTTGGAGAGTGGGTTGCGCGTCTGGAGCGCAGGTTGTTCGATTGGTGCCGAACCTTACACGTTGGCAATCTTATTGGATGAAATCTCGCCGCGCCGCCGCCATTCCATTCTGGCAACCGATTATGATCTCAGCGCCTTAAACAAGGCTCGCCAAGGCGGCCCGTACACGGCGGAGGAGATTCAAAATCTCAATGCAGCGCAACGATCAGCCTACCTGCAACCGGGCGGACCTCCTTACTACGTCAATGCGAGTCTTATCAAGAAAATAACTTTTCAGGAACATAATCTCTTTGCCGATCCGTTTCCTCAGCAGATGGATCTAATTGTGTGTCGCAATGTGGTGATCTATTTCACGACTGCCGCCAAAGACCAGCTTTATCGAGCCTTTCGCGATGCCCTTCGCCAGGGTGGCATTCTCTTTGTGGGGGCAACGGAAATTATCCCTCATCCGCAGACTTATGGTTTGCGGAATGTGGGGATTTCGTTCTATGAGAGGGTATAGCTATGTCAGCCCAAATTACGATGGACGATCTAATCCGTAAAGTTGGCGAACTCCCGCCGATGCCACAGGTTGCTCAAAGAGCTTTGGACTTGATTCGAGATCCGAAGTCCGATATGGCGGATGTGGCAAAAATCCTAACGATGGATGAGGCAATGACCAGTCTGGTCTTACGCTGGGCTAACTCAGCCTATTATGGTTTGAAATACCCCGTTTCCACGGTTCATCAAGCGGTTACTTATTTAGGTTATCGCACCTTGCACAGCTTGATTTTAGCTGCTTCGGTCGCTTCTTTTCTCGAGAGACCAGCTCCTGGCTATGCACTTGAACGCGGCGAACTTTGGCGACACTCAATAGCAGTTGCGGCTGGGGCGCGCTTGATTGCAGCAGATTTTGGGCAAAAAATCTCCGAAGAAGCTTATCATGCAGGCTTGTTGTGTGATATTGGCAAGCTGGCGTTGGAAATACTCTTGAGGAGCGCAAATACCAATCAGCCAGATTGGCAAGGACAATCCTTCAATGATCTTGAGAACGCCCATTTTGGCATCGATCACGCTGCCTTAGGAGCGGAGCTAGCGCGTCGATGGCGGTTGCCCAATGCTCTGGTCGACGCCATCGCAAACCATCATCAACCTTCAAAAGCCAATGAAGGTGCTATTTTGGCTGCTGCTGTTCACTTGGCGGATGCCGTAGCGATGACACTGGGAATCGGACTGGGTAAAGATGGTTTGCAATACACCCTCGACCCGGTTGTCGTAGAAAGAATGAACTGGAACGATAAAAAACTCAACGATTTATCCGATCGAATCATGCCGTTCGTCCAAGAAGCGGACGAGTTTATTCGTACAAGGAGATCCAAAGCATGAATGTGAAATTCTTGAATCCTTTCGTAGAAGCCGCTTCTGAAGTGTTGCAAGCAGAGTGCGGTGTGGAAGTAACTCGCGGCAACTTAACCTTGCATAAATCTGCTCTGACTACTGATGATGTGACCGTCCTGATTAGTTTGGTCGGGCAAATCCAAGGGGTTGTCCTGTACGGCCTGTCTGAAAAAACAGGACTGTCTCTTGTCTCACGTGTGATGGGGCAGGACTTCCCAGAATTTGACAGCTTGGCTCAAAGCGGGGTAGCCGAATTGGGCAATGTCATCTCTGGGCAAGCGACCATTCGTCTTTCAAACGCTGGTTACTCCGCAAATATCTCCCCGCCGACGCTCATTCATGGACGAGGGGTAACGATCTCTACTTTGGATTTTGCTCGCGTCGTTGTCCCTCTGACGACCGAACTGGGTGAGATCTCTGTGCATCTGGCACTTCGCGAAGCCCCTGCGGGTGCGGCTTCTTCTACATTTGTGCCAGTAATGGTGCCAGACTCGGCGAAGAAATAATTTTTGTTTGCTATTGGGAGGACGGATGAACGTTAAGTTTCTAAACCCCTTTGTTGAAGCAGCTTATCAAGTCTTACAAGCTGAAACTCGTTTGACGGTTACCCGCGGTGAACTTAACCTTGATAAGGAACCCTACTCTACCGATGACATTACAATTATTATTAGCTTGGTTGGTCAAGTGATGGGAAATGTCATCTATAGCCTTAACAATCCAACCGCCATTGCCTTAGCTTCGCGCATGATGGAAGAAGAATTAAAATCACTGAGTGCCCTTGCCCAGAGCAGTATTGCTGAATTAGCGAATGTCATCACCGGTAGGGCAAGTGTGCTCTTAGCGCAAGCTGGTTATGAGTCGGTAATTTCTCCTCCGACCTTCTTGATGGGGAAAGGAGCTATCATTTCAACCCTAGATTTTGCCCGCTTGATTGTGCCGCTAAATTGTGAGATTGGTGCCTTGACGATCCATCTTGCCTTACGGGAAGGCAGCCAACGGGTGATTTCTCAAGGCAATATTGTGGCGGCGAATCGATTTACCTTATAAATGGATCACTCTTGTGTATCCTGTATAACATAAATGAATGTATAATTAATCTCAAAGCACTGTAGCGAGCAGGGTACGGAACAAAACAAAGATGATAACGATTTAACTGGTCAAAGCAGAAATAGAAAAGAGGTTTATCCCAATGGGGGATAGTTTTTCTTCCACCCAAATGATTTTTCCCACCCGCATCCTTCAACCCGGGACATTGCCCAACGTTTTTATCGGCCGGCAACCTATCTTCGATCGCTATCTACGCGTGATCGGCTATGAGCTGCTGTATCGCAGTAGGGAGCGCGATTCCGCGACTTTCTTTAATGGGGATGAGGCAACTTCTCAGGTTATCTTAAATACTTTCGCTGAAATTGGATTGGAAGATGTGGTGGGGCGACAGAAAGCTTTCATTAACCTTACGCGCAATTTCTTTCTCCAAAAATACCCCATTCCGTTTACTCCCCGCCAATTGGTCATCGAAGTGCCCGAAACCCTGATTTTAGATAGAGAAATCGTTGAGCATATTCAGACGTTCTCCCAACAAGGGTATCAAATTGCCTTAGATGATATTTCCTCACTTACAAATGTGCGCTCGCTGATAAGTATTGCCGATATCTTCAAACTTGATTTGTCCTTGATTCCACCTGAGAAAATTCAACCGTTGGCATATCGTCTGCAATTCCAACGCGGCAAGCTGCTGGCTGAGAAGGTCGAAACTCGTGAACAATTAGATTTGTGTATGCAGGCAGGCTTCGATTACTTTCAAGGCTTTTTCCTTTGCCGACCGAATATCGTCAGTGGACGGAAAATTCCCACTTCCCGCTTTGTTTTGATGCAATTGCTAGCTAAACTTCAAGACCCTGATGTCGGTTTTGAGGAACTGGAACATACGATCTCTGAAGATGCCATTCTCGGTTATAAACTTTTGCGATTAACCAATTCGGCTTATTATGGCATTCGCTCGGAGATCAAGTCCATCCGTCAGGCAATGACGTTGCTAGGCTTGGATAAACTGCGCAGTTGGCTGACATTGATCCTCTTGGCGGAAAAGCAAGATAAACCGCGCGAGCTTACCATTTTGGCGATGATACGTGCCCGCATGGGGGAGTTGTTAGCTATCAACGCCAAGCTTGCCGAACCCGAATCTTATTTTCTTGCCGGATTGCTCTCTGCTCTGGATGCCATTATGGATAGTCCTTTGGAAGAGTTGCTTGAGAATATTCGGCTATCGCTGGCGATCAAGGAAGGCTTATTGGAGGGAAAGGGCTTGATCGGACAGGCAATTCAATGCATCCTAGCTTATGAGAGGGCAGAATGGGATAAAGTCAGTTTCTTGCAGTTGCAGCCTGATCTGATCCGCGATATCTATTTGCAAAGTTTGCATTGGGTTGAGACGATGCGCAAGGCGCTGAATATCTTGGGGTAAAATCCATTGCGCGCCCATCTGGATTATTTATGTTTTTGAAGTGTGGAAGGATAACTCCGCTCGCCCATTTTGGGAGAGGGGTTGGGGCGCCGCCCTGAGCCTGTCGAAGGGTGAGGGTTGCGGGTCGAGTAGGGCATCAGCCCGTATCGAGACCGATCGGTTAGCGGGTTTCGGTACGCTCCACTACGTTCCGCTACTCAACCCGCGCGTTTGAGACCCTTTGTGGGTGGGTTTCGACAAGCTCAACCCACGCATCTGTGTCACCCCGAGCGAAGCGAGGGGTCTTGCGAAATCTCGCTCTGCTCCCCTGCCCTCTTAAGCAGTGAAAGGTGTAGTTGGTTGTCCCTCTTTTACGCGACTTTTACACAATCCTCATCTGTCTTTTATTCCCAAATGAGAAGAATTATTGTGTAATATAAAAAGCGACTGCGCTGTGACTTACTGGGATTTGGGTCGCAAAATGTGATCGTGCCTTGACGCAGCAAAAATGAGCGAGATCGGTCATGGCAAGACCGATACCTATCCTTCAAGGCATGCAAATAAGCGCAATCCAACTCAGTCCTTAAGGAGAGTACCTGAATGAATTCTAGTCGTCGTTCCTCGTTGAAAACAACCCTTATTTTATGGTTTGGCGCGTGTTTGATCCTGCTGGCGGTCATTCTATCGAGTAGTGCTGTATTAACCCAACGCAGTCAAGCTCTTCAATTTGCCCAAAGCGAGGTTTTAGCTTTGGCAAAAGGTTCTGCCAGCACAGTCGATGCTGAAATCGAAGTCGCTTTGGATACGGCGCGTGCTTTTGGCAACGCCTTTTCATCGGTCTTGGAAGGATCAAGGCAAGGGGAGCGGTTAACCCGTCAACAGGTGAATGCGATGCTCTATCAAACCCTTGCGAAATCCCCTAGTTTTCTCGGGGTGTATACTGCTTGGGAGCCGAACGCCTTTGACGGGCAAGATAGGCAGTACGCCAACCAAGATTGTCACGACGCAAGCGGGCGATTTATTCCTTACTGGGTTCGCTCAGGAGATCGAATTATCTGCGAGGCATTGATGGATTATGAGACCGAGGGGATTGGAGATTATTATCTCGTCCCCAAGCGAACCCTGAAAGAAACGGTGATTGATCCCTATCTCTACCCTATCGAGGGTGTCGATGTCTTGTTGACATCGGTGATCGTGCCGATTGTCAAGGATGGTAAGTTCTATGGCATTGCTGGGGTGGACTTTCGGGTGGATACGCTGCAAGCTCTAACCGAGTCAGCCGCAGAAGGTGAAACAATGCTAGTCGTTCTTTCAAATAACGGAACGATTGTAGGGGATTCAGCTCATCCAGATCGGGTGGGAAAATCCATTCAGGAATTTGCTGAGGACTACAATGAGCAAGAGATTCGCTATTTGACCGAAGGAGTGGAAACGGTTGAGAGAAGCGAAGGAAACCTTACCGCATTTTCACCGATTTGGTTTGGCTCTGCTCCGACACCTTGGGCAGTCAAGGTGCTTGTCCCAGAAAGCAGGGTTATGGTAGGTGCGAACCTATTCCTGCGCAATATAACGGTGATTGCGTTGGTCTTGATTGCTGTTGCACTGGGCATGGTTTGGCTGCTGGCAACTCGCTTGGTGTCGCCCATCGAGCGGTTAACCCACGCAGCTCAGCGCATTTCACAAGGCGACTTGGAGGCTGAAGTGCGGGTTGAGTCGGCAGATGAAGTTGGGCAACTGGCATCTGCATTTCGCGAGATGAACGCTTATCTGACGGAATTAGCCTATATCGCCGATCAGCTTGCCAATGGCAATCTCTCGGTTCAAGCTCAGCCGCGTTCGGATAAAGATATCTTCGGCAAAGCTTTTGCCAGAATGATCCAATCGCTTCGGCAAACCTTGTACCAGATTGCCAAAAGCAGTGCTACCTTGACCGATGCGTCCTCGCAATTGGCAAACTCTGCCAACCAAGCTGGGCAAGCTACCTCCCAGATTGCTGCAACGGTGCAACAAGTCGCCAAGGGGATCGGGCAACAATCTGAGTCGATTTCGCAAACCGCTTCTTCCTCCGAGCATTTATCCCGAGCGATCGATGGAGTTGCGTCGGGGGCTCAAGAGCAGGCTAAGGCGGTTGCTGTAGCCTCTTCGCTCACTTCTCAAATCACTTCGGTTATCCGTCAAGTGGCTTCCAATGCTCAAAAAGTCATTGAGAATGCTAGCAATGCTACTCAGGCAGCTCAGCAGGGTTTCCAGAGTGTTGAAGCTACGATACGGAGTATGCAAACGATCGTTTCCAAGGTGAACAGCTCAGCCGAAAAAGTCCGTGAGATGGGACAACGCTCGGCTGAGATCAATTCGATCGTCGAGACGATCCAAGATATTGCTGCTCAGACGAATCTTTTAGCGTTGAATGCCGCTATTGAGGCGGCGCGGGCCGGTGAGCATGGTAAGGGTTTTGCTGTAGTGGCAGACGAAGTGCGCAAGTTAGCCGAGCGAGCAGCTTCGTCCAGCAAGGAAATTGGAGCGTTGATTAAACGGATTCAAGCAACGGTAGAAGAAGCGGTGGTTTCAATGGATGAGACCACGCAGGAAGTTCACAATGGAATGAATTTGGCAAACGAATCTGGCAATTCCCTGTCCAATATCTTAGATGCTGCAGAAGCGGTTCAGCAGCGGGCTTCCAATACCAGCACCATGTCTTCGCAAATGCAAGAGGCTGCCGATGAGATGGTAACAGCAATGGATACGGTCTCGGCCGTTTTGGAACAAAACACCCTTGCGACTGAGCAGATGGCGGACTCGGCACAAACCGTCACCCAAGCGATTGAGAACATCGCCTCGGTTTCCGAAGAAAACTCTGCAGCTATCGAAGAGGTTTCTGCTTCAGCAGAAGAAATGACCGCTCAGGTTGAGGAGGTAGCTGCCGCAGCGCAATCCTTGGCTGCACTTGCCACCGAATTGAAACAGATTGTTGATCATTTTCAACTCGATGAACGAGAATACGAAGAAGAAACCAGCTTCTCCCATGAAGATACAGGGCTTTCCCTGATCCGTCTTGGGGAAAATTTGAGCGATGGCGATGGTCATTTTTAAGTTTGATTAGGAGAAAGGAAAACATGGAACGTCAACTGGTTGTTTTTGAATTAGCAAACGAACATTATGGCGTGGATATCGCCGCCGTAGAAAGCATTATCAAAATTCAGCCGATCACTGCTGTGCCGCAGGCTCCCGCTTTTGTGGAGGGAATCACCAATCTGCGCGGCAGTGTATTACCGGTGATGGATTTGCGCAAGCGGTTTGGCTTGAGCAGCCATCTTGAAAAAGGGGCGGAGACAGCCCAAGAAGAGCGGCGCATTGTGGTTGTCTCAATGGATGGGATGAAAATTGGCATGATTGTGGACGCGGTGTCGGAGGTATTGCGAGTTCAGGAGGAAGCGATTGAGCCGCCTCCGCCGATGGTGACCACGATCAATAGCGCTTTTATCACCGGCATTGCCAAAGTCGGCGAGCGCCTGATCATTTTACTGGATTTAGCGAAAGTGCTAACGCTCAGCGAAAAGGATCAGGTAGCAAGCCTGGAAGCGGTTGCTTCCTGAACTAGCTCACATAGCCGAAGGAAGTTGGCGTTACCAAACCAAGCAGCCCCGTCAAGCTTACGGGGCTCTACAGTTTTTCTTAAGCCAGGCTAATCGTTTAGCGGTTTGAGACTTGCGCCTATTCTGCTCAGGTAGGATATAATTTGGCGCGAGGATACGATGAAACGAACTTCTAGCCTAAAGGCGACTCTTTTTGATTGGGAAGCCTATCTTACCCAGCTATTGATTGCGTTGACAGGCGGGGTAGCGTTATTCTTTTTGTTGGTGCTCAGCGGTGGGTCCCTCTTTGGAATCGTTTATTCGGGGCGAATTTATCCCAACATCCGCGTTGGTGGGGTAGACCTTTCGGGGATGACCATCGAACAAGCCCGCCAGAGGCTGGAAGAGGAGATTCTTTTCCCACAGAGCGGCAAAATCTTGCTTCAAGACGGGGCAAGGATTTGGACGGTTGCGCCAAGCGAAGTCGGTTTCTTTCTCGATGCTCAAGCCTCCGCGGTTGCGGCCTATTCCGTCGGGCGGGAAGGGGCACTTTTTAGCCGCCTCTTTCGTCCACTGCAGGTATGGCTGGGCGGCGCTTCCCTCTCGCCGCGGGTGACTTATGATGAACGCAAAGCTCTGGCGGCATTACAAAAGATTGCTGCCGAGATCGATGTTGCGGTTGTCGAAGCGGCTTTACAAATTCAAGATCTCGAGGTGCAAGCCCTGCCGGGTAGAGTTGGGCGAAGTTTGGATGTGGAAGCCTCTCTGGTCGCCTTACGCAATCAACTCTTGACGTTGACCGATGGTGTGGTGGTTTTGGTTGTCAAAGAACAGCCGCCGGAGATCTTGGATGTATCCACCCAAGCGGAAACCCTGCGCGCCATCTTAAGCTCCCCCCTCATCTTACAGTTACCATCCAGCGGTGAGGAGGAAAATCTTCAGTGGCATTACGAGCCATCCGATCTGGTGCGGATGTTGTCGATCGAACGCGTTCGTACTGCCAGCGGGGCGACGTATCAAATTGGCTTGCAAAAGCAGGTCTTACAGGCACAATTGAAAAAAATTGCCAAGGAGATCGACCGCGCTCCCGAAAACGCCCATTTTATCTTCAACGATGAGACGCGCCAATTAGAGTTGATCCAAGCAGCCGTCATCGGGCGAACCTTGAATCTCGAAAAGAGCCTGCAGCAAATTGAGCAAAAGCTCCTGGCGGGTGAACATCGCATCGAGTTGGTAATCGATACAACTGAGCCGGCAATTGGCGATTCGGTTCGGGCAGAAGAACTGGGCATCCGCGAATTGGTGAGCAGTTACACTTCCTACTTCTACGGTTCGAGCGGATCGCGCATTCAAAACATCCAAATTGCTGCAGCTCGCTTTCATGGGGTCTTGGTTGCGCCGGGAGAGACTTTCTCGATGGCTGAAAAGCTCGGTGATGTCAGCCTCGACAGTGGCTACGCCGAAGCGCTGATTATCTTTGGGGATCGCACCATTAAGGGGGTGGGTGGGGGAGTGTGTCAGGTCAGCACGACGTTATTCCGCACGGCTTTCTTCGGCGGTTTTCCGATCGTCGAACGCCATTCGCACGCCTATCGGGTCAGTTATTATGAGCAAACCCGTTCCGGAGGCATCGATACCAACTTAGCCGGCTTAGATGCCACCGTCTTCGTCCCGGTGGTGGATTTCAAGTTCAAAAATGACACCCCCTATTGGTTGTTGATGGAAACGTATGTCAACGCCCCTGCCCGCACCTTGACGTGGAAGTTTTACTCGACCTCAGACGGGCGGGTGGTGGATTGGCAGACAAGTGGCTTGCAATACATTGTCGAACCGCCTGACCCGCTGTTTCAAGAAAACCCCGAATTGGCGCCGAATGAAATTCGCCAAGTGGATTGGGCTGCGGAAGGCGCCGATGTCACCATCTTGCGCACGGTTTACAAAGATGGCGAAATCTATTTTCAAGATCGCTTCTTTACCCATTACCTACCCTGGCGGGCAGTCTATGAATACGGACTAGGCACCGACCCAGCCGTGCTAGAGGCGTTTATCAAGAATTTGAAATAAGACGAACTGGTTTACAGAACTCAGCACGAAGTGCTAGATTGGTTGCTGCTCGAACCATTAATGGTGGTCAAAGCATTGTGTATAAGGATTGCATCAGCGAAGTGGATGAAATCTCCAATCCGTGCATCTTCCGCCTACCGCCGTTCAAAGAGATGGGCGAACTGAGCGGCGTGATGACCTGCTTTGGCGGCGCGGACGCATTGCGGCAAACACTAGCGGAGGTGCAACGAAGGTTATATGGATAAATTACCGCCCGACGATTTATCGTCGGGCGAAGGTGACGCCGAATGAATTCGGCTAAGCCCGATTTATCGGGCGCGATTGGTTGCCATCAGATTGATCCGATGGCAAAAATGGAAAAAAACAAACAAGGTCTAAGGCAGGATACCATGCCGTATTGGGAGTAGTTTTACCATATCGTCTGGGCAACCAAATATCGCCAACCGCTCCTAACACCGGAGATCGAGCCGATCATTTATGGCTTTTTGCGAAACAAAGCACAGGGTTTGCAGGCGCAGGTTTACGCTTTGAATGGTTATCTTGACCATGTCCATCTGGTGGCTTCCATCCCGCCCAAGATTTCCATTTCCAAATTCGTTGGGCAAATCAAGGCGGTGGATTCGATAAAATACAACCAATCCTTCCCTGGCGCTGCCCCTTTCTACTGGCAGGAGGAATTTGGTGTATTCAGTTTCGATCGCAAGCGACTCCCTTATGTGGTGGCGTATGTAGAAAACCAGAAAACGCATCACGCAAACGACAATCTGATTCCTGTCTTGGAACGCGAATGGGCGCAAGATGTTGTGCGAGAAGCAAGCACGCCATACTGTGTGATGGATGAAGCGTGGTGGCAAGAAATGCTGGAGATGGAATAGCTTTCCAGTAAATTGTAGTCCGATGCCTACCGATCAATCATTGGGCAACGTGTGACGTTTTGCATTCGACATAGCCCGATTTATCGGGCACCATTGGTTGCCATCGGATTGATCCGATGGCAAAAGTGTTTGCAGTATTATATTTAGAAGACCTCATGACCGCACTAATTGCCCGCCTAAACGAAACGCTGAGCAATGAGATGTGGCGCGTCATCTAGGTGCAGAGGGAAGTGCTGGATTTGACATACCTGCGGCACTGGGCGGGGCGATTGGGTGTAGCCGATCTGCTGAAACGCGCTTTGAATGAGAGCCAGCACTGAGCGGCAAACGCCCGCTTTGCCGCACGCATCGTGGCGCGTCTGGAGGGCATTCAGGAAGAGATCCGCGCCGGGCGGGAGTTGCTGGCGCAGGATGAGCGGCGAATAGATCAGTTGGAGCAATCCATCCTGGCGGCGGCATTTCGAGGAGAGTTGTGAGACATAGCAGAGAAAAGCCTCCCCACCTTGCTGAACGAAATCTGGGCGGACTACCGCCGGGCGGGCATCACCGACGATCTGCGCATCATCGAGTCGCTGGCGGCGCTGTTGCTGGAGCAAGCAGGCGTTCTATCAGGCACACCGCGCGGAGATCGATGCCTCCCTGCAAGCCGAGTCTGCGCTCGATCCTGCCGCGCATGGCTAAAGTCAAACTCCATTTAGACGCCGAACCGTCTATGAAATCATTATACACTGCGTTGCTGGCGCGGGGGCTGGATGTGACGCGTACCCCAAATTCCTGGATGCCGCAGGATGCCAGCGATGAGTAACAACTGCTCGGCGCAACGGCGCAGGGCAGGGTGGTTTTCACCTTCAACATCCGTGACTTTCTGGCATTGGCAGAGCGCTATCCTCGGCATGGCGGTATTTTGCTGGCTGCGCAAACGGCATGGACGCTGCCAAGGCTCATCAATGCCCTCACCCGCGCGCTGACCGAAACCCGCTCGCAGGACTGGAGTGGGCAAGTCCGTTGGCTTTCGGACTGGCGAGAATGACTTTCCCGCAGACTCGAAGGCCCGCCTAAAAAACCAACGCCCTCTACGACTCCCTTTTCGGGATTTTGGGGATTAACCAATCCAAGAAAGCCTTTTGTTAACCAATCCAAGAAAGCCTTTTGGGAGCGGGTTTGCATGAGCAGGCGACCCGGACCGGTTAATTCCACCACAAAACCCTCTCCGCTCAAAAAAGTGGCTTTCAACCCGCCGACCGTTTTGGGCTGAACCGGCATTCTGGCGTCAAATGCAACCAGATGGGTGGAATCGACGATAAATTTTTCGCCTGGGTTCAAAACCTTTTCATGGATGGCACCGTAGGCAGAGAGCAGGATTTTGCCGCTGCCTTTCGCTTCGAGGATGGAAAAACCTTCGGTTGCCAAGAATGCTTTGGTGCTCAGTTTCGTCGACAATTCAATCCCTAACTCCGAGGCGACGTAGGAACCGCTTTGAATGAACAGGGTGTCATTATTTAGGGTTAGAACGAACAAATCACCCGGCAAATCGGGGGCAAAGGTGATCTCTCCACCCTGTGCAGGGGCGGTGAAGAAATTTTGGAAGAAGCTTTCGCCACCTAACACCGCTCTACCCAGCGATTTGAGCAACCCGCCGGCTGCTTTGGTTTCAATGTTGACGCCCTCGCTCATGCTCACCATGGCACCAGCTTCGGCTCGGATTTGCTCATTGGGGGCTAACTTGACAATGCCTAATGAATAAGAAGGCTGATACAGAATTTCAATCTCCATGTTATGGCTCCAATCCGAATTTAGAATAATTTTTGTCCTTATTGGCGATTATAACCTGTAAATCGGCTTTTCTCGCTTCTAGGATTACGATTTAGAATCGATGAATCCGATTTGAAATACCCATAGGCAACGATCGAACTTTGCTTGAAGGATATAAGGCGGTTGGTAAGTTAAACACCCCTTTAATGTGGTTAGGGGTTGTTTGTGATAAGATTATCTACACATGCGAAAAAGGTGCGTGCGTGCGATTTTCTTCGGATGGATGGCGATTTTGTCCCTCTCGCTGCATGGGGGTGGGATCACCGAGCCGTCCGTGGTTTCCGCTAAGGCGCTCGAGAAAGGCGATGCCTATCAGGTCATCGCGCTGGTTAATCAAGTGCGGGCTTCGTATGGCTTGCCGGCGCTTCAAGCGAATAGCGCGTTGATGGCTGCCGCGCAGGGTCATAGTGATTACCAAGCTTCGATCGGCTCGACAACCCACAGCGGGCAAGGGGGATCGAGCCCGTTGCAACGCGCCATGGCAGCCGGCTATGGCGGCGGGGCAAAGGTTTACGTCAGCGAGAATATTTACAGCGGCAATAACGCTTCTCCTAGTCAGGCAGTCAATTGGTGGACCGGTGATGGAATCCATTTGCAAACGATGATCAACCCCAACGCTACCGATGCCGGCGCTGGCGTTGCCCAAAGTGGGAGCACGGTCTATTACACCTTGCTGGTGGGTTATGTGGCCGGTTCGCCTGGCAGTGGATCGGGAGCCCCGCCGGCAGCGAGCGGAACCAAAGCACCGACCAAGCCCCCATTCATCCCGCTGGTGACCTCCACGCCCAATGCGGATGGCAGCATTGTCCATGTGGTTCAGGCTGGTCAAGCGCTGTGGAATATCGCGGCGATCTACAACATCCCCTTGGCGGAACTGTTGGCTTTGAACGGATTGACCGAGAACTCTTTTATTTACCCAGGCGATAAAATCCTGATCCGTAAGGGTGAACCAACCCCAACCGCCACAGAACCCACTACTCCAACCTCGACCGCTACATTGCCCCCGGCACTGCCACCCCTCACGGCAACCGTCAACACTATGCCGGATACCCTGCCAACTCCATCGCCTTTTGCTACGCAGGCAAACCTCAGCCTAAAGTCAACCGAAATGCCTGCAGAGCCAACGTCGCCTCGTTCAGTGAGGAGCTTAAACCTCTTTCAACTTGCCATCGTCGGTTTGTTCTTTATTGGAAGTACCTTAATCTTGCTGGGCAGTTTGTCTCGACCCCGAAGGTAAAGGTATTAAAATCA
>FWPV01005866.1_pt1 | contig 24118 bp, 18 predicted proteins | sample 2228371 | NCBI WGS metagenome assembly FWPV01 (sample SAMEA103939776, study PRJEB20133) | metagenome | reverse complement strand
GAAGATTAGCTCATGCATGCCGGCCTCTATCTCCACGTGCCTTTCTGCCGGACCAAGTGCCGGTATTGTGATTTCTATTCGGTCTGCCGGCCGGAGGCCATGGCCACGTGGCAACAGGGGGTGATGACCGAGATCAGCCGGCGTCGGGAGGAAGGTTGGGGCCCAGCCTGTGACACCCTCTACCTGGGGGGCGGCACTCCCAGCCTGCTGCCGGCAGAGCTGCTGGCCCCGATCCTGGAGCAGCTGCGCCAGGCGTTCACCCTCACCCCTGAGGCGGAAATCACCTTGGAGGCCAACCCCGATGATGTCACCCCGGAAAACCTCCGCCTCTGGCAGGAGTTGGGCGTCAACCGCCTGAGCCTGGGGGTGCAGTCGCTGGCCGAGGAGGAGCTGCGCTTTCTGGGCCGGCGGCATACAGCGGCGCAGGCGGTGAGGGCTTTGGAGTTGGCCCGCCGGCACGAACGGTTGGCCCTCAGCGTTGATCTGATCTATGCCCTGCCGGGGCAGGGGGAGGCCCGCTGGCTAGCCACCTTGGAGAGGGTCCTGGCGTGGCAGCCGGAGCATCTCTCCTGTTACCAGCTCACTGCGGCCCCGCAGACGCCCTTGGGCCGGCAGGTTTCCCGGGGCGAGCTGGTGTTGCCCGGGGAGGAGGAACAACGGCGGCTCTTCCTGGCCACCTCCCGGTTCCTCACTGATCGGGGCTATCTGCATTACGAGGTCTCCAACTTTGCCTGGGGGGAGAAGCATTGCTGCCGGCACAACTGCAAGTATTGGCTGCGGCAGCCCTACCTGGGGCTCGGGCCCGCGGCCCATTCCTTCGATGGTCGCCGCCGCTTTTGGAACGCAGCGTCGCTGGCGCGCTACCTGGAGTTGTTAGCGGCAGGGCGCCTGCCGGAGGCGGGGGCAGAGGTGCTCACTGAGGACCAGGCCTACCTGGAGGTCCTGTCTCTGGGCCTCCGGATCCGGGAGGGTATCAGCCTGACGGTGCTGGACCGTTTTCCCCAGGGCCGCCGGCTTTTGCCGGAGCTGTGCGCCGCCGGTCTGCTGGAAGTGCGCCAAGGCCGCGTTAGGCCCACGCCCACCGGTTTTGTGGTCGCCGACGGCCTGGCGGCCATGTTACTACCATGAGAACTTCAGGGAAGGGTCAGGGATAGTGTCCATGAACCGTAGGCCGGAAAAACCGATCCTGAGGGCAGGGTCCCCCCGCCCCGATGGAGCCGGAGACCTGGATCACACCGGGGGAGATGGGCCAAGGGGGGTGGTGCCGGCGTCACCGGCCACGGCGTCCCCACACCGGCCTTGGCTGGCCATAGTCCGGGCCTTAGTGCGGGGCTACCTGCGCTATTTCCCGCTGCGCAACGGTAAAGGCTGGCTCTACCGGCAGTGCCAGGAGAAACTGCTGCCGCCGGAGCGCCATGTGGTCATGCGGGTGCGCCAGGGGTTCCGGCTGCGGTTGGATCTCATGGATCCGGCCCAACGGCAGGTGTATTTTTTCGGCGAATACGACGAGCGCCATGAGATCCGGCTGTTGACGCGGCTGTTGCTGCCCGGGGACCGGTTCTGGGATGTGGGGGCCAACATCGGTTACTATACCCTGACTGCCGCCAAGCTGGTGGCGCCGGCCGGCCGGGTGGTGGCCTTTGAACCCGGCGCAGCCGCCTGGCAGAGCTTGAAGGACAACGTCGCCTTAAATCCGGGGGGCACTATCCGCCTGGAACGGTTGGCCCTCTCGGACCGCAGCGGTGAGGCGGTCCTGCACCGCCGGGGCGACATCGCCGACGGCGGCGCCAGTCTGAGCCGGCGGGCCGACTATCACCAAGCTGCGGAAGTGGTAACTACCACTACCCTGATGGCGTTTCTGGCCGCTTCCGGGGAAGGACCGCCGGATTTCCTCAAGATCGATGTGGAAGGGCATGAAGACGACGTCCTGGCGGGTGGCGCGGAGCTTCTGGAGGGTCATAGTCCGCCGCTGCTGCTCATTGAGATGAATGACCCGGCCCGTATCGGCGCCCGGCTGTCCCGGGCGGGATACCACGGAGTTTACCTGCGGCGGGGGCGGTGGCGGTTGCTGGAAGATCCCCTGGCCCCGGCTTCCCGCAACGTGCTGTGGTTCCGGCCGGACAATCCCGGGCACCGGGAGCGCCTGGTCCTGACCAACCTCTGTGCCTGACGCTTGTGGGACCAGGTCTTCCGGGGGAAGACCAGTGGGCCAGAGACGAAATAAGACTTGAAATCCGGGCCTCAAAAGGCATATAGTGAGACAGCGGCGGCCGGAGCGGCGCCAGCCGGACTGGAAAGCCTGAAACCGCCGTCAGCCGCACTTCTCTCAGAGGGTGTTGAAACAGTGTGGTTCAGGGAGGGGGCCAGGGGGCACAGCACCTGCCCCTTCCCTTATAAACCCTCCCCCAACCCCGACGTCCAGATGAATATGACACAAGAGTTTTCTGTTATCATTCCCTGCTTCAATGAAGGGCAGGCCATCGGCCGGGTTGTGGCCGAACTACAGGCGTATTTGGCAGAACGGGCCCCGGGCGCGGTGGAAATCATCGTGGTGGATGACGGCTCCACCGACGACACCCCCAAGGTTCTGGCGGAGCTGCAAGGCATCAAAGTGCAACGCCATCCGGTCAACCGGGGGTATGGGGCGGCCATCAAGACGGGTATCCGCCAGGCCCAGGGCCGGTTTGTGGCCACCTATGACGGCGACGGCCAGCATAATCCGGAAGACCTGTGGCGCCTGTGTCAGAAGATCCAACAGGAAGACTGGGCCCTGGTGGTGGGGGCCCGGACGAAACTGCTGCACAGCAGTCTCTGGCGCATGCCCGGCAAGTGGGCCCTGGGATGGTTGGCCAACTTCCTCAGCCGTACCAAAATCCCGGATCTTAACTCCGGCCTGCGGGTCTTCCGCCGGGAGATTATCAGCCGGTATCTGCATCTGTGCGCCGACCGCTTTTCCTTTTCCACCACCAGCACCCTGATCATCATGAACCGGGGTTATGCCGTGGCCTATGAGGCCATAGAGGTGAACAGCCGCCAGGGCAAGAGCACGGTCAGCCTGATGACCGGCTATGAGACCTTCCTGTTGATCCTCCGGGTGGTCCTCCTGTTTGATCCCCTGCGGGTGTTTGTGCCGGCCAGCATCTTGTTGGTCACCGCCGGGGTGCTGTTGGGGATCTATCCCTATTTCATCCTCAAACGGGGCCTGACCACCGGTTCCCTGCTGGTGATCCTGGCCGGTATCCTGGTCTTCTTCTTCGGTCTGTTGGCCGACCAGATCTCCGCCCTGCGCAAGGAGAAGTATGAATAGCCTGGCGGGGTTGGGGGCAAGAAGGGTATGTGCGGCATCTGCGGGCTGATCAAGACGGCGGAAGTGGTGACGCCGGCCGAACTGCAGGCCATGCGGGAGACCCTGGCCCATCGGGGCCCGGACAGTTGGGGTCTGTGGACCGACGGACCGGTGGGCTTGGGCCATCGCCGTCTGAGTATCATTGATCTCTCCGAGGCCGCGGGCCAACCCCTGTTCAACGAGACGGGCAGCATCGCCCTGGTCTTCAACGGCGAGATCTACAATTTCCAGGAACTGCACGATTTCCTGGTGGCCAAGGGGCACCGCTTCCGGTCCCGGAGCGACTCGGAGGTGATCATCCACGCTTATGAAGAGCTGGGGGTGGAGTGCCTGCAGCGCTTCCGGGGCATGTTTGCCTTTGCCCTGTGGGACGCAGACCGGCGCCGCCTCTTCGCCGCCCGGGACCGCCTGGGCAAAAAACCCTTGTTTTACTGCCAGCATGGGGATACCTTTGCCTTCGGTTCGGAAATCAAGGCCATCCTGGCCTTGCCGGGGATGCCCCGGGAACTGGACTGGCAGAGTTTGGGGTTTTATCTTTCCTTTAATTATACCCCGGCGCCTTACACCCTGTTGCGCGGCATCCGGCAGTTGGAGCCGGCCCAATACCTTCTGTGGGAAGAGGGCCGGCTGAGCATCAAGGAGTATTGGAACCTGGAGCTGCCGCCCCGGGTGCCGGACGTGCCGGCGGGGGAGGTGCTGCCGGAGTTTGAAGAGGTCTTCCGGGAGGCGGTCAACCTGCGCCTCATCAGCGATGTGCCGGTGGGCGCCTTCCTCAGCGGCGGGCTGGATTCCGCTGCGGTGGTGAGCACTGCCGCGGCCTTGTATCCCGGCCGGCTGAAGACGTTTTCCATCGGCTTCGGAGAAAAGAGTTACGACGAGCGGCGGTATGCCCGCCTGGTGGCCACCCGTTGGCAGACGGAACACCATGAACTGCTGGTGACGCCGCAGGTGGAGGGGATCTTGCCCCGCCTGGTGTGGCACGGCGAAGAGCCCACGGCGGACTCTTCCATGGTGCCGGTTTACTATCTGGCCCAGTTTGCCTCCCAGGAAGTGAAGGTGGTGCTCACCGGCGACGGGGCCGACGAGATCCTGGCCGGCTACCCCACCTATCAGGCCCATTACCTGCTCAAGTGGCTGCAGACCCTCCCCCGGGCAATCCAGGAGGGGCTGGCTCGGTTGGCCCAGGCCCTGCCGGTCTCCCACCGCAAGGTGAGCCTGGATTTCAAGCTGAAGCGGCTGACCGCGGCGCTGGCCTGGGACCTGGACTATGCCCATTATTCTTGGCGCCGTATCTGGGCACCGGAGGAGCTGGCCCGCCTCCTCCCGGGGATGCCGCTGACCGAGGGCTACGGCCTCTACCAACATTGGCTGGACCGAGCCGGCCCGACCTCGGCCCTCAACCGCATGCTGTATGCGGATACCCGGTTCTATCTGCCCAACGACATGCTGGTGAAGGTGGACCGGATGACCATGGCCCACGGCCTGGAGGCCCGGGCGCCTTTCCTGGACCATGTCTTGGTGGAACTGGCGGCCCGGCTGCCGGAAAGCTGGAAGCTGCGGGGCCTGGTGTGGAAAAAGTATCTGGTGCGGCGGCTGCTGCGGGGCCAGGTGCCGGCGGCCATCCGCTGGCAGACCAAGCGGGGCTTTAACGTCCCGGTGGGCCTGTGGCTGAAAGGGGAGCTGCGGGATTTCTGTGGCGATCATCTCCAACGGCTGCAGCAGTTGGGCTGTGTGGCCATGCCCTATCTGGAGGAGGTCTGGCGGCAGCACCAACGGGATGAGAGAGACTGGAGCCACCAGCTTTGGGGCCTGCTCATCCTTTCCTTGTGGTGGCAGACGTTCCTGGGTGACCGACGGCCCCAGCCGGCCGCCTGACTCTATGCAGCGGCCCCTTGTGGCCGCGCCAGCGGCTGAACAACAGGGAGTCCCCCATTACCGACATGCGGAGTTCCGGGATTGAATATCTTACTCATTGAGGCGCCCTACGACTACGGGCGCATGGAGAGCATGACCAAGCCCCACTTCCCCTTGGGTCTGGGGTATGTGGCGGCCTATCTCCGCCAGGCTGGGCACCAGGTCCGGTTGTTGATCAAGTTGACGCCGGAGGAGCTGACCCAGCACCTGCAGGATTTTCAGCCGCACCTGGTGGGGGTGAGCTGCATGACGCCCACCTATCCCCAGGCGGTGGCCATCTGCCGGGCAGTGAAGGAGCAGAGCAGCGCCGCCACGGTCATGGGGGGCCCCCATGTGACGGCCCTGCGCCAGGAGATCCTGGCCATGCAGCCGGAAGTGGATTACCTGGTCTATGGCGAAGGCGAACGGAGCATAGCCGAGCTCTGCCAGGCCTTGGAGCAGGGGAGTCCTGATTTGGCCGCGGTCAAAGGGGTGGTCTACCGCCGACCGGACGGCAGCACCAGCGTCAATCCTCCCCGGGAGCTCATCAAAGAGGTGGACAGCTTGCCGTTTCCGGCCCGGGACCTGGTGGATATGGGACGGCTGGGGACGCACCGATACATTGACGTGGGCCGTGCCAGCGCCACCATGATCAGCAGTCGGGGCTGTCCCTTCAAATGCGCCTTCTGTTCCAGCCACATCACCATGGGCAAGGTCTACCGCTTCCGCAGCGCCGACAACGTCTTGGCGGAAATCGATGAACTGGTGGGGCGCTACCGGGTCAACCACATCGCCTTTGAGGACGATACCTTCACCTTGAACCGGGACCGGGTGGAGACCATCTGCCGGGAACTGATCCGCCGGCGCTACGACCTGACCTGGTATTGTCTCTCCCGGGTGGAGAGCATGGACCTGGAGTTGGCCCGCCTCATGCGCCGAGCCGGCTGCCGTCTGGTGAGCTTCGGCATTGAGTCGGGTAACCCGGAGATCCTCAAGAAGATCCACAAAAAGATCGATCTGCCGTCGGCCAGGCGGGCGGTGGACGCCTGTTTTCAGGCGGGACTGCGGACCCAATGCACCTTTATCCTGGGCTTTCCCTTTGACACCCAGCAGACCATGGCCGACACCCTGCACTTTGCCCAGGAACTCTCGCCCACCATCGCCATCTTCTTCGCCCTGGTGCCCTACCCGGGCACGGAGATGTATACCTATCTGCCCGAGGCGCTGCGGCCCCATCGGGTGGAGCAATGGCAGGAATTTGCCAACATGATTAACAATCAGGGCTACCTGAGCCTGGTACCGGGGCTGTCGGCGGCGGAATTGACCCGCTTGACGGAACAATGGCACCTGCGGTTCTATCTACGGCCGCGGCAGTTATACCGCATGTTCCGTATGCTGCGCTCCTGGCAGGAGTTCCGCAGCTTTGCCGCCAGCGGCTGGGGGCTGGCCCAGAAGATCGGCCAGGCGTTGTTGAGGGTATAAGGTCACGAATTATGGGGTACCCCCTTATCCCTATTCCCTATTCCCTCATCCCTAATCCCTATTTCCCTGCCGCCCGTTCCAACGGGCCGGCATAACTACGATAAGGCAATCGCCGGGATAACCGCATGAAATGCTTACTCATCGCCCCGCCGTTCAGCAATGTCTATGGGAACTTCAAATCCATCATGAAGTACGGCTTTCTGAACCCGCCGTTGGGGCTCTGCTATCTGTCTGCGGCCCTGAAACGGGCCGGCCATGAGGCCCGGGTGCTGGACTGTGAGGCCCAGGGAATCAATGTCGCCAAAATCCTGGAGATCTGCCGCCAAGAGCGGCCGGACCTCATCGGCCTCACCGCCACTTCTCCGGAGTTGGCCAACGCCCTCACCATCGCCCAGGAGCTCAAGGCCCGGTTGACCACGCCCATTGTCTTCGGGGGCGTGCACACCACCATCTTCAAGGAGCAGCTGCTGCGGGAGAATCCGGCGGTGGATTTCGGCGTCATCGGCGAGGGGGAGGAGACCATCGTGGCACTGCTGGAGGCCCTCCATGAGCCGCAGCGGTATGCCTCCATTGAGGGGTTGATCTATCGGGACGACGGTCAAGTCCGGGTCAACCCTTTCCGCCCCCTGATCCAGGACCTGGACAGCCTGCCGTTCCCGGATCGGAGCGGCCAGGAACCGGAACTCTATTTCCGCAATGTTCCCAAGGTGGGGTATCAGACGACCGCGGCCTTCATGTCCTCCCGGGGCTGCCCCTGCCACTGCACCTATTGCGCCATTGAGCAGATCCCGGGATGGCGCCGGGTGCGCTACCGGTCGGCCCGGAATGTGGTGGATGAGATTGAATACCTGGTCCGGGAGCTGGGTATCAAACACATCTCCTTCAATGACGACGTGCTGACCATGAACCGCAAGCGGGTCTACGAGATCTGTGCGGAGATCCAACGGCGCAACCTGCGCTTCACCTGGGAGGGCCTCTCCCGGGCGGACTGCGTGGATCTAAAACTCCTGCAAACCATGCGGGAGGCCGGCTTTGTGCGCATCTCCTACGGCATCGAGAGCGGCAATCCGGAGATCCTGAAATCCACCTGCAAGAACGAGACCCTGGAACAGATTGCCGAGGCCTTCCGGATCACCCGCCAGGCCGGCATCATCGCCCGGGGATCGCTGATCATCGGCCTGCCGTTTGAGAACCGGCAGACCGTGGAGGACTCCTTCCGCTTCGTCAACCGGCTGGAGGGCATCGATCAGGTGATCATCAATATCCTCCAGCCCTACCCGGGTACCAAGGTGCGGGAGCAGGTTTTGCAGGGGGTGGGGGGCAGCCGGCTGTTGGTGGACGATGTGACGGAACTGCGGCGGTTCGGCAACGCCTCGGTGGAGGTCAATGACCTGACCCGGAATCGGTTGATCCTGCTGCAGAAAATCGGCTTGCTGCGTTTCTACCTGCGTCCCCGGGTGATCCTCCGGCACCTGCAGTTTTATCATCCCAAGGCGTTTCTGATGGACGGCCTGGCCTTCCTGCAATCCATTTTCTCCTGGAAGGGTGCGTGAGCCTGACAGGTCCCCAGGAGACGCCCCGGCAGGTGGGGCCGGCTTCCAGCCGGGGGGCCGCCTTGACCCGTTTCCTCCCCCTGGTCATCGGCGGCGGCCTGCTGGCCCTGATCCTCAGCCGGGTAGACCTAACAGCATTGGCCGGGGTATTGGCCCGGGCCCACTGGCCGTGGTATGGGGCGGCGCTCCTGCTGCTGCTCCTGAACCTGCTCATCATCAGCGGCCGCTGGCGCTATAACCTGGGCCTGCTGGGCCTGCGCTATCCCTACTGGCATCTCTTCCTCATCGACAATGCCGGCGCCCTGGCCGGGGCGGCCACCCCCAGCCGGATGGGGGACCTGGCCCGGCTGGTTTACTTCCGCCAGGACCGGCCGGTGTTGGTCCGGGTGGGGCTGAGCATCATGGTGGAACGGCTGCTGGACCTGACGGTGCTAGTGGGGCTGGGTCTGGCCTTCCTGTGGACCTTCCCCCTGCCGCCGGTCTTGAAGCGGGGCTGGGCCATCGCCATGGTGGCCGCCGCTGCCCTGGGGCTGGGCGTGGTGCTGACCGGCTGGTTTGTGGGTGGCCGGCTCCGGCTGCTGGAACAGCTCAGCAGGTGGATACCCCGATCCTGGCAGGAGCGGTTTGCCGGCAGCGGCCAGGAAGTGCAGGCCACGCTGCAGGCCTATGCCACCTGGCGGCTGGCCGCCGCGGTGGCCCTGACGGTGCTGGCCTGGTGGGTCAACATCCTGTCGGCCTACTGTTCGGCCCTGGCCTTGGAGCTACCCCTGAGCCTGTGGCAGAGCGGGGCCCTGTTCTGCCTGAGTACCTTGTTCAGTCTGATCCCCGTCTCCGTGGCCGGCATCGGCACCCGGGACCTGGCCTTGATCTACCTGTTTTCCTGCCTGGGTCTGCCGGCGGAGCAGGCCTTGGCGTTTTCCTTCCTGCTCTTAGGGTTTCTGGTGGCCCATTCTTGCTTGGGGTTTGTGGCGTTGCTCAGCCGACCGCCCCAGGCCCGGCCGGCGGCGTCCGGCGGGGTGCAGAGGGAGCGGCTGCCATGAGGTTGGACCCTGCTGCAGCCGGGATGATCGACGTGCTGGTCATCTTCAACCCCGAGCCGACTTCCGGCGCCGACATGATGCTCTGGGAGGCGGCGCAGCAGCTCTCGCCGGCCCGTTTCCGGGTGACTGCCGGGTTGTTGACCAGTCGGGAGGCAGCCGGTGACCTCCTGCCGCTGGGCCAACCGGTGGTGGAATTCCGCCTGCCGGGCCTCAACGGCCTGGTCTGGCTGCGGTTCTTCTTCTCCCTGTATCGGCGGCTGCGCCAGGGCCCATTCCAGGTCCTGCACGTGAACAGCTATGTGCCCGGCAACTATGCCCGCCTGGCCGCCTGGCTGGCCCGGGTGCCCGTCATCATCGACCACTGGCACGGCTTCACTCGCTTTACCCGCAAACGGCGCCGCATCTGCCGGCTGCTGGCCCGGGCCACCACCCTGAGCCTGGCGGTGTCGGCCGGGGTGCAGCGCCACGTGGTGACGCAGCTGCAGCTGCCGCCGGAGAAGGTCCGGGTGCTCTACAACGGCGTGGCGGTGGACCGCTGCCGGCCCCGGCGCACCCGGGAGGAGATGCGGGCCGCCCTGGACCTGCCCGCCCAAGTGCCGGTGCTGGCCATCGTCTCCCGCCTGGATCACTGGGGCAAAGGCCACGGGGAGCTGTTCCAGGCCCTGGCGGCGCTCCACGGGCGCTACCCGGTGCATGGGCTGGTCATCGGCGGCGGCCGTAGGCAGGCGGAGATGGCCGCCCGGGTCCGGGAACTGGGTCTGGCGGACCGGGTGCGGTTCGTGGGGCAGCGCCGGGACGTGCCCGACCTGTTGGCCGCGGCGGATATCTTTGTCCTGCCCAGCCACAGCGAGGGGATCTCCCGATCCCTGTTGGAGGCCATGGCGGTGGGCCTGCCGGTGGTGGCCAGCGCCGTGGGGGGCACCCCGGAGGTGGTGGCCCACGAGGTCAACGGCCTGCTGGTACCGGCCCAAGACGCCACTGCCCTGGCCCAAGCCCTGGAGCGGCTCCTGGCCCAACCCGCTTGGGCCACCCGCCTGGGAGAGGCTGCCGCGGCCACAGTGGCCCGGAAGTTCTCCCTGGACCGCCTCGGCCGGGAACTGAACCAGGTGTATGAGGACCTCTGCCGGCAACGGGGCGTCTTATCGGGCGGGGGAAAAATTCCCTGACACCGGTGAAGGCGGGAGGCAATCCCTACTCCCCCCGCTTTGGGCGCCGCCCCCAGCGGCCGGCGGGGGTGGGGGAGGCGTGGGGGAGAACAGGGCTCTGCCCCCTGGCCCCCTCACCGACGAAGAGGTTGTCAACACCCTGCTGGCGAGCAGCCGCGGCCGGGGAAAACAGTTGACAACCCCCCCCTGGCATGGCAAGATTAAACTGTTTTTCTGCGGGCGGCCGCGGGGCGCGGCTGCCGGAAGTTGCCCATCGCGCATTCATTAAGGAGAACCATAATGGCAGATGTATTAATGGTTTCGGACAGCACGTTCGAGCAGGAAATCCTCCAGGCCGGGATGCCCGCCATGGTGGATTTCTGGGCTCCCTGGTGCGGCCCCTGTCTGGCCGTGGCACCGGTGGTGGAAGAACTGGCCAAGGATTATGCCGGCAAGATAAAGATCGCCAAGATGAACGTGGACGAGAACCAAAAAACCCCCATGAAGTACGGCATCCGGGCCATCCCCACCCTCATCATGTTCAAGGATGGCAACGTGGTGGATCAGATCACCGGCGCGGTCTCCAAATCCCAGATTGAAAACGCCCTCAAAAAAATGCTCTAGGAATGCGGTACAGCATTAATGGCTCACTATGACTACGATGTGATCATTGTCGGCGGCGGTCCCGCTGGACTCACCGCTGGCCTCTATACCGGCCGGGGCCGGTTCAAGACCCTGTTGCTGGAAAAGCTCATTACCGGCGGCCAGGTGATGACCACCGACCATGTGGACAACTACCCTGGCTTCCCCGAAGGCCTGTCCGGTTTTGAACTTTCCCAGCGCATGCGGGATCAGGCGGAACGATTCGGCGTGGAGATCCGCAACGCTGCCGTCACCGCCCTGAAACCGGGTGATCCGTACCATACGGTGGTGTTGGAGGGGGGCGAAGAGATCGTCGGCCGGACCGTCATCATTGCCAGCGGCGCCCAACCACGGCGGGGCGGCTTTCCCGGCGAGGAAGAGTTCGCCGGCCGGGGCGTGGGCTATTGCGCCACCTGCGACGGCGCCCTCTATCGGGATGAGACCATCGCGGTGGTGGGCGGCGGCGACACTGCCCTCCAGGACGCGGTCTTCCTAACCCGCTTCGCCCGCAAGGTCTACCTCATCCACCGCCGGGATCAATTCCGGGGAGCCAAGCTCTACCAGGAACGGGTCTTTGCCAACGATAAGATCGAGGTCATCCTGGATACGGTGGTCACCCGGATCATCGGCGACAAAAACGTCACCGGCGTGGCCATCAGGAACGTCAAGACCGGCGCCGAATCGGAACTGGCCGTCACCGGCGTCTTCGTCTTCGTGGGCATCCAGCCCATCACCGGCTGGCTCAGCCCCGGCCTGTTGGACCAGGATGAAGCCGGTTTCATCCGCACCGATGAGCGGATGGCCACCAACATCCCCGGCATCTTTGCCGCCGGCGACGTGCGGGTCAAGATGCTGCGCCAGATCAGCACCGCGGTGGGCGATGGCGCCACCGCCGCCTTTGCCGCGGAAAAATACCTGGAGGAGCATCACTGATCTATGGAGCGGCTCTTCCGGCTGTCAACCATGATCCTGCTGGCCGGCTCCCTGCTCCTGGGCGCCGGCTGCGGCTGGTTCGGTAAGAAAAAGGCCGACCGGCCGCCGGAAGTTTTGGCCGAGGAAGGCTTCCGGAAACTCAAGGCGGGGAAGTATGAGGCCGCGGTGGATCACTTCGAGCAGATCCGCGACCGCTACCCCTACAGCCAGGAAGCCATGCTGGCGGAGCTGAAGGCCGCGGATGCCAAGTACTTCGCCAAGAAGTACGACGAGGCCCTCCAGGACTATAAGAACTTCGAAAAGCTCCACCCCTCCCACCCCCAGATCCCCTACGTCATCTTCCAGCAGGGGCTCTGCTACTACCGGCAGCGCAGCACCATCGACCGGGACCCCACCTTCACCTACAAGGCCCTGCAGGAGTTCAAGCGGCTGGAGCAGCGCTTCCCCACCTACGAGAAGATGGACCGGGTGCGGGACTACATCGCCAAGTGCCAGCAGGCCTTGGCCGACCACGAGTTCTACGTCGGGGAGTTCTACTTCAAGACCCGCCGCTACCAGGCAGCCCTGGACCGCTTTGCCGCCATCCAGGAAGAGTATCCCGACTATCCCAAGATGGCCAAGGTGAAGGAGTACGCCGAACGCTGCGAGGCCATCCTGGCCAACCCGGTGAAAGCCGACCCGCCGGCGCTGCTCAAACCGTGGTACTACCTGTTCGACGCCCAGTGGTAATGGTAGGGATCAGGGAAGAGGGATAAGGGAATTCAGGGATTTTTGACTTGTTCTAACCTTCCTCCGGCCACTCCATCTTTGCCAATGCCTCCAGGCAGCCGTAGTGGGTCAGGTCGTGGTGAATGGGCGTGACGGAGATGTAGCCGTTCTCCACCGCCCAGTAGTCCGTGCCCGGCTCCAGACGGCGCTGGTTGTTGATGCCCGCCAGCCAGTAATAGATATTCTCCCGGGGGTCCACCCGGCGCTCGTAGCGCTCCACCAGAAGGCCGTTCTCCTGCCGGGTGAGCATGATGCCCTTGATCTGGTTCTCCGGCAGGGCCGGGACATTCACATTCAGGCAGACCCGGGGGGGCAGGGGCAGATGGGGCAGCTCCTGGACCAACCGCGCCGCGCAGCGGCCGGCCACCCGGAAATCCGGTTCCCGGAAGGTGCTCAGGGAAATGGCCAGAGCCCGGATGCCCATGATGGTGGCCTCCGTGGCCGCGGAGACCGTGCCGGAATAGAGCACATTGATCCCCACATTGGCCCCCAGATTAATGCCGGAGACTACGACGTCAGGGCGCCGGGGCAGGATCTCGGCGATGGCGATCTTGACGCAATCCGCCGGCGTGCCCGAGACCGCCCAGCCGAAAAACCCGCCGTTCTTAAAGACCTTCTTCACCCGCAGGGGGTTGAGCAGGCTGATGGCATGCCCCACGGCGCTCTGCTCGCTCTCCGGGGCCACCACCGCCACCTCGTGCTCCGGGCTCAGGGCCTGATACAGGGCCCACAACCCCGGGGCATGGATGCCATCATCGTTGGTGAGTAACAGATACAACTGCGCCCTCCTTGACCTACCGGGTGGCTCACCCTTATCTTAGGTGTCTGCTTCACTGTATACCAGCCCCACAGGGGTGGCAAGGGCTTTTTACCGGGGCCGCCCTGTCCGGCCTGGCGTCGTTTGTGTTCAGAACTTTGGACATCGGCCCGTGTCCCCGGGGCTCGGAAGAAGGTTCCAAAACCGTTTTGTGCCCCCTGGTCTTCCCCTCGGAAGAGATATTCTCTTATGATTGAAAAAGGTTATGAATGAAGTAAAACAATGTGAAATCCTTGTTCAAAAAGCTTAACATATTATCCCTTTGATATTATTAATCAATAAAAATTATTTAGAAAAACTGTTTCATGAGTTAAACATGACAGGGTTGAGGGCTTTTCCGCACAAGGGAATAAAATCAATTATATTAACATAATAAGCATATTCCTATCAATGGTATGATATTTGCATTAAATATGGTGAGTATGCCTCATTGCTGCAGGTCTTCACACACGTCAGTGGCATGAACCGCGGGAGGCTCAGCCCACCGCTCCTACAAGGGGGTGATAACAGCGTAACTGCGAAATTGCGTAAGCCTTGGTTTTTTACTTGGAGGCAACAATACCTTTAATCCTCATATCGTGAGGAGGAACTCATGAAAAAGCTCTTCGTCTTACTCGCCGTGTTGACCCTGGTGGCCTTGCCCGTGGCGGCCATGGCAGCCTACATATCCACTGGCAGTATTCCCATAACCGCCGACTCCGCGGGCTCCACGGAAGGTGTTGGCCTCTTCGATGGCATCTTGGAGTATTTCTATGATGACACAAATTCTAACCTGGGCAAGCTGGATGTATCGTTGACCAACACGACCCCGGCCACCAAAGGTGGTTATATCACCGGTTTTGTCATGAATAACCCTGGGGCCATCAGCAGTATTTCAGCCTTTACCGCACCCAATTCCAATTGGCAGCAATTAGGGCTATCAAACAACGGAGAGAGTGCCAATCCTTTCGGTGATTTTGATTTCGGCGCCGCTCTGGGTGGGAATTTCGAAGGCGGGGGAAGCCCCACTGCTGGCATTGCCGTCGGATCCACTGGAAACTTCGCTTTCACCTTTAGTGGTTCAAACCTTAACAGTTTGACCACCCTCAGTTTCGTCCAGGCCCTATCCACTGATCCTCCGGGGTCTTATGGGCCGGAATTTTTCGTGGCCCGATTCCGTGGCATGAATGAACCTGAACCCACAAGTGACAAGGTTCCTGCCAATGTGGTCCCCCTCCCCGGCGCCCTGCTGCTCCTGGGCGGTGGTCTGGCCCGGCTGTGGGTCCGGCGGCGTCAGAGCTAGGCGCCTGCTGATTTAAACTAACCCGGCGGGGGCCAGAGAGCCCCCATCCATTTCCCCCGCGCCCCTGCTCGGGGAGCCGTTTTTTCCTTCCCCAGGTCATCACTCCGCCGGTATAATCTCCAGTATGGATATCTTGGATACAGGCCAAGGCCCGGGGTCGGCCCCTGGTGCCTGCATGACCCGTCTGGCCGCGGCCGCCCAGGCCCTCTTCCCCGAAGTGCAGCGTCTGCGCCGGGAGTTGCACCGGTATCCCGAGCTCTCCAACCAGGAGGAGCGCACCGGCCGCTTTGTGGCCGAGTATCTCCGGGGTCTGGGGCTGACGGTGCGGGAGCGGGTGGCTGGGCATGGGGTGGTGGCAGACCTCCCGGGAGCCCGGCCCGGCCCCACCCTGGCCTGGCGGGCCGATATGGACGCCCTGCCCATCAGCGAGCCGCCGGATAAGCCCTATGCTTCCTGCCACCCCGGGGTGATGCACGCCTGCGGCCACGACCTGCACATGGCCATTGCCTTAGGCGCGGCCCGGCTGTTGCGGGATTGGCAGGGGGAGCTTTCTGGCCAGGTCCGCTTCCTCTTCCAGCCCGCGGAAGAGGGCCTGCCCCCCGGCGTCCTGGGGGGCGCGCCGCTGATGATCCGGGAAGGCGTGCTCCAGGACCCGCCCGTGGCCGCCATCCTGGGTCTGCATGTGGCCCCCATGCTGGCAGTGGGGCAGCTGGGCTACTGCCCGGACATCGTCATGGCCGGCGCGGACCAGCTCCGCTTGGAGATCCTCGGCCGCCAGGCCCACGCGGCCACGCCCCACCACGGCGTGGACGCCATCGTCATCGCGGCCCAGGCCTTGACGCTCCTCCAGGCCGTCATCTCCCAGGGGAAGGACGCCCGCAGCCCCGCGGTCCTCACCTTCGGCACCATCCAGGGCGGTTGCCGCTATAATATCCTGGCTGACCGGGTGGTCTTGGAGGGGACCTTGCGGCACCACGACGCCAAGGTCCGAGAGACCGTCCTGAGCAGAGTACACCGACTCCTGGAGGGCCTCATGGCCGGCACCGGGGCCCGTTATGAACTCACCAGCCAGGCCATCTATCCGGTCTTGCGCAATGACCCGGAGCTCGGCCAGCGGGCCGTGGCCCTCCTCCAGGAGCAGTTCGGGGCCGCGGCCGTGGTCCCCCTCCGGCCGGTGATGGGGAGCGAGGATTTCGCCTTTTATGTCCAGGTAATTCCAGGATTCTACTTTTTCCTGGGCACCCGAGGGCCGGGGGTGGAGAGCCAAACCCTGCACTCCCCGGATTTCGACCCCGATGAAGGCGCCCTCACCGTGGGCCTCACCGCCGCGGCCCTGCTGCTCTTCGGGTTGGCCCGGGGGCAGGGCGATGCACAAGCGGCTCCCCAAGGGCCGGAGGCCTACTTCCAGACCTGATGCCCGGCAACCGTGCCCGTAAGGGCGAGCCACCGGCTCGCCCCTACGCCCCCGCACCACCCCCTCATTACTATTCCCTTTTCCCTCTTCCCTGCCTTTTCAGCCGGAGGGAGTTGCTGACCACGGTCACGGAGCTTAGGGCCATGGTGACTGCGGCCAGGGCCGGGTTGAGGAGCCAACCGGTGAGGGGATAGAAGACGCCGGCAGCCACGGGGATGGCGATGACGTTGTAGAAGAAGGCCCAGAAGAGGTTCTGGCGGATGATTCGCATGGTGGCCCGGGCCAGGGTGATGGCCTGGGGGATGAGGGTCAGGTCGTCCCGGATAAGGGTGATATCGGCTGCGGCCATGGCCACATCGGTGCCGGTGCTCAGGGCGATGCCCACATCGGCTTGGGCCAAGGCCGGGGCGTCGTTGATGCCGTCGCCCACCATGGCCACGGTGCGGCCCTGGCGCTGCAGATCGGCGACCTTGGCGGCCTTATCCGCGGGCAGGACTTCGGCCAGGACCTGGGTGATGCCCACCTGTTGGGCCACGGCTTGGGCGGTGCGGTTCTGGTCGCCGCTGAGCATCCAGACCTGCAGCCCCATGGCCTGCAGGGTCTGCACCGTTTCCTGGGCCTGGGGTTTGAGGGTGTCGGCGATGCCCACGGCCCCGGCCAGGTTGCCGGCCACGGCCACCAGCATGACGGAACGGCCGGTCTGGGTCAGGCGTTGCAGGGAGGGTTGGGCATAGAAACTGGAGATGTGATGCTGTTCCAGGAAGCGGGGGCTGCCCACCAGGATCTCCTGCCCCTCCACGGTTGCCTTGACGCCCAAGCCCGGTACGGCCTCGAAGGCGGTCACCTCGGGCAGGATCAGCTCCAAGGCGGCGGCCCGATGGAGGAGGGCGGCGGCCAGGGGGTGTTCGGAGCGCTGCTCCACGGCCGCGGCCAGGCGCAGGACCTCCTCCTGGTTCCAGGGTGGGAAGGCCACCAGGTCGGTGACCTCCGGTTTGCCCAGGGTCAGGGTGCCGGTCTTGTCAAAGATGATGTCCGACAGGCCGTGGGCCCGCTCCAGGGGTTCGCCGCCCCGCAGGAGGATCCCCATCTGGGCGCCCCGGCCGGTGCCCACCATGACCGCGGTGGGGGTGGCCAGCCCCAGGGCGCAGGGACAGGCGATGATGAGCACCGCCACCATGGCCATGAGGGCGTGGGTCAGGACCGGCGGCGGCCCCCAGAGATACCAGAGGAGGAAGGTGAGCGCGGCGATGCCCAGGACCACGGGCACGAAGACGGCCGCCACCCGGTCGGCCAGGCGCTGGATGGGGGCTTTGGCGCTCTGGGCCTCCCGCACCAGCCGGATGATCTGGGACAGGACCATATCCCGGCCCACCCGGGTGGCTTGGAAGACCAGGGAGCCGGTGGTGTTCAGGGTGGCGCCGAAGACCTCTGACCCCGGGGCCTTGGCCACGGGAAGGCTCTCCCCGGTGAGCATGGCCTCGTCCACGGCGCTGGCGCCCTCCACCACCCGGCCGTCCACGGCGATCTTTTCTCCGGGCCGCACCACCACCAGATCCCCCACCCGCACCTGGGACAGGGGGATTTCTCCTTCCATGCCGTCCCGCCGCACCCGGGCCGTGGGGGGGGCCAGGGCCATGAGTCGGCTGATGGCCTCGGAGGCCCGCTGCCGGGCCTTGGCCTCCAGCCAGCGCCCCAGGAGGATGAAGGTGATGATCATGGCGCTGGTGTCGAAATAGACCTCAGCCCCCATTTCGTGGGCGGCAAAGAACCGGGGCCACAGGGTGGCCGCGGACGAGAAGAGGAAGGCGGCCGCGGTCCCCAAGGCAATGAGGGTGTTCATGTCCGCGGTGCCGTGCCGGGCGGCTTTCCAGGCGCCGCTGAAGAAGGGCAGGGCGCAGTAGCCCATGATGGGCAGGGTCAGGGCCAGGAGCAGGTAGTTAAGGGGCTGCGGTGCCAGACCCAGCCATTGGGGCAGGGGATGGACCATGGAGAGGAGGAAGATGGGGATGTTGAGGGCCAAGGCCAGGAGGAAGCGGCGGCGGAAGCTGGCCACTTCAGGGTCCACCCGGAGGCCGGCGCTGGTGGCCTCCAGTTCCACCATGCCCTCATAGCTGTACCCTGCGTCTTCCAGGACCTGGGCAAACCGGCTGCTGTCGGTGACAGCCGGATCAAAGGTCAGCTGGGCTTCCCGGGTGGCCAGATTGACCACCGCTTCCTGGACGCCGGGCACGGCCTTGAGGGTTTTCTCCACCCGGGCCACACAGGCGGCGCAATGCATACCCCCCACATGGATGATGGCCTGTTCCAACTGGCCGTCGCCGGCGGACGCTTCCGGGGTCGGGGCCATCAGAGTTCCACCCCGGTGACGGTGTAGCCGGCCTCGGTGACGGCCTGCTGCAGGGCTGCCGGGGTGACCGCGGCGGGCTGATAGATTACGGTGGCCTGTCGATCCTCCAGGGAGACTTGGGCCTGCTGGACGCCGGGCAGGGAGGCCAGGGCTTTGGTGACCCGGGCGGCACAGGCAGGGCAATGCATGCCATCGATGCTGAGACGGGCCGTGGCGGGCTGATCAGGTGGCTGAGTGCTCATAGGGTATCCTTTCGCAGGCATGGGGTAAAGAGATCTCAAAGATCATCAGCTATAACATAATCCCAGGATAAGCCCGGCGCAATCGGTCGGGGCCCATACCTGGAGGTTGAGATGGCGTTGGTAGGAGAGGGAGATAGGGGGCACGGCCTGCTGCCCCTCTCCCCAATAACCCCAGCCCTCCAGCCTGACGGATCGGCTGGGCACCGGCGCCGGGGCCGAGCGGGGGAAAAATCGCTACAAAGGGCGGCGGCAGGTGTGATACAATACAAGTTCGTTGCATACTCTCCCAGAGGACGAGCCCATGCGCCATCCCCTCATCCTACAGGACGCCTATAAAACCTATTCCTACGATTTGGACAAAGTCTGTTCGCCGGAAGAGACCATAGCCCGGGTGCGGCAGCGTTTTCAACGGCTGAACCTGGACATCCTGAAACAGACGCTGCGCATTGACAGCGGCCGCCTGGACATCCCGGTCTACGTCAGCCTCTGCGGCATGGATGCGGTGCGCACCATCGGCACCCAGAAACAGATGGGCAAAGGCTCCAGTCCAGCCCAGGCGGAAGCCAGCGCCCTCATGGAGCTGGTGGAGCGGTTCAGTTTCTTCTCCTTCCTGCAGCGGGGCGCCTTTCTCTATGCTACCCCCGGCAGTCTGGTGGAGGAGGCGATACCGTTCAAGACCCTGGCCCGGTCGCTCTTTGACACCAGCCCCGAGGCGCTGGCGGCGGCGCGGCTCTATCAGGATTGGCCGTTGCACTTCACCCATGCCACCAACCTCACCTACGGCCATGCGGTGCTCTTGCCCATCCATTGGTTCTATCTCATCAACGAATACAATGGCCCGGCGGCCGGCAACAGCTTGGAGGAGGCCATCCTGCAGGGGTTATGTGAAGTGGTGGAGCGGCATGTGGGTTCGGTGATCAGCCATGGCCGCCTGTTCACTCCGGTCATCGACCCGGCCTCGGTGCAGGATGCCGCTGCCCGGGAGCTGCTGGAGAAGTTCCAGCGCCAGGGCATCGTCCTGCACCTACGGGACTTTTCCCTGGATACCGGCATCCCCACGGTGGGCGTGTTGGCCTATGATCCCAGCACCTTTCCGGAGGCCAGTGAGCTCATCTTTACGGCCGGCACCACGCCGCAGCCGGAAAAGTCCCTGGTGCGGGCCCTGACGGAAGTGGCGCAGCTGGCCGGAGATTTTAACAAACGCACCTCCTACCGGCCCACCCTGCCCAAGTATGAGAGTCTGGCGGAGGCCTCATACCTCATGACCCCCGGTCCTTTGCGCCCCATCCAGGCCTTACCCAACCTGGGCCACGAGAACCTCCGGGTGGAGATTGAGCGCTGTGTGGCGGCGTTGGCCCGTCTGGGATTGGAGGTCTTCGTGGTGGACGTCAGCCACCCGGAGATTGAGCTGCCGGTGGTCTATGTGATCATTCCCGGCGCCCATTTCCTGGAGCGCACCCGGGAGACCAACGTCATCTTCCACCTGGCCAAGTTGGCCAGCCGTTTCGCCATGCCCGAGGATGCCCTGGAGGCCCTGAGCCGGCTGAACGAGCAGTTCCCGGGGCGATTCGATGTCCTCTTCTTTCTGGGCCTGACCCTGGACCATCTGGGCCGGACGGCGGAGGCCCTGGAGGCGTTTGAGGCCTCCCTGCTGGCCCGGCCGCCGGCCCGGGAGATTGCCAGCGTCTATGTGCACATCGGTTCCTGCCGGAAGGACCTGGGGGACTACCAGGGGGCCATCGCCGCCCTCCGCCAGGCGCAGCAGGCCAACGACCGGCTCAAGGAGATCTATCACCTCCTGGGCTTCTGTTTCTTCAAACTGAAGGAACACCAGCAGGCGGTGGAGTGCTTCGAGAAGGCCATTGAACTGGACCCGGGATCGGGTATCGACTATGCCAATCTGGGAATCAACCTGCGGGAACTGGGCCACCGTCGGGAGGCGGCCCTGCTGCTGCGCATGGCCCTGGACCTGGACCCGAACCTGGACTTTGCCCGCCTGGCCCTGGAGGCGTTGGAGGGGTGAGTCGCTCCTGGGCCGGGCTGGCAGTGCCGCCGGTCAATAGAGCAGGGAAGCCTGCCGCAGGCGCAGGAAGGCGTTGACCTGGGCCTGCCAGCGTTGGCGGATCTGCCGGGGATCCAGGCCGCTCTTGATTTCCTGCAGCACGTGGCGGGAACCGATCATGCCCAGGTTGCGGTCGATCTGGAAGTGTTGGGGGTAGAGGCGATAGAGGGCCGCCATGAGCTCCACCCCCAGGAAGGGACTGTCCAGGAGGGACCGGTCCGTGACCCGCAGCCGCACCCCTTGACAACGCTGCCCCCGATAGCGGTTGTTGCTGGGCACAAAGGTCACCGGGGCAAAGGCCACGCCGGGGATCCCCCGGCTGGTCAGGTATTGGGCCAGCCGGTCGCCGCTGATCCAGGGGGCGCCGATGACCTCAAAAGGACTGCCGGTGCCCCGCCCCACACTGACGTTGGCCGACTCCACCAGGGCCACCCCCGGATAGAGGATCGTCTGGGTCATGGTCCGCAGGTTGGGCGACGGCGGCACCCAGGTCAAGCCGGTGTCCTCAAACCACATCTCCCGTTGGTATCCTGCCATCTTGATGACGTGCAGCCGGGCGTTGAGGCGGTTTTCCCGGTTAAAGAGCACGGCCAGCTCCCCCGGGGTCATGCCATAGCGCACCGGCAGGGGGAAATAGCCCACAAAGGATTTCAGCCCCGGCTCCAGGACCGGTCCTTGGACGACGGCGGCAGTGATGGGGTTGGGCCGGTCCAGGACGACGAAATCCAAGCCCTGGGCCGCAGCCGCTTCCATGGCGTAGGCCATGGTGGTGATGTAAGTATAAAAGCGCACGCCCACATCCTGGATGTCGTAGACCAGGGCGTCCAATCCCCGGAGCATCTCCGGCGTCGGCCGTTTGACGTCGCCGTAAAGGCTGTAGACCGGCAGCCCGGTGGCCGGATCCCGGCCGGAGGCCACCTTTTCATCCAGGTTGCCGCCCAAGCCGTGCTCCGGGCTGAAAATGGCCCGGACGGTGACGCCGGGGGCCTGGCGCAGGAGGTCCAGGGTGCTGCGGCCGCTGCTGCTCCGGCCGGTGTGGTTGGTGATCACACCGACGTTTTTGCCTTTCAGGAGGGTAAACCCCTGGGCGGCCAGCACGTCGAGACCGGGTTTGACCCGCTCCGGCCGGTCAGCGGCTCCGGCACCCACGTCCGCAACAGTTGGCAGGCCGAAACCGGCCTCAGCCCGGAGGGCCGGCGGCCCTAGCGCCAGGGCGTCGGCCACCGCCGCCGAAACCGTGGCCCGGAGCATCTTGACATCGCCCCGGCCCCGGGGATGGAGGCGGTTGGTCAGGATAATGACGTAGGTCTGGGAGCGGGGATCGATCCAGATGGAGGTGCCGGTGTAGCCGGTGTGGCCGAAGGAGCCGAAGGGAAAGGCCAGATTAAAGACCTTGCTGTAAGGGGAGCGCATGTCCCAGCCCAGGGCCCGGACGATCCCGGCCCCGGGCAGGTGCTGCGGTCTGATCATGGCAGCCACGGCCTGGGGGCTGAGTAGCCGCTTCCCCTGAAGGGATCCCTGGTTGAGGATCATCTGACAGATGACGGCCAGATCGTCGGCCGTGGAGAAGACGCCGGCATTGCCCGCCACGCCTCCCAGCCGATGGGCGGTGGGATCATGGACCGCCCCCCAGCGGACGTCTGTGGGGGCGATGCGCCCTTTGAGGGCCGGATCGGGGAGGAAGCCGGTGTGCCGCAGTCCCAAGGGGCGGAAGATGTACTGGTCACAATAGACGTTCAGCGGCAGACCGGAGACCCGGCGGACTATTTCGCCCAGGACGATGAAATTGGCATCGCTATAACAGAAACCATTGCCGGGTCCATAGACCGGCTGGTCTTCCGCCACCGCCACCAGGCCGCTCTCATAGCCGGACCAGGACCGGCGGGGGTTGATGTCCGCCCGCAGGCCCGAACTGTGGGTGAGGAGATGGCGGATGGTGATCATGCCCTTGCCGTTGGCGGCAAAGACGGGCCAATAGGCCGCCACCGGTCTGTCCAACTGCAGTTTGCCGGCATCGGCCAACTGCATGATGGCGATGGTGGTGGCCACCACTTTGGTGAGGGAGGCGATGTCAAAGATGGTGTCGATGGTCATGGGCAAGACCTGGGGGGTCACCATCCGCTGACCGAAGGCCTGGCGATAGACGATCTTGCCCTGATGGCCCACCACGACGACGGCCCCGGGGACGCCGCCGGCAGCCAATTGGGCCGGGATGATGGTGTTCAGGCGGCTCAGCCGGGGATCCGTCACGGGCGGGTAGCGGGGCGCCTCCACCGCGGGCTTGGGGGGCTCCACCACCGGCGGCTCGGCCATCGGCGGCAGGGGCGGTGCCGCCCGGCAGCCGCTTAGGACCAGAATGATGACCAGGAAGGCTAGACCTATCAGGAGGCGGGCTGACTGAGGCTGAATCTGTGGGCGCATGGCATTTCCTCGGGAATGACTGACACGACAAGGAGGGGAACGAATACTGGTCGCAATTATACCGCAAGAAGGGGCCGGTCCACAAGGGCCGGTGGTTAGAGGGTGTTGAAAACCTGTTTGTAGGGGGAGGCCGGCGCGGCGGGTTCCCCGCCTCTAGCAAGTTGTTGAAAAAGTGCTCGTAGGGTGAGGGGGCCAGGGGGCACAGCCCCCAACCCCAACGGCAGCTTTTGGCGGCGCCAAAAGCTGCAAGTTAGGGCTATCCTCCCACCACCAATTACGGCAGGGAGTTTTTCAACAGCCTGCTAGGGACGGGGCGGCCCTTGCATCAGGCCAAAAGGTTGGGTATCTTGTAGCTGATTTTTTCCCGCCGCAGGCTGCGACGGCGTTCGGCAGGCCGGGGGTAGGGCGCTACCGGGACAGTTTGCGGCTTCCACCTACAGGCGACGGGACTAACGTTCATGTTTGATCTCTTGATCTACCACGGCTTGGTGCTTACTCTGGCGCCCGGTCAGGGCCCCTTGGCCAACGGTTTCGTGGCCGTCAACGGCAGCCGGATTGCGGCGGTGGGGCAGGTCCAGGATGATGCCGACCTGCCGGCGGCGGTGCAGACAGTTGACGCGGCCGGCAAACTGGTCATGCCGGGTCTGGTGAACTGCCACTGCCATGCGGCCATGAGCCTGTTCCGGGGGCTGGCCGACGATCTGCCACTGTGGGAGTGGCTGCACCGGCAT
>FWPV01005864.1_pt1 | contig 24134 bp, 25 predicted proteins | sample 2228371 | NCBI WGS metagenome assembly FWPV01 (sample SAMEA103939776, study PRJEB20133) | metagenome | reverse complement strand
GCAGGGCGGCGGTTTTTAGCAGCAGGCAGGGCGGTGAAGCCGCCCTGCCTGCTGCCTTCTCATTTCTTTTTCGGATTCAGATTTCGTCTCTTGGATTTATGAATTAAATTTGGTAAAATAAGAGTGAAAGTTTGACGAGTTTCTATTTGAGGCATCTCGCTTCGCTCGGTGTAAACTAAGCTATGTATTCTGTTTATATTATTAGATGTAGAGATAATTCTCTTTATACGGGAATCACTGGGAGTTTAGCAAGAAGAATTAGAAAACATAATCTTGGCGAAGCGCTGTACACAAAGAATAGAGGGTCGGTAAGGTTGGTTTACCGGGAGGATTTTAAAACCAGAAAAGAGGCAGCTAAACGAGAGAAAGAGATAAAGGGCTGGAGAAGAGAAAAGAAAGAAGAATTAATTGAGAAGTTTACCCCGAGGAACTGAAGTGACGAAGGGCGGGTGTAGTATAACGGTGATTATGCGATCTTGCCAAGATCGAGAAGGCGGTTCGACTCCGCTCACCCGCTTTGAAAATTTAAATTATGCCTGGGTAGCTCAGTGGGTCCGACTATCTTGAAATGTAAAATTGATTTACATTTCAAGAAGGAAGACGGGCAAGGTTTCCATACCTTGCCTTGGAAGAGCGAAGGACCCCGCACCAAAATTTGCCGAGGTAGCTCAGTGGTAGAGCGAAGGACTGAAAATCCTTGCGTCGAGAGTTCGATTCTCTCCCTCGGCAATTTAGCAAATTTGGTGCGGGGCAGGCTGAAAATTTTACCCCGCATCGAGCTTTGCTCTGGTGCGGGGCCTTGCCTCGAGAGTTCGATTCTCTCCCCAGGCAATTTGGGGCTCATAGTCCCTCATCTGAAATTTTTGTTTTCTAAACATGTAGATGTGAAAATTTCAGGTGAGGGGCGGCTAGCTCAGTTGGTTAGAGCGTCTGTTTTACACACAGGAGGTCTCAGGTTCGAATCCTGAGCCGCCCATTAGTAAAGGTGGAAGGGCAAGCTGAGAAGGTCGTAGGTTCAATTCCTACATTGCCCATTTGTTACCAAAAAGGTGGGGGAGCCAACAAGGTCGGGGGTTCAAATCCCTCAGTGCCCATTAATACTGCAAAACAGAAATTCTCTAAGGATTTCTGTTTTGTATTTCTATTGACAGATTTTAGCCATTTGCTATACTGCTATATTCAATTCCTGAAAAGGAATTTTTTTTAATTGCTAATTTTATGTGTAAAAAAAGTACTAAATTTCTTGTTTTTTGCTCTTTAGTTAGCCTAATTTTGCAATTTTCTTACTCCTTGCAAGCAAGTGCTTTTTGGGGTATTTTGAAAGCTCAAGCAAAGGAGGTAAAGTCCCAAATAGACCAAAAAATGGCTGATTTTGGGTTAAGTAAAAATGAGGAGGAGGAATGGGTGGAAGTGGATGCGGCAGACCATCTAAAAGATAGTGAACTTCCTACTAAGGAGCCGGTGACCATCTTGCAAGATAATGCTTTGCAAGTGGCTTATAATCCTGTCACTCAAGTTTCAGAAGCTTGCAATAAAAAAATCATTATCCGTAAGGCAAGATATCCAAAAAGAATTGCTGTAGCTCGCCCAAAACCCAAACCAGGAGAAAGCTGGCGTGTTTTGACTACTGCTTATTCCTCAACTCCCGATCAAACTGATGCCAGTCCTTTTATTACTGCATCAGGAACGCGAGTACATGATGGCACCATTGCCATTAATACTCTTCCTTTTGGCACAAAAGTGAAATTCCCTGAAGTTTTTGGTAACAAAGTTTTTACAGTGGAAGACCGCATGGGCTCTGATCACAAAGCAGATATTTGGTTTCCGACCAGAGAACAAGCATTAAAGTTTGGTGCAAGAAAAATAAAAATTGAAGTAGTAAAGTAACTATAATCGTAAACCCTAAACTATAAACCCTAGACTATAAACAAGACTCTTTAAAAAGAGTCTTGTTTATTTTGGATATAAACCCCGCACCAATTTTGCTAGACTTTTTAGGCGAAGCGCTGCGCCCCAAATCAGGATGGTCCTATTTTCGGGCCTCGCGCTTCGCACGAATTAGAGATTTTTATAAGTATTTATTTTGCAGAGAAATAAATGGCAAAATTAGTGCGGGGTAAATAAAAAGCTCTCAAATTTTCATTGAGAGCTTGGATTAAAGTACTATTGGTTATTTTTTCTGATTTCATTTGGTGCACAGCGTGGGCAAGTGAAGGTCCCTGCCCGTTTGTCTATCCAGTAGGCCAGGCCCCGGCATTTTGCGTTTGGACAAATAAGATAGGTGTCTTTTTTGCGTTCCAGAAATTCTCTTCCTTTGCCGACATCCAGATTAAGCGGCACTCCGGTATCGCAAAGATGACAGCTGTCTTCTTCCCAAGAATCCAGCTTAAGATTGACCAGAGCGAAGAGCTTAGGGACTTCGCCAACATCTTTGGGGGTAATTCCTCCTCTGTTGCAGAGGACTGCCAGACCGGCGACTTTACCGCCGATTGCCCGGACTGCTTCTACTACTTTCTTTGCCGATCCGCCGGTAGTGAGCACATCCTCAACCACCAGCACTTTTTTTCCAGAGATGAGCTTGTCGTAACCGCGTTTAATGACAAACGATTCCCCATCATCTGCCTTTTCCGCGTAAACAGCGAGGACTTCACGGATACGTGGACAGCTTAGATGGTGAGCGGTCCATTGGGCAAGGATGATCCCTCTTTTTTCCGGGCCGATTACCGCTTCAATGCCTTGCTTTGCGAATTGCCAGGCAAAGGCCTCGCAAAGCCAAGAGGTAATCTTGGTATGGGGATACACTGCATCTTTGTTTACATAAGCACTGCCGTGTTTTCCTGAGGTGTAGACAATGTGGCTGTCAGTGATCACTGCGTTGCAATCTCTCAGCACTTTGAGAACTTTTTCTTCTGTGATTTGGATCATTAGCATCTCCTTTCTACAGAACACTGGCGATTTCTTCTGCAATTTTCTTTGCGGCATCGACGGGCGAGCCGATTTCTGCCGGCGGCTTTGTAATAGGCCGCTAATGACCAAATAATCTGCTCCAGCCTTAATTGCTTCTTGAGGAGTCATAATGCGCTTTTGATCACCGCTAGCTGCCCATTCAGGACGAACACCAGGCGTGACTTTCAACAGACCTTCAAGCTCTTTCTGCTTTCCGAGAAGTTCAAGTTCCTGCGGCGAGCAGATAATTCCGTCGCAGCTGGCGATCTTGGCGTCGCGTGCAAACTGCAAGACCCTTGGCTTTGCCCGGTCCGCCAAAGATTAAATGGGCGTTGTTTTCTTCCAATGAAGTTAAAACAGTCATTGCAAGAACAAGCGACTGACCCTTGTTGGCTACGGCAGCCGCCATCGCCTCAATACCGGCTGAGGCATGGGCATTGAACATCTTCACATTCAGTCCGGCAGCTGCTTTGGCTGCGGCGCCGACGGTGTTGGGAATATCATTAAATTTTCCATCAAGGAAAATCTTTGACCCGCCACCAAAACAATTGTCTATAAACCACACAACAATTGTCGAAGCGCCTACAGATGTAAGCAGCTCCAGTCCAATCTTGAAGCATCCCACATGCGGAGCAAGGTCTTCCACAAGGCGTTTAGCTCTTTCCAAACTGTCGACATCCAAAGCCACAATTATCTTCTCCTTTACCTCCATGCCTTCCTTCTTTCCAAATTTCTAAAGAACAAAGAAAAATAAACCCCCTTTTTGGTTTATTTATTCTAAAATTATCCTAAGTGAAAGTAACAAAAATTGCAAGGTAACCCTTAAGTAGCCCGCCAATTCGGCGGGTCACTGCAGGGCAAACCCCAGCACCAATTTTGCAAGGCATCCTAAAGCGAAGCGCTGCGCCCAAAATCAGAGTGTTCCTATTCGGACCTCGCGCTTCGCAAGAGTTGAAACAAATTTTTGCGAATGTTTAGATTCGCAAAAAGAAAAACGGCAAAATTGGTGCGGGGCGGAGAGAAATTTTGGAGAAATTTCTTAGAATAAAAAAATGTCGGAGGTTTGGTCTCTGCATATGTAACCCTGCATATATAACAATAGATAAAAATGAAACCGCATGATGCGGTTTCATTTTTATCTAAGAAAATTATTTTTTCGAATACCTGACTGCTGGATTATTTCTTGATTGCTTCAATAATTTCTTTAGCGCCGTCCACGCCTGCCACCAAAGATTCTTTCACAGCGTCAAAGGCATCTCCGCCAATTTCTTTAGCTGTATTAAGAGCAGTGATAATTGCTGTTTTAGTAGCACTTGCGGTGTCCCCGCCTACCTGACTTACTGCATCAACCGCACCCTTTACAGAAGAGACAGCAGTTTCTCCGATATCAAGACCAAGTTCTTTGGCGCTTTGGATAGCTTGGCCGATTGCGCCGCGGATGGCTGCTTCTTGTTTGCCGCCTGATGCCATAAACCCCTGAATTACTCCGCTCACTACTCCTTTTACAGCACCGATGACAGAAGCTCCTACTTCGCCTACGCCCAATAAAGCGCCTTTGACAAGGGAAGCAGGAACATCAAAAGCTTCCTTGGCGAATTCCCCTGTTTCTTTAAGGGTAGTAACAGTGGTGTTTTTTACAACACCGACAATGCTGCTTGCTACATCGGCAACTCCTTTTAAACCGGCGACTACGCCCCCTTTGACGCCATTAACTAAACGGGAGATGAGTGAAAAAACCATGATAAATCCTCCTTATTAAGTTAATTTTAAAAATTAATCGACCTCTTTTTAAATAAATTATAGCAGATTGCCGAGTGCTGGCAAAGTTCGTCCGAGACTTTGTGGCTTTTCTTACGTGACGCCTAGGGCGGGATTCCTCCGATGTTCATCGGAGCCGAAATTTCGCGGTTGCTTTGCGACATCACTCAACCCTTCGAGTCCCGCGACGCGACATAAGAAGTTGTGTCGCTCCCTGTGCATTTCACTCACTTTGTTCGTTCAATGCCCGGGGCGGGACTCGAACCCGCACGGTCTTGCGACCACAAGATTTTAAGTCTTGCGTGTATACCAGTTTCACCACCCGGGCACAAGAAAATTCAAAAGTCAAAATTCAAATCTCAAAATTTTGGTAACTCGCCTTCGGCGAGTTTTATCTTTAATTTTTTATGAGGCCATGGCATGGTGGGGATTGCGTCCACGAATAACTGTTTTATCGCAGATCCTGCACCTTTCTTAAAAGACGAGGGGGATTGGCACCCATTTAGTTCTTTTGTGCGCTCACCAACATCTGAGTCAGAGGTCACGGTGGGAATCGAACCCACGTATAAGAGTTTTGCAGACTCTTGCCTTACCACTTGGCTACGTGACCGCATTCCCTCTTGCCACATTGTTGCAGAAAGGTGCGGGACAAGCAGTTGTGTTAGCTACTTCACCACATGGCCATTTGACCAAAAGAACAAAGTAATTTTATCAGTAATTTTTGTCTTTAGTCAATAAAAGTTCCACACCAATTGATGTGGAATACGAGTTATAAAAATCGTAATAATAATAGATCTACTCTTCTTCCTCTTCTTCACTGGGAGCAAAATCGGACTGATTTTCGTTTTTGGTTAAGTTGGTTAATTCTTGTTGGATTCGTTGCAAATGTTGCTCTGCTTTTTGGATTAAAGAAGGTTGCGGCTTAATGCCGAAAATAAGCAGGAAAGTTCTGGCGACAATTTTTAAATCCAAAAGCCAATTTTTGTTTTTAATGTAATCGAGGTCGTATTGCAGTTTTTCCCGAGGTTGATGAGAGCTGAAATTATGAATTTGCGCCCAGCCAGTGATGCCAGGTTTAACGAGCAATCTTTTTGGCCAATCAAAAAATTCTTTAGAAAATTTTTCATTGAAGAAGGGTCGTTCCGGCCGCGGCCCCACAAAATTCATTTCTCCTTTGATGATATTAAAAAGCTGGGGAATTTCATCTAAATAAGTTTCTCGCAAGATTTTGCCTATGGAAGTAATGCGCGGATCATCATCTTTGGCGAGCACCGGTCCATTCATTTCAGCATCCTGCCGCATGGTGCGGAATTTATATAAAGTAAAAACCTTGCCGTCCTTTCCCGTTCTTTCCTGCAAATAAAAAACCGGGCCCTTTGAAGTCATTTTAATTAAAAGCGCAATAAGAGGGAAAAGGGGTGAGAGCGGTAAGATTAGCAAGAGAGCCAAGAGGCGGTTAACCATACGATGATTTTAACAAAAATTATTTTTTTGAAGAAGAGACAGGTTTTTCTTCCGCTTTTGTTTCTTCAGCGGCGATTTTTTCGTAACCTGTGGCTTTGGTGCGGCGCTTTCTTATGGGTTTGCGGGTGTAATATAATTTTGCGCGGCGCACTTTATTTCTTTTTACCATCTCGATTTTGGCAATAGTGGGAGCGAAAAGAGGAAAAATTCTTTCCACGCCAATTCCATAAGAAATTTTGCGCACAGTGATTGTTTTTCCTAAACCCGCTCCTTTTTTTGCGATGACCAAACCTTCAAAGATTTGGATGCGTTCTTTATCTTTCTCTTTAATTTTTTGATGTACTTTTACTTCATCGCCTGGGCGAATGTCCGGAATTTTCTTTCCGGAAAGTTGTTTTTCTTCGAAAGTTTTTAAATGTTGCTGCATAAAATTAATTCAAAAGTCAAAAATCAAAATCACAATTCAAAATTAAAAATTAATTATTAACTGTGTTTCTTTAATTTAGTATTTTTTGTGTTATGAGTCAAGTGTTTCCATTATTTTTTGTAGTTCAGGAGGTAATGGCGCGGTAAAAGTTTTTTCCTTCCCTTCCGGGGTTTGCAAGGTTATAGAATATGCATGTAAAAATTGTCTTTTTATCCCCCAGGGATCTCTTTGGCGTTTGAATTTATATAAAGGATCGCCGACAATAGGATGACCGATAGATTTTAGATGCAATCTAATTTGATGAGTTCTGCCGGTTAAGGGTTGGGCTTCGATTAGTGAGAATGTGCCAAAATTTTTTAAAACTTTATACTTTGTTTCTGCGGGTTTGCCAAAAATGCTTAGAGTTCTTTTTAGGACCCTCTTTTTCCCAAAGGCAATAGCTTTAGAAATAATACCCCTTTTTTCTTTTGGCGTGCCATGAACTAGCGTCCAATAGATTTTTTTTACTTTTCTTTTTTGAAATTGTTCTTTGAAAAATAAAAAAGTTTTTTGGTTTTTGGCAACAACCAAAACCCCAGAAGTATTTTTATCTAGACGATGTACTATTCCAGGACGGTTTTCGGGATCATCACCTACATCTTTAATCTCCGGATATTTTTTTCTTAACCAATCGACTAAAGTAAACTCGTAAATTTTTTCGGTCCGAAGCCGACCTCGGTCCGAGGCTGATGGGCCTTGGGCCCAAGCTTTGGGCTGGGAGATTTTTTCCTGATGCACTAAAAGACTTGCCGGTTTGTTGATTACTAGCAGGTTTTTGTCTTCGTAAATAATTTCAATTTTATCTTTTTGTGTGGACATTAGTAGGTTTAACAGATGGGGATGTAACAGTGGGAGCAATTTTCTTTTTAAAGAAAAAAGAAATGACAAAGAGAACGATTGCCAAAATCAGAATAACAATTGCTTCCCACATCTTATTGGCAAGAAGTTTGCTTGATGCTATGTTTACTATTTTTGCTAGTTCATTTTTTAAGGAGGGAGGAGCATTAAGCCCTTGGATAAAAATAGCGCTGAAAAGCACAGAAAAAATTCTGCCGCCAAAAGCAAAGATTAAGGGGGGAAGATCGGCAAAGAAAAAAGTTAATCCCAAAGTTCGAAAAATAGTTTTAGGATGGCGAAGGTTAATGATGGTGATCAGCAGAATAAGAAAGAAAGAGATGCTGATTAGAATAGGAAGAACAAAACTAAAAATAGTTAGCAGGAAAGCGCGGATTGGAGAAACTTGGGCGACAAAAGGGCCTTGCCAAAAATCTTTGTGAGGGAATTTCTCTGGCCACATATCAAGAGATTCTGCCAGCTCTTTTTGTAGCCCGGATAAAAATTGTTGCGTAAATGATTCTTTGGTTTGACCTTTGGGAATACAAGTAGGAAATCCTTCTTCTTGAGGCGGTTGGGCAGGAGGACAAGGAGGAAGATCAGCAATTTTTTCCTTAACAAAATTTTCCAAAGCAGAGGATAAATTTTCCTTGACTTCCTTGGTATCTATTTGGAAAGTTATAAAGGACTGCTTGCCGATGAGATAAGCAAAAAATTCTGGCAAAAATTTTTCAAAGTTTTCTTTCAGATAAGAAGGAGGAATAATTTCTTTGGCTAAGGAAATAACATCTTCTTGGGAGACTTGCAATTGTTTAGCAAATTCTTCGCCTTGCGGAGATGAGGAAATGATGGTGTAAATTTTTTCATAAAGATTAATTTTGTTGAAGAGGGCAATATAAAATTGAGCATTTAAGAAAGTATAACGAACATTAAAGAGAATGAAAGCAATAAGAAGCGTAAAGACGAGAATAAAACTGAAAAGAAGGGTAAAAATTTTGCGAACCATTATTTTTTGATTGAATTTTAGATCTTGCTTTTTATTATAGCAAAATTAAAAAGCTCACGATAATGAGCTTTTTAATTAGTGCACGCACCTGGATTTGAACCCCGCACCTTTTCCAACCTTCTATTATCACTAATCCACGTTCTTCCTCCGTGTCCGCCTGCGGCTCTGTTTTATCAAGTTTCCTTATTTTGTTGTGAGAAAAGGTGCGGGGCAGGCCCTGTAGTATAGCCCCAGTCAGCGGGTCACTACAGGGCAGGTCGGGGATCTGTCCGATATACATCGGACCGCTTGATAGGTTTTGCTTCCAGATATTTTTGTAATGCACGCACCTGGATTTGAACCAGGGACCTCCCGCACGTCAAGCGGACGCTCTAACCGCTGAGCTATGCGTGCAAAACCTAGTCATCCTCTTGGGCTAACCAACTGAGCTATACACCCAAAAGGTGGGAGGGCAAGACTGAGCTAGCCGCCCTTAACGTAATTCAAAAATCAAAATGCAAAATTTTGGAGGTTCATGAAAATTTCTTAGAAGAAATTTTCATGAACTACATTATTTTTGATATTTGATATTTGATTTTTGATTTTTTAATGGGCTCGGTCCGATTCGAACGGACGACCAACTCCTTATGAGGGAGCTGCTCTGCCGCTGAGCTACGAGCCCCGCACCTGAAATTTTTGAGAAAAATTCTCAGGTGCGGGGCTATGAGCCCTCACATAATTCAAAAGTCAAAAATCAAAAATCAAAATTTTGGTGTCGCTCCGCGACAATTTTTATTTTTTGATTTGCAACTCCTGAAAAGCCAATGTCCAGATGGCGCTTTGGAAAGTATTGAGAGAGGCGGAAAAGATAAGGAGAAAAATTAAAGAGAGAAGTCCCACAATAGCAATAAAAATACCCATCACAATATACCAATGCAGAGCATATAAGGCAAAAGCAGTGCCGCCAAAGATCAAAAGGCAGATAAGAAAGAAGACAGTAAAGATCATGCCTACAATGAAAGAAATAAAGAGGGACAAGAGGAAAAGAACAATAACTTTGCCAAGGTTGCCTTTTATCATCTTCCAGCTTGATCCAATGCTTTGAAAAACTTTTTGGTTTTCCAGGACAATACAGCGGAAAGAAAATATTTTCAAAAAAGAAATAAGAAACGCTCCTGGAATAAGCAAAAGAAAAGCGAGGAGGGCAAAAATTATAGTTATGGCGAAACGCTGAGCAATAAAGAAAATAATGGCAGGCAAAGCGAAAATCAGAACTAAAAAGGCGAGGAGGAAAAAATAAACTAAGTTATTAGCAAAGAGAGGAAGCAGTTTTTGCAGCCCCTTTGATAATCCTTCTTTAAATCCAGTCGGCTTCTCTAAATTAATTTTTTGTACGCAGTAGATTAAGCCGCCTTCGGCCACAAGACCAATAAAAGCAAAAATTAATAAGAGCAGAAAAAGAAAAACGCCTATTGAAATAGCCAATAAGGCATAATTTTGCCAAAAAGAGACAAGGCCAGATTGCAATTCTTTCCATTGAGAGATCTCCATTTTTCTTCCTCCCCCCAAATTAAAGTTGAATCCAAAAGCGGCGCCTCCGGCGAATAAACCAAACCACCATAAGAACTTATGATGCCATGTGATTTGCCAAGCTTTTTTGATGATTGCTGAATAGTTCATATAATTTACGCCATTAATTGTATAAATTCTTCTCTTTCAATAGTTTCTTGCTCTAACAGTTTTTTGGTCACTTTTTCCAATTTGGAAAAATTCTTGCTAATTACTTCCTCAGCTTGTTTTTGCGCTTTTTTGATTATCTTGGTGATTTCTTTATCAATTTTAGCGGCAATTTCTTCAGAATAATTGCGGGTTTCGTGTAATTCTTTCCCCAAGAAAATAAGCTCTTCTTTTTCTCCAAAAGTAACAGGACCCAAATCACTCATGCCAAATTCTGTTACTAACTTGCGAGCAAGATGGGTAGCTTGCTTTAAATCAGAGGAAGCTCCTGTAGTTAATTCATTAAAAACCTTTTTTTCTGCCACATAGCCGCCTAAAAGCACTGCCAGTTCTGAAAGGAATTCTGATTTTGTATGCAGGCGCTTGTCTTCCTCCGGCATTTTTAAGGTATATCCAGCGGCGCGACCGCGGGAAACAATGGAAACTTTTTGAATGGGGTCTGTATGGGGTAAAATATGAGCCACTACCGCATGTCCTGCTTCGTGATAAGCGGCAATCTCTTTTTCTTTTTGGGAGAGAATATGACTTTTGCGTTCCGGCCCCAGCATTACTTTTTCTATGGAGGATAAAAGTTCCGGCATGCCCACAACTTTTTTATTGTTTTTTGCTGTGAGGATGGCCGCTTCATTAACAAGGTTTGCGAGATCTGCGCCAGAAAATCCCGGGGTGCGGCTGGCGATTTTTTTTAAACTGACATTTTTTGCGAAAGGCACTTCTTTGCTGTGAATTTCCAGGATTTTTTCCCGTTCTTTAATGTCGGGGATGTCCAAAACTATGCGGCGGTCGAATCTTCCCGGGCGAAGAAGAGCAGGATCTAACACGTCAGGCCTATTTGTCGCGGACATCACGATAACATTGGTGTCACGCTCAAAACCGTCCATCTCTACGAGGATTTGATTTAAAGTTTGCTCTCTTTCGTCATGACCTCCGCCAAGACCAGCGCCGCGGTGTCTGCCCACCGCATCTAATTCGTCGATAAAGATAATGGAGGGAGCATTCCTTTTTGCTTTAGCGAAAAGATCTCTTACTCTGGCCGCGCCTACTCCTACAAACATTTCTACAAATTCCGATCCAGAGATATGGAAAAAAGGCACATTGGCTTCTCCCGCTACTGCGCGAGCAAGGAGAGTTTTCCCTGTTCCGGGGGGGCCTACGATTAATACTCCTCGAGGGATGCGTGCTCCAAGAGAAGTATATTTTTTTGGATTTTTCAAAAAATCCACTACTTCTTGCAGTTCTTCTTTTGCTTCTTTTACTCCTGCCACATCTTTAAAAGTGATTCTCTTTCCTTCTTTTTTCAAGGGCTGAGCTCTGGTTTGTCCGAAAGAAATAGCGCGGGTATTCACATTTTGCGCGGAGCGGAACATAAAGTAGATGAAGCCTGCGATTAAGAGAAAAGGCAGAAGTATAGGAAGAAGGAAAGAAAGCCAGTAGCTAACACTGGAAGGTTTTTTTACTTCGATTTGCACATTTTTGAGCTTTTCCGCATCAACCCCATAGTTTTTCAATGACTCGGTTAAAGACGCCTCTGATTCTTTCTGGGCTTTCTGCTTAGTTTGATCTATAAGCTCAATTTTAAGAGTGTTCTCAACCACAGAAATTTTGGCAACTTTTTCTTCGTTAATTTCCTTCACTACTTCACTGAGGGTGATTTCTTCTGCTGGTTTTTCAAAAGGAGTATTAAAAATATTAAAAATCGCCGATCCCAAAAGGAACAGCAAGAAAATAGTGAAAAGAATGCGTAAAAATTTATTAAAGTGAGTTTGTTTATTATTCATTATTTTTATAAGTTAATTGCCAAATTTTTTGGGAATTTTGATCTGCGGCAAATCTTGTGTCCGGTCTTTTTCCCATTACCCAGATAATTTCATCTTCTGCGTTAACCAAAAGGGGAATTTGATGGCGTTTTTCTTTTTCGATTTTTTCATCAGTAAAGAAGTCCTGCAGTTTTTTTCTTCCCTCTAACCCTTGAGGATAAAAATAATCTCCTTTTTGCCAGGTGCGCACTTTTAGCTTCCCCCCTGTTTTAAGAGCATCGATATAGACCCGAGAAGGAGAGGGGTTTTCTGCTTTTTCTACTTCCGCAATTTCCAAAAAGTTCTTTTTTGACCAAATGAGAGTTTTGCCTGGGGTATTAACGGAGAGAGTTGGGAGAGAAGAAAAAAAATGAGCTTTTCTTTCTTGTAGACTAATGATTATTTTATCATATGATTTCTTGATCTGCAAACCGGGAAAAATATCAAAAGCATTACCTGTTTTCCCTTCCTTGATGAATTCTTTCAGCGTAAGAATCTGCTGTGAAGAAACTTTGGGAAGAGAGAGTTTTTCTTTAAGAATATAAAATAAAAGATGGTTTTGGATGCTGGAAGGTAAGCGGATAAAGAAAGAGAGGGAGAGATCTAAATAGTGGGGGACGTTATTTTTCCCTACCACTTGGTCAAAAGCAATTTTAGCTAATTTTTTTAGAAAATCCGCATCATCCTGACAAATAAAAGCGTTATTTTGCATGGTAGCAAAAATTTGCGGATTAAAGTTTTCTTTTAAATAAGGAATTAAACTGTAACGGATGCGATTGCGAGTGAAGGATTGATCAAAGTTAGTTTGATCTAGGCGGAATTCTGCTTTTTCTTCTTTTAGATATTGCAAAATTTCTTCCCTGCTGAAGAGAAGTAGAGGACGGATGATTTTGCCGCTTTTTTCTTTCATTCCTGATAAACCCTGAAAAGAAGAACCGCGCAAAAAATTCATAATGATAGTTTCTGCTTGATCATTAAGATTGTGCGCCACTGCTACAAAATGAGCTCTTTCTTCTCTGCGCACTTTTTCAAAAAAGCGATAGCGGATTTGGCGGAGATGAGCTTCTAGATTTTCTTTTTCTTTTTTTCCTTCCAAGCCATGGTTTGTTTGAGAATTTGCTTTAAGAAGGAAAAAAGGCAGACCAAATCTTTTAGCTAAATGAGCTACAAATAAAGCATCTTGATCTGCTTCTTTTCCTCTTAGGCCGTAATTAACATGAGCAACAAGAAGAGAGAGCGGATATTCTTTTCTCAACTTATTCAAAAGATAAAGAAGGCAAACTGAATCAGGTCCTCCGGAGACAGCAACTACTAATTTGCTGTTTTGAGGGAAAAGATTATTTTTTTTAATATTTTCTTTAAATTTTTGGTAAAACATATTGATAAAAATCCTAAATCCTAAATCCTAAATCCTAATTCCTAATTAAATGTCTTATGTTCAATGAATAAATTTTGATGCCTCTGGGCATCTAGATAGTATAGGAGGAAAAGAGTTCTTTGTCCACCTCCCCACCTTTTCCAATCCTGTGTTGTTGCTAATTTACGTTTTTCCTCCGTGTACGCCTGCGGCTCTGTTTTATCAAGTTTTCTTATTTTATCGTGGGAAAAGGTAGGGGGGCAGGCCTCTTGCAGAGTTTATGTTTTTGTGTTAGATTGGGAATAAGTTTTTATTTTTACCAATATAATGTATGGCTAGAAGAAAAAAAGTTGTAGTAAAAAAGTTAAGCTCGGAAAAAGCAAGGGTTATCCAAAAATACAAATTGCATCAGAAAGACACTGGTTCTCCTGAGGTGCAAATTGCTATTTTTACGGAGAGAATCAATCAGCTAACCAAACATCTTAAAACTCATAAAAAAGATATTCATTCTCGACGAGGGCTTTTGGGTTTAGTGAGCAAGCGTCGTCGTCTTTTAAATTTTTTAGCCAGAGAAAATAAGAAAAGATACGCTGCGATTATCAAAAAACTAAAATTAAAAGGATAAAGTAAAATTTTGAATACCGCAAAACATATAGGGCAAAGAGTGGGAGTTTTTTTAGACGTGCAGAATTTGTATTATTCTGCCAAGAGCCTATACAGCGCCAAAGTCAATTTCGGCGCCATTTTAAAAACTGTGGTAGCTGGCCGCAGTTTAATTAGGGCCCAGGCTTATGTTATTGAAGCGGCAAAATCGGAGGAAAGGCAGTTTTTTGCCGCTTTAGGCAAGCAGGGATATGAAGTGCGATCCAAGGCTTTGCAGATTTTTTACGGCGGCGTGCAAAAAGGCGATTGGGATGTGGGTATCACTATTGATGCCATTGTCTTGGCAGAAAGGCTGGATGTGGTGGTTTTAGTGACGGGGGACGGCGATTTTCTGCCTTTAGTAGAATATTTAAAGATTAACAAGGGTTGCCGAGTGGAGGTTGCGGCTTTTGGCAAAAGCGCTTCAGGCAAACTGAAAGAAGCAGCAGATGAATTTATTGATCTTTGCGAATCTCCAAGAAAATATTTAATCAAAAAATAATTAAATAATCCCGCTTCAACAATCATTCGTCTTTAGATTTTATGGGAGAAAAATGATTTCCCCTTGATAAAATTTGAGGACGATGGAAGAGAAGCGGGGGAAAGGAAAATTTATGGAAAAAACTTATCAGCTTGATCTTGCCGGCAAACCTCTCATTATCGAGACCGGCAAATTAGCTTTGGGCGCAAACGGAGCGGTGACAGTCCGTTATGGCGGAACAGTGGTTTTGGCGACTGCGGTGATGGCAGAAAAAGCAAATGAAGAAAGCGATTACTTTCCTCTTTTAGTTGATTATGAAGAAAAATTGTATGCCGCAGGAAAAATCAAGGGCAGCCGCTTTGTAAAAAGAGAAGGCAAGCCCTCTGATGAAGCTATTACCACCTCTCGCCTTATTGATCGCTCCATTAGACCGTTATTTTCCGATAAAATGCGCCATGAGGTGCAAGTAATCGCCACTGTGCTTTCTTTCGATGACGAAAATGACGCAGATATCATTGCTCTTATAGGAGCTGCTTCTGCTTTGCATATTTCCGATATACCTTTTTCCGGACCCCTCGGCGGGGTGAGAATAGGCAGGATAAACGGCAAATTCATTATCAACCCCACTTTTTCGGAGAGATTAGTTTCGGATTTAGATTTAATTGTGGCGGCAAATAAAAAAGATGTGATAATGCTGGAAGGTGAAGGAAAGGAAATAAAAGAAAAAGATTTTCTTTCCGCCATCAAGATGGGGAAAGGGGAAATAGTCAAGATCCTGGACTTGCAGGAGAAAATGCAAAAAGAGGTGGGAAAAAAGAAAGCAAAAGTTTATTTGCAGGAAGAAAATGAAGAGCTGGCAAAAAAAGTGACGGAAAAATACGAAAGAAAAATGAAGGAGATTCTGGAAACAAAGAGCGCGAAAAAAGAAATCAACCTATCTATAAAAGATTTATCAGCGGCGGCGACGGAAGAATTTTCTTCCCAATACAGCAAGGAAGACATTGAACATCAATTGAATGTTCTGCATGAAAAAATCGTGCGCCAAAATATTTTAGAAAAAGAATTTCGCGTAGGGGGAAGAAAGCTTGATGAATTGCGGCCAATAAACTGTAGGGTGGGCATTTTGCCACGCACCCACGGTTCTGGATTTTTTCAGAGAGGGGAAACCCAGATTCTTACCATTGCTACCTTAGGAGGGCCGGGGAGTGAATTGATTTTAGACGGCATGGAGAAAGAACTGAAAAAACGCTATATCCATTATTACAATTTTCCTCCTTTTTCTGTTGGCGAGATAGCCCCTCTGCGCGGGCCGGGAAGAAGAGAAGTGGGCCATGGAGCGCTGGCAGAAAAAGCTTTGGTGCCGGTTTTGCCAGATATTGCAGATTTTCCCTACACCATTCTTTTAGTTTCCGAAGTTTTAAGCTGCAATGGTTCTTCGTCCATGGGAAGCGTTTGCGGCTCTTCCCTGGCTTTAATGGATGGGGGGGTGCCTATTAAAAAACATGTTGCCGGTGTTGCGATGGGATTAGTATCTGACGGCAAGGGAAAATATAAAATATTGACAGATATCGCCGGCATGGAAGATCAAGGAGGCGATATGGATTTCAAAATTGCTGGTACGGAGGAAGGGATTACCGCTGTGCAGCTGGATATTAAGATTTCCGCTTTGCCTATGGATGTGATAGAGAAAACTTTGCTGCAAGCAAAAAAAGCGCGCGAAGAAATTTTGCAAAAAATGCAATCCGCAATTAAAAGACCTCGCAGAGAATTATCTCCTTATGCTCCTCGTTTGGAAATAATACAAATTGATCCCAAAAAGATCGGCGATGTTATCGGGCCTGGGGGAAAAACCATTAATGCCATTATTGAAGCCACCAATGTAGAAATTGATATTGAGGATGACGGCAAGGTCATTATTACTGCTCAGGATGAGAAGGCGATAAAAAAAGCCGTGGAATGGGTAAAGAACCTCACCAGAGAAGTAAAAACAGGAGAAAAATTCATGGGAAGAGTGACAAGGATAACTAATTTTGGCGCTTTTGTGGAAATTCTTCCAGGACAGGAGGGTTTGGTACATATCTCGCAATTTGCCGACCATCGCATCCGCAAAGTAGAGGATTTTGTAAAAGTTGGCGACATTATCCCTGTGATGGTGGTGGATGTAGGAGAAGACGGCAAAATCAGTTTGTCTTACAAGGCGGCAAGAAAACCACGTCCTTCTTGGCGATAATAGTTTCTTGTTGTAAAGTAATAATAAATCCTTATACCAAAATTTTCGGGAAAAGCTATCATGACTAAAAATACAAATCAAAAAACCCTCAATTCCATCAGTGTTTCTTTAAAAGAAACAAAAGAAAAAGAGGAGGCATTCATCCCAGAAGAAGCTATTGTGACTATGGATGAAGAATTGAGCAAAATCACCGGTAAGCCCATAAAAAGAAGGGGGGGCATTAAAATTAAAGGCGTGCCGGAAAAGAAAATCGAAGAGAAAATAGAAAAAAAAGAAGCGGTAGAAAAGAAAATTGTAAAAATCCCCGGCAAAGCGCGTCTTGCTTTAGAGAAAAAAATTGTTTTTTCCTGGAAAAAGGCGGGATTAGGAGCAGGTGTTGCTGTGGGGATAGCGGCTGTGGGGATTCTGGGTTTTTGGATTTATGCCAATTTAACAGTAAAAATTCCTCCTGCTTCTCGCTTTCTGCCCAAAGACAGCATTATCTTTTTACAATGGGATTTGTCTAAAACTTCGCCGGATACAGCCGAAAATATGCTTCCGGAAATCAAGCAGGACTCGCCAATAGCTTTGCAATTAATAAGGAAAAGCCTTGATTCTGATTCAGAAGTTATAAACTGGCTGAAAAATCCCATCACGCTGTCTTTAATTCCCGAAGGCAATAATCTAAAAATTGGCTTTCTGGCTCCACTTGGAGACGAGAGCAAAGCAAGAGAATATTTATCCTCTAATTTTTCCGTTACGCGCAAGGAAACTTACAAAAAAATCGAGCTTTCTTCTTTGAATAATGAAGAGGTCTTTGGCATCCAAGATAAATATTTGATCATTGCTTCTCTGGATACGGCGAAAAAAATTATTTCTACCAAACAAAGCTGGAGCGGTCTGAATGGCGACAAGGCATTTAAAAAAATTTCCAGCGTTCTTTTTTCTGATAATATTGAAGTGCCCTTGCAGTTTTTTGCTTCCCCTAAGATTTTTCATCTTCCTTCCTTTCAGCCCCTCTCTCATATTTTATCCCCTTCCCTAATTTCCGGTTTGGGATTGAATATTAATTCCACCCCCTCTGGTTATTATTTAACTGGTTTAGTTCTACATCAGCAAAAAGGAGTCACTCTTTTGGATAAAAAGCCGTTTGACTTGCGTCTAGATTATATGATTCCTCAAGACACCGCCTTTTATTACGAGGGAAGCAATTTTCCCCAAGCCCTGACAGTTTGGCGCATGAAAACAGGGAAGGAAGAAAAATTAGCAGATTTCCATAGAATTTTAACTCCTCTTGTTTCTGACGAAACTTTTTTATCTTCTTTTAGCGGCAATTACGCTTTGTTTACTATGCCAAACCGCAGGGACTCTACAGATATCGGCATGGTTTTTCAGGTGAAAGAAATGGAGAAATTAAAAGAACAGGTGAAAAATAAGGAAAGCGCATTAATAGAACTTGCTTCTTATGTTCCTACTGCAGGGAAACCCGCCATTAGTACTTTTAGCGATAATATCTACAAAGATGTGGCTATCCGTTACATTAATCTTCCTTCTCCGGAAATCACCATTGATTATGCTTTTTACGAGGATAAGCTTTTAGTGGCATTTTCCAAATTAAGCATGTATCATCTTATTGATGCCATTAAAGAAAAAGCAGGGGGAATTTCTGTTCAGCCCTTGCTGCAGGAAAATGTGCAGAAAGGGAATTTAAGCAAAAATAAAGTTTTTGGCTTTCTATATGACAATCTCACTAATGATCCTGAATTCGTTAAAACTATTTTGCCTTGGTGGCCCAGTCCTCATAATCTAAAAAGTTTAGTCATTAATATTCCAGAAGCAACAAAGGATTCTGCTCGTCTGGAGGGTTTTGTTTTAAGTCAATAGGATAAACCCCCTCATAAATGCTAAAAACTCCTCCAATAAAAGAGGGGTTTTTAGTTAAATTAAGAGTTTTGCACAGATTGATGATCAATAAAGACATCATGAGCTTGTGGATAAGTACTTTGATTTTTAAATTTTGTTTTGTTTTTGTCCTTGTATTAGCAAAAGTTGAGAAAAATCTTGACAGAAGAAAATCATCGTGCTACAATTAATTTAAAGAACGAATAAAAGATAAAAAGAGCAGATTTTTTGTTCATTTTCTTAAAAAAATCAATGGTGGGAGCTTTCCATTCACAAATTTCCCCCTAATTTGTGAATGGATTGCTCCTACTATTCGTTGCAGGGAGTGAGGGCCCTTCTCGCAAAAACAAAAATTAAAAAACAAAAATACAAACTGCTCTTATATTGTTCTTTGAGGTCTTTTCGACCATAAGAATAGTAGAAGTGGTTTTCAAGAATCCTCACTTTCTTGAAGACACCGGCTATCCAAACGAATATTGTTTATTGTTTTCTTTCATTTTGAGAGAAGGCAAAAACTTGTTTGGAGAGCTAATGAAGGTGACGGTAGTCACCTAATAACTTTGTTTTGTGGACTCACCGTCACCTTTTTCTTTTTTGTCAAGCCATACCTTTCTTTAAACAAGAGGCATAAAAATGCCTTTTTTTATTTATTTCATTGTACCATTGAACTGCTCATGTTATAATAATGATAATTACTAACAATTTTTAAAAATTATGCTTGATCAAAAATTTATAGAAAAGATGAAGGAAAAATTGGAAAAGGAAAAAACTTATTTAGAAAAAGATTTAAGAGAGCTTGCCTCCAAAGATAAAATTGTCCCCGGTGATTATGATGCGCATTTTCCTGATTATGGCAGGCGAGAAGATGAAAATGCCCTGGAAGTCCAAGAGTATGATGACATAAGGGCTCTGGAACATCGGTTAGAACTGCGTTTGCAGGAAGTAAACAACGCCCTAAAACAAATTAAAGAAAATAAATACGGCAAGTGCGCGGTTTGCGGCGAGGAAATCGGGAAGGGAAGATTAGAGGCGAATCCCGCAGCCACCACATGCATTAAAGACGAGAAAAGAACAAAGACTTGATGAATGGGCAAAAAATTCCTCTTTTGGTTTTTTGTCATTATCTCTTTTGATCAGGGTGTAAAATACTTAGTAGAAAAATTTTTATTTGCGGAAAAAATTATTATTATCCCGCATTTTTTAATATTAGAAAATGTCCACAATCGCGGATATATTTTTGGCTGGTTTATTTCACCTCTGATTTATTATTTTCTTCTCGCCATGGTTTTCCTCCTTTTCTTTTATCTTTGGAAGAAAAAGTTTTTTAAAGATATCGTTCGGAAAGAAATATGGCTGGCCTTTATTTATGGAGGAGGAATTAGTAATCTGGCGGACCGGCTGTTTAGAGGTTACATCGTTGATTTTATTAAAGTTCCTTTTTGGAGCACATTTAATACAGCAGACATTTTTATTGTATTTGGTATATTAATAATAGCGCATCAATTAATTTTTTCTTCCAAAAGAAGTGCTGGCAAAAGTTTTTTCCGCCACCCTTAAGGATCTTGATGCTTTGCCGGTAGAAGTAGAATTAGACGTCTACCCCCGGCTTTATGCGTGGGAAATTGTGGGTCTTCCCGATCCTGAGGTGACAGAAGCAAGAGAGCGGGTGGAGGCGGCTTTGAAAAATTCCGGCTGGGAAATTCCTCGACACAGAACAGTGGTGAACTTGGCTCCTGCGGAAGTGAGAAAAGAAGGCGCTTTTTTTGATTTGCCTATTGCCTTGGCTTTTCTTTTAGCTTCTGAACAGCTAAAAGGGGTGGATCTTGCCAAGAAACTTTTTGTTGGAGAGTTAAGTTTGGATGGCGGACTTAAAACTATCCGCGGCGCGCTTGCTGTAGCGCAAGCGGCAAAGGAAAAAGGTTTTGAAGAATTATATTTACCGAAAGATAATGTTCATGAGGCAAGTCTGGTGGAAAATTTAAAAATTTATCCTCTTTATTCTCTAAATCAGCTTATTGAGCATCTTTCTGGCGAGAAGTTGATTCCTCCTGCAAAAGTTTCTTTATCTTTTCAAAAAGAAGAAGATGGTGAGGAATTTTTTCCTTCTATCCAGGGGCAAGAGCATGCTAAGAGAGCTTTAGAAATTGCGGCAGCCGGCGGCCATAACTTGCTTTTTGTAGGACCGCCAGGGTCAGGAAAAACGCTTTTGGCTAAAGCCCTAAATTCACTTTTGCCTCCTCTAAGCAAAGAAGAGGTGTTAGAACTGACAAAAATTTATAGTTCAGCGGGTCTTTTGTCGCCTCGCAAGCCGCTTATCACCAAGCGTCCCTTTCGCTCTCCCCATCATACTGCTTCTGGCGTAGCGATGGTAGGAGGAGGAAAATTTCCTCGGCCGGGAGAAATAACTTTGGCGCATAGAGGAGTTTTGTTTTTAGATGAGTTTCCCGAATTTCCTAAAAATATCCTGGATTTTTTAAGACAGCCCCTGGAGGAGGGGACGGTGAGCGTGGCAAGGGCCGCGGGACATATCACTTTTCCCGCGCGTTTTACTTTGGTAGCGGCGATGAATCCCTGCCCCTGCGGTTTTTTTGGCGATGCTGAAAAAACTTGTTTGTGCGCTCCCGGACAAATTATGAAATATCAAAAGAAAATTTCCGGTCCTCTTATTGATCGCATCGATTTATATGTTTCTGTTCCCCGCCTTTCTTATGAGAAAATGGTAGCAAGGAGAAAAATTGACCCAAGTAGTATTGTCAAGCGTATTCAAGAAGCAAGGATAAAGCAAAGAGAGCGATTAGGTAAATATAATATTCTTACCAACAGTGAAATGAATCCCAAGCTGATTTTCAAATTCTGCGCTCTTGAACGAGAAAGCGAAAAATTGCTTCAAGAAGCGGTAAATAGATTGAAACTTTCTATGCGCGCTTATCATCGCATTCTTAAAATATCCCGTACCATCGCAGATTTAGAAGAAGAAGAAAAGATTCTGCCTCAGCATTTAGCGGAAGCCCTGCAATACCGTGAACAAGTATTGTTTAATTTTTAAATAGAGGAGAATTTTGTGTTAGAATAAAGACATGCTTTTTATGAAACCAAATTTTGGTGCTTTTGGTCTAATGTGGGATGACCAAGCTGTCCGCTACGCTTTTTTAACTCCCAGATTTTTAGGGGGAAGATTTTTTTATAGTTATGGAAAGTACCTAATAAAAAACTTTAAAGGCGAAGACGCCGCTTCTATGGAGCCGGAGTTTGCGATGCGCGAATTAAAACAAGCTTTAGCGTATAGCCGTCCCAAAAAACTTCCCACCAAAAAGGTGGTTTTTGGTCTTCCTTCTCATCTTTCCTCAGTTTATCTTTTAAGAATTCCTATTAAAGATTCCGTGTCTTTAAAGACAAAAATTTACAAAAAAATAAATGCAGAGCTCCCCTTGAATCTAGCTTCCTACTATTGGGATTACGAAATTTTGGCAAGAGGAAAGAAATCTCTTTTGATTCTTGTGGGTCTGACGCCTCAAAAGATTGTTGACTATTTTTTGCAGATTTTAGATGATGCTGGCCTTGTGCCGGTTTCTCTAGAAATCGATTCTTTTTCCATCTTGCGCAGCATCTGGCAGAAGAATTTTTCCGGTAAGAATTTTTTGTTAGCGAATATTGGTTCTTGGCATACTAACCTCGTTATTTTTTCTTTGGGCGTTTTTCAGTTTTACACTGCAGTTTCCTGGGGAGAAAAAAATTTACTTCAAACCATGATGCAAAAGTTAAGCATCTCCGAAAAAAAGGCGGAGCATCTTAAAAATACTTTCGGCATTATCAGACCCTACGATTCCCAAGGCATTGATCCTTTATATTTTTCCGCCCTAGAGAATTTCAGTCAGCATCTTCTTAACACTGTGAATTTTTTTGAGGCGACTCATGAGGAAACAAGGAAAATTACCGAAATTATCTTAACGGGCAAAGGAGCGCAAATCTTGGGCTTGGAAAAATTTTTACAAGAACGCATCCCCCAAATTAAAATAAAAACTGCTGATCCTTTTGTTAATCTTGAAGTCCCCGCTCCTTATATTCCTCCCTTGATTAAACATGCTCCTCAGGAATTCGCTTCTGTTTTGGGATTAGCAATGAAAGGATTTAATTTATGAAATTTGCCTTAAACTTACTTCCGCCAAAGAGAAAAGAAATTATTTTTTTGCAGGGGATACGCAAGATATTCCTCAATTGGTCTGTTTTTTTGATTATTTTAGTTCTTTTAACTTTGTTCTTTCTGGATCTGGGGAAAAATTTTCTTACTGTGAACCTTTCTGGCTTGTTTTTTGAACGCATAGCCAGGCAAACGCAATTACAAAAAGACGATTTATCCGCGTTAACCTTGGAAATAAAGCAAAAAAAGGAAATTGTAAACATCATTAAGCAAACACAGAAAGAGACAACCCCTTTCTTTTCTTATTTTTCAGATTTAAGCAAGGATTTCCCTTCAGGTATTATTGTGGAAAAAATTAGTTTAGGAAAAGATAAGTGTTTTGTGGCAGGAAAAGCTCTTGATCGCCATGCCTTTCTTGCCTTTGTTCAGCATTTAGAAAAAAAACCATGGATTAAAAATTTATCTTATCCTCTGGAGAATATTTTGGTCAAAGAAAATACATCTTTTAATATTAGTTTTGATTGTGCGAACTAAATCTTTATGCAGAAAAAATCAAAAATCATCAGCCAGATAATTATTCTTTTAGGAATTTTCGTATTTTTTGCTCTCTTTTATGTTTTAGGTATTTTTCCCTATTATCACAAACAAATCCTGCAGTTAAATGAAAGAATCAAAGAAGAAAAAACCAATCTTTTATTTTTAGAAAAAAATCTCAGTCATTCCTGGAAAATTAAAAGATCAACGGAAAAAGAAATCTGGTCTGATTTGCAAAAAAGCTATTTAAGCAAAGAGCAGTTGCCGGAATTTTTGTCGGCAATTGAAAAATTGGCGGAAAAATTCGCTTTGGATTTGGAATTTTCCCATTTCACTCCAAACAAGGGACAAGCAAAAAGCTTCTCCTATAAAATCCAAGTGAGAGGTAATTTTTCCTCTGTAATGAATTTTTTGGAAAGTTTGGAGAATTTGCCTTTTCTTCATTACCTAGACAGCGCCTTAATGGAAAAAGAAAAGGGGAGAATTTTGGGAGAATTTCAAGGGAAAATTTTTCTTCAATAAAAAACTATGTGGAAAAAAATTTATTGCTTCCTTCCTCATTTTGCCGAATTGATGATTTTTATTTTGTTTTTAATTTTGACAATAACTTATAGTTTTTATTTCTTTTATCTTCCCTGTGTTTTTGTTCCTAGTCCGGAAATTAAGGATGTTACATTACAAAGTCTAGAAATTAATGCCCAAGATTTACAAAAAGCCCATGATTTTTGGCAAAAGAGAGAAGAAACTTTTAAAAATCTGAAAGTTAGAGAATACAAGGATATCTTCCAATAGTTGATTTTTTTCTTTCCTTGATTTATAATGACTTATCTTCTTTTTTCATTTTTGATTTTAGTTTGTCATTTTTCATTTTTAATTTTTAATTTA